>Ga0126342_10002257_pt1 | contig 29594 bp, 22 predicted proteins | sample Cyp1metagenome_FD_92528 | JGI IMG/M metagenome (GOLD analysis project Ga0126342, IMG submission 92528) | Coral microbial communities from Lord Howe Island, Old Settlement Bay, Australia - Cyphastrea 1 metagenome | ecosystem: Host-associated > Invertebrates > Cnidaria > Coral ...
AACCCTTGTTTTGAGCACACAAAAGGCCTATGTCAGGCGGTCGATTTGATGTGTCATCCTTGCGCAGGGGCACCCATGCCTATGCACATGTTCCAGTACACTTCTTGATTTGTGCACTGACAGATTTAATACACCAAACCAAATCTGAGTGTACCACTTGGGGGTTCAACATTCAAAAGTCAGGCCTTTTTCTGTGTTAGCCATGGTTTGTCATATTGATTTTTTCTCCCCAACAAAGACTCCCTTTGAAACTCTGGTTCAAGATGGTTTAAGCTGGTTTGTTTATGTTGGGGTCACGCGATAGGATTGCATTCAGAATCGCATATGTATTTTTTTGGTACAAAGAAATATTTTTCCGGTTCCCATCATTAATAACTGCTGGCCAACCTCACATACTGTATTACGGAATCCAGGGGAGGGATCATGAACTGCATCGAATCTGTTCGAACCATTTACTGCAGGTAGGAGGCGAAAGCGCACCATGCTGCCACCTTGGGAACTGCTAGAATCTTTGTTCATGTTTCCTACATGTCCAAAATTGTCCAAGTATAAAGATGTATATAGTATATATAAATATATATATATATATATGTGTATAGTATATATATATAATTATATATATATATGTGTGTGTTTAGTATATATTTAACTATATATGTATAAGTATGTATATGTATATATATATATATATACATGTGTATATTATATACATACACTAATATTAATTATATGGATGTAACACAACCAACAGTAATCATAGTAGTGATGTTATATGCCTCTTCATTAACATCTGATCCCACCCCGCTGCAGTAATATGAACATTGCTCCCGAATTTGGCTCTCCAATTCATGAAGAGATCCAATAAGTTAATCCAGAGCTTCTTCGGGGGTACTACTAACCTTAGTGTGCCCATGTTTGGGAAAATCTTATAGCAAATAATGTAGTAAATAAAATTATGTAAATACCAAAGATAAGAAGAAACTAAAGGTGTGAATTAGTGAATTCAAAGTGTGAGTTTGAGCATGGATCAACTTGGGTTTTTCATGGATGACATCACGACCTCACCACCATTCACTACCAAGGTGAAGATCCCTTCTTCCAGCGACCTGAGAGTCGCCTGCTTGGCCAGCGGCTGCGGGCTGTGGCAAGCTGCGTGGCGGAAGAGCTAACGCCCAAGCAGCTTGGCAAAGAAAGGCGGGCTCACGCCCATATGCTCCATGGTATATGCATACATTATATATTATATATATATACCTCCTACTGTACTTGTATGTACGATGATTTACTTACTATTCACATGTTTTTTCATGATTACCATTATTTACCAACATTTGGATCATGTTTACGCTAAATGTTGGTAAATATGCCAGACATGGAGCATATGAGTTGGTAAGGTCATTGCTTTAGTGGGCCATAAGCGGAGGAAGAAGTAACATCCGAGATCATTCCGTGAAATATCATATTCATTTTGTTCAAGATCAATGAAGAAACCATTTGGTAGAACATGCTTCTGTTGACATTGAACGCACTGCTAAATTTGGGAGCTTATGGGTGGCTTGTAGTGGTTCTTAGGCCTTTAAATTTTTCGTCTTCAAGAGTCAAGAGTGCCATGGGAGGCCAGAGAACATGCAGAAGATCACTATGGTCCATGGGGATTTCAAAGGCGCGAACTATTTCCTGAAGAACGAAGGCAGGGACCAAGGTAAGTGTTCCATGGCTGCGATCCAATCCTGGGCATCCTTTGGCGAATTCCTCAGATTGGAACATGTGAACTGAACATCATGATCTTGCCAGCATTTGCCAGCTATAATGTCTCAATGATTGTTCCGTGCTGTCTTTGAAAGTCTTGGCTCTCTAACAGGCAACCCTTGCATGGTGCCAGGTGAAGGTTGTTGCGCTTTCGACTTTCAATGGACTGGGCCGGGCATTGGCGCAACGGATTTAATTTACCTCTTCTGCGGAAGCGTTGAGGAGCAACGTTGTCGTGTGGCTGGGAGCTTGGGCGTGCATAGGCAAGGAGATGTACATGCATCCCACACACAGACATTGCATATATTGTATACTGTAATATCTCCTACAACGTTTGTACGATGGAGACGGTATACCTTTTGTATCCTTTTGTGTGACTATATGTGACTATATGTTAGCGATGTACGCACACATGTTTTGCATGTGTTATATTGCATATTTATGTTTATGAACGTAGCCTGACTAAGCAGTTTGTTTAACACAAGACATGGACACACGCACAGATGTATAATGATATTTGCATATCATTGTGCATCAGTTGTATATATGATATAACATATTTTGCATCATATTGCGCATCCATATATATATACACATAGATTGTGCATTTAAGTTTTCTCTTGTTTGTTCTCACAGGGTATCTCATGTGGGACAGCCAAGTTGTGGTTTCAGGATGAGATTGTGGAAGACTATCAGTTTCTTGGCGGATTCTTCAAGTGAAGCGTTTTCCAAATGGACATGTTGTTCTTTTCTCATTTGGACGGGAAGGGGTTAATGTAGCTGTTAGCTGGACAGTTTCTTGACTGAATTGCCGGTGACTAGTTCGAAGCTGGGTTTCATGAAGCCATGTGTCATCCCAATTTGTGAATCATGAACAAAGACAACATGTCTTTGCAAGCAGTATCAAAATCATATCTCCGGATACATTCTAACCCCATTGTCAACCCATTGATCCACATCAATCCCCATGAAATCTCATTAAATCACCATGACATGCCTATAAAATCACTATATGATATCATTATTAAATCACTCTGAGATCCAGTTTTCAGAAATCTTCCTGTCACCCTGCCTTCGCTAAGGACCTGGCTGAAGGTGTATCACAGTCATTTGAACATGGACCAGCGGCCTGTATGGAAAAATTGGGAAAATCAAGAGTATGAATGTAGATATCCTCAAACGTATCCACGTGTCAAACACATTTGTGCATATATATATATATATATGCATGCATGCCGGCAGGCAGGCAGACAGACAGACAGAGACAGACAGGCAGGCAGGCAGGCAGGCAGACAGACACACACTTATACACTTATACACTTACACCCTTACACACTTATACACTTATACACTTACACCCTTACACACTTATACACTTACACACTTATACACTTATACGCTTATACTTATACACTTATACACTTATACGCTTATACACGTATACACGTATACACGTATACACTTATACATTTATACACTTATACACTTATACACTTATACACTTATACGTACGTACATACATACATTACATTACATTACATTACATTGCATTGCATTACATTGCATTACATTACATTACATTACATTACATTCATACACACATACACACATACACACATGCACACATACACACATACACACATACACACATACACACATACAGACATACAGACATACACACATACACACATACACACATACACACATACACACATACACACATACAGACATACAGACATACAGACATACAGACATACAGACATACATACATACATACATACATATATATATATATATATATATTATAGACACATGCATACAAATACATATGTGTATTTATATATATATATATATACATATTTGTATTTTTACAATATACCTACACACATATATATATTATATTCATAGCCCTCAGCTCTTGCTGAACTCGTGGAGTTGGCGATGGAGAAAGAAAGAGAGAGAGAGAGATAGAGAGAGAGAGAGCGCGCACGACATGTAAATACATGAAACGTGAAACATGTTGAGCAAAAGGCCCAAGATATATTTTGAATCATCGTATTTGATACCGCAACAACAGTGGGTGCATAACTAGTCGTCCAGAGGTTCGATTTCCAAGGACTAGGGACAGGTTTGGAAATTACTGGTGAGAGCTGGTGGGAAGTGAGATGACTTGGTCCAATGACTTGGTAGACTCAAAAGCTGACATAAATCCTGCACACAAAAAGGTAAGAGTATTTTCCAACTGGGAGTGAAGCCGGTGGGGTTTAAATTATGTGGTGGAATTCTCATGGCGTATGATTTCATTAGGTATAGCTTGGATGAATTCCTCCTGGACTTCAAGCTCGCCACACTGGACTATGCACGTTGGGCCTCTCGCCGGAGAAGTGAAGGATGTTGTCCATTTGGGTGTGACCTTGTAGGGGGAACATGTTGCAGCAACCAGCCTTGCGGGCCATTTCAAACCATCCCAAATTATTAGGGGTATATCGATATACCCAATGATAAGGCAGAATAAACCCCCAATTGGGGATCGTTCATTATTGGACGGGTTTCCTCATATAGTTCTCTGGATACAAGTTCGACTTCCCTCGGAAAGTGCCTATCATTGTGAGTGGAACCCGGCAGGAGTACTCTTGTCCGGAGATTTGCTGGTGTTGCCTTTGGGGTTTGAAGTATGAAGTTATACAGTTGGTATATTACGCCAAACTGCTACTTTTACCATCTTTTACCTCAAGTTTTTAAAGATAAAATCAAAGTGGACAATTGAAGTAGATCTGGGCCGTAAGCCAGGTTACTGTAGCCCCCCTGACTCAGGTCTTTGCCTACCGGCTGGCAGGCGATAGCCCTGAGAAGTTCCGAAAACGCGCGAAGAATGTGGATGTCAACCTGGGCATTTTTCGGAGACATGTGCCAAGGACTGCCTTGTGGTTTGTTGATGACCAAATCAGGTATGTACCCAAATTGAAGGCATTCTGGAAGCTTTGGCATATTGCAGGAAGAATTTCTGGTGGTGGAGAATGGTGAATATTAAAACATGTTCCGTAAAATTCCCTTCCCAGAGGCCTTTATATTTATATAGACTATAGACCTTACATCGGTTAGTATATAGGTTCCTCCTTTTTTTTCTGGAGACTAACTGAGAATCAAACTTGCAGAGTTTCCGTGTCCAACGTCCTGGCGAACAACTTGAGGTGTCTCTAGACCTGGCGCCCAAAATATCCAAGCATGGCTTCATGGGTCGCTACAGGGGATCTTCATGTCAACTCTGCCTGGTGATCTGAGATATGTTCAATCAGCTGCCGTTGAATTATTCAAGAGGCCTCCAATCATCCCAGACTTGGATGAAGGGACGTTTTGCAGGACACCCATGCTTTCTCGTAAGAAGGATGGTTTCCTGAGTTCCTGCAATTTTCCCCTGAATCACAATCCATCGAAAGAATCGCCAGCCACCCCGAACTTGGAACTGACCGGTTACATCCAGCTCCACGGGCAGCGCATGGCAGGATTATTTGGCTGTTGCGACTGGTGGAGGACTTCCTGCCCGATGTGGAGGCAATGTGTTCCTGACATTTCGCGAGCGTGGAGCCTGAGGTAGCTGGTGACTCACCTGGCGCCAGACATTTTCCGATGTTCCTGGAGCTTTCTTGGAAACCCATGGAAGCTGTTGCTAAGCTGTTGCAACTCCAGGTTTGGTCTTGCTAAAGTCGCAGGGCGGCGCGCGTGGCGATTATGCTTGAAAATCAGTGCAGCCATCCAGCCCAGAAAGCTTGGAACATGTGATGTAATGTTGTGTTATGTTGTGTTGTGTTATGCATGTATGTACACACTGTGCCAGTATCTACAACATTCGTCGGTGTGGCATGCCCTATTTTTCAGGCACAGCTGCATACGTAACCATCCAGCCAACCATCTTTTCGGGGACTCCACGCAGGCAAGACTTGCGCGTGCCACTGGGCAACATCTTATGGAAGTGGCTGCCACTGATGGGAACAATGGCCATCCATAAAGGCCATCCATATATAAATGATATGATATGATTATGATATATTATGATTATGATGATTATATAAGATGATTCATAGATGATGGTTCCAAAACTCTGCAGGGTCTTAAATGGGAGATGGTTAAAATATGTAGTTACCATACTAGAAAACTATGATGATTCATGCTGGCCAGCCATTGAATGACCAAGATTATTGGGTTTCTGTGTTTTTCATTTGACGTTCACCTCTAATTCAGTGAACCGAATGTTGATATGATATTTCACAATCCCCAATTCAATGAGAGGCTCACTATGCCTGAATTGCTGATATCATTTGTTATATAATATATGATCATGTATGTTCCCATTTGTTCACCCACCAATCGGGGAATTTGCTGGGAATACTGATGTTTATGCTTGATGCGACCCTGAAGTAATGCATATGGAGATATAGGGAGTCATATATGACCCTTGCCCCTACTATTGTTTCCTAGGAGAGACAGGAAACCCCTAGGGAAATCCTGGTTGAGTTTTGGATCCACTCGTGAATCGGGTTCCCTCGCCGCCAGTGGGCCAGTGCCTTTTAACATCCCAACGGTCCCAACGATCCCGATGGTCCCAACGCATAAATTGTATTGTGTACTTTTTGTATGTGTCTATATTAAGTATATTTAAGTATATCTTAAGTATATATATATAATATTTGTAACGAACTAACTAAATGTCATATTTGAATAAAAAAACACACATAAACAATTAATTAATATAAAATTAGATGAACAAATAAATTTAAATACATACATGTACATAAATAAATTTGAATAAATGTTTAAAAAAAAACACATGATCAATAAATAACCAAAAATAGACATACTGTATATGTATATACATATGTATATATATATATATGTATATAATATTATGTATTATACACAAATCCCCATCAGCTCCATCACCCCCAATCATTCTTGCTAAAAGAAACTCCCTTTCTTCGGAGGTCAATGCCGAGTTGGACGCCTTGCGAAAGCCCCCCCAAGGGTCCGAGAAACTCGCTTCCAGTCGGGGAGCCTTTCGGAGAAGTGGGTAGTGTATGATCATCTACTCTAGCGACCTCACAAGAAATGATGACTAGTGAGTAGTGGGAGCCATTCCAAACATGGGCTGGGCTTAGGTTGATTTCTGAAAGAAAGTTCTTTGCCTCGGATTGCCTCGATGGTCGTTCCAAGGTTCTCAACGTGGAGAGGATGAGTAGCACAGAATGAAATACACAATATCAACTCCTGATTGAGTTGATGTTTTCGTATGATTTCAAATTCATTCAAATTCTATCACATATTTAGTTCTTTCCTACAATGGTGATCCCCGATTGCTACATATTTTTTTCTCAGCGGGCTTGAAGCCACACCAAAATTATTTGTTAACACATTTATGCATTGAAATCATCGAAGAGCAATCATTCTACTTGAAGTTGCTTGATCATTTTGATCCAACATATTCCAAATACAGAGTCATAGCGGACCCCAACGGCTGAGGCGAAGAGCTGGAAGCCAAGCTGCGACAGCAGCTGCAGGTGGCTACAGCAGTATGTTTGATGGGTATTGTGTATTTACTGTAAATGCAATGAATGATGAAGTATGAATAAGCAAATATGCGTGGGTAGTGTGTATCAATAATTTATAATCATATATATATATATATAACATAAACATAAATAATTGTTTACAATCGTGCAAACATACCCGGCAGTTCAATAATCCACCGTTTGGATTGTCGAAGAAGAATTATTCAATTGTTCCTTGAATAGATCCAGTTGAACATCATTGTTTGCATTGCATATATATATGTATATATATATATACATACATAGATGTATGTGTTTGTGTATGTGTGTTGCTTTCCTAGATTTAACATACTATATGAAATCCCCATGTTTGTCATTGAATCCCCCAGTTGCCAGTGGACACAGGCTGTGCGTGCAGATTGTGACGCACGGCAACGTCGCATGCAGGTGAGGATTCTGAGGAGGCTAAGCGTGACTAAGCCCTAGGCCCTAGGCTACTAAGTAGACAGTTTTCAATTTCACCAGAAACAGGCTGTAGTATAAACCATCTCAAATTAGAGGTTTATTGTTGTGGGTTTACCATGGTTTACCACACTATTGTGGGTGGAGGGAGCGTACTTTATTCCAAAGCATGCCCAAGAAAGAACATATGATTGTTGAGAATTTTTATACTGTCTTTTTGAGCAATGGTCAGCAATGGTAAGCTAATGGGGTTTGGCATGCCCACTGCTTGTGTGAGAACTGCCAGCCGTGATGTGTTCCGGGGAGGTTTGAGAAACAACAACTGATAATTTGGTGAATTAATGTAGTTCAAAAAGCAACAAAAACTTGGGTTTATGCAGCAATCTAGCATGGTTGACTGACTTAAAGAGAAAAGGAGCAGTGCCCCCCAAGATGTAATATGTGAACTATGGACTGATGGGGGATGTAGATGGTGAACGGATTTGGTTTGAGCGAGCAAAACAAGATGAGGATACAACTTGCTAGCGTGAGGATGTACAGCGATGCCATTTATAGTTGATTTGTCCATTAGCACCTCCATTTATATGGCATTTTCAACTGCCCGGAGAGTACATTCTCACTTTCCATCCAGATTAACGGGACAAGCGGGCTCTAGCTAACGAACTTTTGAAGTCACCAACCAGTTGAGTTTGGAGCAGGAACCAATCAGCAGGCGGATAACCCTACTGTAAAGAAACAGAACCAACAAGACTATCAGTCCAGTTCTCAGCATTTTTTGCCAATGGGTTGACTTTTGTCATGAAGACAGGGATGGGTCATATCATCTCATAAGGCCTGATTTCACATTTTGATATATATATATACATATATATTGTACGTATGTATATGCAATATATATATATAATTGTTTACAATATATTTATTTATTTATATTTCCACACAATATATTTATAATACAATATATATTTTTATATTCACATGCAATGCAATATATATATATATATTTAAATATATATATATATAATATGCGTGCAATACACTATAATATATATATATATATGTATGTATGCATGTGGGTGTACACATTGTGGGCAGGTGGGAATGAACTTATACCAGTAGCAGCTGTGTTTTTCTCGGGCCTGGAAAGCCAGGACTACGATGGCAGCTTGCAACGATCCAACTCTGCCTTGGCCAGTTTGAGGTGCTGCCGGGGCTTCCAAACCATTTGGGCAAATTATAGTGACCTCACTGTGACCTCGCTGGAATCATGGTTAGATAGTAAGGGGAATTATCCCACTATAGCATACTATAGCCTTATTTCAAGTTAGTGAACTATTATAATTTACCCAGAAACAATGTACTCTCTGAGACTCTCTGGTTATTTCAAGAATGGTGGGGTAAAAGCAATGATATGATACTGTGGATTGTTAATAAATTCAGTTGGTGACTTTTGGGATTCCTAGATGAAAGACAGGGATGCTTAGGAAATAAACTATCTACCAACTGGTGCAGGATTTCTTCCATCCACAGTATGATATGATATAGTAGCACGTAAAAAGACATAAGTGAAATACAATATAGAACCACAAATTCCTAATAATATACCCTCCAGTAAACATAGCCATGGAAATCGTCCATTTGTAGGTGATTTGCCCATTAAGTAATATTGACTATGGACATATTCCATGACTGTGTAAAACCAAAGGGTAAGAAACCATGTAACTATGTGATGATGGGCTGGAATCTAATCTATAGTGACTGGTTTCTGTTGATAGGACTTGGAGGAAAGCCCAAAATCCGGTAGAGAAGGCCAGAAATGAGATTTCTCCACCGGGAGTTGCGCAAGTTAAACTTAGCATCGCTGTTTTCAGGGCCAGATGGTGGTAACATTTAGGGAAATGAAACGCACTGACAGGATTTAAGATGTGTTGTTTACACAGAGGAAGTTAAAGAAAACCTTTGCAACTTAGATCCCTTCTGGCAATTGCAATTGCTCACCATGCTCACCAGGGATGATTGAACGAGAACTTGGGATGTCAGTCCGCTTGCCTCCGCATCCAACATATGCTGTTGATTAAAAGAACACTGCGTGAGAAAAATGGTGTTGAAACTGATTTCTCCATTTATGATATTTATTTCGCTGACATGAATGTATTTGTACAATGTGCGTGTGCATGCATATACTTGTAATTATTATCATCGCAATATTTCTACTATATATATATATATATATATAGATATGTGTGTGTGTGCGCATTTGCCTGCAATGTGCTGTGGGCTCAGGATTGCCAGAATTTGAACCAACTCACCGAACAAAACGATGATCGTGATTAATTAATATTCATTAACATTGATTAATACTGTACAGATCAACAGAAACACGCAACACATAGATGATCATTTTCACAGATTAATAGCACTGTAATGAATAGAAACAGGCGAAAACATCTACCACTTGAAGCTGCTCAGTTCTTGCTCAGCGACGTCAGATCCAGGAGATGTGGATGATTACAGTACACCCAAACCTAAAGGATTTCTAATGAGCAAATTGATAGATTCTGATACTTTAGGATACTTTAGGTAAAGATTGGGTGTACCACTTTGCTGTGATGCTAGGTTCCTTGCATGAACTTTAGCACTTGCTGTGACCATGGCAAGTCGGCCGGGCAGCGCGCTCCGTGAAAGAAAGGACCGTATCGGAGAGCCTGAGACGTGCTGTCAAGAATCCCCGCCCATGGTTTGCTGAAAGTGCCTGCCAGATACCCGGGTTTAGCAATCCAGTTCGTGGTTTCAATGATAATTTATACAGAAAATATATGAAAATATATGTGGGATGATGATCCCTGTTGACTGGCAATGACTGGCATAGCTCCGCGGGTACTCAATTGCAAAGCGCAAAGTTGACTGATGTATTTTTGAACCGTAAACATTCCCGCGCACGCCGCGCACACCCTGGGTCGTGTATGTTTTTCATTTTGAGGTCCCTTGTTTGGGGTTGGTGAGTAGTTGAGTCAATCAAAGGATGGGATTAGGTCTCAGTTTGGAGTCTTGAACTTCCAAAATTCTGGGTGGATGACTACCGTTCTCTGAGTGGGACCATGGCATACAGGTACAACTCTGGTATCTGATTGAATTGTCAGGGGACATCCACTCGCAGTGCATTCTCCATCGTGCTTAGGGTGTGCGTGCTTTGTTGCTGTGATTCATCATTATTTTTCTTGAGGTTTCAGACAATCCTGAGGGATGTGTGGGTGTGTGCATGTGACCTTTGGAACTTGGATGGATGATTATGATTATATAAAATTCCAAGATTGTAGACAGGCTTTGGGGTCGATCTTCGGTCACGATGCGAAGAGGTAAAAGTTCATGGTGGACCTGAGACATGGGAAGGATCTTCCTGGTGATGATGAGCCGAGACCATGGGGTTTTGGGGTTTGTCATTCTCACCGTACCCCTTGAAATTACAAGCTGGCCATGTTTCCAACATTGAGGAATTTTGTTGCTATCCATCCATTGTTTGGCGTGTTTTTTTCACCTTATGTTGGCCAGCAATTGTTTTTCTACCACAGTCTCATGCACAAAACATAGGGACCATTCATCCATCCTACCCCAACCAAAAAAAAGCACACAACGCGCGCGCACACACAAATATATATGTATATTTATTAGATACAAAATAGATAAGATATAGGCAGATTTTATACACGATTTATATATATATATATACACATATCTTTTAAATATTGATACACATAGGCCCAGCAAAAAGGCAACGTTTTTCTAATAGACAGTCCAATCATTTGCCAACCCAGCCCGCCCCACTTGTTGCGGTGCTACCAGGATGGACGAAGCAGCCGTCCTGGCACCCGAAGCCCACACGTGCGGAGGTGCTGTCAACCCAAGGGGGAACTAAAATGAAGTGGGGTTTGTCTAAAATCTAAAAATAGGGTACTCATGGGTACTTGTACCCCAAAAGATCACCAATGAACAGGTTATTCTAGGGTATAAGTATAGGCTTAGGGATTATATTCCATTTCTGGGCAAAGCTAGATGTTCTCTTTGGAAGCTCCAGCTCGAATTTCATTGAATGGAAGTGCTTTAAAGGCAGTATGTATGGTGTGAGTGTGTGTTTGATTGATTGATCAATTGCATGTCCGGCATGTCGCAGAATTGTTGCTCAAATTGCTTTGCTTGCTTACATTTTTAGCTGCTTGTGTTGCCAAGCATGATGAGCATTGATGGTCTATATCATGCAGTTCACATGCATTTGTCTTTAGCAGCAGTTCTCCTGGATATCAGCTCTGAACCAAGGATGGTATACCGTATACCCTTGCGATTGGTTTCAAGATGTTTCCGGAATCGTTTACTTTCATCGACATAGATCAAGCCATGAACACCAACTGCTAGAGTGTTTTCCTGTTTTTTTCCTGGATTTCCCGCTCTATCTAAACCTGCAATGAATCTGAATTTCCAAAACCCTTGTCGTTCATTGGCAGGTTGACTACCAATTTTAATATGTTCTAATAGGGTATTTGTCCCATTCCTGACGAGTGATGTGGAGCGATAATCCACAATTTAGGTTTGTCTGAAAATGGGGTATCCCCAAATCCCAGCAACCAAGATTATTTTTGGACCCCATCCCCCAGTTTTTGGACTAGCCCATATCCATTCTCCAATAGTTAGATTTAGATTCCGCTTCTTGATTACATCCTAATTTGCATGGTTAAATCATGTTCAATCCCAAGTTTCATTCAATGGATCGGCTTAAGAGAAAATTACAGGAAACCCCATGCTTCATAATTTTCATAGGAACAACCATTGTTATCCAACGATTTTTCACTGGGATTTTTCGGGGGTCGCCACCAGCTGGACTTGCCAGCTCCCCAGGCCACGCTCGTCCGTGGACAAGAAACATCGGCTGGACGAGCTCAGGAAACAGTGTGACTTGGCGACGAGATGCGCTGGGCTTAAATATGCCGTTTGGAAACGCTGTAGAGTTTCATCCCCAAGAAGTCGGCCAATTATATACATTATATACATATATATATATATATATTATTTGAGTTGTTTTCAACATATCTATAAAACACACATATTAATTTATACATATATATATATACACATGTATTTATGTATATATTGTTGTTATATATCCCATTATATGGCTTGTCACTTGCTTATCCCCATGCTTGGATGGGTAAAAACTAGTCCTTGAGGTTTGCTATAAATGGAAAGTACAGTAACCATCACCAGCAAAGGATTTTTTTGTGGACTATCAAAGATTGTCCGCTTGTCTGAAAATGGGGTACCCCTCATTCCAATGGGTTATTCTCATGTTCCCCATCACACTGGTCATTTGGAGGACATACCATTATTTCAGACAAACCCATACTCTGTCATGATTAATTGATGGCTTAATGGGAGATATAACCAAGTATAATCAACTATTTTTTGAGATGAGAATTGGGATGACCAATGTGGTAAACCCGAAAATACACAATCCCCGATATAGAGGTTTAGTATGGGGTATACCATGGTCTACCACTATGACTGGAATCATGTAAAATGTCCCCCAAATGCTTCCTTCAGTTGTGTTTTCCACATTACATTTGAAGAACATTATCTGTCAGTGAAAGGTTAAGTTGTGCAACCCAAGAAAATTGCGGGCGTACCCGTTTTTGCCATATGTATGTATGTATGTAATGTAATGTAATGTAATGCAATGCAATGCAATGCAATGTAATGTAATGTAATGTATGTATGTATATATATATATGTAGATGTGGTAGGTGTTTTGTGATGCCGTCAGGTTTCGTGGGTGAGCACCACACTGCCACCGAGGTACAGAGCTGAAATGCCTCATCAATAGCACATCTGAGGCGCGGCGACCAGTCTTCAGCCTCTTTTCCATATGTGGGTTGAACATCCATGTACAAAAATGAACTAATTACACACAAAGACATCATAAGACATCATAAGACATCTAATTCAAGAACCTGATTCACCAACCAAGCCCTATAAACAATTCTTAAACTTGGGCGACATTGGACCATTTCTTGGTTCTTGCATGGTATGGAGGTGTAGGGCTGAAATTGACGGAGCAACTTCACAGTAGTGCGGTGGATGAGACTCTGTCAGGGTTGCCCTATGCGTTAGCTTCTCAGGTCAAGTCGCTCCTTGAACATGCCTTTCACTATAGTGACTTTGCGAGAGGTTTTAAAGTGGTGATTTGTGGCTCTCCTGATTGAAAATTCAATCTTTACTGGGATCATCATTTTGCTAAACCCCTCCGAGCCTATACCATTCAGCTGGCATCAAGCCCCTGGGATGCTTCAAGTTCCCTCCAGGAGAACTTGCGGAACCGCACGCGGCTCATGGCGTTGACCAAAGAAAAGAACAAGCGAGATAGGTTGCTGCAGACCATGGTGAGGCCCCTTTGGTTCAAATTGAAAGTACCAAGCCACATTCCTTTCCCCAATCTTGGCTATTTTTTTTGGCGACGATAAATGTAGACATACTGTATCATTGTGCATTGGATTGCATTGGATCATGCGTAATACATGGGTTGACGATGAACGATCCAAGATGATGAATGATGATTGATGATGCATGATGATGGTGACGGTGATGGTGGTGATGATGATGATGATGATGTTGATGATGTTGATGATGTTGATGATGATGATGATATTGGTGATGTTGATGATGATGATGATGATGATCTGTTTACGCCCGAACCATTTACGAAAGCAACTACCCATGCGTTCATATATATGATGTATATGGGCAACCTGTTACAACCATTGCCTGGTGGCACTCCGATGCTTTTTACCTATAGATGGCAACATGTAAGGCCCCGATCCATGCGACCCACAGGCGATCCAGAGCCCCAACCCATACCCATGACCCATACATCTCTCACAGATATGGTCCATAGCCTTGATGAATACCCAAAAATGAAAAGTATTGAAAAGTTGTACGTGTACCAAGCCATTCTTGTATACCTTCTCAATAGGTCCGGACCAAACGCGTTCCACATAAGTCGGGATCACCGCGCAATGATCCATACCCGTTTTTTGAGCCATACATAGCCATACCCAGATAGGGAGTTGGTTCAACATGTCATTAATCCAAGCACTTTGAGGGTATGCAGGCACATGATCGCAGGTCAAGCCTGCAATAGTATATATACTGTCTATAGATGCATTATATATGTAATATTTATCTCTCCAACTTATTTGGTTATTTTCCCTTTGACCAAGTCTGGGACGCTGAGGTTAAATCATGAAGGGTTGGGTCTCGGGCCCGAAATCATCGACAAACTTCGCGTAGCTTGTCTGACCATGTCTCGGTGAAGTCCGGGCAGCGCCAGAGGGGTGTGGATAAACCTACAATGAATACCTTAATAAACGTTATATACATATAATTATAATTACATATATTATGTGAATGAGGTGATGTAATATGTGTTTACTTCATTTATGATAAATATTCAATATGTATATATATATATATATTTGCATTTATTAGTATATGTATTACTGTATTCCAAATTTAATTTGTTGCCAAATCTCCATATGTACTATACATACATACATATATATATACATATATATATATATGGTATGAGCACAACCAGCAAGAAAACAATGCAGGATATCTAAGACCGGCCATGGAATGGGCGATGGGTTCCTTTCGGGTCATGAACCATAAAACATAGTATGTGTGTCTCTCATTGTGCACTGATATTGTTGCCGCATTTTCTTGTTATTGTGACATTTCAGGTGCTTTAAGTGAGTTCGCAGCATATTAAGTCATGATTAATACATCATGTAAACATTGACGTAGGTATGCTGGCTTAGCGAATGTGCGCCGCATTTGGAATTGTCTTTATCGAGCAACTTTTCTGCTTTTCACTGCTTGGGCCTCTGAAATGAAGGAAGAGTATACAATCATGCTGCCTCTCTACAGAAAGAAGGTGGGCCACAGAAGCGGGGGAAGCTGAAGCCGGGTGGCCAGGTTCTCCCTCCATTGGAAGCATCCCGGAAGTGGAAATGAAAACTGATTGGTTGACTGTACTTAGATTAATGTGGTAAACCCAATTTTGAAGCATTTCTACCGTCCATTTCTGTGAAACCAGGGGTAGTTGACTACTGGGTGTACCACATGAGATGGACTAGTTATCCGGAAGGTTGGCTTAATAGGCAACTCCCTTGTCAGTATATCTCAAACATGTTCCCATGTCCTCGTTGGAATGAGCTGAAGACTGCAGGGTTTGATTGAAATGCAACCGTGATAGTTCTTATTGGCGAACGGTTATCCTTTGGCAATCTTTGGTTGCTATGACAGCTTGTTATGTAATGCCTCCTGACTTCTGTACTTTATCTATTGCCAACCGTTGTTGTTGTAAATTGTACGTTGTACATACAATACAATGCCAACACCAATACCAATACCACTACCAATGCCAATACCCATACCCATACCATACCATCCAGATATATATGTATATATATATATATACACAAACACACATATACACAAACACACATATACACATACACATACACACACATACACACACACATACACATACACACACATACACACACACATGCACACACACACACATGCCATACCAGACCAGACCAGACCAGACCACACCATTACATTACATTACATCACATTACATTGCATTACATTACAGTACATTTACATTACATTACATTACATTATACATACATCCCTACATGCATGCATGCATGCATGCATACAGACAGACATACAAACATACAGACAAGCATACAGACACACACAGAGAGACAGGCAGGCAGGCGGGCAGGCGGGCAGGCGGGCAGGCAGGCGGGCAGGCAGGCAAGCAAGCAAGCAAGCAGGCACACACACACACAGAGACAGACAGATAGACAGACATACATACATACATAATCATTCAATCATTACACACATAATCATACATACCAATTGTCGATATCATTTTTGCAAGAACCATCACCTGGCGAAGGTTCAAACTGTGTGGATTACAGTATGTGGCTTTCATTTTATTGGTTTAAAAACGGATCGACCCTGCATTTTGGTCTTTGGTTGCAGCCACAAGGTAAACACCTCATTGCAGGTGTGTTTCTGGCAGGTAGTTTCAGTTTCAAACTTGGTGGTTCAATGGGTTCATTATGTCCAGTTTCTTCGATAAGTTAAGCCCGCCACCCAGGCGAACTTCCTCCCTGTTTACTGTGTTTTTTCTGGCAACAGTTTTGGGTTTGTCTAAAAGTATGGTACCCCTAACAATTAATGAGTGCTCATCCTTTCCCCTTGAGATTTATGTTGTGGCATCCCATTTGGCGCACAACGCCGGGTGGCAGGCACAAGACTTACAGCAGCAGATCTTGGAAAGAGAAAACGATCACAAAGCCATGTCCCTTGATCGACGGTGAGAGGCTGAAGGGTGCCATGAAAAGATGGGGAAGCCACACAGATTTTTAATGATTTTTAGACATAACAGATGACAGTAGGAAGAACATGGAAGAACATGCCAGCATGAGACATCTGAAGTCTGAAACCGTAGGAGAGAAACATGTTTAATATCATGCATTGCCCGATGAGCCGATGCAGTTCCATTGGCTCCGTTCTGGTTGAATCCAAATCTTGTCAGTTTGGAAAGGGGTGAAATTTCGGCATGATGCACTTGGTGAGTGGTTGTTGAGAGAATAGCACCCAAACTCACTTCCACAAAAGGGATGTAGCCAAGAATGGGGAGGTTGTAAGATGTTTTGCTACTGGAGGAATTGGCCTGATGTTACTTCAATTACATGGACAAGAAGTGGCAATGGTTCGCAGTAATCGCACAGTGTTTACTGTTTACCCATGTTTCAGGGTCTCTGGCCTTCTGGTCAGAGCTCAAGCATTCTGTGCACTAGCCACCAACTCTAGTGCAATTCTTGTGATCAAAGGGGAATTGGCCTTTGGTTTGATATCTATTGGATGCAAGAAAGGCCTGCCCTTCCTCCAAACTGCACCGGGATTTCGGCTGCACCCCAGCCGATCCCAGCCGCCAGCCCTGAGGAAACGCGAGCTTGACTTCACTCGCATTATTGAGTTGCAGGTGGAATTCGCTACTTGGCACCACAGGCGGCAATTGAAGCAGAGACCACGACGCTTTGACCAATAAGAACGAGAATCTCTAAGAAGACCAAAGTGGGAGTTCAGCTGCAAAGAAACTATATACTAGAAAGCCAAGTCGCAGGGAAAAAAGGGTGACTGACAAAAGTCGCATGTCTTGTCCGAAAGTCGCAAGTCTAGGAAAAGTGACGCAATTCCACGTTGGAGAAATCCGTCACAGTTTTCACGTGTTTTGTTTCTTTGCGACAAACAAGAGTGAAAAAGGCACGAACAAAATGCGAAAAAGGTGTGAAAAAATGTGAAAAAATGAAAAACTGTGTTTTGTTTCCCTTTGAACATTTTGCGCACTTCTTGCGCATAAATATACTGCGCGCATGGAATCCGAAACCCAAAAGTCGCATGTACTATTATTATTATTTATTATTATTAGTACCATTACTATTTATTATTGTTGCTAAAGACTATCATTTTTCTTATATAACACATATATATATAATGAATTATTAATAAAATAATGATAATAAAACAAATAAAAATATATTTACATTTACATGTGCATACTATATACGCATATATACATTTCCGTATAGCGCATGCACATTCACATGTACATGTACATACACACGCAGACATAAGCAGACGTATAATATATGCTTGATATGCATATGATTGCAGATGCATGCCCGTTAGTAGGATTTGGCGGGTAAACCGAGACATTGAACAGCTACAACTCCGATCAAGCCAGAAAATTGTTCAAAACACCATTATACATGATTAGCCCAGTTTTCAGGTTGTCCCCTAGCTGCATTGCCCCGCAGTTACCAACCACTGGTGCTAACTGTTAGCTGCTAACAGTGATGCTAAGCCTTTTCCGTTGAGACAGGTCAATGTATGGTCAATGTTCAGATAAGACATGTCAATTTTCACTTGAATATACTGCAGCCACCAGTTGTTTTTCAAATCCGACCGGCAAATGACCGATTCGTAGATGATTTTCGAATCCAATTTGGTGGTTGTGAAATCCATGACTATAATAATCATTTGAAATACATTGTAACATATATATTATACAGTGTGTTTTTAAATTTCATTAATCAACAATTTTGTATTACTGTATTTTATTCTTTGTTTGTTTTTGTTGATCTGTTTATTATTGCTAAATTATTGGTATTTTTTTGGGGGGGGTCCCTATCAAGGGGTTTCTCCAACTCCAAATTGTTTACTTCTAACTGGCTTCTGACCCGCAGCCAGTTTCGTCATGGCCCTGTGGCCGATCTTGGCCGACGGTCGGCCTTCAGGTCTCATGGAAACAAGAATCCAGACGGCTTGAGTCCATGATGAAACAGGCCTGGAAGATGAGCAGTGGCTGGGATCTGCCCCAGTTGCTTCATTTGGCATTGTACTGACCAATATATTAAGATCACAATCCATGAATATCCAATATATCCATGATATAGAGAGATTGCGGGAATCAATTGATTGTAAGTTGTATCAACATTTGATCGAGGATGGGATCCCATCACATTGCAACGCTGGGCAAACGGTGTGATATGAGATGATATGAGATGATATGAGATGATATGAGATGATGTGACAAACAGAACTTTTGGCTTTCCAGGACCCTGAGGCCGTCAGCAAAGAGGTCTGTCTCTCCGGGCCGGCGAGTGGTCGATGGATAGGGTTTCAAGAATATTTGGGAATGGTCTGGGATGGGTCATGTTCTCTTAAGATTCAGGGGGCAGCAAAGGTTCATAAAGGATATAAAGGTTTTTTGTAGTCTGACCTATAGCTGTTGCTGCTGCCGTAGCCAGTTAAGCGCTTTCGGAACGCACGTGCACTTGAGAGTGTCCGTTGATGTAGAAGTGTCTCCTGGTGCCTTGTAAGACGGTATTTTAGATCTGGTAATTAAGACCAAATGTTGTGGTGCGCGCATCTGCAATCCGTACGTATGTACAGATCAGCTTCTTGTGCTACGACATGGGCCTAGTCTTGATCTCCACAGATATTTGGTTGATTTTGGTTGGCTGTTTCAAGATGTTTCAAGTATGTGTCGTTCCCATCCCTACCTGGATCCCATTTAACAAGGATGTTTGAGGTGAGTTAAGACGCCCCAACACTATGTGTCACCAGTTGAGCACATCGCACCTGGCAAACTTGACCAGGCTGAAATGCAAGAGAAGAGAGTCAAGCAGCTCTCCCAGGCTAGGGAACTTTGCCACTGCGGCGGCTTGGGGACTGGCCAAGCCTGGATTTGGGCTGGACATATGTGGCATGTTACCCTGTGCCAAACGTGGTACACCAGCACTGAAAAAATCCACCATGTGTGTGTGATGGCGTCCCATCACATAATTCTACGGATACTATAGATGACTTTATCATTGGAAGTGGTGATTTGCCACTGCTGTGTTCGATTGCGAGATGGTAAGAACAAGAACGCACAATTTATAAATCATGTTTTGCATGTTCGAAGTGGATTCCCCATTTCAAGTCGAGATTGCCAGAGGATGACAAAGAAAAAAGAAAAAGGCCCCTACTTTCATCATTTTTCATCAGATCTCTTGAAATCTCCCAGTAAAAACATATAAACACATGCTATTCCCAAGGATTTTCTGTGGGTTTCCCCAAGAAAACACGAGATCTGCTGGATTTTTCCCATCAGACCTCAGGAGCTCGCTGAAATCAAACGACAACTCGTACGGGCCCAGGATGAGCTGACGGGCGAGCAGGTGCGATGGGAATGATGGGAATGAGACAAATTACAGTGATTTAATGGATTTTAATGGGAAGATAACCATCATTTATAGGGTTTTATGGGGTTTTGTCGGTTTTGTAACCATCAAAGATATGTTTAACATGTAAATGACATCAGATTTGTTTCATGAAACAAACAAATGTCATTTTCCTTCGGAATCAAACGTGACAGCCGGACATCACGGACATCCCTGAATTGAATGGAGGTTTTAATGGGATACCGATTTGCACCAAGAACATGTGGTGATCGTAATATTTACCAACAATACATGGAGATACTTTATGCACCATAGCATGGAAGTGACATTACAGTTGGTCATGACACATTAAAGTATAGATACGTCTATCCATGATATCCATGATACAACAGTTTAATACAGAGTTTCATATCAGATTTTATCATATTACAACAGGCAAAATGAGGATTACTCGGTCATCAAACATGACATTTTTCGCACGGAGCGATCACGTTTCCACTCCGCGCAGCCGTGTGGCGGGGATTTCCAGTGATCATGGAAGTGACACAAGAATTTTATCAGAATTGGTAATAATCATGCTTTGCTAATAGAACATTTCTATCGTACCAAACATGGTGTTGATTGCTTAAATTCAGTATAAACATGATGATACAATACGATAAACTATGATAATTAAGCATCATCAACAACATTGACAAAAAGAAACGGTGATAGTGTGGAATTGTCTTTGAGATTTGGGGGACCTGTTCGGCTTCGAGTTAGAGTTATTTGGCTGAAGACAAGTCTGCTGCACTTGGACCCCTAATTTGGCAGTTTTGTGATGAGTGATTTCTTTCTTCTTTTTTAGCTTTAATAAATTGCATGCCTATTCAAAAAATATGATCTTCAATGGGATCCACAGCCATTTTCACCCAATCACTTAAACCCTATGCAGATGGGCCCTACGTGCTCCACATTTTGCCACAGCTTGTCGCCAGGAGGGGCACCAAAGTGCCAAGGAGCTGTTCGAAGAGAAAGCTGAAGAGCTAGCAAGGTTTGGGCCATTACATTAGCCTAGCGGTGCCAGGAGGTCAAGTTTCAGGTGTTGATTGATGAGTTTCCTGTGGCATCATGATGATGATGATGATGATGATGATGATGATCGGAACTACCAGGGCACACCGACTCATGTCTCAGAGATCGCGCGAAGTGAGCACGGGTTCGACAGTGGAAGATTTAGGTTCAAGTGTGTGTTCTGTACGTTTGAGGCGTTTCAATATGTTTCAATATGTTTTAAGATGCTTCAAAATGTTTCAAGTTATTGCAAGGTTTTCTCATGAATGCCCCAGAGCCCATCCCGAGCACGCCTCTTCACCTCTACCTTGTGGTGTCAGGGTGCAATCAGAGACGAAGGACATCACCATCGAATGCAAACAACTTATCCAGGATCGAGCCTTGCCTGAGAAAGAGATAAGGCAGATCCTATGCCTGGCCCTGGTTGCGCCCCAGACAATGGAAATACGCAGCCCAAACCTTGTGATTGATGATGATTGATGTATATAATTGAACGTAGTTTATGTGAATTGTTTGTAATTGTTTGGCGTATTTGAGGATCCACATAATGGTGAAGCAGAACATGAGGATTCTTGAGCAGGTTCGGCCTAGGGCCTAGGGAGGCACAGCATTGGAGTACAAGATCTCATTTCAAGCTGTGGTGGTGGCCCTGTTGTCATGAGGCCTCAGGTAGATATTGGATTTTGCCTTGAAGGCTGCAAATTGCTTTCAACTTGGGAGATGTTCTTGCAGCATTTTCCCACAACATCCAGTCCAACTTCATCCGAGTTGTACCTTAAGGTGTGACATGAGTAGGCTATTCTCCCTATTTAAGTTTGGTGGAAATTGGCATGTACCCAGAATCGCACTTTCTACTTTTGCGGCTTCTCTTTGGCACACGCAACAAGGAAAAGAAGCGGAGCATTTGCAGACGGAAATTAATGAAATGGAGCTGGACCGGAAACAAGACCAGGAGGACGACATTGGCGTGACTCCGGCATGCAGCAAGACATTGTAATTTTATAACCTTCAGAAAACCAAGATGGAAAACAAACATGTCACTGTCACTGAAAAGGAAATGCAGTTTTGTCCCTATGGAGTGAGTGGCATGTTAGTTTTCAGTTATCAGCTTTCAGGGATCCACAGGGAGATTTGGAAGGCAGGTTTGTTTTTCCGGGAAGGTGTGTTGCGTGCAGAATTCTCACGCTTTGGACCCTGGTCCTGACTTCAACATCCACCTGTTTCTGATATTTCCCATGGTGGGGCGATTGTAGTGAGATAGTGGGATGATAGTGTTGATTCACATTGAGAAAAGAATCTTATCGAACTTGCCAATGCAAACTAGAGTATGGTGGCATGGTGTTCAGTGTCGCTGGAAAACAGTTCTGTCCACTGACTGAATGAATTAGCTTGAGAAGAAATCTCAGCGATGGGCTCAACACCGGCAGGAATTGGAAGGCCTCCAAGCTCGACTGGTCACCGCTCCTTCTGACGCGCCAGATCGTTACACCGTCACAGGCATGGCGGGCGCGGTGTGACATCTTCTCAGGAAGACTTCAGGAAGACTTGGGAGGACAAACATCCCAGAAGGATCGAATCTAAGGCGTACCCTCGGGTGTCATCAAATATGGCTAGCTGGGAAATCCGCGAACTAAATGGGCATTTCAACGGTAAAATCATAAAATCATCGAACTTAATGGGATTTTCCAGCAAGCCATGTTTGATTACTGTACCAGAGGGTATGCCAATTTTGTCTTCAGATTTAGTTGTTCCCCTACATGCCCAACTACGGAGCTGACATATCGGGGCAGGCCCAGATTCCCAACCTTTCTATCCAATTGTATATCGGGTTTCATCCCCTGTGGTCCCCATGGTTGGGCTGTGCACATCGATGCCACGATGCCTCAGGTGTGGCCCTCTCTGCAGCGCCTGCAAAGAAAGACATAGGTCACAGTCCCAGCCTGTGAGATGAGCTGAAATTGCAACACTTGGAACATGGGGATATATGGGGATGGGATCGAATACAAAACAAGCACTTGAAGGCAAGGATATAATACAGGATACAGGCGATTAATTTTATCCATCGTTGTTTGTGCAAATTATGGAGTTGTTGCTGTTCCACATTTGAGCCATGTCATTCCGTACTGGCAAGAGTGAGGCAAGACATCCTAAGATAGGCGTTTTTTTTTTCAAAAGGAACTATTACTATTGAGGGGGTATTGAAATGGAGATACCCAAGTCACCAAAGGATGCAAGACTAAAATGGTGATCCATGACTTGGATGATTTGGGACCCCCAGTTTAGGAAACACCATTTGTTTAAATCATTTTTTGCTGGTTGTTCAGCAGTTGTTTGGCCACTTGTTTCTGTTACCACGGATTGCATGGCATAGAGTCACAGCCCACGTCGAATTCACGACGTGTAAGGCCTTGCTCTGTTGCGTCGCGCGAGCCGTCGCGAATCGCCACAGCCACTGATGCGCTGCCTATGCGCAGCAGACAGAGATCAGGCGTGATGAGCTTTTGGTTGACATTGACATGAAGCAGTTGCCAGTTGCCTCCAGTTCGGAGCTTCTTTGATATACTGTATGCTGATATTATTTCATATTATATCTTTGTAGTTTCAGACCGACAGTTGGGCCTAAGTATATCAAAATATATAATGTCATTGAATATCTATAGATGTGTGCATCATATCCTTCTTTGAATTCTCGTTTTCTGTCCATAGAGGTCATGTCAATTGGGCCTGTGAGTTGATCCTTGTTTTGCTGCTGCTTTTTGCAGATCCACAAATATACAAGAATCCCACCAATCAGCCACCTTAAAGTAGTTCTTCAGAATATTCTCATTTGATAAAAAAAACACATGTGCATATTAGATAAAGCAATTGATATAATGGTAACTCTTCATGAATCGCATGGATCCATTGCTAATCCATTTGTAGTGCTCATAGTACAATCAATTATCCATGCTAATCAATAGTGTAACCATTAGTATAACCATTAGTGTAACCATTTGTGCAAACATTAGTATAACCATTAGTGTAACCATTAGTGTACCAATTAGTGTAACCATTAGTGTAACCATTAGTGTAACCATTACTGTAACCATTAGTGTAACCATTAGTGTAACCATTAGTGTAACCATTAGTATAACCATTGGTGTAACCATTAGTGTAACCATTAGTTAGTATAATCATTAGTGTAACCAGTAGTTTAAACATTAGTATAATCATTAGTGTAACCATTTGTGTACGCATTAAATCATTAAATTAGTATAACCATTTGTGTAAACATTAGTGTAACCATTAGTGTAACCATTAGTGTAACCATTAGTGTAACCATTTGTGTAAACATTAGTGTAACCATTAGTGTAACCATTTGTGTAAACATTCGTATAACCATTAGTGTAACCATTAGTGTAATCATTAGTGTAACCATTAGTGTAAACATTGGTATAACCATTAGTGTAACCATTTGTGTAAACATTAGTATAACCATTAGTGTAACCATTTGTGTAAACATTAGTATAATCATTAGTGTAACCATTAGTTTAAACATTAGTATAATCATTAGTGTAACCATTTGTGTACGCATTAAATCATTAAATTAGTATAACCATTTGTGTAAACATTAGTATAACCATTAGTTCAACCATTAGTGCAACCATTAGTGTAACCCTTAGTGGAACCATTAGTGTAACAATTTGTGTAAACATTAGTATAACCATTAGTGTAACCATTTGTGTAAACATTAGTATAGCCATTAGTGTAACCATTAGTGTAACCAGTAGTGTAACCATTATTATAACCATTAGTATAACCAATATTATTACCACTAGTGTAACCATTAGTGTAACCATGAGTGTAACCATTAGTATAACCATTAGTTTAACAATTTATATAGTTAGTATAACCATTGGTATAACCATTAGTATAACCATTAGTATAACCATGGGTATAACCATTAGTGTAACCATTAGTGTAACCATTGGTATAACCATTAGTATAACCATTAGTTTAACAATTTAATTAGTATAACCATTAGTATAGCCATTAGTGCAACCATTATAACCATTGATATAACCATTAGTGTAACCATTAGTGTATCCATAAGTGTAACCATTAGTATAACCAGTAGTATAACCATTAGTATAACCATTATTATAACCATTAGTATAACCATTGGTATAACCATTAGTGAAACCATTAGTGTATCCATAAGTGTAACCATTAGTATGACCATTAGTATAACCATTAGTATAACCATTGGTGAAACCATTATTGTAACCATTAGTGTAACCATTAGTATAACCATTAGTGTAACCATTAGTGTAATCATTAGTGTAACCATTAGTGTAAACATTGGTAAAACCATTAGTGAAACCATTTGTGTAAACATTAGTATAACCATTAGTGTAACCATTTGTGTAAACATTAGTATAACCATTAGTGTAACCATTAGTGTAACCATGAGTGTAACCATTAGTATAACCATTAGTTTAACAATTTAATTAGTACAACCATTAGTAGAACCATTAGTGTAACCATTATTATAACCATTAGTATAACCATTGGTATAACCATTAGTGTAAACCATTAGTGTATCCATAAGTGAAACCATTAGTATAACCATTAGTATAACCATTAGTATAACCATTAGTATAACCATTGGTATAACCATTAGTGTAACCATTAGTGTATCCATAAGTGTAACCATTAGTATAACCATTAATATAACCATTAGTATAACCATTGGTGCAACCATTATTGTAACCATTAGTGTAACCATTAGTATAACCATTAGTGAGTGCAACCATTAGTGTAACCATCAGTGTAACCATTAGTTTAACAATTTAATTAGTACAACCATTAGTATCACCATTAGTATAACCATTAGTATAACCATTAGTATATAACCATTGGTATAACCATTAGTGTAACCATTAGTGTATCCATAAGTGTAACCATTAGTACAACCATTAGTATAACCATTAGTGTTACCATTAGTGTAACCATTAGTGTAACCATTAGCATAACCAGTAGTGTAGCCATGAGTATAGCCGTAAGTGTAACCATCAGTGCAACCATTAGTGTAACCATTAGTTTAAAAATTGAATTAGTATAATCATTGGCAAAACCATTATTATTACCATTAGTATTACCATTGGTATAACCATTAGTGTAACCATTAGTGTAACCATGAGTGTAACCATTAGTATAACCATTAGTTTAACAATTTAATTAGTATAACCATTAGTATAACCATTTTTATAACCATTAGTATAACCATTGGTAGAATCATTATTGTAACCATTAGTGTATCCATAAGTGCAACCATTAGTATAACCATTATTATTAGCACTAGTATTACCATTGGTATAACCAGTAGTGTAACCATTAGTGTAACCACTAGTATAACCATTAGTGCAACCATTAGTGTAACCATTATTATAACCATTAGCATCACCATTAATGTCACCATTAGTATAACCATTAGTAAAAGCATTAGTGAAACCATTAGTATAACCATTAGTGTAATCATTAGTGTATCCATAAGTGTAACCATTAGTATAACCAGTAGTAAAACCATTAGTATAACCATTATTATAACCATTAGTATAACCATTGGTATAACCATTAGTGAAACCATTAGTGTAACCATTAGTGTAACCATTAGTGCAACCATTAGCATAACCATTAGTGTAACCATTAGTGCAACCATTACTGTAGTGTAACCGTTAGTATACCCATTAGTGCAATCATTAGTGTAACCAATATTATAACCATTAGTAAAACCATTGGTGTCACCATTTGTATAACTTAATAACCGTGATTATAAGCATTAGTGTAACCATTAGTGTAGCCATCAGTGTAACCATAAATACAACCATTAGTGAAACCACTAGTGTAACCATTAGTGTAACCATTGGTGCAAACATGAGTGTAACCATTAGTTTAACCACTAGTGTTACCATTTGTGTAACCACTAGTCTAACCATTAGTATAACCATTAGTGTAACCATTAGTATAACCATTGGTATAACCATTAGTGTCACCATTAGTATAACCATTAGTGTAACCATTAGTGTAACCATTAGTGTAACCATTAGTATAACCAGTAGTGTAGCCATGAGTATAGCCGTAAGTTTAACTATTAGTGTCACCATTAGTGTAACCATTAATGTAACCATTAGTATAACCATTAGTATAACCATTAGTGCAACCATTAGTGTAACCATGTGTGTAACCATTAGTACAACCATTAGTTTAACAATTTATTTAGTTTAATCATTAGTATAACCACTATTTTTATCATTAGTATAACCATTGGTATATCCATTAGTGTAACCATTAGTATAACAATTAGTATAAACATTAGTGCAACCATAAGTGTAACCATTAGTGTAACCATTAGTGCAACCATTAGTATAACCGTTAGTGCAACCATTAGTATAACCATTAGTGTTACCATTGGTGTAACCAGTAGAATAACCAGTAGTGTAGCCATGAGTATAGCCGTAAGTGCAACCATTAGTGTCACCATTAGTATAACCATTAGTGTAACCATTAGTGGCCATTAGTGAAACCATTAGTGTAACCATTAGTGTAACCAGTAGTGTAGCCATTAGTATAGCCGTAAGTGTAACCATTAGTGTAACCATTAGTCTATCCATTAGTGTAACCATTAGTGTAACCATTACTGTAGTGTAACCGTTAGTATACCCATTAGTGCAAGCATTAGTGTAACCATTATTATAACCATTAGTATAACCATTAGTGTAACCATTAGTATAACCATTGGTATAACCATTAGTGTCACCATTAGTTTAACCATTAGTGTAACCATTAGTGTAACCATTATTGTAACCATTAGTAACCAGTAGTGTAGCCATGAGTATAGCCGAAAGTGTAACCATTAGTGTCACCATTAGTGTAACCATTAGTGTAACCATTGGTATAACCAGTAGTGTTGCCATGAGTATAGCCGTAAGTGTAACCATCAGTGAAACCATTAGTGTAACCATTATTATAACCATTAGTGTAACCATTAGTGTAACCATTAGTATGAACATTAGTGTAACCATTTGTGTAACCATTAGTATAGCCATTAGTATCCATTACTGTAACCATTAGTATAACCATTAGTGTAACCATTAGCATAACCATTAGTATATCCATTACATTCCATCTACTGTAGTCAAACCATTAGTGTAACCATTATATAGTCAAACCATTCGTGTAACCATTATGTAGTCAAACCATTCGTGTTATCAATATATATTTAAACCATAAGTACAGCAATTATATAGTCAAACCACTGTGTAACCATTATATAGTCAAACCATTAGTGTAACCATTATATAGTCAAACCACTGTGTAACCATTATATAGTCAAACCGTTAGTGTAACCATTATATAGTCAAACCATTCGTGTAACCATTATATAGTCTAACCAGTAGTGTAACCATTATATAGTCAAACCATTAGTGTAACCATTATATAGTCAGACCATTAGTATAACCATTATATAGTCGAACCATTCGTGCAACCATTATATAGTCAAGCCATTCGTGTAACTATCATATAGTGAAACCATTTGTGTTACCATTATATATTCAAACCATTAGTATAACCACTATATAGTCAAACCACTGTGTAACCATTATATAGTCAAACCGTTAGTGTAACCATTATATAGTCAAACCATTCGTGTAACCAGTATATAGCCAAACCATTAGTAAAACCATTATATAGTCAAACCATTCGTGTAACCATTATATAGTCAAACCGTTAGTGTAACCATCATATAGTCAAACCATTAGTGTAACCATTATATAGTCAAACCATTCGTGTAACCAATCAGTATAGTCAAACCATTAGTGTAACATTTTCTAGTCAAACCATTAGTAAAACCATTATATAGTCAAACCATTCGTGTAACCAT
>Ga0126342_10002258_pt1:2500-29593 | contig 29593 bp, 30 predicted proteins | sample Cyp1metagenome_FD_92528 | JGI IMG/M metagenome (GOLD analysis project Ga0126342, IMG submission 92528) | Coral microbial communities from Lord Howe Island, Old Settlement Bay, Australia - Cyphastrea 1 metagenome | ecosystem: Host-associated > Invertebrates > Cnidaria > Coral ...
CTTGGTCCCACCTGTGAAGCTCTGGCACCCGTGCCGCACGTGGGCATGGGCTCGCAGCATTGGACTTCGGGGACTGGGCCGCGGGTTCTGAAGAAACGCGGCTTCTTTTTGGGAACATCATCTATAAATTACCCATGACGGATCCATGATGCTGCTATATATGGTAACATGGATCCCATCAATATACCCCCTTTATGTTAGCATATATATACCAGCACCATGGATCCTATGGGTGAATATAAATGAGGGATTATCTGAACATATCTGAATAATGAGGGATTTTCCAATGCCACGTTCGCATGGACACTGGAGAGGCGCCGTGCTTTTCCTTGGATTTGCTCAACAAAAGATCACCAACGATTCCCGGATGCACCCCATGTTCAGAACCAAAATGCTTGTCGCTTATGAAAAAAATCCATCAATCCATCAATTTCCATCATAAATATTCATAAATTCCCATTGTCTTCCCATGTTTCTCTTTTCCGGTCTTTTTGGTTTCTGACAATTTGAGTTGCCTTTTTCTTCATCTCTTCATTTGGTGCGTTTTTTTTTTATGCCCACCAAATCTCCGGGTACCAGAAATCTTTTTGGCCAAGTGGCAGCGTCCTCAGAATGCCAAGACCTGGTGAATTGACCGACCAAATGGTGGGCCGATGGTAACGAAAACATTGGAAAAACAGCATCCGATTCACATTCTATCTGGGTAAATTATAATATTTCACTAACCTGAATTAAGCCCATTTGGGGATGATTTCCCTTATTAACCATGATTTCCAGTGAGGTCGCAGTGAGGTCGTTATAATTTACGCAGATATATGTACATACATACTGTCTGTACATTACCGGGTACAGCAAATTCCGGGATCCGTGCACCAATCTCAGATACCCTGTCTTTGTTGCTAGTAAATGCTTCCCATTTATAGCAAATATTCAAGTGTTAAAGTGCCCATCCAAGGTTTTTTCACATATACAACATGATTTTAACATGGTTTAAGATGGTTTATCATGGTTTTTCACATGTTTTAACCAAGCCCTCTTGGCTAGTTAAGGTGGTCTTTTCCTTTTTCGCAAACGAGATCTCCGGAGATTTTCTGGATTGGTCACTGGGGACCATCATGCCATGAAAGGAAACAATATGATCATGACGACTACGGTTGAACATATACCATACTTAATTATACTGAACTCATATTAAAAAAAAACAAAAAGACAATGGATTGGTGTCCTTTCCAAAAACGCAGTTCTTGTCAACACTTCAGGTCGAGGTTCGGAGACTTTTTTCAAACTCATCTCCATGTTCATGTCAAGCAATATAGATATCTATATGTATCTACCATATATAAAATTCTATAAACATCCATAAACCATCATGAACCATAGTGAATTTCCATAAACCATGGTTAACTTAGCTGCTTTTAGCTAGCCTTCGCACTATTTCAGCGCTCTGAGAGCTCCACTTGTCCCGCAACAGAAAGCGTTTCAGCAGCTCTCCCGGTGGAGGCCACTCGAAGATCTGCGGGGGCGGCACCTCAAGTGACCAGGTGCCCCTTTAAGACGTGTAGGATGGTGTTTTTTTTTAATAATTCCCATAGGATCCATGTATGGTATATATGCTAACATAAAGGGGGTATATTGATGGGATCCATGTTACCATATATAGCATACATGGATCCTATGGGATTGTTGTTTCCATGAAGATGAAATATATGAAATATCAACAACAAAAGCCGCATTCTATAATATTCTATATATCAATTCAATACAATATGATCCAACATGAATATGTTTAGTATTGGATCATTATGATCTGTTGATAAAAAATGGGTCCCTCGTTGGGCTGATTTAATATTATGAGGGGACGGGATGGTCTTTTCAATCTATGACCGTATGCAAACCCTAACTCAACAGGACCTGAGGCTGTCAGTATGTTCCAATCACACGTCACTATGGGACTCTTTTGATGTTCCGTCAATCAGCAAAACATTACGAACTGTTTCCACAGGTATTTGGGGCGTCTAAAGCCTTTGACCAACTTGAAATCATATCTGAACGATTTGGCCCATGTCTTGTCATAGTCAACCATCCATTGTTTATCATAAACTCTGTTGAAGTACCCAGCCTTGCCTCATAAGCGGACAAAGAAAGTACATCATTGGACGATTGCATCACATGAGCCATTAAAATAATACCATGGTTGATTGAGTTGATAAAAACCTTGATACAGCTTCGTTTAATGTGGATGCTTATCAAAAAGTAATAGAATATCATGGGAATACTACTGTAACCGGTCATTTCACCCACCCTGCCCAGCTGGCTCGGTACATACAGTGAATCACCCAGCACATCCAGCAGGAGACTGGCGCATCTCCTCCGATCGTCATGCTTGAACTGGCTATCTGAACTATGAAAACAATGATTTTCTTTGCATTCATATCCTGAAAACAACATGAAAAAAAAAACATGAACTTGGTAGTTTTTATATAAATATGTTTATATAATAGTTAGTTTTTTGTACATGATGTTTAGATCCCTCGATGTAATATATATATAATATACTGTATATATAGTTATATATATATATATATAAACCAGTGAACCACCCAAGGTGTACAAAAATTCATCAGGGATGATCATCCCATTTTTCGGGATGGATTTTGACATGTGAAATTCATAGCCGCTGGTTATTTCACATTTGGAACATAGCCTATTGTAAATACTATATAGTAGCTGATTTATGATTTACATTGATTTACCATTTTTTGGAAATGACAATTTTGCATAGCTACGTTAAATGACCATATTAATATTATTAATACATACATAATTTTGTAGCAATAAGTAGGCGCATTTAAGAAACAGGGGGGAACCGTTGGCTTTGGATTGTCTTAGGGTATTTTAATCTTCAGAAACAGCCATGCGTTGTTTACGCTGCCCAATGTGATGAGTACTATGTAGCAAGGCTGTTCTTTTTATGCATCCCCAAAATTGTGTATGGAATCCAACATTTGGGCAACGCAGAGGAGTAAAATCATTGTTGGGCCTCCATTGGTAAGGTTTCGTCTTGAATTCAGGGAAATTGAATTATATAGTCTAGAAATATGGATATACCCCTAAAATCGCTGTGCAACAAGGAAACTAAATGAAACTAATGATCAAGCATCAACTTTGGAAGTACCATGAAGTACCATATGTTCCAACAAACTCATATGAGTTGCTTCTTTCCTCATGTTTCACCCAGCATCCTTCCTAATCCCCTTCCCTTTCTGTCACCACCCTTCCATGTCACCAGTTCCCAGCCTTTGCCCATCAGGCGACAAATAATTCTCCAGAGTGATGATTACTGGACACGCTGAGTTTTCGAAGGCTGCTTCTTTTATGGCCTTCGGGGAAGCTGTTAGGGATGGGCTCCCAATGGCCATGGCCCATGGGGAACATTAACATATATGATGACTAACATGACTAGCTATGGGATTTGTGATGATTTGAGATTTGTTGGGGTGTTCCCATGATTTTCAAACAAGCTCGAATTTGGATGATTTGCGAGGAAACTAGATGCATTCACTCACCCAGAATTTGGTGCTGAAATTCAATAAGTAAATCCCAATGATTGACCCAACTTTGCGTTGAAGCATCAATCATTGGCTTGGTTTAAAAGGAATACTAATGCAAATTGACTTGAAAGCGCGGTCAATAACCCTTTAGAAACTGTGTTTTACATGGTTTTCCTGAACATGTCCATGGTGTTACCATTGTGTTTCCATGGTTTTCCATGGTTCTGCCATAGATTTTCCATAGATTTTCCATAGATTTTCCAGTCGTTCCCCGCCTCCAAGCAGGCACAGAGCGAAACTGCCGTGGTGGCCGTTCCCCCGTGGAGGACGCATGGGCCTGGCATTAAGGCTATCAGAATCTATCATGAACGACAGTGTGTATGTTATATAGTAGCGATTAGTAATATAGATATATCTATAATATCTGATCTATAATATATCTGATCTATAGTATATATATATATATTATGTGTATATATGTGATTTTTTATATAGTAATCAAATGTGTCTCAAATTGTAAAATGACATCACAACGAACTTCGTGGCTTTCGAGCCACTTCGACCCATACATAGCTGTGAATGCTAAAGGCGTAAAGACATTACCACAGCCAATGCCATAGCTATACATAGTGTGGTCTTAAAGACTTCCCATGGCCCCATGTTTGCCACATTCTTGAAAGTGATGGCTCCAAAACAGCATAACATGTTTGAGAGCGTCCGCTGTCCGCACTGAACTACTGAACTTCAAAATGGCAGCCCAGCTCCCACCTTGCATCCCATATTTCGATCCGTCATAGACCTTGCACCAGCTGAACATGGCATAACATGGCTATTCTTTGTGCACTTTGATACCCCACAAAAAGTCTTCAGTAGTAGGACATGATGTTCCTCCACAAAAACAAACAATTCAAAATTGAACATATATATATATATTATAATTATATATATATATATTATAATTATATATATAATATACATATTGAGAAACATAACAAATCGGAAGCTGCAAGTTTGAACAGATTGGCATTTTAACAAACCACAGCTTCCAACAAGAGAGATGCCCAGGAATTTTAGGACTTCCAGTCATCGCTATGGATGCCATGAAAAATGGTGGATTTCCATTGTTTCGGAAAAGCGTCTCCAGGTGGACGCTAACACAGAATTTGGAGATTTCACCGGTTCCTGCCATCAGGCAGGAACCGGCGTTGCGAGTCGTGAATCCATGAGTTATCCCAGTTGTCCCTCATGATCATCCTAATGGAAAATCCCAGAACCATCAACCAACCTAATTCACCAATCATATCAACGATTATTATTGGATCATCCCCATTAATTGACAACTGAGCGGCACTGAGCGGTGTTCAAAATCATCTGGCACTCCATTGATTCTACTTGATGATTTATAGGATTCCCGTGGAATTCCCATAAGGGAATATGATCATCCCCAATATATGGGATCAACTGGGATCATACACCCCAACGAATCACCCATTATCAACAGGGGCCCCGATCGCAGCCCTCAAGCGGAGGTTTCCTGAAAAAAAAAACCAGTCCCCCAGTCATCATCCATTTACAGATTCATTTTCCATTATACCCTCTGGTTATGTCAAAATAGCTATTGAAAATGGCCATAGAAATAGTTGATTTACCCATTAAAAATGGTGATTTTCCATAGTTATGTTAGTTTACCAGAGGGTAAAACCACCATTTTCCTATGGTTTTCCTGTGGTTTGTCCTATGGTTTTTTACCAGAGGGTAAACCTTCCAGCTCTGGGGGTACATGACTATGGAACCCAGTTTTTCGTCGTCCCAAGGCGCATCCAGCTCAATGACGCGGCAGCCATTCCGCAGCAACGACGCCAGCGCATGAGCCGAGGAAGTGCTCGTGAGTTGATTGCCCTCAGCCGGGATCACATTTGGGGTAAGAAAGGTGAATTGAAGAACAAATCTAAGAAAGGGAAGTCGAAAAGTTGAATGGTTTTGAAGCACCAAACATGATCAGCATCAGCATCAGCAGCAGAAGCAGCAACATCATCATCATCATCGTCGTCCTCGTCGTCGTCGTCCTCCTCCTCCTCATCATCATCATCATCCTCATCATCATCATCATCATCCTCATCCATCATCATCATCCTCATCCTCATCCTCATCCTCATCATCATCATCAGCATCAGCATCAGCATCAGCATCAGCATCATCATCATCATCATCATCATCATCATCGGAGCATCTCTCCTGCGAGTTCCAGTCAAAAATTGCATTGCCCCCGCCCGACCTGCAGGTACGAGTTGTGGCTGGAATTGATCCAGTACCTTGCAAGGCAACCCACCCCAGCCCCAGGCTGGGCGGCTCTAACTTCCCTGAAGAACTATGAACGTCATTGGGGATGGTGATCACACGTATGGAAGAAAAACATGCCTGAAACCACCTGTCACTGGTATGCTTCGTATCCAGGGCGAGAACTTGATTGCCTCCCCTGCTTCATCTTTCGACAAGAGCGTCACATGGCATGTGAAAGCAAGTACTCTATCAAATTTGCTTTGAACATTTGGGTTGCAGGGATTGCGCATGGGCTATACTATGGTGATTCACCTACTCAGGTTTGAGGGGTCTGTTCTTGTTGACCTGATTGGACTCAAAATTGAACATCTCCAGTTGTCATCAGCTATCCAGAAACAAGTTTCAAGATAGAACCCACCAAGTGAGAACATGATGATCGACTTCTGTTGGATTTAAGGTTGGGAGATCCAATCACTGCCAGTGGATCATCATCCAAGGTGGGTCTCGGGTCTCAACAACCATCGGGGTTACAGAAAATGGTAGACCTTAGATCTTAGATACCCCGGAAAAAAATAACAATAAAATCTTCGAGTGATTCCAGCCCTGACACATTATTCTGACATAGTTTCTGACATACCATATGGAAGTATATATTGGATCTACTGTGTATATATATATGACATTTTTCCTGGCATGTGCTCTGACATTCTTTCTGGCTTTCTATCTGGCATCTATTCTGACATACTTTCTGGCATGTATGTTGACATACTTTCTTGCATATATTAAATATAAATATCTATATATATATATATATGTGCGGTTGTCTAAACTCCTTGTATGGCGAATAGACATCAACATAATTTGGAAAGGTCCCATCGCTAACCACAGTCTCGTAGCAATTTGCACATCATTCCATCATAGTAGTTTAAGGGGGGTATCGCTAATACTAAGTTTAGTTAAGGTAATTATATGGAATTATCGATCACATTCATCAAGATGGTGGCAGCTCAATGTTTTCACCTCTCTGAGCTGGATGAATCTGAAGAAGAACTGCTGGAGGAGCTGCTGTGCAGATCCCTTCGCTTTGCCTCCAGCAAATCTTTTTTCTTCTGTGATCGAATCCTCGCTCGATCCAAGCGTTTCTTCTTTCGACGAAGTTCTTCACCAATGTCAGGTAAGAGCCTGCGACGCCGCAAAGTGGCATCAGGCAACAGCTCCTTCTGGCACAAGTACTTCCTTGAGAGGCTGCTTTCCTGTGTTGGCCCAAGGGGTTGAGGACGTTTGGACCATGCCTTTTGCCCGGCACCAAAGAACCCCCTGCGCCACTCTGTCGGCAGCTCAGCCGTCAAACAGGTATATTCCACCTCCACTGTAGTTGGCCGTGTTGAGAAAACATGGTTCCAGACGCGTGGTTCAGGCCGGAGTCTGCTTGGCGCACAGGATAAGCAATAGGTTCGGCTAATTTTGAAATCGGCATTGGGTTGCAAAATGACCGCCTCTGTCGGCACGGGAGATTCATCCAAAATGCAAATGACATCGGCACTGTGATTCTGAGCAAAACCTTGTTTGAGTGCTTGGAACAAGTCGTCAATAGTGAGAAGGTCTTTCTTACTGTCTAAGCATCGTTTCAAGCATGCTCGGCACCATCCAAAGAGGCGATCTATGCATGACTTGAAGTGTTTCTCGCATCCAAACAGGAATTTCCAAATTCTGATGGAGAGTCACCAAAGCATGGCCTAAGGCTTCAAGTGACCGGTAATGCGGACCACAGTCCGAGATCAAATGGAGAGCCGTCCATGGACGGGGTGATTTTTTCTTGGACAATACAAGGCGCAGAAGTTGGCAGGTTCGCAGAGTGGTATGGTCCAAGATGCTGGAACAAACCACAAAATAAGTTGTAATCAAAACTGGCCGCTCTTGGGTTGAATTTGCAGCATGCTCCACAAGCATCGCGCCAAAAACGGAGCATTCCATCCGTGCAGTTGCAAAAAACATATCACCCGTCTCACACCAAGACTGCGGTATAGTTTCCTGTTCTTTCCAGTCTGAGACAAGCACTGCATGGCCAAAAGGCGGAGACTCCATCAGCTGAGTCAGTGCTTCATGTTGATGCTCCTTACAGCTACGATGATGGAGGTAAGAACGCAACAACTTCAACCATGCACGCAATTCATGGGCAATCTCAGCTTCCTTCTCATGCAAAGTGGCTCGCTGGCCTTGGGGGAAGTCACTGCCACGCTTCCTTAGCCGCAGAAGTCCGCAAGGAAACTCGGATCCTTCATGTTTTCGGCATGGCTTGGTCTCGCAATGACGATCTATGTAGTGCTCTATCTGTTGGAGAAAAAGAGCGGGCTGCGAATCAAACTGCACACTGCTTGTTGTCATATATTCTTCCCACAAGGCCCAATATTCTGGCATGATGGCCAGCAATTGGGATCGTGCAGATTCGATTGCCTTTCTGCAATCGGGAAGTACTTTCTGTTCCAAATCCGCACAGTGTTGGCAAAAGTCAGTCAATCGCCGCGGTTTCTTATATTCTGTCAGGTGCTGCTTTAAGATTCTGCGGAAGGTGCTGTCAGACATGTTCCCGTATAGTCTAGAATCTTCCAGGTATATGTTGGTAGGCGCAGCTGTCAAGGTGTTTGCAACCACCCATTCATTACCTTCGCAAACTGAACCACATATAATGCATCTTCAAACAGGGTGAAACGAAGAAGCACTGTCTGGGGTTCCCTGAGATATTCAGAAAAATTGGTGAAGCAAAAACGTTGAACATATTCCTTGCCAAGGCACCCTTTTTGCAAATGTTAGATGATGGTTGTGAGTACTTGTTCAACACAGCCTGGACCGAAGCAATGGCATCCAGATTGTTGATTGCGGATGGTCTGCCACCAGCTTGGACATTCTCGAAATCTTGCCCTGCTTTATGCCACCGTGATCTCCCAATCGCATAGCCAAGAGACAGTGCCACTTCATGTGATCCGCATAGTTGCCGAACCAGAGCATCTATGTGTTGCTGAATTGATTTTGCTGCAACTGTGAGCTTGAGAGTTTGGAAAGGCAGCAAACCACTCAAGCCAGTGAGAACATCAGAAGCAGAGACTGCACAGTTACCGGTTCCACCAGATTGTAAGGAGGCTGCAAGCTTGCCTTTGGTAGAAGGCCATTTATGCTCTACCTTCTTCCCCAACGCAGTCAGTAGTTGCATTGCATCTTCAGCACTGTCAGATCCAGCAATCACTTCCCAGCAAGCATCGAGTCGCCGGTTTAGTTGCTTTTGGTGCACTTCGGACAATGGTCGCAGCCGTGGCTTCTTGACTTCCTGTGTCGGGTTGTTGGTCTCAGTATCTGTCGAGCCTCTTCGTTTGGATTGAACCTCTCTGGCTACGCTGGGAACTGGTGCTGCATCATTCACGACAGCTGAAGGCTCCACCGCGGCAGAGGAACTCCTGGCAACCCAGGTTGCTAAGGGGAAGAAAAGTAGAGAAAAATATGAATAAAAAAGACATAGTGGCACCGGAGAAGCACAATATGCAAAGGCAAGCATCGGAAGCGGTTCAGATGAAGCTACCCCCAGGCAGGTGGGATCCCCACGTTCTTCAGAAAAGGCTACCTGCTGCTCACGTGAAAGCTGTTTCCAATGTTCCTTGGCTACCTGCTCTTCCGCAAACAGCCTCTGCGCTCGTGTGAGGCATGAATCAGCATTGTCTTTCTCATCTCGGGACCTGCCGGTTATAGGGACACCGGGCTTCGCCTGCCTAGCCTTAGCAACAAGCTCTGGACCAAGCTCTTTGTGTTGCAACACAGCACGAGTCAAGGAACGAATGCCTTTCTTATCCTCTGCGCTGCGAGGCATCTTAACGTATAATATTGGCAAAAAGGATGTTTGACATGCAGTGGAAGTTGTGGAACTTCGTGTGACGTGTGCTGCTCTGGAGGTCCTGGTTGGGGATGCTCTACATCTGGCAAAATTGGGGTATCGCTAGGGTATCGCTAAGGCATCGCTACGGTATCGCTAAAATTCAGGTATCTTTTTTCTAGAATCGAGCACATGCCTTACAACTTATAACGATTACATTTGTGAAATGGCTGCGGGACAAACAAACAAGTCTAGCTGAAACTTTGATTGCTGCCAGACAAATCTTGCGCACAGTCTGGCCTGGCCCTCCGCATGTAACCAGCAACTCTTTTCAGACATCTTGTTGGCGCCGCAGAGCTCCCCACTCAGCGTGGCACAGAGTGTTGCTTTGTTACAAGGAAGTTTTGCTTCGCAATCTCTTTGCCGGCACTCTGCGCCGACGACAAGCGACACATTGGCAAAAGTCTTCGCCTCTCAGGGCTAAGTCTGCAATTTTTTCAGCACTGCGTTTCTTCAGCAGTGAGCGAATGTCTGGGCAAGCTTCCAAAACACTTTGGTTTTTGGTTGCCTTCAGCTTCAAGGCAGAAAACACACAACTGTAACACCAACTACCTGTGAGCTCATTCTTGTCACGCACGGCCCACTTGCAGCTATGCTTGGCACGCTCACATACAAAACAGCCACCAGCCTTTTCCCACTGCTTCTTTCCCTTGTTCCCCTGGTGGTTGCCCATGCTGGCGGTGAGCTTCACCATACGCTGGCGCTGCTCAGGTGACAACTTCAAAGGACTTTCAGCGGGTATCTGCGGCACCAGCGAATGCTGCGGCTGCTGCTCCACTTGCACTGGCTTCACCCCCACGCATTCAGCAGATTCAGGCACAGCCACAGGCGAAGGCGGCGCTGGCTCCTTCCCCGGAGCTGCGCCATCCTCAGTGACCATGATCAGCTGATCTTGCGGAATGCCATTCCCAGGAAGCTCTTGCCCGAGGTTCTTTTCAACAGGAGCAACATCCTCGGATTATGTGCAAACTAGCGAGAAGCACTTCAATGTATGCTCATGCTGCAGTGACGACAAGCTTTGCGCAATGAAGACCTCTGGGCTAGTTACCCCTTCCAAAAAAACAAGCGAAGCTCAGAATCTGGACAAGTATCACAAGTATCAGGTGCCGCGGTCTTCTTCAAAGCTGTTTCAAGCTTGACAACCTGACAACGATGGCTTGGCACTGGATCGTGGCGGCCGAAGGCCCGTGGTGTTGCAGCTGAGCAACCGGTTTCTGCGTCTTGTCAGAGTCAGTGGGCGTCATGTCCTCCAAGCGCTGTCGTTTTGAAGCCGGTGTCGTCAGAACTGCCTGAAGTAAACATCTGACTGCGCACAGTGCGCAGTTGCGTTCTTAGCTAGCTGTGTTGAAACAAGTTGCCACGACAGGTGCAGCCAAGGGACAGGCTCAGTTGTCTGGCTTTGTGCTGCAGCAGCACTGACACTTCCATGTGCACCGACGGGTGTGGAGCGCTTCCTCACCTCATTGTCACGATTTGGTTTGCTCTTTTTTAGCTTTAAACCATGCTTATGGCCGGATGGTATGTCTAGTATTTCCCCATCATGTTTCCCCATTGTGTTAATATACACCCACCATATCTACAAAACCAAGTATCCCCATTATATTACGTTAATGTCACTGCGTTTTTATCGTCATCATGTTAACAGATATTGTTAAAATACACCCACCATATATAAAAAACAAATATCCCCATCATATGCGGTTATAAAGTCTCTGCGGCGATACCCTCATCATGCTACCCCACTCTTTCAATATACACCCATAATATCTACAAAACAAGTATCCCCATCATATGCGGTTATAATGTCAAAACCAGGCTAAACCCTCATCATGTTACACCATATTGTTAATATACACCCATAATATCTACAAAACAAGTATCCCCATCTACAAACAAATATGAATTATTGCCAGCTTTCGGGCGGCACCGTGCACATGAACCACCCGAATACCAACTTAGTAAAGGATGTTATGTTAAGTGGTTCATTGGGAAACAATCAGGGAAATTGGTTCAACTATAAAATAGGAAGGGATAATGGTAAGTAGGAGTTTGTTCAGATGGTCAAATACCACCAGAGTATGGCATTACCCTCCAGTAATCAAGCATGGCAAATGGTTGACATTCCTGAATCCACAGATCAAGTATTACAATCAAAACCCGCTTACATCTTTTAAGCGATTTCTCAGCTTGCCATGTTTGAGCCCCGGAAGGTACCTAAAGGTATAAAAATATATATAATCATGTTTATATGATGAACTCTTACCAAACGACAGGGTCAGAAAATGAATTAGCCATACGTATCAGTACTTACTCTCCAAGTAGGTTTCATAGCTCAGCAGGACGTTGCTCACCCTCCGGGACTCTGAAGAGGAGGGTCTCATTGATTTGCATGCCTTTGTTCCAGGAGGACGCGGCCACGTGTCCATACAGGCGGATTGCTACGATCAACCTCTAGATATTGCTAACCATAATGTGCGATTTATGGGAGATAACACGATGGCCATTCGATAAATGTATGGGGGAATGAAACAAAACTTAGATTGCATACCTATATTAAGTATATAATACTGAAGGATGGTCATCCATAAATTGGGGTTAGTAACAAGGAAACTCGGCTACAGACCAGTATCACCCATTCAACCTTCGATAACCCGGACACCAAACTGCATGAACCAGGCGCTGAGCCCAAGTGATCCGGCATACCGGCCAGCAAGGCTTGCGTCTTCGAGTAGTAGCTCTTTGTGCCGAGCTTAAACACCCCTCAGCCCAAACAGGAAAGCAGCAAAATCAATCATGAAGGGAGATAAGCGTCAAGAACCACTATCACTTTGCGGGTGAGTCCTGGATAGCATGGCCCAAGCAATCGACTCAAACTGTTTTTGGTGCTGTCAAGCTTCAGTACTCTGAACCCATTTGATTTCCGCTCATACGCAATCTTCTCTCTGCAGACCACTCCATAGCAACAGCTGTGCTTTGCGACACTGACCCCGAGCCCAAATCTGTGGGGCGCAGATGAAACATCACGAGGATCCCGGACGTATATACCCGGCAAATCTCAGAGGGGGGTATCGCTATTTGGAAAGGTCCCATCGCTAACCTCAGTTTTTTTGCATTTTATGAACACCAATGTCCAACGAATACATAGTTCAGTATTCGGGAGTTTTGACGATTGCTCATATATATATGTGATTATATATGTTAGCATTCTTTCTTGCATTCTATCTGGCATCTAATCTGGCATTCTATCTCGCATTCTATTTTGGCATTCATCTGGCATCTATTCTGACATTCTATTCTGCCATTCTATCTGTCATTCTGGCAGTGCCCACTGAGATCTGGAGCTCACGGTTGAGGTCCGGCAGTGCCCACTGAGATCTGGAGTTCGCTGTTGGGGGAAGCAGGAAGGAGGAAGGAAAACGAAAGGAAGTAACTCTGATAAAATCAAGAGACCCTCACCTTGCAGGTGGGGAAAAAGTTGGTGAGTATGTATCATATACCACATAGCTATGGAAAATCACCATTTTTAATGGGAAAATCCACTATAAATGGTCATTTTCAATAGCTTTTGCCCTTGCAACAAAAAATGAAGTACTAATATGTATCCATCCAAGGTTTCCCCAGCAGGTTTTGGAGGGACCTCAGAAATGCCCCCCCAATTCCCGGTACCAAATTCTACAAAGTGGCCTCCCTAGACAGGTAAGTTGTTTTAGATTGCTTTTTTTCACAATTCCAAATAAAGCCATCACGCTCCATGTATGTCCATAAACATCCATAAACCCTAGTTATCCTATAGTTATAAACCAGCTTGTAATTACAACTGACATTTTTTTGGTTTATGTACCCATGCTATCCCCAAGTGTCGGTGAGAAACCACACCAACGTCGAAGCCAAGCTTCTCAGACAGTGGCCGCTCCAAATGAGCACATGGCTCTAGTCTGTGTGGCAGATTGGCGTCCTGTGGTGCCGGTCCCAAAAATCTGCATTTGAAAATGTCACACTTTTTTCCGGACCTAAGGGACCCAAGGGTCAAGAGTTGTGTATAGCCTAGCCGCTAGCCTCACTGAACGCAGTTCGTAATGCTTTGAGGAGACATATATGTCTGGATGAATTCGAATAATTTACCGTTCAGACAAGTTTGGGGATAGTTACCCCTACATGAATTACCAACCATCAGTCCAGTGACGTCGCAGTGAGATTGTTATAATTTATCCAGGACGATGTTAGCTTCATGATGCTTACCCCCATATTTTCCAGGTGTCCAATGCTTCTATTTAATCGTGTGGTGCGAAGACAGCGAAAATGAGCAAGAAACCGCAGAATTCTGTCAGTGATTCGTGCAAACTTCTTGATCTTGGGAATCATATGGAACGATTGTTGTCCAAGACGCCTAAGGGGATCAAGGCGCCTCATGATTTCCTAAAAAAATCCAACAGTCAATCGAGCTGAGCACCAATGGGCCATACTAGATCAGCGAAAACTTTTTGTTGACCAACAAAAACTAGTGTATAGATATTGCATTACAATTACAGTACATATTATACTAGTACATATAACATAATATTAACTAATATTATACGATCATTAATTATCTATAATTACATCATATTGATTTATATCAATTTATACACATACATACGATTACATACGCATATATCATCAAATAATTCATCAAAAATACTATTCCAGTTCTCATTCCCATCACATGATCGGCTTGCTGGATCACCCCAGCAGATCCTCCAACAGCGTTGACAGAATCTTTGCCGCACTCCTCTTGGAAGGACTGGATCCTAGGCGCTGTCCGGCTGTCCGCCCCGGCCTGCAAGGTGCCCCTTCAGTGTCACCAAAACAGTTGAGGTTTCATGGATTTATAGTGATTTAATGGGATTTTATAGTGATTCAATGGGATATTAATGGGATTTACCCTCCGGTAAACTAACAGTTTGCGAACTTGAACATGGCCATAGAAATAGTATGAAATAGTTGATTTTCCCAGCTATAAAATGGTGATGTTCCATAGTTATGTTAAATTACCAGAGGGTAATCCCGGAAACTTGTGCAATACCAAAACGACCTACATCCTGGTCTTGGCGACTCTGCAAGATGTAGCCGGGCAGCCGGATGGTGAATTACACAGAATGATTCCGATTCCCGAAAATTTGGCTAAACCTTGCTAAACCCAATCAAGGCAAACGTCATGGTAAGATCCATGCACCAGTTGCCAGTTACCCATCGATCACCGATCGCCCACAGCGCATTTTTTTCCGAGGAACTTGGAGTATTCACTCCGCTCTCGACGAATCGCTCATGTTGCACTTCCTGAAACCAGTTTTCTGCATCGACCGTCAACCTTAGCCAGCAGGGAAACCAGGGTCAGTGACGCACCAGCAATGAACCACGGATTTGAAGATTTGATTCTGAGTTCTACATGGCATACGGTATGGTCATGGTACAAAATCAATCGGTTTGGTAGCCCTCAAAAAGGGTGCAGCCATGTGCAGCCTCTAGGTCTAGTGCCTGGCAATGGAAACGGCCTAGGTGTTAAGTGGAAACATCAAAAGGCTAGTGTTTCAGAATAGACGTTTGCAAAATGTTGCAACCATATATTCATCTATGGATGGATATGTTACAGTTTTGTATCAAAATATGTTTTGATCTAGAATTCATTTCTAAATGTAAACCAAACATCTATGAATGCATCTAGCTGCTAGGAGGAGTTTCCTTTTTTCCAGCTTCGACTTGCCAATCGTATAGGCTAGGTTACCATAGCCACTTCAATGGGCTGGAGGATCATGTCATATTGGAGCTGTTCAACATAGGCATTGTGAGCTGCCACAGGCTTGTTTACCAAAGGCTATCTGCCTGGCGACCACCCATATCCACTATAATTACCCACTTTATTGCTGTTGAAACATCCTATTCCTGCAGGTGATTCCTCTGATTAAAACACATAGAAAGGTAGTATCCCCATATACACCAATAACTAGACTGACTTGTACCATGATTTGCTGAGCATGGTAGTTCCATTCCCTGCATTGGTCATCTCTCATCAAGGCCAGACACCCGTCGGTGGATAAATAATCTCCAAAAATGACCTGGCGAAGCAGGGGGTGCTCCAGATGCTCCTGAAGTCCACCTTCAAAAACATGAAAAAACATGGGGAAACGATGGGAAACGCTCGCAGGGAGTCCACCTCCTTGATCACTTTGTCTCGGTCACAGTCCACCAGGGAGCAGCGAAGGCACCTGGTAGACACTGGGACACTGGAGGACATGCGGATGGCTTTGCCCAAAATCTCAAGATTCATCATTGCATGTTGGGGTTTTGGAAGAGGTTGTTGGAAGAATTATAAACCCCGTTTGACATGGGAAAGCCTCCCAATTCACATGGTTTATCATCCTATTCAAAATCAAAATAGTCAGCTTAATCGATTTCATAGTTTATCTACCCATCATTTGAAGTAATTACCTTCTTTTCCCGCAAATGATTTTATAGCATCCCAGAGGCATCCCAGTTTATTATATTTTCCCCGGTTAACAAAATATATGGAGGTCTCCTAAAATGGGGCACCCCCAAATCATCCATTTTAGTAGGATTTTCCATTACAAACCATCCATATTGGGGATCCCCTATTTTAAGAACCCCCATAGATATGTCTTACCATTTTAGATCACTACTTGTTTGCACGCGACATGGATAATACAATTAACGCATTATATATTTCAACGATACATTTTTTTCCCCTGTACATGGGGCCAGTGAAATAGGCTCAATCCATTCCACCAGGAATTCTTGAGGGAGTATTGATATATCACATCTTGTCTTGCAAACCAGCTTAGAAGTGAAACATTGGACCGTGTTCCTTCCAAAACACACTATTTGGGTACGGGTCAAAACCTTGTATCCTTCTCTTCAAACCAAAATAAATGATCAATGGGTATTCATCTTTGTTCATTCACAAAAACATATGGCTAAATTATAGTGTTTTTTTTGTGTGTTCCACTGAAACATACTGGAACCGTGTTTCTTTCAGAGCATGTCGACATGGCTGAAGGATGCTGAAGGTGCATTTTCGGAGGATGGCCAGGTTTTCTTACTGCAACATGTCGGACTGGTCAGTACAGTTCTATTTATAAAGCAAAATCAAGTTAACATTATAAATAATTATATGGCTATGGATCAATACCTATACATACCATTTTTAGTGGGATGAACATCCATTTACCAGCTATTTTGATGTTCACCAGGGGTACAAGGTTTTGACACACTGCCAAATAATTATATGGCTAAAACCAGCATTTCATACACCGTCACCTTACATCACGATTTGTATGGGTGGTATGTTTTACCCCAGTCATTGTAGGTGTACGGCATTGGACGCCTGCTGCAGGAGAGTTTGTTGATGGCCCGGGAGAGAGCCAGGGTCCAGCGCTTCCCCACCTGAGAAGTTCGAGGAGATGGCGATTTCGTGTGGTGTAAACTGGTAAACATGGTGATTTCATGGGATTTCAATGGGATTTAACTCGCAAAAATTCTGATTCAATGGGATTCAAATGGGAATGAACTAGCAAACATGGAACATCAAACGGTGTGATTTCGATGGGATTGACACAGCCAAAATGATGGTGTCACACGCCAAACATGGCTGGGCTTGGCGCTTGGGTTAGCATACAATTGTATATCCACGTGTATGTATATATATATATATTATTATATTATATTATATTATATTATATTATATATCATATATATATATATATATATATTATATTGTATATATATATGATATATGTACTGTACATAGAAATAAATCATACATACATACATACCTTACCATACCATAACATTACATTACATAACATAACATATCATTACATAACATAACATAACATTACATTACATTACATACATTACATACATTACATACATTACATACATTACATACATTACATACATTACATACATTACATACATTACATACATTGCATACATTGCAGACATTACACACATTACACACATTACATACATTACATACATTACATACATTACATACATTACATACATTACATACATTACATTACATTACATTACATTACAATACAATACAATACAATACAATACATTACAATACAATACAATACATACATACGTGTATATATATATATATACAGTACACCCTACGTATTGGTTAATAAAAAATCTGAGTTTTGCTGGCAAAAGGACATATCTACAACTATGGATATTATGTCCATTCATGGATCTTAAAGTGTTCAAATGGATCATCTATATCCACAGAACTCATAATATTCCACGCATATGGTTAAATCACCAGTATAGTATAATCCCATAGTATTATTCCATTAAAGAAACATATAGTCCCATCATATCCATCAAGATCTGTCAATATACCCAACATATCTGGAATCTATCCCCATAGGATCCCCCTTGGATCACCATTATACTCCCATCAAATATGCCTATCATATTCCCATCGTCTCCCCATATCTCCACGAAATCACCATGAAAACTGGAGGACCATCCCACTTGGTAAGTGGTGAAAATAACCGTTAGCTAACGGTCCCCGATTCCTAGGTTTATTCCATTTATAAGTGGGTTATAACCCACAAACACCAACCACATACGTCATGGGACGATCTAACGACAAAAATCCATAGTCCTTGGAGATGTCCAAATCCCGAAATATGGGGGGTTCCATAAATGGGGGTACCCCAAAAAATCATCCATCTTAGGATTTTCCCTACCAAAAACCATCCAGCTATTGGGGTACCTCCATTTATAGCTGGTTGGTGGTGTCAACCCCTCTGAAAAATATTAGTCATATCCCATATATTCTGGAACATAAAAAATGTTTGAAACCACCAACCAGATAGAAACACCCAGACTTCGCCATAGAAATCACCATCGAAAACGACCAACTCCCGTCATCAAAAACGACAACGGTCGGCGCCTGCTTCTCCGAGATCGGTGCCAACAAATCCAGGCGACTCCCAGCATCGCTGCGCCTTGAAGAGAAAGCCGCAGGGCGAGGTGGTTAAACCCCCATGATTTACCTATGAAGAATGCTGATGTTGAAATCTCTTCCATGAATTTCCATGATTTGGGGATGGGTCACCTATTACCATAGTTGGGCGAATAACCATCCATTAACCAGCCATGTTGATGCTTACCAATGTACCATGGTTTTGACCCATAACCATTTAGCTATAACATGCTATAACAACATACTGGTGGAAATTGATGTGATGTTCCATGGATTTCCATGGATGTTCTAATATTTTTCCGTTTCACGGAATATGTGAGGTTTTCACCAACAAGAATGGTGATTCGAATTCGATGATACTTCAGCTTTCATTGGGAAAATAGGGACTTCAATGGATTGGTTTGTTGGGGAAACATCTACAGGAAACCATGGTTTTCACCATGGCAGTGAGTATTGACAATTGCGGGCTTTCCTGCACATGTCTTCCTTCATCTACTTCTGGGAAATCCAAATAGTTTTAGTCAACTATGGTCAAAATAGCTCAGAACCTAGATCCAGAGATAGAGATTTCAACCAGTTTCAAAATGGCTAGTGTTTTTGAGTTTTTTGGGTAGAAACTATGTTCGGCCAAGTACATGCCAAGTTCAATGGACTTGTTTACTGAACGGATCTATTGCAGGAAAACCCAGTTGTTTGTATATTGCATTTACTGATAAAAATAGGAGGTTCCTGCAAAACTTCCCTGAAGCCAATTCTGGGATGTAACCAACAAAACATGAGAATCAACCTCTTCCGATGTGACGTTACTCCTGGAAGATATGCTATATCGAATTAACAAACACCACAACAAGAGTCTAGAGGAACAATTTATAAGTGTAGCCAATATCGACAATTTAAATATAATTATATAGTATTATATAGTCATGAGTCATATATGATTAAATATTTGTGTGTTCCTGTGTCTTCCTAAGCTAAATAAGGACCAAGTGGTTGTTTTTACAGGGCTGGACAGCTGGTACTGACCTGACTGTGTGCGGGATCACCCAGCGACCACTTTCATTGGATAAGAGAATAGTGATAGTAGACTCTTACAGAGATCCAACTTTTCTGCCGAACCCAGTTTATCATTGCTTCAACACCTTTCGAAACCCGAAAATCAAGGAACATCTACTGACAATATAATCAAATTTTGCGCGTTGTTCACCATTACATATCCCAAAATTGGATGGAGCTAAACCAATCAAAACCAAATTTGGACAGAACATGGTAGATGATGATAAAACTCGACCAATACAAATCAATCAACATGTGGTGAAGTTCAAGTAATTTAACAGTTTGCCATGGTATAGGTGGCCCATTTGTTCAATGATTTGCCTACAAAAAAAGGTGATCCTCCAATATTTTCCATGATTTACCCATGAAAAATGGTGAATTGATGTGATTTTCATGGGTTTCCCATGGTTTTTCCCACATTTTCCAGACTTTCCATGGGGTTTCCCCACATTTTCCATGGCAATGTCAAGGCCGTCGCCCCAAGGCACCGAAGAACGTAGGGCGACTCCTCGTTGCTGTCCTCGGTGTCGGCGTTGGCCAATGGAGTTGGATCCTCCTGACCTCGAGGCATCGCTGAGGGTGGAAAAATGGGGAAAATCTGTTTATATAATATAGCAATAATTTATTAATAATAGTAATTACTAATATCTATTAATCTGTTTAATAATCTGTTTATAATGGATAATATATACCATCTGGTTATTTAACATAGCCATGGAAAATCATCATTTTTAATAGGTAAACCATCTATAAATGGGCCATTTTCCATGGCTATGTTAAATAACCAGAGGGTAATATAGCAATATTAATAAATTGGGTGCAAATATTAATCTGATTTTCAATAACACCCATTTAGTCATACACCCATTTTGATTGGAAAAATAGGCAATAAGTGTATTACTAAATTACTATTATCATCTATTATCATTATTAATAGCTATATTATAATATATAGCAATAGTTTATTAATAATGATAATAGCGATAGTTTGTAATAAGTAATACAATATATATATATCATTAATGAAAATCAAATAGTAATGAAATATCATCATCAGTGCTTAATAATAATAATGATGATAATAGTAACATAAATATTAATAATAATATTGATAAAAATATGAATAATAATATTAATAGTAGTGATGATGATTAAAAAAACATTAATAGTAACAATGATGATGATGATGATGAAGATGATGATGAAGATGATGATGATGATGATGATCATGATGATAACAATAATAATAATGTTTATAGTTGGTGGTTTCAACCACTCTGAAAAATATGAGTTCGTCAGTTGGGATGATTATTCCCAATATATGGAAAAATAAAAACATGCTCCAAACCACCGACCAGAATAGTAATGATAATAAAAATAGTAGTGATGATGATGATGATGTTGTTGATTGCTACTATACATATTCCCAACAACTTCCAATACTATAGAAGCTTACGATCAACAATTGTGGAAGCATGTGGAAGTATTATGAATAATACTAGTTATTGTTCATATAATTATTCCATAATATTTTCATAGAATAACAATGAAATATTATCATCAGCGCTTAGCAATAATAGTAATAATGATGATGATAATAATAATGTTCTTTTCATTCCTAATATGTTATTAATACTAACAATAATGAAATATTATCATTAGCGCTTAATAATAATAGTAATAATGATGATGATGATGATGATGATGACAATAATAATGTTATTTCAGTACTATAATGTTATTAATAGTAACACAAATGAAATATTGTCATCAGCGCTAAAACATAATAGCAATGATGATGATGATGACGATGATGATGACGATGATGATGACGATGATGATGATGATGATGATGACAATAATAATGTTATTTCATGCCTATAATGTTATTAATAGTAACTATGATGAATCATAATAAATGTTAATAATAGTAGTATATATATATAGTAGTAAAAATAATATATAATGATAGTGAACATTTATTAATATTAGTGATGATGATGATGATGGTGATGATGATGATGGTGATGATGATGATGATGTTGATTGCTACTATAGTTATTCCCAGCGATTTCCAATACTATAGAATCTTATGATCAACAATTGTGGAAGCATGTGGAAGTATTATGAATTGTGGTGGAATTATTGCAGAATTGTTGTGGCACTATTGATCCTTAAAGATAAGACAGGTTACAGTAGTTTATGACAGATTGACCACTGCTTTTTGATCTTTTTGAGGGTTGCCAGGTATGCCATGGTCAAGTTGCATGAGATGAATGGCTTATGGTCATCCATCCCATATTGGGAATTTTATCATAATGAATCGGTATACACATGCCAATCAAAACGGATTAATAACCATCCCCAATAAGAGAAAACAATCAATGTTTTCACCAATTATGAATTATCATTATATATATATATGAATTCTCATGAATTATCATGATTTATCTGGAATCAATTATCTATAATTGGGTGATTTAATAACCCTTTTAGTTTTGGTCAATTGGTGTTAATTCTATGGACATATTATGAATTATCAACCATTAAAATCGGAGGAACTCATCCAACCTATCACGGGGGAAACAAACTGACAGATCTGATAGTCTATCTATGTATAAAATATAAGTATACTGTTGTATACAACTTTATGCAGTTGTCAATTATACAAAAAACAGAACTACATGTATATATATGTATATGTATGTATATATATATATGCAATGAACAACAACAGTTTGCAACCTTCTGGTAAATTGAAATAATGTGACCTTGACTAACTCCAATAGACAAATCTATGATGCACCGCCTGCTTTTTGATGCAAAACATCAGAAGTCCCTGCTTAGCATCCACAATTCTAACCGCTTCTCACTGAGAAAAGTACAGGTATCAAAGCTCCATGATTAAACAACAAACTATTTCTAGTATTAATGACATTCACAATTCCACTATTCTGTATCTACATGATGTCATCTCTATGTATATATATATATATAAATACTAACTACACAATGCTACATACATACAAAATCAAGATCAACTCATCATGCCCCCAAAAAACCAGGTCGGGCCCCATGTTCCCCCGCCTTCCGAGGCAGCACGGCTCAAACTCAGATCCCGGTGCCGCGAGCGCGTGGAGTCCACGAAGTCCACACGTTCGCTTTTGGATTGACCAGCCAAACCTGGAGGTTGGGGCCCCGTTGATCACAAGAAGCATAGCTTTTTTTTGGGGTAGTTATATAAGTTCATATGATTCATATGTGTATATGAGTGGATATGAGTGGATATGACATATACACGTGGATTTGTGGTGGGTATATATAAATAATATATATATATATATATATATATATGTGTATATGTGTATATGTATATATATATATATGTATATATATATATGTATATTGGTGTATTATCATCCTGAAGGAGAAGAATATGAGATTTTCAATATGTCCATGTTATTGATGTTTTTTTTTGACTATCGACTCCAGGATGACTATCCAGGACGCTCCCACTGGGGATTCAACTGAAAAAGATTAGAGCTTTTACATCCCAATTACCCTCTGGTAAACATACAAAAAACAATAGAAAATCAACATTTTTCATGGGTAAATCCACTATAAGTGGCCATGTTCAATAGCTATGTTAGTTTACCAGAGGGTATCCTAAATTTATGTTAGTTAATCATCTTGGAGTCTAACCACAACAAAAAAATCAATGTGATTTAGATGTATCCTTCAGCAAACTAACGCGCAGCCATGGAAATCCACGGTTCTTTCCCGTTCGGAGATGATCCACAAACCAGATGAGGCTATTATTGACATAGAATTTCAGCATGTTCAGAACACATCATGGGCAAATACACAACAGTTACCAGAGAAAGTGCATATACAAAGTGGAAAATCTGGAAGATCCAATGAATCAAGGCTACAGTGAACAGGTGGGATCCATGCTTTTCACACCACCAACCTGACCTGAAATGACACAAGGAACATGCCAAAATCAAACCTGGCAAGGTAAACAAGATCATGGATATTTTGTCACTTCTGAAGTTTGCTTCTGCATTATTACAGTGTTTGTGTTCAAACAACACAAATTGGTCAACCAGGCTAGACGTCGCTGGAAATCAACATGAGTACGGCTCAAATTATTGACCCGAAAAAGAATACTAAGAAATGATACCAATTTGATGTCCACCAGTACCTCAATTTTGACTCATACCGACTCCCAAATGATCTCCCAAACTGCTATGGACTGATAGTCTGACTATGCTCAGGGATTACCTGGCTCCTGAAAAATGACCAAAACAATAGAGGTGCGGCAGTCGGAAGTGCCTGGTTTCTTTGTGGGTGCCATGACCGGTAATCCATCACTTGCATTGTTCCCCCAATGGAGAAAAACCGGGATTGCAACACGTTGAAACGATTGCGCCAAGTCTCTTTGTAGCTCATTTCGAAGTTTCCCCAGGTCGTGGGCACGCGCCCGTTCCTGCAATTGCTCACCACTCAACTGCTAGCTGGATGTTCACCATTCTTGAAGGATCTGTAAGATATAGGGATTGAGATCATCCAAAAACATTAAAAACATCCAGAAACCCGTCCGGCCATGGTCCACATGGTCAAATTCGCCTGACATGAGCTTCTGGGGTCCACATCTGAATGCATAATCCAAACGCTAGGTCAAGCCGACTTACGACAATTGCTGGGGTAAAATATCAATGGAAGGGTGATTAAGCCTTCTAAACTTGTGATGCTTGTTGCATGAATCTTTCTGAACAGCCTACAAGTATTATCATTAGTTCTATCCATCGTTTTTTCGAGCTTGTGAATTTGCTTGGTCACCATCCACGGTTGATGCGGTAGGCCCTGCAGATCTACTCTTTGCAAAGCTGAAGAAAAATATCGTGGTAAAATATGATAATATATATACACTAACATATAATAACTATGTAATATATAATATATATATATAACTATATACGCAACATTGGAAACCAATATGATATGGCTTACCATTGCAGAGTCTAGCTGCGGGCAGCCTGGCCACGACGACATGCGGGAGTTGTCTCCTCTTCTGTCGCCTCAAAGGGAGCTGTCACAATGGAATCGCCGCCGCAGTGACAGCTAGCTGCGGCAATCTCAAAGATGTCGCCTGGGATGCGGTGGACATTACCGACCATCTATGTCTGCCCAATTGTTTTTTTTTTTTCGATACATAACTGGGGATATGTCATATATAATGTCAACCCTGGATTAATAAACCCCTAGGTTGTTTAATTGGGAGGGTACCATTTAAGTATCATATTATGACTATTGGAGGGGTACCCCCCTAATTAATAAATCATGGTTTATTAATCCGGGGTTGACATGAACTTGGATATCCTATCCCCAACTAACATATACTTTATCTAAAGTGGATCAAAATGGGTGATTAGTTGGGGTCGTTGCTAATTTGCGGGCCTCAGAATGTACTTATTACATCTTATTACATGGTTCAGTATTTCCCGCGCAAACGAACTAGGACCCACCCCTGCCGGTAATCAAACATGGGAAATCCCCGATCAAAAAAGAAGCTGTTAATGATTAACACTGTTAATGTGAAAAAAATCAAAGGAAGGTGATCACTTTCACCCACATCATCCATTCATACCCACACCGCCCACACCTATGGTTGGGTGAAAAATGGTGAAAAATCGACCAACCTACAGCACCTGGGGTTTGAGCAAGGCGAGTCAGAGGTGGTTTGACAGCTCCAACTCCCTTAAATTCAGCATCGTTTTTGACCATCCAAAGATTCGAAAGTCATCCCCCTGAGAACACACATTTGGGACGACCACATCAGCTCAACTGAAAGTCCCAGTCGAAGCTGTGATTCGTCCCAGTTGCAAGGCATGGGACCCTCATTCCCGAAACATGCCAGAAATATCCATAACTTTGGTATCCCCATCCATCATGTCCCACATCTCCCATCATCTCCCATATCGGTAATTTATAGAAAAGATTTCACGAACCTGAAGAGTTCGGCCAATTTGGGGATGCTTTCCCTATAAACACCATGATTCCAGGGTTCGGTCGCAGTGAACTCGTTAACTATAACTAAAAGCAGTTCCGGTCCCAGGTGCCTCTGTTGCATGTCACATGACAAGGAGCACAGGAAAAGAACTGCCTTGGCAGCGTTGAAATGGGCTCCCTACAGTAGTTCCGTCCCCTGTGAGCTACTACCGATCCAAAACCACCCAAAAACTAGACCCAGGTGCCATACAGAGTGACATAATCTTAAAGCAACCCCAGAAAATCAAATACTAATGAAATAAATACTTATAAAATCTTATATATATGTATACTAATTTAGATATGTTGGTACAGTAAAATGTTCTCTAAACAACTATTATGTTGACATATACTCGACTGTACCCCCTTAAATTCCCTAGAAACGCCTTCAAAAGGAATCTATTCAGCACAAAACCATGTCATCCCATATCCCATGAAGGGACCACGGAAGATGCAACACGTCATCTGTCCTGCATTTGTAGTAGAGGTTCCAGTTTTTTTCATCAAAAACCGGTTCTAGCTCGGTGGCTTCATAATGGTGACATATGATTACTACTTTTGCCCTCACATCAAACGACGTCTGGCAAAAACGGTGGCAAATCAACCGTCAAGACCTTGACCACGAACATGAATTCACCATGTTTCAATCCCTCCAACATCGCTCAAATCTGGTTGGTCAACAAGGAAAAAACTGCCCGTTTTTCAGCCCACATTTGGTATTGCATCTATTCATGTTGGATCCCTTGTTGGGGGTATTGAGAATTATTGGGAAAGGATTCGCACTATATACTTATCAGTACTCTATATATATATATTTGTATATATATATATATACTGTATATATCCTTGAGCAGTTAGTAGTAGGTAGTAGATAGTAGATAGTAGGTCAAAGGTAGTAGGTAGTAGATGGTAGTAGGTAGTAGCGTAGAGAGAGTAGAGAGAGAGAGAGTAGATAGAGTAGATAGAGTAGCAAATAATCATTTGATAGTAGATAGTAGGTAGTATGTAGCAGGTGATAGGTGGTAGGTGGTGGGTGCAGCAGCAGCAGCAGCAGTAACAGTGTGATGGCAGTGGTGGTGGCAGTGGTGGTGGCAGTGGTGGTTGTGGTGGTGGCGGTGGGAGTGGGAGTGGTAGGGGTAGTGGTGGTGGTGGTGGTGGTGGTGGCGGTGGTGGTGGCAGTGGCGGTAGTGGTGGCAGTAGTGGTGGCGGTGGTGGCGGCAGCGGTGGTAGCAGCGGTGGCA
>Ga0126342_10002259_pt1:0-22500 | contig 29587 bp, 27 predicted proteins | sample Cyp1metagenome_FD_92528 | JGI IMG/M metagenome (GOLD analysis project Ga0126342, IMG submission 92528) | Coral microbial communities from Lord Howe Island, Old Settlement Bay, Australia - Cyphastrea 1 metagenome | ecosystem: Host-associated > Invertebrates > Cnidaria > Coral ...
AAGCGCAAGAGAAGATCACCCTAGCGTAGCATGACGTCGGTGCGCAAGTTAACATGAGCGTTATTACCCCACCCCACCCCACCCCACCCCACCCATATGCATTTTGTACTGCGGGTTTTTACCCGCGTGAATGGTCTTAGATGGTCTTGGGATGTCTTGGGTTTCCTATCATTGAAAGGTTCAAACATCACATGCACCAACTTAATCATGCCAAAAAGAATCTCTGACTTCACTAACAGCCGGTTTTGGCTAGGCTATAACTGAAAATGATTGACCCCCTTTTTGGGCATGATTGGATACCCCAAAGTTTGGAGCCATAACCACTACATCATCCAAATCGCCATCCAAATCCCCAACCAAAATATAAAAAACTACAAAAATCCCCCAAATCCCCCGTCACCAGCAGTCCTCCACATTTGGCGCAGAAGCGCACGCCGCGGTGCCACTGCGCCATGCCATTGGCCAGCGCCAGCAGCGCCGCGCAGTCGGGCGCCAGCAGATCCAGCGGCGCCGGCACGGCGCGGCGGTCGCGCAACTTCGCCCAGCGGGCGCTGGACGACACGCCCAGTACCGCGGCGCTCGGGGCGCTGGGCAGCGGGGAAAGGTCCAACATCCAGAAACCTGGGAGTCAGTGGTTGAAAACGGGCAAACCGCGGTAAATTTCAGCTTTTCAGCTTGTCTAGATGGTGGTGCCCCCAGACATTATGTCTTGTTGGTGTTATTTATATTTTATTTTTTTTAAGTACAGTACATATATACCATAAATCCTAGTTATTTGAGTTACAAACCTACAACCCAACTTGGCTAATCATGGGGGGACCACCTTGAATGGCAGTTAAATCCAAATTTGCAGATACAGTAATCTTCAATCTACAATCCTCAAAGCACTTAAACTACAAAGAAAAGTCCTATGATGTGATTGGGAAACTTTTGGTCGCTCCAAACGGCTCGAGCCATTTTACAGGGAATATCCGATATCTCCGAACCGCTCCCTCCATTCACTGTGAAGATCTGCCTCTGGGTTCACCATCTGGCTGAAGCACGGTATCCTTAAACTTTGCAACATGTTCCAACGTTCAACCAAGATAGCTATTTTGAAATGTTCAGAACTTGAGTGCTAAAATGAAGACTTAGGTTAGCTGAGTTGTTTAATCATCGTTGATTGGTATATATGGACGTGCCCTAAAAGATGGGTACCCCAAGCCATTGGTTTTCCCGTTGATCCTAACCAATAACTTAAGGTTTCTTTAACTTGGGGTACCATGACTGAAACCTCAGAAACCTCCATAACCATCCATAACCCACCTGGAATCACCTACAATCATCTCAAATGGGATCCGCCAAGACGCCATCCATGGGATCCACCCCCAACTTCTCCTGCAGCTCGCGCAAGTCGCCCTCCCCGCGGCCCAGCCACACGGGCGCCTCACCGCCCGGCAGCGGTGCGGTGAGCAGCACCGGTTCCATGTGGTCGCCAACCTCGAAAGGAAGATGGTTCCCTGGAAGTCCACGAAGAAACATAACAAAAACTGTTCACAAAATGGAAATGTGACGAAATATTATAATATATATATATACAGTGTGTGTAATATGATTTGTATATGTATAATTATATATATATATTCCACCAAAAACCATCTGGTAATCCCAACCTTCCCATGTTTCTCCCACCTGTTGCAGCAAGGACATGCCTTGATACACCGGCACCAGACAGGACGCTTTCGCTGTCGCGGTCGTCGGTGCCTTTCCCCGCTGCAGCCGGCCCTGGGTGTTGAAGGCCACCGAAGCCAATCCAGCAGAGGCGGACAGCGCCGCCAGGCAAGCGACGCGAAGAACGTGGCGCCATGGGAACATCTGGGGAGAAAGTGGAGAAAGTCTGCTGTTTTTTTTTGGTTGTGTTTCCGGTTTTTCTCTGGTTTTTTCGGGTCTCTTTTCGAAGCTGAGGAAAGCGATTTCTTGAAGTTTCTTGATTCTGAGTCCTTTGGGAACTGGGAGGAACGATAAAAACATGGTCGGGAAATGATGGATGTATGTTGGGCAAGAACCATGCAAATAAAAAAACTTCCCTCTGGCAATCTGATGAGTCCTTATGAGGGAATTTTTGGAGATGTTAGATGTGAGTCTCTATTCCCTTTTGAAAGCATGTTAAGTGTTAAGGCCTTGGCGACCATTGCGGCCACTGATTGACAGAGGACTCTCACTTTTCTGGCCTTGAAATGCAGAGTCCAAATATTTACTGCTTGAAAACGCAATGGCGACCCTGTTGTGACGGATGCAGCTTCTCCGACTTTGACCATTCGCATCTCGGCCTGCAAGAGAGAAAACAAGGCACGGTTTTTGGAAAAAAAACATCACTTTTCGAGGGATTGGGAGACTCCAAATACCCACAGCCAAGTTCAGCGGCTGAGGCCCCAGGCATCGTCATCATCCAGCCTCTCGAACTTGCCGGCCTGGAAGGTGTGGCCATACCGTGCTGTCTTTGAGAAGGCGCCACAAAATGTCGATTTGGGACGCATTTTGGATGACAGGTCTCAAGTTTTGGGCTCATACCTGAAGCAAGATGTGCTGTATCCATCTTTGTGGGGGTTTTGGCAGAAGGATTTGCAACACAGCACAGCTCTCCTATCCCAATTCTCCACATAAAATTGCTGATGTACTGCAATAACCTCCATTCTTGCACAATTATCCCCATCATATCCCATCAATATCCCAATTAAAGCCACTATTGAACTTGCTGATTTCCCATACGTTTAGTGATTCAATCAGGATAAATCCCCAGTGTTCGTCTGTCTCTATAAATTACAATTATCTATACATATATCATATATATATATCATATATATATCATATATATATATCATATATATATATATATCATATATATATCATATATATATATATATTGTTTCTGTATATATGTATATACATATATATATATAGATCATATATATATATATGTTTGGATTCATATGGATTTCATATCTTTATGTGACTTTTTGGGGTACCCAGAAGGTGATTTTGAAGGCCACATCCCCGACCTTCCCAGCGTAACGGTCATCTTCCTCGCCGCCGCGGCCCTGGGCAGTTTAAGGCGTCATGGATAAATCCATTATTCATTGTAATTAATTATTGTATGTATGTGATGGATGTGATGGATGTGATGGATGTAAACTATATTCATGTTATTTATGTAACTTTATTAACTACCAACACATGGAAACAATAACAGAAACTATTGTTTTTGCAATGTTCTATGTAGAATTTATCTCCAACAACTTGCAAAACAGGGCCAGGATATTTCTTGTGAGTGTGGTGTGTAGATTTAAACCAGCAACGAATGGGAGAAGAAGCAAAATTTGGCAACAAATAGCCTGCGTTCGGTGGTTGTGGAGTCTATCGTCCGACAATAGTGTATAGTGCGTACATATTTACATGCATATATACACATGTATATTATATATAAGTATAAGTATAAGTATAAGATAAACAGTATGTATCTGTAGTACACATGAGCTACACAAATGCGCACTGGTAACTGACCCCTTTAAATCGCTTCTCAGCCCACCCGGCGTGCCTTCATACGTCGTCCTGCAGGTCGGGCTCCCTCCTGAGAAGACAAAGCACAATATGACAATATGATATGAAATATTGTGTACATTCAAATACATCACAATTGACGATATAAATGTAATATACTATGTATATACAGTATATATATACATATATATCCTATCATTTCATATCATATCATGTTGACATTTTATGGATCCACCTAATATTACATGTATAGCGAGAGAGAGCGAGAGAGACGGAGAGATCATCCAAGATGTATTTTGAACCAAAACCTCGGTTAGTTTTTGAAGGACTTGGCCGACTTGACCCATAAAAGGGAGGATTGCCCATCACAAACAAATAGGAATAAGGGTTATTTGGGTTCCGAGTCTGTATGGATGGATGGATGTCTGCATGTCTGCATGTCTCTATCCATCCATCCATCCATCCATCCATCTATGCACCTATCTGTCTATCTATCAATCTATCTAATCTCATCTAATCTAATTTCATCTAGGCTAATCTAATCTAATCTAATGTATGCATATATATATATATAACATTCTACGAGTACGAATTACAAAAAAAATTCATGGGATACTTGCCTGGTATTACCATATTTGCTGGGGAGCTTCAGGTCTTTGGGCCGAGTTTCGTCGCCCCAAGGTCTAGTTGCCAGTTGCCACATGACATGGCACCATGTTCCTGTCGTAGTTCAACACAAGTTTCTTAGATGTCAAAGTTGGATGGCACCAGACCGATTTTTGTTACTGGGACCCACCGTTCTTAAATCAAACATCCACCAGCAATTGCGCCACCCTTCGGCCCCGCCTCAAGCGCATCATCCTCGTAGTCAACGTCCATGGTGAAGGAGGGATGAAAGCGGAACGCGGAAGCAGATGGAGCGACAGGTCGCGACAGCTCTTTGGGCCCAAAGTTTGGACGAAAATTCCCAAGGTTTTGAAAGCAAATGTTCGGCTAAAACCCACCAACTTCGGAACCACCGCACATGGTTGTGTAAGAAATAGTGGTAAGGATGAAATGGGTAGGTTGAAGGGAACATATGCAGGAAACGCCGCAGGAAACTATGGATTTACCATCTTACTATAGGGGAAGACACCTTCAGTTGTGCTATTCACACCCATCTACCTCCACATTTGCATATGATTGTGTGACAACAACTACGAAAATGTTTCACTCAACACAACACATTCAATCCGAACTGTTCATGTGGAATGTGGCCTTCACATGGGTTTGTCTGGAAATAGGCTACCCCATTCCATTGAATAAAAACCATCAGTTTCCATGGAAAATTGCCATGGTAGAAACATGGCCCCATGGCACGCTGCCGCCTCCCGGATCTGCTCTCTCTGCAGGGTCAGATGACTCCTGAAATTTGATGATTTTCCATTGACAGGAGATGTTCCATTGCCACCTTTGATGACACTGGAGAGTATGGCATCTATGGGCATTCGAAGTTGTGAGCCTTTGCAACGACAATCTTTCAGTATCAAACTAATTCTCGGCTTGCTTAAGTGACTTCAATTTTTCAGCTTTGTTCACTCTAAACTTGCAATTCTCAGCAAGTAGTCTCAAAGGCAAGAAACGGCTGATACCATTTCTATGACCACTTCAATCTCTGTGTTTTCTGAAAAAATGTGTTTGACCAAAAATTGGGTACCCCTCAAGTCCAATTTCCCATTTCTGGGCAAACCCATATCATGTTGGTAGCCCCATGCCACACCAAATGGTCATGCAATGGTCATACACAATCTGATTATTAGTTTACCCCAATAGGTAGTTTCTTGTTGTATAATCCAACCTTTTGCCATTCAAAAGATTGAAGCCACCAACTGCATCGAGATCTGTGTTGCCCGACTCGGCCACTGCACCCAACGCGCGACGCCTCAGCGCGGCGTTTTTTGAAACTGCCAAGGAGTGAAAATCAAGTTGATGACTAATGGATATGAATGAGATAAATGGATTCTATAGTAATGAACTACAATTTACTAGTTGTGGCTTGTATAGTAATCAACTAATGAATATACTACTAATGATATAATCCCATCCCCCCTAATATTGAGAGTGCGTGACGCTGTGGGTCTCCAGGTTTTGCAGTGCTTTTTTTTTTGTGCTTTAGTTTTTGCGGCACTTTTGTCAAAAATAGGGATTTAACCAGCGAACAATAGGGTTTTCAACCGCTGAACCATGGGGGTGGAATTTTGAACATCAACCAGGCGAGCAAATCCCCCAAACTACATGGAGGTCTTGTCAATGTCATGGGAAAACAAAAAAGGGAGTCTTGTCATTGGAACAGTGAAAAATGATACCCTCTGGTAATTTAACATAGCTATTGAAAATGGCCATTTATAGTGGATTTTCCCATAAAAAATGGTGATTTTCCATAGTTATGTTAGTTTGCCAGAGGGTAAAATTTGTTGAAAAAAAAAACCATGTAAACAATGCTTTTAAAAAAAACGATAAAAGGCGTGGACCCACAGCGATTTAACACACTCAATATTAAACACCCTCTAGATGGTCCAAAATATGTGCGTAAATCCAGAGTGTTTAGCAATACGGGAAGGGATTAATGAGGGAAAATCGGGATGTGATGGAGAGAGGGATGTAACTATATAATGGATACAGATGTGGGATAATCAGCAATATATGAGATTGGGAAAACAGAACATAATGGCTATAGATATCGGATAGATGAAGCCAATATAGTATTTGGATGTATTACAAACAAACACTTGCATTTAGCCTTTAAGCCACACAAGATAGAGTTCATCCAACGAGACGTTGGACTTCACTGAACAAAGATGCCAAAATAATCTGCCAAAAAATGGGTATGGGTCAAAATTAGGTACCCCAATAATTGGATGGTTAATACTAAACTAGACTAACATCTGTGGTCCCCTAGGTTTTCCATTTTGACCCACATCCAAATGGATTAAGGTAGCAAGAATCGGGATCTTCACATGCCGCCTATACTGACGCTTAAAAGGTGGTTGACTCACAACGTCCTTTTCAATCCCCTACCTGAAACAAACACCAGTGGCTCAAAGCACCCAGGCTTTGCCGATCAGAGATGATTGGGAAATGGGGCCCCATATGTACTTACAACAAGCCATTCTCCATGAAAAACCTCAGGTAAACCTCCATAATGCCATCATCAAATCGGGTATCGTTGATAGCCACCAGGTGTCAACTGGGCGGCACGTTAGTTCTCTCAGCATCTCTGGTAGTTCAACCCCCAGCTGTCGTTGATTGAGACCCATCCAACCATCTGTGTATCTCTCTATTTATGCTTACCAGCATATGCTACCTAGTTGACTTCACCATCATATCTATTACATATATATATACATTCATATATACATGACATATAAATATAGATATACATGTTGGCTCTATGTTGACCCAGCTATCCTTCAGCTCCTCCACCCCCGGACCACTGAGAAAGTGCACTCGGGGGTTTCGCCCAGGTGAAGGGCCTGGTGAGTTGCTGAACCGTGTCTATCATTATACATATAATTATGTGTATATATATATATATCTATATGTGTGTATGTACATTATATTCTTAAAGTGGCTCTGTGCCAATTTCTGAATTCTAGAAAATATATATTTGGATAAATGTGTATGTATATATTTTTTTACAATGATTCTAATATATAATTGCTGATGATGTACGATATTCTAGTGCGTGTACCTGATAATACATAATGATAATGATAATTATGAGGATGATGATGATGATGATGATGATAACTAGTAAATGAGAACAATCCGTTTTATAATAACTAGCAAAAACAATTCAGCAATTTTTGCTAGCAATTACAGAAATGCAAAGTGCAAACCAACAAAAGTTGGATGTTCAAGCATCAAACATGGGAGGTTCAAGTTCATCCTTTCTAGCTGGAAATGTTGCTGTCATGATTACCAACAAAAACGAAACAGTTTATATATGTTTACATACCAAGAACCACGGGTCCAAACTGATTGTTGGTTGGGAACAATGTCAAACAAAAGATACCAAGGACAAGACGTTTGGGAAAATAAAGTAACCAACAAACATTGGGGAAACAATTGCTAAAATATTTTGCCAACTGGATTGGGATTTTGCCAGAACAGTCACACCCCACCGAGAACTGCCTCTTGGATCGAGGATCGTATCTCCGCAGTGCTTTCGCGCCTCATCGACACTAGGCTGGTCGGTCTTCGGCCCAAACATGGGTGGTCAATCCCCATGGATCCCCCATTTTTTGGCCAAAAATCCAAAGGGGTCCACGGGGCCCGGACGACTCCGTGGCCAAATCCTCCACCAAGCGTAGACGATCTTCCGCCCAGGTCTCGAGGTCCTGGAGCCCCGCTCATTTTTCATATCACTTGGTTGGTGGTTATCTATAGATAGATAGATAGATAGATAGATAGGTAGGTAGATAGGTAGGTAGATAGATAGATAGATAGGTAGGTAGATAGATAAATACATAGATAGATAGGTAGGTAGGTAGGTAGATAGATAAATAGATAGATAGGTAGGTAGGTAGATAAATAAATAGATAGATAGATAGATTGGCAGATAGATAGGTAGATAGGTAGGTAGGTAGATAGATAGGTAGATAGATAGATAGATAGATAGCTAGATAGGTAGATAGGTAGGTAGATAGATAGATAGGTAGATAGATAGGTACATAGATAGGCAGATAGATAGGTAGATAGATAGGTAGATAGATAGGTAGATAGATAGGCAGATAGATAGGTAGATAGATAGGTAGATAGATAGGCAGATAGATAGGTAGATAGGTAGCTAGGTAGATAGGTAGATAGATAGGCAGATAGATAGGTAGATAGATAGGTAGATAGATAGGTAGATAGATAGGTAGATAGATAGGTAGATAGATAGGCAGATAGATAGGTAGATAGATAGGTAGGTAGGTAGGTAGATAGGTAGGTAGATAGGTAGACGGGTACATAGATAGGTAGATAGATAGATAGATACATAAGTAGATAGATATGGATAGATATAGATAGATATAGATAGGTATAGATAGATCCAGATACATATGGATAAATTAAGATATAGATAGATTAAGATAGATATAGATAGATATAGATAGGTATAGATAGATATAGATAGATATAAATAGATATAGATATACATATACATATACATATACATATAGATAGAGATAGAGATAGATAGATAGGTAGATTGATAGATAGGTAGAGAGATAGATAGGTAGATAGATAGATATGGAAAGATATAGATAGATAGATATGGATAGATATAGATATAGATAGATATAGATAGATTTAGATAGATATAGATAGGTATAGATAGATATAGGTATATATAGATAGATATAGATAGGTATAGATAGATATAGATAGATATAGATAGATATAGATAGATATAGATAGATATAGATAGATATAGATAGATATGTAGATACATAGGTCGATAGATAGGTGGATAGATGGATGCATAGATAGGTAGACAGATAGATAGATAGATAGATAGGTAGACAGACAGATAGGTAGATAGATTAATAGCTAGATAGCTAGACAGCTAGATGGATGGATGGATAGATAGGTAGCCAGATAGATATATGTTATATATTTATGCTATATATATATGCTATATTAACTGTCAAAATATATGTATATATATACTATGTATATATATTATCATATATCATATCATATATCATATATTTTCTATATATGCCATACATATGCAATATATTTTCATATTGCATAATTTATGCATATATTGTAACATGCATTATATTATGCAACATATATATATATATACCATATATACATATACATTGTATTGTGCACTATACATATTGGCTGGGTATAACCCAGATACTACTGGGTACATATTCGATATATAGCTGGCTTGTTTTAAACTGTGTTGTTAAGCTATGGTTGTGCAACGCACCAATTGGTAGCCTATGATTATGACCCTACTCCATGGTTAATGACCATGTGTGGAGTCGGACGCAAAAGCATTCAGAAAAATGTGTGTATATATATATAATTTATGACTACTTTGGGACTGGATTTTACGAACTTCCATCTTTTTGGAGGGTGCTACCATATGCATATATATATATATACATATCTTGACTTGATTTTTCATAGATTTGTTGGGTGGATATCATCTACTGTATAGCAGAGGGGGATTTCAGGTTCGCCCCCCTACTCGTGTATTCCATTGAAAATTTGGCAAGTAGACAATAACAGCTGGGTTAGAATGTTGTTCAGCGTTTCAAATAGGGCCCTCCAAGAAAGACACAAATCAGCAAAAATTGTTCTTCAGCGGATACTGTATTTTTCAAAATGATTTCCTGAACATTGACGAAAAAGATTTGAAACCCTGGGTTCAGAATGGGGCCAGCCGAAACAATACCCTTTCATCAGCCATAGGGTTAGTCTTTAGGAACCAAACATTTGGTAAGATGGTTTCCAGTGGGTGGAGATGGTTTCCAGTGGGTGGACGTGACCACCAGTGAGATCAAAAGATGACTCAACTGGATTAGATCTTTGATCTCGATTTCCACTAGAGCAATGCACAGTGATCGATTTGAACCTTGTGAACAGTGGTGAAAGCCCTGTTATGTCATCCCTGTAGATAGTTGATTGATGGATTGAAGAGGGTTGATGAAAAATGGATGTCCACACCGTATTGTAGGAATTGTAGGAATCCCTATTGCGCCAGGTAGGTTGGTATTACGATGTGAAAATCAACCAACTCTTGAAATTGGGTTACCCCAAAGCCATTAGTTTCAATACTAAGATGGTCTAATTTTGGATGATTTGGGGTACCTTAGGAAATCCCCATGTGGGTAAATTAAAATAGATCCCCTTACTAAGCATCATTCCATTGAGATCGCAGTGAGGTCGTTATAATTTACCCAGATATATACAGTATCTTAGATTTACCCCGATGATTAACGGATTTGCAAACATGAATTAGGGATCGGTTTGGGGGGAACAATGATATCAAGGCAAGAAATGTTGCATCATGTCATCTGGATACCCAACACGAATTGGCATCATGTGGGAACAAGTCACACATGGATGATTGGGATAGATACAGCAGGGACCAAACACAAAAAATGACCACACCTATAAACCCACATCCGGGTGTCCAAGAGTGGAGAGGGCCCTAAAAGACAATGGGTTTCCCGAAAAGTCAACCAACAATTGTTGTATTTTGGAGAATTGCAATGTTTTGACATGTGTTTGGTAGATTGCTCGCTCTCCTTTCTTCTGGATCCTTGAGACCCGTCCGCAGCCCCGTTGGCAAAGCTGAGTTTTTTCTATGATCACATGATGACCATGAATTGTTTTTCCATGGTGACCGTCGTGTCTTGGGTGTCGGTGACCAAAAATCGGGCTGACGCGTACCTGCACGACCCAAACATTTACAGCTTGTGCTTTGGGAGATGCAAAGCCCGTGAGTCAGAGAATCTTTGCTGATGCCCCTGAAATTGTGGTTCTCCTCCGGAGGATCTCCAATCTTTTTTGAGTTTTCGGAGGTCCAGTTCCACAGCCTCTCCTTGCATTTCCAGCACTCTGCACACGTGGTACATTGTGACTCTGATCCAGCTACTGTCACACTCGTGACAACCATCTGGCCCTGTGAAACAATCTGCCCTTTTGAACAAAACTAAGTCAAAAGTGCTTGTTCATGCTTCTTCCCAATGGAACAGAATGAGGAAATATATGTTATATAAACTCATATGGTATTATATACAAACATAATATACATATATATATAATATAATATGTCATACTTGTATACGTATATATATATATATATATATAGTTACAAGCAAAAGAGATCTGAAGGGATTCTGAAGGGTTTACCCTCCAATTTGTTATCACAGAAGAACCCTGTTCCGAGCCATTGAAGTTGTCACAAATGGGCCTCGCGAGACGCAGCACGTTAACGCAGGTGACACAGGTATGTCTCAGGGACCCCTCGCCAAATATGGGGGTTTCTGACTATTCGGACCCCAAGATCATTCTTGAATAGGTGGTTTGAATAGGAAAAAAACAACATGAAAAACCGTTGGTCTTGCACTCCATCCAAATTTCTGCAGCTGTCGAGGTGTTCTTAAGACAGGCAAGCCGCCGTGGGACAAGCCACAAGTTCCGAGCTTTCAGAGCTGCGGTGAGTCTGGAATGGCAAAAATCCCTCACAGTTCAAGACTTCCAAGCTGTGATTCACCAGCAACCGTTGAACCGTTGATCAACCAGGGTTGGATCAAAGTGTGTTAGCCTGGCGAACACTAAAGTCATTATATACAGATAGAAAGAAAGAAAGAAAGAAAGAAGGAAGGAAGGAAGGAAAGAAAGATAGATAGATAGATGGATGGATGGATGGATGCGACATGCAAAGTTTGAGTGATTTTATATATACTTTTTGACTTGGATTATGTAATCATGCATAATATATTCAAGGGATATATATATATGCGATTGGAAGTGGATATTCAATCTACTGTACATGCTGAGTTTTAACCCATCGATAAAATTTCACATGGGAACAGAGCGCAGCCTTGTCCGCTGGCTTGATGAAGCTCCACAGCTGTCTGAATTCGTTGAAATCTCTGTGGCTGCGCGCGTGATACCAAAGAACAAACCAAAAATTTCTCATCAGTGGAAGCCAATGGTATACCCATCTTTTGCCAAACCTAGAAGACTGATCACCTTCGATGTCTGTCACCAACTGACGCTGAACAAACATCCAACACTAAAGCGGGGTTATCCCCTCACCATAGATGCCATAGACCTTGAGAATTGTCGTCGAAAGTCGTCAGTCTTCCCCAACTCATGGCAGCTGCCCTTGCGGGTCAACTCTAGAAATCCATCTGTCACAGCTCTTCTCCCACCTCCAAAACGAAAAAAAATGGTGGGAGGGCCGTACGGCCAAAAATGTCTTGCAGCTGCAGTCATAAAGGAGGAACTGTTCAGCATTTCTTGACAGTTGGTCCCTCAAAGCCGCCAGTTCCAACAGCTGCCCCTTCAGGCTGATAAACAAAAGATGTGGCTGTCAGGTCAATGCCATCGGTGATCCCGCACTACCAGGATGGATGTCCGAGGGGATTACAACAGGTCAACACACCCAGTCTGGAATCTACCTGTCTAGAAGTGGTTTAAGTAAAATTTCATAAGAAACCACCTGTAGATGCTTCTTGATGCTGCAAAATACTCTGGAAAATCATGGGATAGATCGGATCAGTATATGTGTATATATATATATTGGGATTTCCATAAATATTCGCTTCACCCGAGAATTCCCTGGGATACTCAGAATACTTATGCAACTGCCCGCAGATGCCCCTGGCCCCCCTTGGTAGTTCCGGAGATCTCTCGAACGGCTTGCCAGCTTGGAGAGTCCGTCCAGTAAAGATGGAGGACTGATCCTTCCCTGAAAATCCCAATGACACACAAAATACTATAGATATCTGTAGATTAGTAATGTTTTTTAAATAATTATTCATTATTATTAATGATTACTAATGATTATTCATGATTATTCATGATTCTTCATAATTATTCATGATTATTAATGATTATTAATGGTTATTATTTTTTATCAATGATTATCGATCATTATCAATGATTATCAATTATTATCAATGATTATCAATGATTATCAATGATTATTCATGATTATTCATGATTATTCATGATTATTAATGATTGTCGATGATTATTAATGATTATTAATGATTATTAACGATGATTAATGATGATTAATGATTATTAATGATGATTAATGATGATTAATGATTTTTATGTGTTTAATTCAGGGCAAAATACCATACCTCTATATATATATAACAACTCCATTGCACCGTTTCTTTCTCCAGCAGTCTCGTTTGTTGCACAGGCTACTGCAGGTCATTGGCAGTAGCTTGATCACCCCTCCACCAACAAGTTGGGTGGGTCATACGATTGGGTCGGGAGACCTTGAGAGGAAAGGTTTCATGTCGCAGTTATTCACAACAACTCCGTTGCACCGTTTCTTTCTCCAGCAGTCTCGTTTGTTGCACAGGCTACTGCAGGTCATTGGCAGTAGCTTGATCACCCGCACTTCCCACTACCTCCAAAGGTCTTCTTGTTGGTGGAGGATAAACCAGACTTTCTCGGGCACCTTTGCTCGCTTCAGCGTTTTGGAACGCGCAAGAACAGTTGGGAATAAACTGGCCAGTGTCAAAATCTTAGTTTTGCTGTCTGCTGAAATCTTCTTAAGATAGACAAGAGCTGAAGTCTCTTGCACATAAACCTCCATAATGCGCTGACTGATCCAGCGACCTTTGCGTCTGCAAAACTCGCCATCCTCCGTGGTTTGTAGGTGCCATGTGGCACCTCCAGCTCTCAAGGAGCCCAAATCCAGGGGTTTTAAGCCAGCTAGCTTCTCTGTAGGCAATAAGAGCTCACGTAGTATATCTTTGAAACGTAAACGCAGACTCTGTCCAGATTGATTCCACAACTTAAAATGTTCTGGCAGTTCCCCAAAGGCGAGGTCCGTGACTTCCAAGAGGTCGGGCACATCTAGTTTTGCAGCTTGATGTCTTGGGCCCGTATTCCGGGTCTTTGGCTCATGTAGTGCAAGAAGAGCATATCGAATGGTAGAGTCTACATCTCTAGGCAGCAGCAAGTCACGTCTGTATGCACCGGTGATCTCGCCTGCCCGTAGTAGGGCTCCCCATCCTAAAGAAATGCACCCTGCAACTCTGGGCCAACCCCAGGCCAAAGCTACCGTTGTCATGGCAAGAAGGATCTGCCAGGGCATAGCCACGTGATGAGCCGACGGCTCAGCTTGAACCCAACTGAAAGCAAGGTCCCATGCACCCTGCAGTTGCCTTCTTAACACTGGTTTCTTTGAGCTCAGGGTATTTATTGTCTCTGCAAAAACTGAGTATGGTTTTCCAGCACTGTAGAGTTCCCTGCCGTATCGGACCATTACAGTATTGATATCCTCCACATACAGATGGTAAGAGGCTAGTAGCGCCTCGAAATCAATTCCTTGCTGCAGCGTCCAATCCAAGAAAAGCTTCCAGTACCTCTGTCGCAGTTTTGATGTCACTTCTAATGTTGGGCGGCCTTCCGGAAGCATCGGTCTGGATGCCCTTTCTTCAGCCTTCCGATGCTCCAAACCAGTCACTGGCCCCAGTACCATGGCTTCGGCGCACGAATCGAAGCAAAGCACTGCAGCACCCAGGAAGGAGAAAGAAGACGGAGGAAACACCCCGCGCCCCAGCAAGAGAGAGAAGCAAAACGAAGACAGCACCCAGAAATGAGAGGAAGGAACACAAAGGAGGAAAATGACGGTGAGAACCCAGGGAAGGTGCCGGAAAAAACCAAATCCAATTCCAACCCGGCCTGGCAAAACCACTGGAGGGCCTTCGCCTGGGTAGCCCAGAGTGCTGTCAAAATCGAAACAGCTAAAATCCAAATCTGGGCAACTCTGGAAGTCGGGTCGGAGTCTGCCAATAGAAGTCTGTCTGAAGATTGACCTGTCCTTGAGACGTGTTATGCTGGGAGAGCACAGAAGGAGAAGAAGTCTGACCCAATTTGATGCCCACCTGCAAGTGGTGGGAAAAAGAGCCAAATCAAAAAGCTCATCGCGAGAGAGATTCATATTGGAGAGACCTACCAATGGGCTCCTCAATTCACGGTCTCTCGTTGGGTCATCTGCTGAATTGAGGCGTGTAGGGCAAAAAGGGGTGACCATATAGAGATCATTGGAGACAAGCTTTGAATTGATTCTCCTCAGGACCGCCATTATAGCCTTGGAGGCTGATCTACCCTTCCCTATAGCTCCTCTGGAAACATTGGAGTCGACCAGTGAGACAAAGCGAAGAGACCTGGTCTTCTTGATCTGGTCGTCAACCAGGCCTTCAACCGACTTCAACTCCAGTAGGTTGATATGGCTGGGCTTCCTGAAAGCCCACACTTTCTGTAGCTCCCAAGAGGATGTCAGCATCACCTCATTCACGAGCTGGTTCTCCAGGCCTGCCGTTTCAAGAAAATCTAGGCTGGCTTCTCTGGCTCTGATCTGGAAAACGCTGTGGGCGAGGCAATGTGCAAGTGCGTACGCCAACCTAGGCTCATATGGTGCAGAGGCCTTTGTATAACTTCCTTGCACTGGTACATGGTTGCAAAGGCCCTTGCACCTTCTTCCAACTGCGGACAAATCCACGTTGATTCCAAGGAAGGAAAAACTCTTCTGGTGTATTGATCCAAACTGACACGAATCTGCTCTTACCAGACTTGCTGAGGGGAGTTCCAATAAGTCCTCCCATGAAGGCAGGTACTTCATCTTGGAAGAGTGGGGCTTCTCAATAACCGCCACCGCGTCATTCGCAGCTGCTGTCCAGCCAATCTGAAAAGAGCGTTGCGCCAGAATGTTCCCAACGCTAGTCTGTTCGTCGGCAGGGTCAAAACCAAAAGGATAATCTTTGTCCCTCAAGGCTGGACGCCTCATGATGGAAAAAGTTGTGCAAGGTGGCATCAAAAGAACTGCTTTCAAAACCTTCTCAGCCAGTAGGTGTGTGATCCACTCAGCCAGGTGTGGGTGCTTGAGGTTGAACTCCTCTGATCTGCTAAGGTCAATAGGAGGACCGCAAGTGACTCCAAAACTAGCCACAAATTCAGTAACCCTGCTCGCTCCAGAAAAAATCTCCAAAAACTCAAACATGAAGGCCAAAGGGCGGCCAGGCTTGGGCTCAGGAAGAAACTGAGGTTCCTCTGGTTCTTCGTGAAATTCATTCAGTTTTTTCAAGAGGGCCTGCACTGGAGAGAGAAGTTTGGTATAGGCTCCCTTGGTCCTGCAGCTTTTGAAGAGGACCTCCTGCACTTCTGGCTTGGCTACAGCCTTGCAAACAGCCCCCTTTTTCTCCGAGGCATCTGTGGCGTAGATGTGCGTGTCGAACTTGGCCGCCACGTTGCTCAGCATGAGAGGCGCAAGCACCGCTGCAAGGGCTAACTCCTAAGCCACTGCCCTCGGTTGCTGGGTTGTGACATGATTGTTGGTAGCTAAATCTTCGTTGGCCACCAACCTAAAAGCATGATCAAACACTGACATCAAAGGCCGTCTGTAAATCATCATTGAAACCCAAGCGCCCATGACGCAGCTATGCATTCCAAAAGTAGTCAAAGGCAGCTGCGCCAGTTGTAGAGAAAGAATTGAAAGGGACAACCTCTTCTCGACTGGCGCCCCCACTGTGCACAAGCCTCTTGACAGGGCACGATCAGAGGCGTTGACGTACGCCCCAATGGCCTTGCCTTCACTGACAGCGCAAAGATCTTTTTCTGGCGACCCCAAAAGCCCTGCAAAACTGTATGCTTGCTGTGCTTGTTGATAGGCTCTGAAAGCAGATGTTTGTGGGGCCGGAGTGCCCTGATCCTCGACAGAGATGCAGAAAAAATCATCTATGACAAGGCCCTGCGCTATCGAAGGGTGTCTGCAAGGCCTGCTGGCCACCAACTGGATATCTTGTGACAGAAGGCCAAAGTCTTGCAGCAATTGAGTGTGTGCCTCTGTAGCTATGTCCACGCCACAATGGTCGCCTTGCAGAATACTGTTGAAGGCTGCCCATATCAAACCATCATCTGGTGAACCCAATGGCCTCCTCTGGTGGCCTAAGCGGTCACCGTCCCTGAGACGGTCATAGCGGCGCTTGCTTGAAGCCTTCAGCAAAAAGTTGCCGTAGGCCTGGAGGCCTGAAACAGCCTCTTCAGGCAAACCCGGCCCCAATGTGTTGCAAACAGCTCTCTTCTGAGTGACCTTGATTTGGTGATAATAGTCCTTTCTGTCAGAAATGGAAATTGCTAGGGTCTGTGAAGACACATCTACCACCAGGTCACACAAATCCGCCCCGGAGGGCAAGTTATGAGAGGGCCCTTTCACAACAGCCTCTACTGCATTGCGGCCTCTGCGATCACCAATCTGTCTGTCAGTGGTTGCGTTCTTGTACGCATTGAATATCCTCACCTTCTCAAAATCACGTCTGTCTTGTACTCCTTCTTTGTGAAGCAGCAGAAGCCCTTTGGAATCCCAAATATGAGCCAGTTCCAGTATAGTCGCTTGACTGTCCCTCAGGCGGGGATACTCCCATATTTCTGGTGTGCGATCCAACCAAAGAACAAGAGGCTCTTTGTAGGCCATCAAAAGGTTCTCGCTCAAAAAGCTTGAAGCATCCCAATGGCCAGTGCCTGAAAGCTTGAGTCTGCTGGGATCCAGGTCCCTATAAGGTTGTAGTTCTGGAAACCTCTCCTCATCTCTAGGAACTTGGAACCCTTGAAAGGATCTGTCATATGGATTCGCTGAACATCCCTGCTTCTGGAAGGCGTCAATCAAATCAAAAAGTCTTGCATGCAAATCTGGATTCTTACGTCCCGAGCGCAGCATGTCAAATTCTGCAGTCAGGCCGTCCGACCTTATAAGAGCCCTAACAAAACTGAAAAACCTCCTGTGCAGTTGGTTTGGGCTCCTCCACAAGTCCACCTGAGATCTAAATGACCCAGCAAAATGCCAAAAATTCATTGCCATGGATATGACGTGAACAGCACGGCTGAGAAAAATAGACTGTCGCTTCTTGCGAGATGGACGTGCAGGCATCCTATCGAAAATACCAGGAGTTGGCACTGGGATAGGGAAGAAGGCCGGTGCAAGCTTGCCGCGAGGGCCAACAAACTTGGAGACTTGGATGGAGAGATGGAGGAAAGCAGAAAAAGCAGATCTGGTGCGGAGGACAAGCGTTGTGAGCCTAGCACACCAGGACTGATAGCTAGAAAGGGAACAGCCTGCGGAAGCAGGCGGAGGCTCTCTCACCTCCTGGACATTGCCGGGGGGGGTTGCCACAGAGCCGGCTTGTTGTTGCCGAGGGGGGGCAAAAAACTCCTCCTCACTGTACCGATTGAATTCTGAATTCCTTGCTACCTCTTGGCGCTTGATGTTGTGATTTGCCTGAGGTAGCATCATGCTGCCTGACGGCATGTCTAGCCGTCGGCAATGGCCTTCGGTTTCTTGGGATACCGAGGCCGGCGCTTTGGGCTGGGATTTTCCTCCTCCGCGTCCTTGTTCTTGCCAGCTTGCGAAGGGCTTCCAGCTCCTCCTTTCTTTGTGCGCGTCTCGGCACGTCTGGTGGAGAGCACCTCGAGCTCTTTGATGTAGGCCAAATTGGTCGAGGCCAAAGTTGGCGGGACCAGCGGCGAGAAAGGACGGCCTGCCGCTGTTAGCGAGCTCATCCTCTCGCTGAACATGGTAGCTGGGGGATCCTCTGCCATCGTCAAAACGTAGGCAAGTGACCAATCTCCCGCATCGAAGACACTCTGCTCCAACGCCATGACCCCCAAAGCTAAAAATTCCTTGGTAGCCACAAAGTCTCCCGCTGAGGCTGAATCCATTGCATGTGCAAAAATCCACATACAAAGCCCTGCTTCTTTCTGTCCCTTGTATCCACCATATCGCTCCAAGTATGCCATGAGTGACACCTGGGCCTGAGATAGCTCCTCCTCCGTCTTTGGAAGCATCCTTGATGGATACATTTTCTTGTGAATCTGCTGCTGGATCTGCAGAAAGAAATTGGACTTGCGTCCTGCCAGTTCCTGCTGCATCTTCTCGCGGCGCATTGTGCCCTTCGTTGAACTCGAGGCGGTCCCAATCGTCCCGCTGAGATCCAACGGGTTGTCTTGGCCCACCAGGTGGGTAACCAAAGCTGTCAATGCTGCTGACTGCTGAGAAAGAACTGCAGCCGTAGTATCTGGCAGGGCCCCCTCGTCCAAAATGTCGTAGGGCTCCTCGGCAGGGAGAGGAACTTGTGGTGGCACCTGACGAACCTTTGGAGGCGGCCCCAATATGGCCAGTGGTGCGCCGTTGGCGGTCTTTGGTGGAGGTGAAAGCATCTGGCTGACTGGGGGCACCCGATAGCCTCCGCCTATACCTCCGCGCCCTGCAGCAGGACTTGCAATAGGGGACTGTTGGCCAGGGTTGATGGCTGCAGGTCCATTCGCTGTCACTGCCTGCTGTTTCAAAAGCAAACTCATCTGGGCAGAAAGGGCTGAGACCTGCTCTGCTAGGGAGGCCGTGGTCACCCTCTTCGCTGTAGCCTTCTTTGCTGTTCTGGGCGCCGGGGCAACAGGCGGCTCCTGCTCTTCTCGAGCGCTGTAAAAAAGGACACGCCCTTCAACTTCAGACCTGGCCCATTCCAGCGCCAGGGGTGGGATCTCGGCATGCATTGGAACTGCCGCAGGTCTAGCCTCATCAAATGGAACCAGCTCGACTTGCGAATCTGTAATGGGGTCAAACTCCCGCAGATAGACCAAAATTGAGTCCAGCACGTCGCAAACTACGACTGAGCAGGACGTTCCCGTAGGGATCAACTGAAGCCCTCCCGCTTCAGTCTCCTCCTCCTCATACAAAGCCAGCCCTTCAAACGTACGGGCTAAACCCAGCATCTGATCCTCATCTGCTGGGGTAGATGGAAAAGCCTCTGGGTCAATGACTCCACAGGGAAATGCCACAAGGAATCCACCCTGCCTCTTAAGCAGAGGGAGTGCCAACGTAAACAAAGGCTCACCACCCGCTGCAATCAAAGCTGGGACTTCAAAAACCAGCAGGCTGGGTGCCTGGGCATCACTGAACCTCAGTTCCTTCTTTTCCATTGCACCAACGGTGGGACTGGCAACTGGGCTCCTGCACAAAAGATCTGGAGCTCTGTGACAGAAGGAAACTTCTCCACGATTGATGCACCCTCTTGGTCCTCACAAAATCTCTCTGCCTCACGCCTGGAATTGGTCCTGGCAAAATCACTGATCCCTGTGCCGCTCCTCACAAGCCACGTAGAAGGAGGAAGGAGGGGGCTGTACTCCGAAGGCCAGGCGCAGCTGACGAGCAAAGAAACTCTGAACCAAAAACCTGCCACAAAAGCTTCCCTCGCCCTCTCCTCCGGATTTCGCCGAGCCGACCTAAGCTTCAGCCTAGCAAGTGAAAGACAGAACTCCGGAGTAGGAGGTGGCCCGTCCTCCACTGCAATGCGAAGGGTGGCGTTGTAGTCTGATGGCTCACCAGGGACCGAGGACTGGTCTTCAATCAGCTCCCAATCTCCAGGAAGCAAGGGCTCACTTGCAATCGGTGGGGGAGATTCTCTCGCTCTGCCAAGCTCCTCAGCTACTCCTCGGATCGCCTCAGCAAGATTGGAAAGTGCTGTGGCCAGACGCTCAAAGTGGCTCATGCACGTAGGCCCTGAGACGAGCCAAATGCTGGGCTTGAGATGGGAAGACAGGAGGCGAAGAGGGACCTGCTGGATGGTGATGGGCGATGAAAGTCCACCAAATCCAAAGGACAGCCAGAAGTCCAAGAAAGAAACCACCCAGCAGGCCGGACAAGAAGACTGGCAGCACCGACGGATGGCAGTGAGCTGGGCAGGCAAAAGTCCAAGAATAGGAAGAAAAGATGCCAGCAGCTTCCAGCAGCGCAGCAGCACCCCACATGCAGACCTTGAGAGGAAAGGTTTCATGTCGCAGTTATTCACATATTATATATATACCTCTATAATTCCGCACTCACTGAAATAAGCAATGTGCGTGTATAATTTGGAGTGGTTTCTCTTGCCACTTATCATGTCAATGGTTATGTCGCTGTAGATGGCCGCCGCTATGTATTTTGCCCAGGATGATCATTGCTTTTTTGCTCGACGGTACCATATCCAAGTGTCAATATTTTTTGGGAGATCCCCTTCAAAATCAAGCTCAATCTGTTGATCCAGGGCTAAAAATATGGCGAATTTCAGAGGGTTCCTCTAACACTCCATCATTTGTTGTCGGTTAGGTCATTCGAATTTACCGAAAAAATATGTTCTTTGGCTTTCAGGGCTTAGCATGGCCGAATCACTACATCGGACATCACTGCTCTGTGGAAAGCGGAGAGACAGGGATCGATTCCGAGGCCTCCAAAATGTTGTTGGGCGGGGAAGAAGTACTTTCCAGAAAATCTTAGAGTCACCGAGTCACCGAGTCACAAGCAAAACTATGGAAAGAAACAAGCACTGGCATAGTTTCGAAATCGGGGTTCGCCAACAAAAAAAGTGATATTTCTTGGTATCATGCATCCTTGGGCAAATCCACAATAGTTCCAATAAGTCAGACCATGAACTCAAGTATCTCTTTTGGTCGTTCAGCCTTGGGCGATTCCTCAGAATTGGTAAAGACATGTAAAGACTCACATGTAGCGGTTTGAAAAGATTCGAGAACCACCAGAAATTGAGTCATTTTTGGAGCAGAAGTGGATCGTGGTTGGGGATCCCTATTTAGAGAAACACCCAGATTGACAGGATACTGCCAAACCACCGCGCCCCAAAAAAACAACTCACCCGGGTACTTGAAACATGGTGGATGAGAAAAACATGTCGCTATAAACCAACAAAAGCCTCAATAGATCTTTAGAGTATTCAGAGTCAATATGATTCAATACTTAAGAAACAAATACTAAAATTACACATCACCAGTCACCAGTTTTTTGGTCGGCCAAGTCCAGCCAGGAAGGGTACCCACTGGACCGCCTCAACTGGTTCCTCAAATTTGCTCTTGAACGCATCCTGACGCAAAAGAACCAGGGACAAAAAAAACAGTTCCGGTTTCGAATGTGGTGATTTAAGGGATGTTTTCTCTCCAGGCTGACCCGGTGCTGTTCTCACTCCTCTCGGGCTAAGTGCTGAACACTTTAGAATTTCGAAACCATCCAACAGCAGAAAAAAAATTGTTCAAAAAAACTGAGATCTTCCCCAATTGTCCAGTTTCAAAACCCGAGAACCTCCTCTCTCTCCTCCTTTGGGAATTGATCCCGTCTCTTAAGGAGATTCCGAACCATGGGACTCTAACTTTGAAAGTAATCATTTAGTTTCCTTCTTGGTT
>Ga0126342_10002259_pt1:25000-29587 | contig 29587 bp, 27 predicted proteins | sample Cyp1metagenome_FD_92528 | JGI IMG/M metagenome (GOLD analysis project Ga0126342, IMG submission 92528) | Coral microbial communities from Lord Howe Island, Old Settlement Bay, Australia - Cyphastrea 1 metagenome | ecosystem: Host-associated > Invertebrates > Cnidaria > Coral ...
CTTTTACACTCCCCCCAAAAAAAAACTCCCCGTGTCTCAGGTCAAAAAAAGAGCCCCAAACGGTCAAAAACGAGGTGATACCAGTGGACCCACAAACGGCTGGTCATTTTTGGAAGAACGACCGTCCAGAATTGGTGACTTTGGAAGACAAAAGGACGAGTTTCGTAAATGATAGAACTTCAACCAACCAAAATATGTGTCTGAAAATTTAGGGAACAGATAAACTTTCATCCTATGGTTTCATCATGGTTTCTCATCACTTTTCCCATGTCTTTTGGCAAAAACTTGGGGGTCTACATTTTACATCAAATAATCGAAACTGAAAGTTTGATTGTTTTACAGCCCATGTTTATATCATTTTGTATCCATGCATTACCCTCTGGTAAACTAACATAGCTATAGAAAATCACCATTTTTAATGGGAAAATCCACTATTAATGGTCATTTTCAATAGCTATGTTAAATTACCAGAGGGTATGTCCCCAGGAAATCTCCCCATTTTCCCCACTCCTTGTGTCGTCGCTGGGCCTCGGCCCTGTCACTCAGCCTCTCACGTCTCTCCTCGGCCAGCAAACGCAAGGCCTGCGAGGCATTTCGAAAATGCTGGTTGAATGATGGTAAAAATGGGAAGATTTCATGGAATATCTATCCAATAATAGTGATAATATTCATGGTAATCATGGAATATTGGTGATAATTTGGTGATAATGAATAAGATTTGAATGGAATATCTATCCAATAGCAACCAGCAAAAATGCTGGTTTCATGGGAATATTGCATGGACACGTGTCACAATATGTTCATGGAATATCGATTAATCGTCTCTGGTCATCAAACATGGCAATTGCTTTCTTTTTTGTAAGGAGTTCTAATGGGATACCGAACTCAATGAGGGGTTTTCCAGCAAATCATGTTTGGTTTCCAGAGGGTACTCCAGTGATGTCTATCAATATCCAATGATATCCCCAGTATTACCCAGTGATATCCCTCAAGTGATTAACAAAACAGGAAGGTGTGTAAGATGTACTGTATGTCCCATCATTCTAAAGTCGCATGATATTTATAGTTTGATTTCAAGGGAAATTCACGGCTGGGCGTGATTCGGCGGGTGGAATTTGGTATTTGATAGCATTTCATCAACTAAGCCGGGGCCAAAAACCAACCAAAAACTAAGCATCCAATCAATGAAAATCATGGATATCAGTAATATCAGTGGGATTTCGAACAACTAACGACTGATCAAACTTCACATCTCACCTCAGATGACTCCAGCCTCGGACAGAGTTTCCTGCAATTCTCCTTCTCTCTCAGCCTCCTCCAGACCCAAGTTGTAGGGATTGTGAAGCAAAAACGTGGCCATCTGCTGTTTTTGTTCGAAAAAACAAAGAGTGTTTTTTGACTCTGGATATCTGAACCAAAAATACAACGGCATATACTCAGTATATTACACTCTATCTGAAACCAAAAGTGGAAATCACCGACGCCTGCGTGGACTCCAGACGATCGAAAGACTGCAATCTGGGCGTGCAAAGAGGTTAGCTCGTACGATGGGGTCCCCCGTTCAAACGTCATGTCTATCCCAAAATCGTACGTCAAAATGGCTAGAACCTCAGGAGTGGTGATAGACCCAAAACGAAATTTCGACTGACCCAAGGTGTCTTTTTAGCCAAAAAAAGGAAAAGTTTTGCGTTGACAACACTTCTTGGTGACCTTGGTGTTTGTCCCTACCCACCAAAAATTGAAGATACGTTTTACCAACACAAAGATTCCAGGATATGAACATACGTGTATTCTCCGTTCGTTGATGCGTGAAAACCAGCGTTGTCCGTGAAACCATCTGGCTAGGGGTTGCCTACGACTTTTTCGGTGGAACCATCGCCCTCCTGGGTGCCCCCAGCGATGCGAGACTCGCCTCCATAACCGAAAAAGAATGAGAGTTGAACTCACCTAAAGACCTGGGATATTCATGTGATATAAAAACGGGAAAACCACGGTAAATGGAAAACAACTGATGATCGTCACCAGTTTGATAGCCAGCTCAGCCCCACAGGCATGTCGGTTTTGACCCATCCCTGAGGGCAAAAGCGGGCAAAATTTGAAAAAAAAAAAGTGGAAAAACTGCTCCACTGCTGCACAGGGGACGGGATCATGACTATCATCACTGGCTTCAGGAACTGAATCATCAGAATCGCATGATGTTCAGTTGACATGGCAGAATCTCATCTGCTGAAGATTTACTCTCGCAAAACCATTTTGAAACCAATAAAATGTGTTTTGAGAGGAAAAAAAATTGGGGGTTGCTTGATATGTTTGTGTGTGTGTGCACATAGAACCACTCTTGGTTTAGCATGGACCCTCGCCTGACGCTTCGCACTGGGCTGCCTCGGCCGGGCAAACTTTGGCAGTCGATCAGCGATTTGTTGGGGCTACAACCTTAAGAGTTTGTTGACCACCAAAACCGACTACTGTAATCAGGACAATAAGGGCTGATTAACTATTATATAACCAATCAAAGTTTAAATGTTGATTTTTTGGCCACCATCAAATGTACTCTTGGAATGCAACTGGGGTCGAATGCGATCTAAGTTGGAAAGTTGCGAACTCAGATTATCAGTTGCTAGTCGTGGTAAACTTAGAGGATAGCGCCTCGGCTTCTACATCAGCTCCACATCAAGGAACAGCTCCGTTTCTTCCATGTCATGCACACCGATTCGAACACAGAAATGGTATGGATCCTCACAGCAATTTTTGACTTTGTTTTTTTTTCAGAATCAGACCTCGACAATCCAGAGCGGACAGGTGGGGTCTTCGTTTCAGGGCGCGAGGCTCTATTTCCACCAAAACTCGGCACCAAATTCAGTGGATGCTCAACGAAAACCCAATTTGGGCACCACAAATATTAACCGCTGCAGATTACCATCTTCACCTTACGGGTGTAAGTGATTTCATTTCCAAGAACGCTCAAGTCCCAAGTCCCAAGTCCGGGCTCCGGGACTTTTCGACGCGGAAGTCTTCAACCGATTTCACCTGCGCAACTGTTTCTACAGTTGGGTGAATCCCAAGGCATATTGCCCCAGGTCCCAAAATCGGGTCCCGGCCAACCAAACTTGAGACACCGGCAACCAAATATGAGGCCACCAGCCGAACTTGAAGTGTTTCTAGAAGTTGATTCTAGTCCCTTCTATCAATCCCCTAAAACGGATATAGAAATAGAGAAAAGTACAGTAAATCAACGAAAAAAGGCAGGGGTCCCCCACTTTTGTCGATCTCTTTGGGGATCGACAAACACTTGCCATCTCCATCCCATCAGTGGCCGCCTGGCTGTTCAGGGAGCTCTGGCTGTCGAGGGCACGGCCAGGGAGCTGCCTGGGCCACAGAAAGCTCCAGCGCTTTCGGGTTTGGTCTCGAATCGCCAAGGCCCAAACATTCTGCTCAAGTTTGAGGACTCATCCTGACAACTGACCGTTAAAAAAAAACGGGTGCCCGAAGACTCTGAAGCAAGGCTAAAAGTAGATATTATCGTATATTGTCATATATATTATCATATATTATCATATATTATCATATATTATCATATATTATCTAAGTCAACGGACATGGTCTCCGGTTGGGGATTCCTTCCCTATTGACACCCAGTACACACTTCAACAGCTTCAACATGCTCATGGAATCAAAGGATTGCTGACTGCAAAGCCCCCAAAAAAGAACATGATACCAATGGATACCCTTGTTTATTGCCAACAAAATGAGTAGCCAATCTGTCTGCTCAGCAATGATTGGCTGATATTTTTGCACGTGCTTTTCCAGCCTGTTCTATTCGCGTCAATACAGTAACAAGACTAAAATGTCCGGAATGAATTTCGTGGAATACGACTCGACTGTCTTGGAGTAACCACGAACTTCGTATATAAGTTTGAACCATTGAACCATGAACGCACATGGGTCACAAAATTGGGTCCTAAATTCGATGTTGTCTCCACCCCAGAAATGACCAGTTCCTTGCGACCAAGGCAAGGCTCCTCGATCTTGACCCTCTCTGATCGCTCCTGGATGCCAGGAAGCAGAGGGCAGCACCCAAGGCGCAAGGTGAGCAAAATACCTTGTTCTTTCCAAGGATCAGTGGTCAATGTTCGTGAATTTTCCATTGCTCCCTTGGATGATGAACCCTATTTTGTGACCTATCAAGCATCGTACTTGGTCAAAAATCCTGCAGTTGGTTGGCAGCAAGACCAAATGTTTTGTGTTCAATGTCATGGTTTTTTTTGGCTCAACATCCAAATTTTGAGTTCTCAACATCGCAATTCTTAGATTCTTGGTCTTAGTCCGCATCCATTTTTTGTGCCCAATTCACTGGTCAATCAGTTTTTTCTCTATGAAATAGGCACAATCAGGGGACAAACCCCCATTTTTTGAGAAACCCACATATTCCAAATATAATATCATGTTGATTATCCCAATATCTATACTTGAGGCCGGGGGTGGATGACGAAAGCTGGCGGGGTAGGAGAAAGAAGGAAGGGAAGAGGTGAGTTGCGGAGGGACTGTCATCATCGTGTCGCGGCATTGTTCGTCCCAACGAGGATGCAA
>Ga0126342_10002260_pt1 | contig 29585 bp, 28 predicted proteins | sample Cyp1metagenome_FD_92528 | JGI IMG/M metagenome (GOLD analysis project Ga0126342, IMG submission 92528) | Coral microbial communities from Lord Howe Island, Old Settlement Bay, Australia - Cyphastrea 1 metagenome | ecosystem: Host-associated > Invertebrates > Cnidaria > Coral ...
GACGACGAGGACGACAAGGACGACAAGGAGGACGAGGAGGAGGCAGGAGGCAGGAGGCGGCAGGAGGAGGAGGCAACTGACATAAAATCTAACAACCCTCACCTGGCAGGTGGGGAAAAACATTGGGAATCTGACATGAAAAGCGACCACTATTTATTACAACGGGTCCCAAGATGAATCTCCAGACTTTGTTCCGCACTAAGATGTAGTTCATCTTTGTTTCGCACTTTTTCAGAGCCATCTCCATGTGGCAGGTTGACTGGGCATTGATCATGGAATCTTTTCATGTCCTTTCACAACATGAGGTGCAGCTGGATCAGCCTCGAATGATTGGGGATTTCTTCAGGGACCTGGGAAAGAGCCGTCTTCGTCTTCGGGCCAAAAATACATCCGTTGATGTAAAAGTAAGGCTCAATTGGGTACCCTCTGGTAAACGTTTACATAACTATCGAAAATCACCATTTTTAATGGGACAACTCACTATACATATACATGGTATAAATGGCCATTTTCAATAGCAAACTGTTAGTTTACCAGAGGGTAGAAGTAGGGAATTGTGAACTAACCCATCACTGGAATTTTTAAACTCACCAGGATCTTGGGATGGGTTTTGTGTATGACAAATCGACATTTGGGTTTGAATTCTAAGATAGGTTTAATAAATTTTAATAAGCTGAAGCCCGGTAGTGATTTTTAAACCCAAGTCTTTTTTGGTGGCTGTGTTTCTTTTGCCTTCCTCAGTTGTTTTTTTCTCCCTGAAACCTATAGCGGCTAGCCAGAACATGCTAAACCTATTTTGATATTAGACAATTCACCATCACCACATCCTTTTGCGACCTTTTGAATTGGAGTGCTGTCCCGAGAAACTCGGGAGATCGTGACAGATTGTCGTCTCCCACAACATCGGACCCATAGGACCCATCCCCAATACACATCCCAGGGGAACGCTGGTGAATGTGAGTCTTGAATCTATTCATTTCTTCCCAATCGATGGGTATGGTTCGATTACACATTTCTTATACCTATATATATATACTGTATATATACATATATATATATAATCCCCATAGTTCTTGTTAGTAAACTTTCCATTTTTTGCGGCTTGAGTTACCATTTTCTTATATTTTCTTATGTTTCCTCAGGGTTTATGGTTTACTGTTGGCATGATGTTGTTGAAATCCGAGCCTTGTACTCTTGTACAAACAAAAATCAAAACTTGTGTTGGTAAAAATCTAAATTGCCCTCTGATAAACTAACATAGCTATTGAACATGGCCATTTATAGTGAGTTTTCCCATTAAAAATGGTGATTGTCCATATTATGTTAGGTTACCAGAGGGTATTGTGAGTAAACTCCAACCAATCCAGCTGGGATTACGACGTCGTAGGCGCGCTCGGCCTACGAGCAGAAAAATTTGGCGCCTCACGCGCAGTCAGACAGCCTGGTGAACATGGACAGAAATGACGGATGGACTCGCTGGAATAAGCCCCAGGGGGTAAGTGTGTCAATGTATATAATTATATAATATCATATAATATCTAATATTTATATTAGATATTTGTAATATTTATAGATCTATATTTATACATATTATAAATATACACAACATATATAGCCATATTGTTCTCAATCCCAGGGGGTCAACCACGAGTGATCTCGAGGGATGGGTCTGCCCTGAGGCTGCGGTTGGTTGGCTTGCGGGTGGCTTGGGATCAGCCGGATGGGGACCGGATGGGGATGATGTGGGCAAACTGTCACGTGGAGAAAAGGGGAGCAGGTGCCACACTGCGACACACATATATATATATATTTATATATATATATGGTAACCCCCCCAAGACCCCACATAGATGGATGGATGGATGGATGGATGGATGGATAGATAGATAGATAGGGTAGCTGGGTTAAACAGATTTCAGAATGCCATGTCTGGAGGGGGAAACAACAGATTAACATTATTCAACATAAATCCTTCCAGTCCTAGCAATGAAATCCCATCAAGTCCTGTTAAACACTATAAAATCATGTGTATACATATATATATATATACATAATCCCATTAAATTTCATGAGATGGTTGGTTAACCCATCCTTTTTCATGCCCCAGGGTTGTTTTGACCCACTTCGCAATCTCGGGTGATTGAACCTCAGGTCATGCACGAGGCCAGACTCGTAGATGAAGCTGAGCGGAAAGCCAAAGAGGACCGTTGTGATCTGAAGATGGTTTGTTTGGGAAAAGCTATGGAAAACTACGGGAACACCTATGGAAAACAATGGAAAACTATGGGAAAACTATGGAGATATGAAAAACGACTCAAAAAAACAATGGAACACTATGGGAAAAACCTAAGGAACACTTTGGGAAAACCTATGGAAAACTACGGGAAAACTGTGGGAACAACTATGGAAAACAATGGGACAACTTATGGAAAACTATGGAAATATGAAGAACTACTGAAAACTGATGGGAACACTACGGGAAAACGAGGGAAACATATGGAGACATATGGAAAACAATGGGACAACTATGGAAATCATCTGGAAATCTATGAACAAAAACTATGGGGCAAAACTTTGAGAAGCTATGGGAAAATGACCCTTTTATGATCTTATACATGGCATGTTTTCATGGCATGTTGATACCCTCCGGACCCTCCGGTGTCATCCAACAGGGCATTTTTTTGCGACTCTTCCCTTGAACCCTACGGAGTGAAAAGATGGTTGAACATCAAAAAGACAGTTGACTTCAGTTGAACATATATATATAATATTATATATATAATATTATATATATATATATTATATTATATATATATATTATTATATATATACACATGTTTGAACTAGAGAAAGGAATTTGAACATAACATCTGGCCCAATGGTTGAAATTCAAGTATATATATATGTATATATATAGATAAATAGATAGATGGATATTTCGAAGTTCCACCAGATACTTCCACAAAAAACCGAGAATTTTTCATCCTTCAGCCATCCTTGGCTGCGCCATCCCTTCCCTCAATTCCCAGCCATGAGGAAGCCATGAGAGCAGAGGGTGAATGATGTGACAGCCATGATGGGGTCCACCAGTGCCATGGAACATCATGGACATACTTACGCAGATGAAACTTGAATTGAAACTTAGATTATCTTAGATTAATAGAAAGTAAAGGAGCTTTGAGTCGTTTCACAAACCCCGACTAGTTTATAGGACTTTGATAGGGATCTAGTAGGGGTATAGTGGGATGTAGGTTGGAGGTAACGGATAACCATTAAAAAATGGGATTGTTGAATCAACCAACCTATAGGATTTAGCCAGACATCTGGGAAAACCGACTGGTGATGATCAGTAGTTTAGTACCAGCTAGTCTTGTCATTTTTATGGAGATATGTAAACCTGACTCGCTAAAGTTTTTTTTTGATACCCTCTGGTAAACATACAAAAAGCTATGGAAAATCACCATTTTTCATGGGAAAATCCACTATTTCTATGGCCATGGCTTCAATAGCAAACTGTTAGTTCACCAGAGGGTAATCTGAGGCTGGCCATGATTGGTAGAGGAATTTTACCATGAAACACTCTGGTACAACAGTCAAAGGTGTCCATCTGTCGGCATTAAGCATTGCCATTCTCAAGCATTTTCAATCATCGATGAATTGTCCACAAGCAATATAGACCATGGGGAAAATTCCTGGGCGCTACGTAAAAATTGGACCCCAAATCACCCAGGATGGAATTCTCCAGGCGTTCGGAAGTGTCAATCTGATCTGTTTCACCATGGTGACGCACCAAACAGTTGCGACCGACCCGCCCCGGGGCGGAAACTGTGCGCCAGGGAGAGCCGGGGAAAAAATCTGGAGTCGAGGATTGCGGTCGGGTTGAAAGGTATGCCAGGCGATAGCCCCTCCAGCAAGTACCGAACATGGCGTTTCTAGCATCTTTCGAGGTTGGCAGGACGACAGCCCCAAGCAGCCTGGGTGCATGCGCCCCTGAAACGGAACGCATGGAATCCGGAAAGAAATCAAGAACCGTGGGTTGGAAGAGCAGGTTCCTACCGGGCATGACATTGGTTTTTACTTCCAATAGATTTCAGGGACCATCCAGGTATCTGCTTCAAGATGAAGAGCCTTTGGCTCAGGTTGAGCCCTGTGATGGAACGACGAGATTTGATATTGGGCCACTGAAAGCATGGGGCATCATGGCGCACCCCATAGATTTCGTCCACTGGAATGGGCTTTTGAGCAGAAATCGTTGGTAAATATTGAGAAAGCAATCATCCCCATTCTCAGAACCCCTGTTTGGGGGAATCCAGCCCTCACAAAAGTATCGCAAAGCCACATCAAACAAGATCAAACAGTGAATCGTCCCTACTTTTCGGATACCAAGCTGTTCCCAAGTTTGACCTCCGGCACCGAAGCTTGGGACATCATGGCTAGCGCCGGTATGGACCGCCGCCGCAAGTTCGATTTCCTGGACGCGGCCGCGGCCACCGCGGCGGCGGCGGAGGCAGCGCCGGTGCGGCTGGGTGGAGAGCTGGTGGACGTGGGCGCTGCGGCGCGACCTCTGCGGGGCCCGGGGCGGATGGAGCCGGCGGAACGGATGAGGGCGGCGGAAAGGTCCTTGAAGGCACTGCAAGGTGTGGGTGGAGGGGGTGGGATGAATGATTTTGGGTGGAAACAGGGGCCAAAATGGCAATGATGGGCAATGATGTGCGGATGTTTCTGATATGGTTTTGGTTGGTCAGGCGTGCCAAAATGCCAGGTGGAAAGCCCAGACCCAGGGGGTTTGGAGCCGTCCAGGAACCTTGACTTCTTCAACCAATGCTGATGATGCTGAGTCCAGAGTTCATGTTTTTGCGGAAGCCTTGCCCGAAGATGTGGCCAAGGTGCGCAGAGTTGTGGTTGAATAAATTTGCGGCCAGTTTCCAAGGAAGATGGAGTTCTGTTCAGAGATTTAGATTCATTGGTTGGAACATGTTGGATCCCACTTTTGTGGCGCTCCAGAAGCAGGAAAATCCTCTATACTGAATCATTCCTTGGAAGGTTCCCAGCGCTAAACAAAAGCACCCCCTTGGTTTTGCTGCTAAAATCCACCAACTTCTCCGTTTTGTGCACCGGGAAGGACACGAAAGGCAAACCCCAGGGTTCATCAAGCCGTTTTGGGGTGATCCTGGCCGCGTTCCCAGGTGGGTCCCATGCACGTTGACGATGGTGGCGCATTGGTCATGTCCTCTGTGCTGCTCAGTGAGGGAAAGCTGCATTTGGTGCAGGAACGGCAGAGGTTTGGGGAACCTTTGGGATCCTTAGAAGCTCAGCAGCTCTGAGAGGTTGCACTGCAAGTCTTGTGTGTGTGGCAGCCACAAGTTATGTTCAAAAAATGGACGGTAACCCAACAATGGATTGTTTTCCCGAATGTGTAGCGAAGGGCGAAGGGTTCTCGTTGATCTTTGGGGGTGTTTTTGGGTGTGTTCGCTCGATGCTTTGGCCAGGGGAGGTCCATGTCCACCAACGGGGAATGGATGGTGCCAGGTAGGGGATTGTTTACCAAACATCCCCAAAATGAATCAAAATGATGGCTATGAATTTGGTTATTTGCCATTCAGAAATAGGATCATATTAATTATATTTCCATGTTTCGGGGGTGATACAAATCGGATCCGTATCCAAGTACCCCTCTGCCAAGGAAGTGAAAGGCAAATGTCGTGCTTTTGACTTGGACTGCGTGGTTTCTCTCCTCCTCAACGAATCGAGACCAGATGCTGAAGCGGCTGAAGTGTGGCATGCAGCGGCCATTTCCTACGGTGCTACTGGAGTGGGGAAGACCTTCTGGCAGCAAAAATTGCAGCATACTGTTGGATGCTTGCTGTGAAGCTTCAGGGTCAAAATTTCCTCTGAGGCTTAAGGGAACCATGGGATTCAACGGTCCAAAAATGGTATAAATACCCAGCAAAACTTGGAGGCTAGGTGTGCCCATCCTTGCTGTACTTTTTTCCAGTCCGGATCCTCTCAAAAAGACTGATGCGTTAAGAATGCTATCATCAAGTGGAATATGATACACAATCCCCACAACGGCAACAGAAAAACTGAAAAAACCCTGATTTGTAGACGGTTCACCACTCGAACATACGATCCATTTGGGTGGTCCAGCTTCAAAACTTACGATCCGCTGGGGCACCCCCCAAAAATAAATCTCAATACCCAAATGGTTTCCAACATTTTTGAACCTCATGAAAAATTGGGGGGTACCGCCTTTTAAGACACACCCAGGTTGGAGCATCACCATCCAAAACGAGCGTTTTTTTGATGTAAAAACCAGGCCGCAGCCAAGGACGGAAGTTGCTGAACAAGGAATCACCCGAAGAACCGCTAGAGATTTCCATGGTGGAGGCGGGCTGCTGGGGTACGGGGTTAGCCAGGGGGACGCAGGTTATGGGTGAAAATCGAAGGCTTAGGGGGCCTGCAGATTGTGGTATTTCAATGTATTTTACAATTAAGCATCCTCTTTTTAAGGGTGTCCAATTTTGACCCATACCCATGGAATTCAATTTCTTGTATTTTACCAACTGGGGATACGATCTGTTCGGTGGTTTCAAGAAGACACACTCGTTGGGATGATTCAAAAAAGTCAACAGCAACATTTTTGGGATGGGTGAACACTATCAGATGTTGACATGAGGTACTTAGACGCTCAGGGAGGTATGCTGCATTCCTACAGACCTGTTTTCAGGATCCAACTTTATGGCCAACTTCAATCGTATTAGGAAGGGAGATATCACTTGAGAGCTGGGCGATTTCTCTGTTTCGGATGGTCCTTGGCTTAAAAATTCCAGGTCCCCAAGTTCCTTTTTCATCCTTTTTCCAACCCTCCCACGCAGAGGTTGCCCAAAACCCCCAGTCAGTCTGAAGCTGTGGGACCTGTTGCTGCTCCCAAAACGACCGAAGCCCAGGTGATGGACACGTGTACGGATCTGCTGGCGCCCCCTGAGTCGAGCAACGTGAAACTGCAGAGTGGTGCTGGGTCGCTGATCTCGTGCCTGCCGTCCCTAGCCACAGCCATGGTTGCAGCTTAAGGACATTAGATGTCAATACAACTGGGTTGTGAAAACTACCACAACTAGGGTTAACTATGTTATTGACGTTATTGACCATGCAAGGTCTACGGGTAATTAGTTATTCATTAACTATGTTTAATTAAGGCCATTAGGGTTACTGTAATACAAGTGGTAGTTAACAATTGAAAATTCACTATTTAACAGTTCGCCATGGAAAATCACCATTTTTAAGAACGGTAAACCATCTATTTCAATGGGCCATCTATACCATGGCTATGTTAAATTACCAGAGGGTAGTTTATTATTTGTCGATGTTTTATGGATCTTGGAACCCCAACGATCCCAGGTTTTTTGGTCAAAATTCCCTGGCCCCGAGGAGTTTGGTCTGTTGTATCACCAGGTCAGATGTTTATAAATATCTCATTAAATATCTCAGGATATATCTCCAAGTATACAATACTATACTATCCCTGCTTTTCTTGGTGCATAGCTTTCGCTTAAAGAACTGGGCGCAACAAACTGCTCTGCTACAACAGTTGTTGATCACCATCTCCTGGAGATGTGAGCCATGAAAAATGATCCAATTTGGTTAGTAAATGTTATGCTGGTTGGTGGTTTGGAAAATAGTGATATTTATAGTGGTTAATAGGGTATAAACCAACAACAATGGGAATATATAACTATGCTGGTTCGTGGTTTGGAACATTTGGCTTTTATGACTTTCCATATATTGGGAATAGTAACCCCAACTGTCGAGCATATTTTTCAGAGGGGTAGGTCAACCACCAACCAGTATGGGTTGTAATAATTCCCAAGATGCCAGTTAGTATAACCCCCTAATTATATCAACCAATCATCATTTCTCAACAATTTCCACTTTGATAGTTGAACCCTTATAGAAAGCCTATACCCTATAATTCATGCTCAGCACCCAGTAAGCATCGCATTCAGCCAAGATTTATCAGTTTTCCCCATATGTTTCATGATGTTTCATGCTTAAAACCCAAGATCAATGATGGTTAAAGTTAAATCACCATAAACTACTCATAATCATCAACCAACTGGACCAACTGGCTATCACGGTTCATATCTTGTGATAATCCCCAAGATGTTTTTAGGATTGGTATAATCATCATTCTATTCATTCTATTCTGATCCCTTTATGGTATATCAGAATCATTCCGTGGTGGGGGTATAACTGTATAACCGTCATTCATCAATAATTCAGTGATAATCCCAAGATAAAGGATGGTATAATCCCAATCATCAACCATTCAACCATCATTCAACCATCATTCAACCATCATTCAACCATCATTCAACCATCATTCAACCATCGTTCAACCATCATTCAACCATCATTCAACCATCATTCAACCATCATTCATCAATTCGATCCCCTTGATTTGCCGAGGTTTTACCCCATCCACTCTGCCTCTGACCTCGACCGTCACCTCGCCACGGCCTCCGCCCAGCGTGCGTCGACAGCCACCGAGCAGAGCCCAAAGTCCTCGCGGACGCATCTGGTGGTCGTGCTGCGAAGCCGGGGCTGTCAGGTGCCGAAATGGGCGGCTGTTCGAATATGATGTTGGAAGAAACATAACCTCCGGATCTCCGGTAATGAAACGTGGCAATTGGAAATCCACTAGAAATGGGGTTTCAATAGGACAATCACCTATAAAAATAGTGTATTTTCCAGCAAGCCATGCTTGATAAAACCGGAGGGTTTTTGCATCATAAGCCAGCCAGATCAGGATTGATCAGATTGATGGGTGGAATCCATTATGGTAAAAAAATGTGGATGGTTGATGAATTGATTATTGCTTTCCCAAATCTTACCAACATTCTAGCAAAATCCCACATTTATTATTTGGATATTGACCAGAATGGTGACAGGTTGATGATACTAAATAATTAATAAGAAATGGTATAGATGGCCCATTTGGGAGTTGATGATTGACCGTTTTTTTGAACATGGTGTTTTTTTTCATAGCTATAACATGCTCTAATCTTGGATTACCAGAGGTTAATAGAAGTTATCCAGCTAAGCACCAGTTTACTAAGGGGGTTGACATGTGCTAATGCTTGGCCCTTGCTGGTTGATGGTGGTTGATTTAGGGTCCTCCTAAGGCAGATGCCCTTCTCTCCTAAGGCTTGGTGATCATCTCTGTAGCGAGTCGCAACAAAATTTGCTGATGACCTTCCGGTAAAGGTAGAAAAGCTATGGACCATCACCATTTTTGAGAGGTCAATTGAGGTCAATCAACGAACTCAAGGGCCATAAATAGAGAGCTATGTGAAATTCCCAGAGCCTACTCCCCCAGGACAACAATCAACGAGCATATAGAAACTAAATGCTATATCTACTCATCACTCATTTGAATTTTTGGCCGCTCAAATCAACCACTCCAAATTCCTTCCCATGGCAGGCCAACGGGAAAAGACTGAATCTACTGGATGGATATAAGTTGTTTCTTTGACCCCCATCAACTATTGAAATCTGATTGACATATGTTATACCCTCTGGTAATTTAACATAGCTATTGAAAATCACCATTTTTCATGGGAAAATCCACTATAAATAGCCATTTTCAATAGCTATGTTAAATTACCAAAGGGTATGTATCATAAACCTGAGTTTTTGGACTTAAACACCAACTTCGTGAACTATGGAACACCAGCTTGTATTGTTATGAAGCCCAAAAAAAATTGATTCGTTGGGATTGCTGAGATTTCAACACGCAGCAATTTTTGTGCTGCTTGTATGTTGTTAGATCAGTTCAATCCCCTTGGAGCCTGGAGCCAATCCTGTTTTTGCATATTCCAACAGGATTGGCTCCAAGGGGGTTGAAAATGGGGTGGTTTTAATGGAATACATCATAAAAAACTTCGACCCCCTTTAAAAAAAAAACCAGTGCCGAAGATTCCTTTGTATTCATATGATTTCAGAACACCTTTCTTTTGATCTTTAGCTAACTTTAGCTGCTATAGCCTATATAATATGCACAATATAAAACCCATAATATTCCCAAAAAGACTTCGGCATACCCTGACTTCAAATTTCATGATAGATTCTCTGTCTTCCAACTTCTAATTGTTACATTATTTAGTGCTTAGGCTTGCATGTATGATTCCCCTAAATCTCTTTCTTTATCATGATTTTCCCTGTTGTGGTTTTCCAACGTTGCCCAGTTTGAAGTTAAATCCCGAGTTTTCATGGTCAATCTAGATGTCTTGTTGGTAAATCAATTCCATTCAATTCCACTCAAAAGACTGCACCGGTTGCCACGTTAAAATCACGTCGTGTTTTTCATGATGGTCACGGTCGAAAATCCCAGGGTTAAATCCCAGGGAGAATGGTCCGACATGTGGCGAGTTGATGTGAAAAACTTGGGGCTAAGCATCAAAACTGGGGATGTTACCACTAATAGTGGATTTTCCCATAAAAAATGGTGATTTTCAATAGCTATGTTAAATTACCAGAGGGTACATCATCATTTGAATCATCATACATCAGAAAATCATTTTGAAAGGGAACATCATTGGAATATTTGCCAGCAATATGATGGGAACAATCCCATCCCAATATCAAACACTCCCATATTACATGGTCCCGAATATGTGATTCTATCCCCTGCTAAACCATGGTTTCATTAACCATCAACACTTGGGATTTTGCCAACAATGACATGCAGCATGAAATTAATTTGCAGTTGCAGTACCAATAAATCTTAGGATTGCAGTTGCAGTACCAATAAATCTTAGGATTATATATAGCTTTAAATGGTTGATACTAACCTATAGTGTAATTATGTACATTATATACACTATTATTGTTATTATTAGTATTGAATTACACATATATATATATATATATGTATACATGGTTTGGTGGTTGATTTGAAGGTCATTGCAAAGAAATTCTGGTTCCAGATGCAGGAATTTGTTCAACAACCACACACATACATATATATATATAACTCATATAACAATATATATCCAGATATAACAACACATTCTTTTTAATAATATAACAATATATAACATATATTCACCATCCCTTAAAATTGGTATTTTATATTTGCAGAGAGGTAAGTTTCCCCACGGGTTTTCAGGTGATGCTGGTGGACCTTGCGGGATCGGAACGCGCCAGCGACCGGCAGAAGCATGGCACGAAGTTGTTGGAGGAGGTTGGCAGTGATCGAAGCCCCTGTTGGTTGAGGATACCCTCTGGTAAACTAACGTAACTATGGAAAATCACCATGTTTAATGGGAAAACTCACTATAGATTGCCATTTTCAATAGCTATGTTAAATTACCAGAGGGTATATGGAAGAACATTTTGGAATCACAGCTTACTGTGAAAAGAACATCTCCTATCATATCCAAATCATGTTTGGCTTGTAAGACCACCAAAAAACTCCTAAAACCACCCAAGAAAAAAATCTAATGATTACCGTCTGGTAAACTAACATAGCTATTGAAAATGGCCATAGAAATAGTGGATTTACCCATGAAAAATGGTTGGATTTTCCATAGCTATGTTAGTTTACCAGAGGGTATACTACCCAGTATATTGGGGAGTATAATAATCCAAGAACGGGGAGCTGGTGAAGTATTGAAGTATTGTTGGGTAAATTATAAGTTGTAGACCCCCCGTTTGTCTTAAGACTGCTTTGGCCGTTTTGGTGCAGGAGGGGGGTATTGGTGCACCGCTGGTGCGCGGAAAAGGAACATAGGGGCAAGGGTGGGCAACTCAAATTATAACGACCTCACTGCGACCGAACCCTGGAATCATGGTGAGTTTTTTTTAGGGGGGAAATCATCCACTTTTATGGCCGCAAGATTCAGGTGAATGAATCATTATAATTTACCAATATTATATATATATATATATGTATATATATATAGATATATGGAGGTTTCCTAACATGGGTGGTTTATAATGGAAAATCATATTAAAATGGATGATTGATGGTTTCACCACACCAGTTATATGATATTCTAGTTCGCGAACTGTTGCATTTTGCCCAGATGGTGATGGGCAAATTATATCGCAGCCATGGGCCTCACGTGGGATGGTAAGCAAAACATGGGGGTTAGCAACGAAAAGGAAGGGAAACATCTGGGATTCATTTCCTATGTTTTTCCTCCTTTCTTCTTCTTTTCTGCTCTTCTTCTTGGTGGTGGTTCACCTTAAACACCAACTCCCTTTCTTCTTCTTTTCTGCTTTCTTCTTCTTGGCGGTGGTTCCCCTTAAACACCAACTTACACCAACTCTTTCCTTCTCCTTTTCTGCATTCTTCTTGGTTGCATAGATCTTGCTACCATCTTTTCAGCATGAACATGCTGGAGATCTGAAATCTTGTTGCTTGCAGAAATTATCATGAATCCTGCTGCATCTGCAACATGGGCATGTCCAGGTTGAAGATCTTAAGCCCATTTTGGAATTCTGCCTGGCATTTTATTTGGCACATATTCTTCCACTCTGAATTCCTTTCTACCTATATATATATATGCTTGCATACTATTTGGCATATGGCCTTACAGTCTTCATGCAAACTTTTTTTGTCCTTTTTTTGCTGCTCTTCAAAATGAAGATGCATGTGAAAAAAACGATCTGCTTGGGTTTCTTGCTGTGCACATGCATCAGCACAGCAACCCGGTGCACACCGCACCTGGCAACTGTTTTGCCACACATCCTCCAGACTTGCTTTTGTTTCCTGCCATTTTTGGCGGTTGGTGCAATGGCAATGGTAGGGACAAACTGAGGATGAAGCCCCTGTGAGGGGAGGAATCACAGGAAATCATAAGTCACACTAAATCTTACTAAGCAATACTGGTGTGACCACAACACAGTCATCTCTTTGATGGGTTTCCAAGATGGGCGGTTTTTTTCTTTTCGCAGGCCAAGGCGATCAACTGGTCCTTGGCATGTTTGCACGAGTGCGTGCGATGTGTGGCGGAAAAGGCGACATGTCACGTGCCTCTGAGACGGACACCCATCACCAGGCGAGGTCGACTGGGTGACAGTTAATCATGATCATTGGCAAATAATGTTTATGTCCCAGTCACACTTCTGATCATTCATTGTCGAATAGCGTAATAACATGTAATAACAACAATTAATCACCATTCAAGATGACACTTAAGATATTATGGTATGATCATAACTATCACCATTATGATATCGTATATCAACGATCATGATGATAGTTATGGTAACTGATAATGGTCTTTTATGATGGTAATACATGGTAATAGCGATCTATTCCCATGGGATGATGATGATGATGATGGTGATGATGATGATGATGAGGATGATGATAGTATGAACATAGTAGTGATGCTAATGATTGTTATCATCCCAATCTGACGTGTGGGATGTTCCAGATGAAATGTGTCAAGCTGTCTGTGGATAGTGGCGAAATCCTGCACCAGTTGGTAGATGATAAACATCCCGCCCGTTATAATCCCATGATTATCCCAGTGTTTCATACTTCTCCACCGCACTTGGATAGTTGAAACCCCATAAATCCAAAAAACAATCCCGTGAAAATCATGGGATAAACCACCTATCAACAGTCTTTTTTTGGTACCCTCTGGTAAACTAACGGTTTGCTATGGAAAATCCACCCACTATTCATGGGTAAATCCATTATTTCTATGGTCATTTTCCAGTTCGCAAAGCGTTCGTTTACCAGGCCGGGTCATCATTTAGATTCCTTGGATCCACCCTATCGGGACCAGGCTCTTGGAAGGCGTGCTCATGCCGCAAGGGCCGCAAGGCTCACGGGTCATCTGGATGGCACATGTGCATCCGTCCAGCCAACAGATTCTCTGCTGTGAAGGCTGGGGCCTGGAGACATTCATCCCACTTAACTGCTCTGGTATAACCTTGTTTTCAACGTAGTTATACAATCTTATATAACTTTATACGTATGCGATATGTATGTGTATATATGTGCAGATATTTATGGTATATATATATACATGCATATGTATATACTAATTTACATGTAATATGTGATATATAAGCTAAGCAGCTACTTGGGACTTCCTCACGGCTTGACGTTTTCCAGAGTGGAATAATCCCCAAATACAGATTTAACCCCCGATGTTTTTGACATAGAAACTTTCTGAATGATCGCTATCCGGTATTATGAGTTATATAACTATCATTACAACTATCATTATAACTATCATTATAACTATCATTGTAACTATCATTATAACTATATCATTATAACTGTCATTATAGATTTAAACTTACTCACGGCATTTCCGCTCGATCGTCACGATCTGAGGATGGCTCATTCACTACACACCTTCATGGCTGGAGACATTCTCAAGGCTCCGATGCGGTGGCGGATGGTGATCCCCATATCAAAAGCACAAGAAAATGCGGGGTTCAGCAGCAAAGACTGGGAACTTTACCAACTAAAATTGAGATGACTTAAAGACTTAATATCTTTCAGTAAACTAACATAGCCATGGAACATGGCCATTGATGGTTCACAGAAAATGGTGGATTTTCCACTGTGTAACAAACTACTAGAGGCTAATTCCCATTGTGGAGTAAATGATCCATTTTGTAGATATTTTCCAACAAAAATGGGGAATATTTTTGCTCCCAACACCGAGTACCCCTACACAATTAACCCGAGAGACAGCAACACCAGTGGAAGTTCCATGGGCTTTCAGAAAGACAAAATCAGCGTCCACAAACCAATGGAGCATGCACACCAGATTGATTTTGTGATAGACTGACTTAAACTTCAACCGATAGTAAGCATGGTTGGTATAAGTCCCTAATTTATTCCGGGCTGGAATATCCATGTTATTCCATCTAAAGTTGTTATACCCTCTGGTAATTTAACATAGCTATTGAAAATGGCCATTTATAGTGAGTTTTCCCATTAAAAATGGTGATTTTCCATAGTTATGTTAGTTTACCAGAGGGTAATCATCAAATAAAACCAGTTACCGGTAGTTACCCCAGTCATCGCTGGCGATCAAAAAATCATCCCATCCCTCGTTTGGGGGCGCTACGTTTGGTGGTGCCCCGTAGTTGGCTAAGTTACTACACAGTTTCTCCAGTGAAACACTCAGGTTTCTGATACATATCGAACTAAAAAAAATGGTACATATATCTGATATATCTATAGTATTCTATACTATGGTATGATTCTGGATGATTTTGGAGTCCCATTTTAAGACCCCCCAATATGTTAATATCTAGTTAATCAGTAATCAGAATCTTCCATTTTATGAACCCACCAAAAACAGACCACCTCCCATTTTTCGGAACTTCATATTCCATGAACATTTTGGGTTATACCGTCATACCCCAGCTTCTGTATCTGAGATGACCCCGTCATTCGCGCTAGGCGGCCTTGGCGCAGCAACGCCGCAGCAAGACGTGGTCCGAAGTGCCGCCGAAGTCGTGGACCAAGGAGCAACTCAGCAGGCGAAGTCACGATCAAAAACCATGGGTATTTGTAGTGTGGTTTCTAAATGCTCAACATTACAATAATGAGATATACTAATGATACATATATATATATATATATCATATATCATATACAAATATATATATATATATATATATATATATCATATATATATATGTACATATACAGAATTATACTAATTTTGGCAATAATAATTAGATATACTAATGATATCATCATCATCATCATCATCATCCTCATCATCATCATCATCATCATATATATATATATATGTTTGATATATAAACATATATATATATACATACATACATACATACATACACATACGGCAGCTATGCGAATCAGAGATTGCATCCCATTAGATTAATGTGTTCACTGTCACTGAATTTCTAGTATCTCCGTTATAAAACAGTGATTATCCCATTATATTCCCACTACTAATCCAATTATGACTACTAGGCCATTGAACAGCAGTCCCAATCTCGTCTCTCCAACCTTTCCCACGGCATCATTGCCTAATGTGGGTGTCCCTCCAATCTGTGTTCCTACCTCCATTTAGGTTTGACAAAAAATCTGGCATACCCCAAATTCCAATGGTCTATCATGGCTTATCATCATTTACTCCGCAAAAATACAATTTAGGACCTTAGGATATCAATTGTCATGTTTAGATACCCTTCATCTTTGGGACACACCGGTATCCGATATCACATTATCATCTTGCCGGCCTTCATAGTAGAATATCGCCACTACACACTGTATCCCACAACATTTTAATGTGGTTTAAATCCAATTGAATAAATCATCCCCAAAATCACCAAAGATGGGTGCTAAAACCTAAGGTTCATTACATAATACATCAGCCCCAGATCCATCCAAAAACATCCAAAAACCACAAAGACATAAGCCACTCCCAGATCTATCCATTCAACTCATCAGCCGCAGGTGGCTGGCCGACAGCTTCCCCAGCCTCCCTCCCGACGCTTTCGCCTGGGCTGACGGAGCAAGCTTCGCGCACGAGTGGGAGAGGGACCTCGTGGCGCGTTCGGAGCTGGCAGGGGCGTCCAAAGATGATGCCCTGAGGGCCTACAAGGCGTTTCATGCGTTGGGCAAAAAAATGGCTTGGTTCATGGTTGATTGATGATGATCGGAAACTTTTTGGTTGGTTGTGGTTGATTTTGGGCAAACAAATGAAGGACAATTACTGGGAATCAAAGAAAAATGAACCCAAGAGCGCCCCACGGGAGTCTGCAAAGAAGTGGATTTGACAAGAATTCTTGCTGAGAACTGAGAGGGTCTCACAAAAATAGCAGAGTCGATCAGTCTATCCAAACAAGATTCTAATCTGCGACTACCATTCACGATTATCCATGAAATATAGCATTAATTAAATATATATTAAAGCATTATATTATTATATATTAGTATATATATATATAGCATTATCACTGGTATAAAATAACATTATATATTAGCTGAATCCCAGAAGGCTTTCAAGGCTTCTGTCTATAGGAGCCTGACAAGGGGGCTCTATTGTGGGAAGCGTTTGAAACTCTGCTAAATTATATTTATCATCTATTGTCATACCCGATTCCATTGGTATAAAATAGCATTATATATTAGCTGAATCCCAGAAGGCTTTAATTTAAGGCTCCCGTCTATAGGAGCCTGACAAGGGGGCTCTATTGTGGGAAGCGTTTGAAACTCTGCTAAATTATATTTATCATCTATTGTCATACCCGATTCCATTGGTATAAAATAGCATTGTATATTTGCTGAATCCCGGAAGGCTTCAAGGCTTCCGTCTATAGGAGCCTGACGAGGGGGCTCTATTGTGGGAAGCGTTTGAAACTCTGCTAAATTATATTTATCATCTATTGTCATATTCTATTCCATTGGTATAAAAAATCGCAATACATCATATTATATCAATATTAGGGGTCCTAAATCATCCATTTTCATAAGATTTTCCATGAAATAACCCATCCAAAAAATAGGGGTTCCCCTAAATCATCCATTTTCCACAGGATTTTCATAGGATTTCCCCTAAATCATCCATTTTCCACAGGATTTTCATAGGATTTCCCCTAAATCATCCATTTTCCACAGGATTTTCATAGGATTTCCCATGGAAACAACCCAGTTTGCATCGTGGTTTCTCCAGTCCGCTGGGCTCGGCTCAAGCGGATCTTCAGCAGCGCTTGGTTGCTGCCAGGTGGGATCTGAGTGATTTCACCATGGTTTAAAAAACCATCAAACATAGGGGAATTGTTCACCATGGATTAAGGGAAAATCTTCAGGAAACCCATGGTTTTTACCATCGAATATAGGGGTTTCCAGTAAATTTTCCCATCATCCAATTCTGTGAATTTAACTATGGTGAAAAAAACATCGATCTTTTTTCACTGGGATTTAAATGGGTGACGGATAGAGATGATTCATGGGGAGATGATGATTTTTGGGTATACAACCAATGGTCTTATGCTAATTGATGCTTTCAGACAGGTTTTGTTTTTAACCATAGAAATAGGATGTTGATCCCAATGGCCGCAAAAGCGCGAGGACCAGTAGGCCTCATCAACTTTGGACCAAGCCTTTGTGATGATGTTCAAGTGCGAGGATGCTGCTCTCAATTTGATTGAGTGTTTTTTTAAATGGATTGGCAGAAGATGCCAGATTCAAGCTTTGACCACGATGCTACAGCCCTCGTGATGGGGATTTTTTGGAGTGTCGGAGATGTTTGTATTTTCTTGTTGATCATGCGTTCCGAAAAATTCCGCAGGGGTTCTATTCAACTTGTGAAGCCTTGAATCGGTTACCGACCTGTTTCCAAAGCGTGACCGCAGGTAGCTTGAATCGATCCAAAATGGAAGTCCGCGCACCAGGTGCCTTGAAAGACCCCGGGCAGTGAATGGGTCTGATGATGGTGGAATGGCCCCCGAAAATATCCCAAAATAACCATCTGAATGGGGAAGACGAGGTGTTGAACTTGTTGAAGCATCACATTTGAGGGTGCCCTATTTTCAGACCAACCAGTGTAGATAAGAATAAACAACATATGGGACATTTACCTGTCAAAGTTATTGTCTTTCAAAAGCCGATTCTTGGATACAATGATTTTGGCCTGAACCCAGATGTTCGAATCTACGTTACGCTGCTGAAATGGGGAGGGAGAACAAACGTAGTCGACTTGTGTGTGGTCACAGGTTTTCCTGTTCCTAACCCGCTGCGTTGCCCTAAAACTTGTGTTGGAAAGAACTACTTTGTAACTACGGTAAATGGTAGACTCTGGTAGACTCTGCGCAAGTCCTGTCTTTTGACGCATCTGCAGTTGTGTTTGTGGGCTCTGGCAAATGACACTGGTTGGTTTGGTGTTTGTTCTTTTCACCCCAACTTTTATTATTTACTTATTTCTGATTGCTGAGATTGGTTATTTGCACTGCACCTTGTTGTTTAGCAGAAACGACATAATATGAATTATCCTATTAAGTTTTGCCATATCACATCATATCATATCACTATTTTTGTTGGGTAATACCCTTGTACCAGTGTTGCGTGTTGCATGTTGCATGTTGCATGTTGTTGTTGTTGTTGTTGTCGTCGTCGTCGTCGTCGTCGTCGTCGTCGTTGTCGTTGTCGTTGTGGTGGTTGTTGTTGTTGTGGTGGTGGTGACCGTGGTTCTTCCGAACTTTTTGTCGCTTCCCATCATCCGTCGACAGCCGTTGATCAATCCATGGGCAATGGCGGCTCTAGGCACGCCTCTGACAGCCCTGAACGTGCAGCCACGAGCGCATGTGGGTCGGGGAACCCATGGGAACCCGGGGCACCGAACTGCGGTGTGGAAAGCTGGATAGACTGTCCAGCAGCTCGATGGCAAAGGCATCAGTGGCGTCACTGCCCCCAAGCTGAACGTGCAGGATCTGCGGGAGGGTGCCGTGCTATGAAAGGTGAAAGCTAGATTCTTAGATGAAAACGGTTTTATCTTTGGACAGAAGTGGGGATACATATTAATAATATAACAATATATATATACATATATATATATACATATATATATATATACATATATATATATATTACAGTTTATTATACTTAATTACGTATATGATTGGATATTATGTAGGGTATAGGTGGTACTCTATATTTACATATGGAGAGATACTACGCCCAAAAAAGGTTCTTTTAGTATCAAGTAGCCATGGGAGTCTGCCAAAGTCAAGTCATCAGGCTAAGGCGTCCAAGAAAATCACGTTGATGAAGCACATTTTGCAGGAAAGAACTATTAAACCAAACTCCATGATTTTTTACTGCGCATTTTTACCTTAAGGCAAACATGGCAAACTGATCCGAAAAAATATCTGAGAACTATCCCATGGATTGTTCGGAAATCTCCATATTCCCATTATTATCCCAATATTCCCATGGGTTTTGTAGGGCTTTGTTGTTATCCAACATTTCCAACATGAACTTAACCCATGATTATTCCATCCAACACTAGCCCTAATATCTGATGCCATGGACATCGCACGGCTAGGACATCTCAATGGTTCCTACAAAATTATCCCATCTTTCTACCCAACAATGATGGGTTTTTCCAACACAGAAAATGGAGGTTTCCTAAAATAGGGCTCCTAAATCATCCATTTTCACAGGATTTTCCATGACATAACCCATCCAAAAAATCGTGGGTTCCCCTAAATCATCCATTTTCCATCGGATTTTCATAGGATTTCCCATGATAAAAACCATCCAAACAATAGGGATACCTCCAGGATGATCTCTTGGGTTCCAACACCTGGATGTGCGCAGTTTCTTGGAGAAACGGGTTTTCTCTTGGGAATTTTGTTAGCAAAAAAAGGTGGCAAACGTACTATATATATAGTACATATATATAGTGTATGTATATATATATACACATATGTAGTATATATATAGTATATATACATAGAATGATGAGACACACACACATACACATATATAAATATATATACAATACATATGTATAAGCAACAATGTCTGATGTTTGGGTGTGTCTAAAGATGGAATATGCCCCCCACGATATCGCACTTTGGTAAATGATGGCAGCCCATTGGATTTCGGGGTGCCCTAGCATTTTCAGAGGCTAAAACTCTAAGACCAAGAACTTTGAGCCATAGCCAACTGGGTGAGTTTTTATATTTTGGGAATATTTTTGAGGACTAGGACCGCGATGGAATCAACAAACCAGGGCGATGGACCGTGATTCCGTGTGGATTCTGGCGCCCTGGGATCATCTGGGATCATCTGGGATCATTGGGCGACACTTTGAGATCGCCCAAGAGTCGGTGGGTGAACTTGTCAACAGAATCTGTTCACTTCATTTTGGAAAAGAAACAGGAGGGCACGGCGCATCCACCAATATCCAAGCCGCTTGGGGATCTGAGGGGTGCTCCAGCCAAAAACCGTAGATAGAATACCAACCCACAAGCGGAAACATATGGGGGAATGGCTTTACTTCATCCTATTTTTGCTGATATTTATCATTATTTATCTATATAATCACTATAATATACTACAATTGTGTTTGCATGGGTTTGTCATATCAAAAAACATGCTCAATAAACCCCAACATCAGTTTATTGACAACAGGTTCTCTAAAACCACCCAAAGAATGGCAAATGCATTGCTTGAATGTTTGGGGTACCTGCCGGCCTGAGGCTATCATCTTGGGGGCTGCGGTAGCCATCAGGTGCTTTCTCGAATCAGCGTCGATGGATGGGTCTAAATGTAAGGCACCTTGCAGTTCTAGGTTGAAATTGGCCAAAATTTATGATTGCTTCATTGATGACTTAGGAAACCCACAGTTAGGTCTTCCAACCAACCCAGCAACCTCCTCCCATGGATTTGCAGCTGGCTAAGACGTTGAAGATTGTTGAAGCCAGGACGCTGGGACGTGGCGCCTTGGTCAAGGCGGGATGAACCCAGAAGAAATGGAGGATGGCTTGGCATGGGATTTTAGTGTTGGTTATTATATGAATTATATATATATTATCAGTGGTTATTATTGGCTAGTGTATGTTATTTATGGGATTTATTGTTGGTGATGATTGGTTATTGGATGATTTGAAAAAAGTGAGGGTTATTGGAGGATGACTAGTGTATGTTATTTATGGGATTTATTGTTGGTGATGATTGGTTATTGGATGATTTGAAACAAGAGGATGATGATTATTGGCTAGTCATATTAACGATGACCTCAGATTTGTTTTGATCACATCAGAAACACGTTTTTTTTTTGACGGAGGATTTTTGTACAGCCAGGAGAAAAAATGATGATTATTCAAGGGCAAAGCTGGTGAAGCGTACACGTAGTTCAATGTTTTGTTTGCCATCGATGCTATTGAAGGTAGAACCATATCAACAAATTGCTTCTTATGATTAAGGTCAATCAATAAATCACTGCAAAATCAACTGCAGTGGCGCAAGATTTAGCATGATTTGCTGCACTGCTTTGCGAATAGAGTACGCTTCTTAAATCGCACCAAGAGATTGAGAAATAGTTTCGGCATGTTTCAGGGTTGGGGCCTGTCAGGCAAACAGACCACAGCACCTAGACACACTCACATTTTTTAAAGGTTAGTTCGTATCAACAATTAGCCAGTGGGCACCCCCAGCTGTACTCTTTGGTCTCACATGGCAAGGACAATTCCAGAAGATGATATCCATTCATGGAATTTCATGGACCATTCATAGCATCTGAAAAACAAGTTCCCAATGGCATTCAATGGCCATTTCAGGAAGCGATTTATTGGAGGTAGCTACCAGGGGTTCCTGAAAATCCACTAATCGCAGCGATTTCTCCAGGGACTGAAGCGCAATCAGAGGAGCTGGGGCAGCCCGGGACTGTGATTAGGTGAGGGGTAAATTTCAGGTACCCCAACATCTTAACATATTTTCATCATACCGTACCAACTATATCATCATATAAAATCATATATCATATATCATCATATATATATATATATATCATCATATATCATTGGTTTCTTGACCAACTATATCATCATATATCATGTTAGCACAAGTAAATTATATTAGATGATAGTAAGATATGGGATTGTCGCTAAGAAGAAATGGAGCTATGTTAGATAATCGCTCATCGCTAATGTGGTGTGATTTCCAGTTTCTGAACATTTTGAAGCCTAACATGGGAAGATGATCGGGTCCTGCAAGCTAAGACCTGCTTTTCTCATGGTGTTTTCATTGCTCCGGAGGAGCTCAAAACGGATCTACATGGGCGTCAAGGGAGGAATGAGGCGCAGCTCAGGGCTTGGGAGGATGCACTAATTCTATATAGTTATTCTATATTGTAACGATTGTAATGGGTATATATAGTATATACAGTGGGATGCTAATATACTGGTTATGGTAGGTGTGTGCACATATATATATAATTTAATTAATAATGGTTATAATGGGTGTATAGTCAGCCAATGGGTATATTGGGGATATTTACAGACCATAATGGGTGTAGACATGATGATACTACAAAGATGATATATATATATATATATTTGTATTCTGTATATATATATATATACACAATATTTAATATGCTTTAGTCAATCATTAATAATACACCCTCTGGCTATTTCACGTAGCTGCGTAGCTATGGCATAGATGTTTCTTTTTTTTGTTCGATGATTTATGATGACTTAGCCCTAAAATCCCTCAAAAAAATGGTGATTTTGGTGATTTTCCATAGGTAGCCCTACAAAAAATGGTGATTTTCCATAGGTAGCCCTACAAAAAATGGTGATTTTCCATAGCAGGTCGTTGTTTTTTGAAACCCATTTGGATACCCTGGGATGACATAGGAAAATTCCACCCATTTTTCATGGGAAAATCCACGAACTTTCTATGGTCATGGCTTCAATAACTGTTAAATTACCAGAGGGTAAGGTCGAAAACTCACGAAAAGTCTACTGTACCTTCCTTTTTTTTTCCAGCAAGCCAATAGCTGTTTTTTTTTTCCCCAGGATTTGTGTTTGGGAAAATCGATAGGAACCTACTAGCTTGGGGTCACCATGCTTCCCTGCAGATTTCTGAATCCTTCAACTTTCTGTGAAAATCTGAATATGTGGCCTCTTGGATTCCAGTGGAAATGTGGATTCCTTGCATTTGTATATAGTGAAAATCAATACTTGTCGTAAATCCACATTTACAAGAATTCACTTTTCCTTTACTCTCCTGTAATTTAACGTAACTCTGCATAACTATGGACACTCACATTTTGACAAGTAAAGCATCAAACTAGCAAATTTTAAGCTGCTGCTTTCGCGTTTTTAGCGTGCAGGGTAGGCTTAAGAAAAATCATCAAACTATGCAAATAGATAGTTACACTATGTTATGCAAAAATCATCAAACTATCCCATAATGATACCAAACATTGCATAAGTTTTGCAAATAGATAATTTTCCATAGCTATGTTACACTATGCAAAACTATCCCATAATGATACCAAATATCGTCTCGCCAAGTTCCCATAATCCCATCTTCCTGCCCCACCCCAAATCAATCTAGCGAAATTAAACTACCATAGCTATGTTGCACCATGATCACATTTAGCTATCTTAAATTACCAGAGGGAAATTCCCATCCCCATGTTTGTTGGTTACACTCCCGTGAACCAAAATAAATGTGGAAAAACACACCATTTGTAGAGCATGTTCCGAAGGGGAAACCAGGTTTTTTCTTTTTTTTCACATCTATGTTATATAGTTTACCCCAGGGTATACACATCCCCTTGAATCAGCATCAAATGCGGATAAAAGAAATACTGACCTCACAACTTGTGACGTGGGATGCTTGGGATTGGGCGAACTTGACCCCAAGGAGAGCCGACAAAATTCAGGTTAGTGAAAGACTATTGGGATAGTGAAACAATATTTGATAAGCTTAATGCTTATTAATACTTAGTATATAATATCATACTTAGTGAAGAATTATTGGTGAGTGAAATAGATTATTTGGAGAACTGTAACCATGATCTTATTTCAGCTTGGTATATAAATAATATCATATAATCTACCCAGATATCATGATTATGGGTCGACTTAGTTACTCGATCATAAATAAGCTTTTATAAAAGTTTATCAGCTGGTAAATCAATGATAGAGTTATATAAATACCCTCTGGTAATTTAACATAGCTATTGAAAATGGCACATTTATAGTGGATTTACCCATTGAAAATGGTGCTTTTCCATAGTTATGTTAGTTTACCAGAGGGTGAGTTACGTATGTTTATCATAGGGTTAGTAGTAGTCCGATAAACAGCCCGATTGTTTATTCATAACCGCTTGTCATTTCCGCAGGAATCCCTACTGGTACGGCGGAGAAGAATCGCCTAGAGCGCCAAGCAACTCGGCCCTGCGACTGCAACGACTTTGCCCAGCAAAGTCGTGAGTGGTTTTAAGCAGAAAAACCATGGAGACCGGGGAACAACAATGGGATCCCCCAGTGGGTATGAAAAACGAACGCAAAACTGCAGCAGGTTCACCTGGAGAAACTCTGACAAAAAACAGGAAGAAATGTAGAATTGAAGCAGCAAGTAAACTTTGGTTGGGTGTAGATAACGGGGGGTTATCATTGATCATCCAGCATGAAATTGTGTTCTGAAATTGATTAAAACAGCAACCCCAAGAAGATAGACAAGTAACATCCTACTAAAACAGTGATGAATTACGTGTGTGTGTATATATACTGCATATATAATTATATATGATTATATATACATACATGTACACATAATTATACGATTATACATATTATATATCTATCTTTTACTTAATAATTTGATGTCATGGAAGAATGGATGAGGCATATTCCTAGATGCACATGTCATTGCAATGTCGACAAAGCAGGAGGATCTCTTGAATCCCATAGCCGGGCGACATATGGCCATATTTTGCGCGCCAGCTACATATATAGAAGATCCTCAATGATATAGGTGATGTATGGCTTATAAAGCACCTACCCTATGGGTGATGTATGGCTTATAAAGCACCTACCCTATGGGTGATGTATGGCTTATAAAGCACCTACGCACCTACTGTTTCATGATGTTTCGGGAGGGGGACCCCCAGTGATGGTCGTTGGTTTATACTCGTTATATCCGCTGAACTGAATTTCACCAGCCGTGATGTGCACCTTGCAGCAAGTATCCCGTCATCCATCATGGTTAACATCCAATTTCCCCCAATGTTTGTTGGTTAAATCCTAAGGTGTCGTATTGAAATTCCAATTAATATATGCCTATAAAACCCTATAAATACATCCCTACATAAATCTCCCTATAGATTCTCCATTTCTCGTTGATTTCAGGACTTTTCAGAACCATAAACCCATTGTATCCCCATTCTCTCCATGGTCTTTTCAGCGGAGGTTGGCTTCCAGGATATGTACCAGGTGCCCGTGGCTGTGGTGCAAGTGGATAATTTTTCGAAACTTCCTGGTGTTTTTTTTAATACTTTTTTTATATACAGTTTTAAGGTTGGTATTCAGATGATGATCTAAGTTTGGATGATACATCTCACATCTCAGTTTGGCATTTACTACATATTTACTAACAACATATTTTAAGGCTAATCTAAGCTTGGATGATTTGGAGCTGCTATCATTTTAAGAGCCTCGCATGTAACTAACAGATAACAGGGTTTTCCCCATGGTTAGCCACATACTAGTTGGGATTCACATCCAGTTATATATATATATATTGATCGAGTGATCCTTCGTTTGGGACTCCCTCAAAACGGATCAAACATGGCTGATTTCTGTGCTAGGAACTATCTGGTTCAGGGCATCTTCCCTTTTTGGCTTGAACATCTTTTCCACACCCACCAACATAGCGAAAACTCCGAGTACAGTTTCATTCTCTGAGTTCGCCAATTTTTTCCATAGTTTCGCGGCAGTTCTGCGAAGGTAGTGGCGAAAGTAAAGGTGTCTTGGGAACCCCCTAGCCTACAGAGCATGACGGGTTAGTCAACGAGAAAGTGGGTCGGTCACTGTATCATTCAAGGAAGTTTACGTACTGGGCGCATCTTGGCGCCATTTTCATTGGTGCCATTTCCATGCTGTTTCAGGCCCTTTCAGGATGGAAGAATTTTGCCCAAAAACTATCTTGATTAATCGACCTATTTATTTTCAGTATATAACAGCATATAACCTATATATATAATTATATGTATATATATATAAACTTGGCTAGACTCAACATAACTTAACAATAAACCAACCATCTGGGATGGCTGGTTTATCCCAGTCCCAATACACTGGCACTTTCGATGGTCTGCCGATCTCCGCGCCACGAATGCGCAGAAGAGAAAGATGGCGAGACACGTCTGGCCGGCCGAATTGAAGGGAAACTGACCAGTACTGGTTGGCGGTGACTGGAAAATAGTGATATGAAAAGAGGGTAATAGGGTATAAACCAACAACAATGGGGATATATAACTATGCTGGTTGGTGGTTTGGATCTTTTTTTTCCATTCAGTTGGGAATGTCATCATCCCAACTGACGAACTCATCTTTCTCATAGGGGTAGGTATACCACCAACCAGTTGAAAGTATATCATTAATTAGTAAATATCAGTAATATAACTGGCCCCAAGAAATACAATTAATGGTGAAAATGCAATTATACTGATTCAATATAACTGGCCCCAAGGAATTGTGTGAAAGACGGTCTAAAAAAGCCATGGTCAATGGGACGACTAAATTTGGATGGTCACAACACTTTTTTAATGGCAAAAAGATGTAGACAGCATGGTTTCCTATACATGGTGCCTGAAACAAACCCAGTACATGGAGCAAACTTGGGTACCCCCACAAATACAGGGTCAAGCGAGTGATGAAGGTTAGGTGAACATGGGTCATGTTGATTTTGGTGAGGACGTTTTCATATAGAAAATTAGAAAGTTTTTTTTTCCCCACCAATCAGGATTTCCCCATTAACATTGCCATACAATCCGGTATCGAAATCCTTTTCTTCGATGAACCCAGATGTAGCATTCCACATGTTAATCTCCATATTAATCCCCATCTACATCATCAATTGTCTCAGTTTTTGTTTGTTAAATCATCTTAAGTCATGTTCACTCCATTTAAATACCGATTTTGGGTTAAATCCCCATTCTTCTTGGTAAAATTCCCCGTTTCGTTCCCCCCAAAATCTGCAATTTTCCCGATATGTGCCCATTTTTTGGTGCATGAAAAAATCAGTTGAAAATCCCTATATTTTTCCGGGTGAATTCCACCAGAACATTCCTGGGTCCCAATGGTGTCAGTCGGAACCCGGTGGACCTCGGTGGCCGTGCCGTCGTGCCGTGCCAGTGCCGAAGCCGGATGAGGGTTCAGAGCCGCCGGCCTCGTTGCCGAAGTTCGTGAACTTGGAGTGGTGGCAGTCTCTTGGCAGCGGTTCAAGCCGAAAGCCCTGCTGGTTGATTTGGTTGATGATGAGTTCTCGATGATGCTATTTGTTTGGGGAAACCCCATGATTTATAGTGATTTAATGGGATTTAATGGGATTTATAGTGATTTAATGGGATATTAATGGGATATACCCTCTGGTAAACTAACATAGCTATTGAAGCCATGGCCATAGAAATAGTGGATTTACCCATGAAAAATGGGTGGATTTTCCATAGCCATAGCTATGTAAACGTTTACCAGAGGGTATACTACCCAGTTTTTGTTGGGGAGTATAATTATCCAAGAACGGGGAAATGGTGAAGTATTGAAGTGTTGACTGATCTAGGTAAATTAAATCACGACACGAACCCGTCGTTCTCCCGAAGCCTGGAATCATGGTGAATTCTAGGGAAATCATCCACTTTTATGGCCGCAAGATTCAGGTTACCCTCTGGTAAACGTTTACATAGCTATGGAAACTCACCATTTTCAATGGGTAAATCCACTATTTCTATGGCAATTTTCAATAGCTACGTTAAATTACCAGAGGTTAGTGATGTTTTTTTAAAATTTACCCAGACTGATGTCTCTTCATCATGTCAGAAAGCCTCTCTTATTCTCTGGCACGTGGTCAGTGTATATGGAGGGTTTACCTCTATGAGTATCTGGCACGTGGCCAAAATATATTATGGATGGTTGATGTTCATAACTGATAGGATCCATGTATGCTATATATGGTAACATTTACCATATTTTACCATCAATATACCCCCAAATGTTAGCATATATACCATACATGGATCCTATGGGTAATGTTTCATGGGATTTGTCCGCTATGCCTCAAATAACCGGCTGTGTTAGAGGTGTCATGTTCACCGATGTCGCGATGAGATGATGGTGTGGAAAGTCACCCATTCTGACTCGGTAAGTCAGACTTGTTTCATGTGCAAAAACAGGTGCCACAAATTGCATAGCTATTAGCGAAATAAGCAGAGGATATGTTAATAAATGTGATATACCCTCTGGTAATCAAAGGTGGCAATGGAAAATTTCCTCTAAATGATGGTTTTAGTAGGAAAATCATCTATGTATAAAGGGTGTATTTTCCATGGCCACTTTTGATTACCGGAGGGTATATATTCTGCAGTAACCTCCCCTACAAAGAGAAACACACACACACAATTTGACGATTATTTTAATTCTTTGAGTGACCTGGGCCATTCAAGATACCAGTGTTGATTCGTTATGAAATGGGAGTTAGTAGCCTACAAAATTGATTGGGGATTGTGATAAATTACAATAGGGATACCGGGATACCTATTAACCAAGCAGTATAACGGGACAGGATAGGGGTATTTTTCATGTCTCATTTTTGGGAACTCCTTTTTTTGCAGAAATATGGTTTTGAATACTGAGGTCATTTGTAGTGGTGTATGTTAGGTTTATCATATATATGCACCAGGCCCTGCCACCCCCCCCCTCCCCTCCCCCCCCATGGGATGGGTCCCACATACTGGCCCCATATGAGATCTTCCCCCTCCCCCCCTGTGGTGTGGTGGCAGTGTGGCACTGTCCCCCTCCCCCCCCTGTGGTGTGGTGGGGGTGTGGTA
>Ga0126342_10002261_pt1 | contig 29583 bp, 24 predicted proteins | sample Cyp1metagenome_FD_92528 | JGI IMG/M metagenome (GOLD analysis project Ga0126342, IMG submission 92528) | Coral microbial communities from Lord Howe Island, Old Settlement Bay, Australia - Cyphastrea 1 metagenome | ecosystem: Host-associated > Invertebrates > Cnidaria > Coral ...
ATTGGTGCCTTTTCCCCGGGTTAAGGGTGGTGATTCTCCGGGCAGAAGAAATGAGATTCATCTGGGAATGCAATGATGAGCACGCGAGCTTGATATTGTTTAATGGTTTTATGACTACCCATGTTCTTTAGAGAGCTGAAGTTATTGAAGTTATTAGTATTTGAATTCTGCCGGTCCATTTCTTCGGCAAGTATCAACAAAGCCAGCAGAAACACCAAAAACAAACAAGAATATGCGGTGGTGATGATATAACTTCTATTCATTCAGATATAACAAACAGAATAATGAACATCACTTACTGCTAAAGTTCACCAACGGATGTCCATGGCTAACAACACTAAGAATGCATGCCGCATGCCAAAAATTGCTATGTACCGAAAAGATGCTAAATGCCAACGTCTAATGAATTCCAATAGCATATCACCATCTTGTGCTGGTCAATTACCTGTCCAAAAAAAGGTTCATGGCCCACAAGATTGTCCTTTGCTCCTTAAATCCAGGTCGGTCCAGGCGCTTCGGAGAGTCGGAGACGATCCCCGGGGCCATCATGTTGTGGGGAGGTCACCGGCAAAGGAGAGCTCTCTCGGACGTGTGGACGCACCTGGGGAAAGCACCAGCTTAGTCATGGGGGATCCCCAAAATGGATGGTTTATCGAAAATCCGAAAATCAAATCAAATGGATGGATGATAAATGGGGTACCCCCATGACTTAGGAAACCTCCATTTTGTGGCAAAGATTTATGGCTGTTTATGGAGAAAACGTGCATGTGACAGGAATCCCCCAAGAGATTTTGTGGCTTTGACTCGTCCCCGTTGTTCTGAGGCACCCTGGGGATTCAAATCATCTCCATTTCGGACGAAATTTTAAGGCCAATACCATCGGATGTGATTCAAACCCCAAATCATACTGGAATTGAATGGGATTGAATCCCTGGGTAGGGAGAAAAATGAGAAAAGGGGGCCGCACAGAGTCAGCAAGATGGAGAAACATCTATCTTCCACTAGAATCCCATGACTGTCATAGAAACCAAGTACTCTCGTTGAGAAAGCATCCACATGATGGTTTAGCGTGCTGATCACATGTAATGACAATAGGGACAAGAATGAGACACAACCTGGAAAACTTGGTAAGAAGAACAACTGTAAATGAAGCAAATGCACCAAAGCACCCAAATACATCAAATAAATATATTATATACATACGAGGATATATCAGATATGCAGTATACAATCAAATACATTCAAAAACGTATTATGATTCACAGAATAGACATGCAGCCAAAATCGGGGAGCTCACACTACAAAATCGGGGCGTCCGTCATCGACACGACTCCAGCGCTAGTGCGCTGTCGCCATGGTCTGCCAGCCATGTGACATTTTCACTGGGAATGTCCAGGGTGGTGTCGCTTTCAGCCAATATCAACGTGGGCTGTATGCCAGCCATGGCACGGATGGGATGTCCAAGGGATGCTGAAATTCTCCACTTTCACCATGCATAGGTGGTACATGGTGGTAGCCAAAAGTCAAAAAGCGTCATTTGATGCACTTTTCCTGCGAGGATGTTCATCTTCTGAGGATTCGATGATCAGTATATCTAAATAGTATGTAGTATGTATATAATACATACATATTGAATCATATTGATGGATTCCACAGTTTTCCACCGTTCAACAGGGTCCAGATCTGGGGTGGTTTGTCTAGCAGAGCAAGTTGTGCCAGCATGTCGGGGCAGCTCTTGAGCCAAATTCGGCGACTTTTCAACGGATGCTTTTTAAAGATCCTGGATGCCCTTTTAGGGTGGGTGTCAAGGGTGTGAATCAGTAGCCAGAAACATCCAAAAACAGGCGTCCTTCTTCTATGAACAGCTCCTTTTTGAGGCCTTAACTCTTCAATCGCCCTTTTCAGCTGATATTGAAGCCCTTAAAGTGCAGAAATGTCTGCAGGACTAATGCTGTGGGTTAGCAGCTACGAGTTCCCAATCTAAGTATTTCTCTTGATCCATGTGTATACTGTGTATGTGTATATATATATATATTATATTATATATATATTATATTATATATATATTATATTATATATATATTATATATATTATATTATATATATATTATATATTATATATATATATTATTATTATATGTATATGGGGTACAAAATGTACCCCTCAAATGGGCAGTTGCGAAGGAGAATATCCTAAAACATTGAGCATCGTGGTCGAGGATTTACTCCAGCTGCATGATTCAGTCAGAGTCAAAAGAAGTCCCACCAACCGCGGATTCCTCTGGGATTGGCTCAAAAGAAGCTCACCCAGAAAAATTGGTCATGTTTGAATGTGGGCTTCATTACTCAATGACCAATTTTGATCTACAGTAATTAGCGGATGGGCAAATGGTACACCACTTTAGCCCATTTGATCCAAGCGAGCCAAGTGAGGTGATGGGGCCCAGTGGGGCCCACGGGCCCCAGGAAACACGCCTCAGGTTGGATCAAGGAACGATCATGAAGGTCAGAACGATTGGAAGGAAGTTCACGAAGGAGAACTTCAGGTTATCTGGGTTTTTGATCCTGAGACGAAATTGGGGCCTTTGTCTGAAAATAGGCTACCCATGGGTACCCTGAAACCTGAGGCTGAATCATAATGTTGCTCTTAAAATGGTCACAAAATAGGGTATGGGTGTGTCTGGATTATTAAAGTACCCGAGCCGTGTTTTTTTTGTTGTTCTCTACACTGGCAACACACGTCTACGCGAACCCTACGCAAAGGGGTGTTACCTGGGTTCTTGGGGGTATGTGTTGGGACAGTGCCTACGCAATGGTTCCGCGAGGTATTTTTCTTTTTCTTTGATGCAATACAACAAGATATCATTCATGATAATTCCTTCATAACTTCCAGTTGAATTACTGTATGTCAATCCATAAACGCCTACATGGCCTGCCTACACAAATGGGCTACGCATGCCTACTCCCCATAGAAAATCACCCACGCAGCCATATTATTGGAGTTCCATGTATGTATAACATCCATTAAAATCCATCAATTCAAAAAAACACGTAGTATCTGAAATGAGAACTAATCATCAATAATCACTGACCATAACAACTAATCGGATGATTTTGGGGATTTGGGGGTAGACCTGTTCAAGAAAGCCTCAGAACTAACCGTCTTGCGTTTGGATTTTCCTTGTGAGGAGATCACCCAGACCCCCCCCCGACAGTGCTGAAACCCAAGAAATGTACCGATTCCTTGAAAACTTGAGCTTCTGTGACCATGCTAAAGTAATTGTCGCAATGGTTTCCCTTCGGATACCTTGGTGATCTTGATGTTGCGTGAGATCGCAACTCGTTTATCAACGGATATCCACCCCGTTTCTAGAGTCCTTGATAGCCACGGAAGATCAAAAAATCACCGGACAACATCTCAAAAGCGGACCTTGGTCGGACCTTCCCTTTGTGGTCAGCTGAATCTCATGTCCCAGGAGCAAATTCCAGGAAAACATGTCCGCAATCCTGAGCGTCCAGGAAGTTACCCTCTGGTAATTTAACATAGCTATTATATATGGTGATTTATAGTGGATTTACCCATTAAAAATGGTGATTTTCCATACCAGAGGGTAGTGAGGTTGACTGGATCTTGAGGAGACATTGAAATTGTCTCTGCGCTGGTGGTTGATCCATGAGCCGCGAAAGGCAAAGGCTCAAAGATACATAAAAATACTATGAATTTCAAGTGACACTTAGGTTTCATCATCCCTTTGGGCAGTTGAACCACTTTGAACCTACCAACGACTGGATTCGAACCATGCCGAAGCAGGAATACTCTTTGGGGAACCATCTTTCTGGTAGTCAGGCCAGAGGAATTTAGTGGACATTCCAGTGATAAATGTGTCTGGATTACTGTAAATCCCTATTTTGTGGACTGACCCCCTATGATGGTCAAATGTCCAAGGCAATTGCTCATTTTTTTTTTTTCCCCGTGCAATTTTGAGGATTAATAGCGGTTATTTAATTTGAACCAGTCCCAGTCATGATCCTTCAATGTCTAGATCGTCCATCTTGCTGGGAGGTTTGCTTATAGTGTTCTTCCAACAACTGCTCAATGTATCAGTCCTATGGATGAAATGGGATAAGGAATTGAAGGCAAATTACATCAAATTACTGTATAATGAGTCCCACATTCAGAAATATGTATATGTATACACCCATAAAGTGAATGCGGTTCCCCATATTGTAAATTTAAACCATCACGTGTGGCTTCGAAAAAGCCAGTAAGGTCGCAAATGATTGACCCATGAGCCGATGAGGTTCTAAACCATGGAATCCATATCATATTGTTGGTTATAAACGGTATACTTTATACCGTAACTCTGAAATCTTCCCACCATGCCTGGCTTGCTCATGATTTCTGCACCATTCCTTGACTAAGCATCGACCCACACAGATTCTCGCAGAAGTTCTTGCACTTCGATTGCCCAAACTCATCTGCAACAGTGGGCAGGCCTGCGGCCGAGACCCTAGTCAGGCCCGGCTGTTGATACCTTCAAAAAGCTCCCTGCGAAAGTTGTATAGCTGTGGGAGACCATCCCAAAAACCCTGAGAATTCACCAATTCAATATCTGGGGTCTAATGCTAGTTGGGAGGACGGTATGCCTGGTATGCCTGGTATGCGGTGTTTACCCATTTTGGTTCCCAAAGAAACCAAAAAGTCAAAGTGCATGGCTACATACAATCCATCCAGATGCAAGCTTGAAAACAACAGGAGAATCAAGCAGAATTCCAGAGAGAGTCAAGATTTTGTAGTTCCTGCCGCGTTCAACCAATAAGCCAGGATGATGGAACCCCTTTCTCACAAGCTTCCAATAAGTCCCATGACTGGGGGACCGGAATTCTATGGAAACTGTGCTTAAGATCAACCAAACAACTTCGACTTGGATCAAATGTCACACCCGGGGTTCAAATTGCTTTTGTCTTTGGAACCATAGAAGTGGACTCAGTACTTCCCAATTCAAAATTCCGACAAACAAAGGGTTCGCAACAAACACAGAGGCAGCAGGAACTTCAAAGGAAGAAACCCTTTGAACTGGCTCTATTTGATGCTGTTTGGCTCTCCAATTTTCTAGATGGGCTATGCAGTTAGTTAACTGGTCCAATTTTAAGCCGGTGATGATGGGATACAACTGATACAACTCACCTTTTTCTCAGTCAACTCCCCCAGTTGTACCACTGAAATGTTTCCGGGCGCTTTCCGCAAAGTCCACGACGGTCTTGACGTACGCTGCAAAGCCGTAGATGAAGCAGTTCTCATTCGCCAAATCCTAGCCGTCAAAGGGGCTCTGTACGTCCAGTTGTGTCCAAGAATGGGGAAATACACTGACACTGTACCCGAAAATGATCCAATTTTTTAGGGTCTTAGACCGGAACAGGAAAATCAGTATCATTTGATTGTGTTTGATCCTTTGAACTTGAGGCTATACACCTGAAGCGATGGGAGCCAGGGCCATCCGGGCCATGTCACTGAGTCTGTCAAAACCAACTCACTTAGCACTGTAATAGATTGACAACCCCAGGTAGAAAAGTAGAATCCTATTGAAAACAGGCAAAGCACTTTCCCATCTTTTTGGGGGTTACTATAAGGAATATATTATTTCTTATAAAGAATCAACCCTCAAGTTGATCCGGTTCATCCCTGAAAACCTCCTTCTGCCTGTTGCGACCTTGACACCGCCGAACGCTAAGCCTTCTACATAATGTAGTTGGAAAGCGGTTTTCCAACCCCGGACTGTCAGAATCAGAATGGAATCATCGTCAGGGATTGCCCAAGTTTGCCACTATTGTGATGGGTAATGAGGCATTGTCGCAGTTACATCGAATTACAGCAAGTACATCGAAACTAACTTATCATGGGATTGTGCCGGCATCCCTGAGAAAATTGAATAGATGGATATACAGTAGCTGGCATGTGAGGATGGTTGCCTTCACAATGTCTTGTTAGATTTGCTGGAGAGATTTGCTGGAGAGGAAATATTCCTGTGTCAAAATGCCAAGACCTATCAAGCTATCAACCTATCAACCTACCGAAACCTACCATCACCTACCCAACCAAGGAAAATTCTACCAAGTAATGATACGGTTGATCCGATTCGGGTCCTCAGAAACGTACGGCTGCCCTTCCATGGTCTGCCTGTCGACAGAAGATAGGAACAATGCTAGGCCCGCTAGGCTTGGCTCCAAAACAGGACGCCACTGATGCCACCTTCCATTGGGATTCATCATTCCAAAATTCGCTTGGACACTGGCCCTATAGAGTACTTAGGCATAAATGGGGTTCCATCACATCACCCAATTCTCAGTCTGACATGGGTAGTGAACCAGGGGGTCAATCATTGTTTGAAACCGCCTGCCGGCTTCCCAACAAGCAAAGGGACGAAAAACAAAAGTCGAGTTTGAATGCGCTGCTTCATGAGTCCTTTGAGGGTCCAAGTCCAGGTACCAGTAGCCCGAATCATTTGACATGTTGGTTCTTCAGAAATCCATCATGCGCAAGTTGCTGAAGCTGAAAATTTGAAGCATGGACTCCAATACTCCTGTCCTTTGATCCACAATCTGATATTTCACATGTTTCATTGAAATAACTTGAAATAACGCATGTTTTCAGCAGGAGATTCACCCAAGGGGCAGAAAAATCATGTGCGGTTCTCTCAAGAAATGTAATCCACACGGGGGATCGCTAGGGTGCATCAATCCCAAGTGGTGTGTGAATCATAACCACATTAAAACCCCGTACAGATAGTTCCAATTTTATGTGTATATATTTATATTTATATTTATATTCATATTTATATTCATATTTATATTTATATTTATATTTATATTTATATTTATATAATATATATATATATAACTATATCTATAATTATATATATCATATATATATCATATATATATATATATGTGGGCTGTATAATGAGCGGAATTAAACCAAGTGCTGACTGGGATGCACATCCAAGCAGTTCCATTTCATGGTTTAGAGCATGATGTTCCTCATCGTTTTAATCGATGTTTCTCAGGTTGATGGAAATGATCACTTCCCCTAGCCTGAAAGTCTTGGCCAACTGCCTCTCCATGCGCTTCGCCTCTTCCTGAGCTTGGGGATAGCCCCAGAAGGGAACACTCATCCCTTCCCCCTAGTATTAAATACAGTACCCCTACAGTAACATGGGACCACAAAATGAATAGGGATGCCCATACACCAGGCTTTTGTCGGCGATTTTTTCATTCCAGAGGGGATTAGCCATATCACATCATGTCACGCTGTCTCAGGCTTGGATACCCCCAAAACCCCATGGTTCACCATAGATTCCCCCCATCAAAATGGTTATGTAATGTTATATATACATTGGGTGCCCAGCCCCCATTTGAAGACCCTTGTACCTGCCCACCAAAAAACGTCTTGCTTCCCCTAGGCCCTAGGCATCTACACCAAAATCATCAGCGTGTTCACCTGTTTGATTTGAAGGAATTACATGGAAACCCTCCTTGGTAGCCAAAACAAGGAAAAACGACTGTGGGGCAAGCAGCAAAAATAGATCCAAATAGGAGAAAAACGCGTTGGATGTTTCCTCTGGGAGACAAGGCACCAAGTAGTTCTTCAAATCATCTCGTTCCTGGCCAAGGAGTTGGACTGCACGAGTCAGGTAGGCTACTGGGGAGTTTCCACATCCAGAACCCTAGATGAATAAACCCTGGCTGATGAATTCGGAACGTTAAACGCTTAAACCCTCAAATGATACAAACCCAGGGTCAACCAATCCGAGTTGACATTAGTGATAAATCCCTATCTTTGCTCATGCCGCCGTGGTCAAGAACTGGACAACCTAAAAGCGCATGCCGTTGTTGGTCAATGTGAGTTCTCCCAGCCTCTTTTGGTTCATACTCGTATTCGCCCGTGATCTCCCCATTTCATTGGGACCTATAGGGTGGTTCCAGACATGGAACACACCCAAAAATCACATATATATATATGTAATATGTATAATATGTACAATATGTATAATATATATATATACACACACATTGCATTTTTTCTGCTGCCAAGGCACGAGGAAGGAAATACGCTGTTCATGCTACGTTAAATCTGCAGGAGTCGTGTTAAACCGTCCCTGGACAAGTGCCCGTTTGGCACCTCCAAAAAAAATCAAACACTAGTCTAGGCAATGTGAAACAAGGGGAAAGCAAACAAGACACATTGCATACAAGTCTATACATAAGTATGTTACTTGTATCATTATATATCATATCACATATCTGTGTATATATGCACACATATATACATATATATATATATATGTATACGTATATATACATAGTGCATATATATATATATATATATGTACATATATCATCACATTTACATCACCATCTCCGTCGTCACCGCGGCCCGCGCACCTGTTTGTCCAGCTGACCGTCCACGCAGCACTTGCAGCAATGGGTGAAGAGCGTCGTGGTGGCATCGTTGCAACGCTTCATGTCCTGGGCGGGATGCGATGTCCACCGGATATGATCAACCAAACAACATGTGAAAATAGGAAACGCGAACAATTTCTATGTGAGAATAATGAGGATGTGAACCATTGTACGAAAAATTTTTTGGTTCTGCCAGTGATCATCATGCCAAAAATGAGAGTTGTGTTACTTATTCATAGACTATATATATATTGAAATATAGAGGGATGGTTGAGTAAGTGATGGTGTATAAATATATATATAAGGGTGTTCGACCAACCAAAATGTTGACTTGAAAAACTGAAATTGAGATTTCACCAACAGAAATGTGGATTTTTGACACCAAGAAATATCCGAAAATGTTGTTTGGGGGGTTCCTGGAATGGGGAACCCTCAGTCATCATCCAAGTGATTGGCCAACCCAAAAAATCGGCGATGTTTGAACAAACTATGGGGATTTAAGCAAATTTTAATCAACAAAATTTTGGGATACGACCCAACAACAATTGGTAGACAAATCACCAGGGTCTCAGCCAACAAGAATTTGAATATAAATAGAAAGAGGTTGGCTTGGCATTCCAAAAACAAGACATGTAAGTGATATGAACAACTAAAATGGTAGTTTTAGCAACAGAAAACCCTTTTTCTCAACCAAACAACATGTGAAAATAGGAAACATGAACATTATGAGGACATGAACCATCCTGCGGCAATGGAAAATTGGACGGGACAGCAACAATAGGAACACCAAGGAGATGTTCACCAGCATCTCCATCACAGGATTCAGGAGCAAAAATGGGGAGTTTTAGGGATGTCAAGAATATATGGGATATGTCAAGTGTGTGTGTGTGTGCGTGTGTGTCATGTTCCATTGGTATTTGTGGCATGGTTTTGCCTGGAAAATGGGCACAAGTATACCAAAAAAAATGCAATGTTAGCAGGAAAATTGATTTTTTCAAATCCGAGTTTGGGCTGAAACTCATCAACTCAGACCACTCATTTCTGACCGATAACCTCTGGGATCCTCTGTGTATCATTGGTTGAATGGTTTCATGGCATTAGATGTTGACCGGGGACACGAGCGTTGCTGAATCTCCCATTTGAATTTGCACACGTCCCAATCTTTGTTGGTTTATATAGATACTATATGATATTATATATATACATATCATGCCTGTCGCTTAAACCCAACATTGCGTTTCCTAAGATCCCAACTTCTGTGGCTCTTGGTTGGTTGATCTCCCATTTCTATCCATTTATGTTGCTTCATGTGAGGCTCCAAGGAGAGAACATGGCGAAAACGGGAGCCGAGGTGACACTAAAAACCGTCCGAAAACAGAGTCCCAACATCTTGCATCGTCATTGGAAAACTAATACTTGGATTACCCTCTGGTAAATAAACATAGACCCTGGCAGATAGGGGTTGGAAGACTAGTTTCCATTAAAAGTTAGTGATTTTCAGGGTCTATGTTTATTTACCAGAGGGTATGTTCCAAAAAGTTTCCATTGTTACCTGGATAATGTTCAAAAAGTATCAAAAACTTGTGTATGTGTGTGTATGTGTATGTCTATATATATATATATCAGGACGGGGGTGCTGCCCGGGGAAGTGCGTTTTGACTGCGCAAGGCCAATGTTTTTTGCATTTTGGGATGTCGGCCGAATGGCCGAATGGCTGACGAGATTTGTTTCTAAAACCCTACACCCTAAAACTTAAATCTGACATGAAACCCTAAGTAAGCCTTGAAAGTAAAAGCTCATTAAAACCGTGGTAGAAACCCTAAAAACCCCTAAATGAAACCCTAGATAAACCCTAAACAAACCCGAAGCAAACCAGGCCCTAAACAAACCCTAAAGAGTCGGTGACATGATAAACCTCTGGGCGGCACCCCCGGCCTGGGGTATCTATGTATGTGTATATATATATATATGTATATGTATGATATATATATATATATATGTGTGTGTATGATATATATATATATGTGTATAATATATATATGTGTATATAATATATATATACATATTATAATATAATATAATAATATATAATAGAACATAGAAATATATAATAGAATATGATATAACATAATGTACTATAAAACATAATATAATACAATATAATGCAATATAACATAATGTAATATAATGTAATATATCAAAATCTCCATTCATTTCCGGGATTCCCCGAGCTTACTTTCAGCAAAGACAACTTTCATTTCTGGGGTTTTCGTGCCGTGCCGTGCCCCCGGTGCCCCCGGTGCCCAGCCACATCTCGAATGCCGCGAGCAAATGTCACGTGTTGGCCTTGGAAGTCCTCACGCACCTGGAAGCGACGACTGGGACGACTGGAGGATCTGAGGACCTGGAAACCAGGGGTTTTTAATGATGTAAAATGGTGTAAAATGATGGTTATAGTATGTTATAGTATGTTATAGTATGTAAAATTGTAACCCCCAAGACTTTGATATAAGCAAATCGTATTTGAGTCTTCGATCTTTCTGGGGGGCGACATCATCATGTTAAATGAGGAAGATCACCCAACAAATTGTGAGGCCTGAGGCCGTCACTGACTTTGAGGCTGCAAAAGGAGTTGATACATTTTCCTGTGATTTGGAACAATTAGGATTTTTTTCATTGTAAATCATTATAATTTATAACGTATTCATATACTGTCTATTCCAACATAGTCTTAGCCCTACAAAATCACGAAGACCCCCAACCAACCCCCACAAAAGATCACCATGGACCCTCATGATGATCCCAGTTCCCTTCCGCAGCACCATTGCCGTCTTGGAGATTTGGAGCACTTGGTTCATATTGCGCCCCTCCTGAGTCGACGGTCGACAGCCTTTCTTGGGATCATCCCAAGAATGGGATGATCATTCGAAATCGCAGATGGTTTGTTGACCTTGCGGATCTTGTTGATCTACATGTATATATATAATATATATATATATACTCTATAATACGAGTTATATTAATGTAGCCGAAGAATTTTCTTGATGAGCCGAAGAAGCAAAAAAAAAAAACAGCTCCCTGATTTCTGGAACGGAACTCATTATATAAGTGCTGGGTTTGCAAAGTAACCTAGCTATAAAATCTTGATTTTCCAGTTCGCAAACTGTTGGTTTACCAGAGGGTAAATCCCATTATCTCTCATGATATTCCCATGATATTCCAATGATATTCCCAGGATATTCCCATGATATTCCCATTAAATCCTACTAAATCACATTAAGTCCCATTGCATCCTACGAACATTCGCGGTGTCCGTTCAGTCGTCCCACAAAAGGCGCAAAAGGCGCCTCCACAAAGAGGCGGAAGAGCTGTCGAGCCACTCCTCAGACGATGGTAAAATACTCAGATATCACAATTGCAATGGTAATAGATGATAATAGATGGTAATAGATGATAATGATAATAATAGATGCTAATAATAATAATAACAATTGCAACTGTTATGATAATAGTATTATGATATATGATGGTAATAGATGATAATAGTATAATGATAATCACACTGTTAATAGATGATGGTAATAATCACAATAGTGGTATGATGGTAATAGTAAGCTATAAATGACGGCAATGGATGGTAATAGATGGTAATAGATGATAATAGTATAGTGGCATAATGGTAATAGTAACCTATAGCAATCTTTAAATTTCAATAATAGGTAGAACTGGTGATTGTGATGATTATTACTATTAGTAGTATGATGATGATTATCATTATGATGATGCTGATGATGAGGAGGAGGAAGAGGAGGAGGAAGAGGAGGAGGAGCAGGAGGAGGATGAGGATGATCATGATGAATAATGATGAATAATGATAATATCACTACCCTTTGAGGGGGAGGACCAGATCCAAATGTAAGATACATGGTTCAAGGTGTTTTTGAGGAGGGGGCTTAAAGCTGTAAGCTTGAATGTTCTAGGTATTTTTTAGACCCTCCCCAACAAACGACACCTGGGGGGGCCGTTCAGCGACCACATATACATTTGAAAAAGGGAAGGGGGTACCAAAAAATGTATTTAAGATTATCTAAGGTCCCCCTAAATCATCACCCCTTTTGACAATAAAAATAATAATTAATAATAATTAATAATCATCATAATCATCATCATCATCATCATCATCATCACTTTGACTTTGATATATTGGTCAGTACTCCTTCAATGGAGTCTGTGCCTTCTGTGACTGTCAGCGGAAATCTGAGCCACGTGTAGAGACATGGGCGAATTACATGTGGAGGTTTCCCAAAAAGGGGGAAGCTCGGAATCATCCAGTCATTGGACCACTTTTGTATTAAAACAACCATGGTGACTTGGGGATCCCCCATGACTTCAGAAAGCCTCATTTATAGATGATTATGCCACCTGCGGCGAGGCCAGAAGAAAGGAGGCCTTAGAACTGAGGAATGTTCCCAATTCTCGGAAAAGGTTCCCAGCCATTCCCGCTAAACAATAAAACTTGAATGAAGAGATGGCGAGGCTCAAAGCACCCATTCCGAACTGCATGTTTTTGGTTTATCCAGGATGGATCTGCCCATTTCAGTGTGATTTGATGCAAAATCATCCAAACACATTCCCAGATCTTGGGCCATCCCATCACTTCATACCACCATTGATTGTGGCCAATCTCAGCTGTTTCGCCAAAGATGAACTTGTACTAAATCATCACTGTTTAATCGGGAAACTGGAAACCCATGGTATACATATGCCCCATGGGAAAAACATGTTATATTATAGAGGATGGTCCGCCAACCGCTATTGTGCAATCTTTACCGCGGCTAAATATATAGTTTATTTATTTATTTGTTGTTCATTTATTCATTTATCTATTCATTTATCTATTTATTTATATATATATAAACCCGTAGGAATGACTTTGATGACCATCCCCGAACTTCTCGGAAATTGACCCATGTTTCGACCATGGCAAAAAACATGGTTTTTGTTGGCAACCCTATGGTGGATCATGGGTCATTCCTGGGTCATTCCTGGGGCGCTGCTGAGACTCCCCAGTGGGCCACGTCGAAGTGTTCAAACCACGCTCCATTGATGCTGTCCTGGCGCGGGACCCACTTGTAGCGAGAAAGGGACATGTATTCAACGAAGACATCATGGCAAATCTCAGATCCCCGGCAAACATATGCAAAATGTTGATTGTTGATATGTTTTGCACATAATATGACATTTCCTCCTTTTTGAGATCCGCAGAGAAAGAACATCTTGAAGCTTATGCTTTACAAAGCACTCCAAACGTTTCTTATCAGTTTAAGCCAAAAATCATTTTAGGATACACTGATTGCAGCCACATAATTTGATGGGGAGTAATTAAAACTCCACCCAGAAGTGTGACTTTGCCGATTGGAGTCTCTTGGGGTCATGGGACCCAGTTTGGAAGTAGTTGGGGCCCATACGCACCACATGGGTCCATGATTGACCCCCGATCTGGAGAAGTCGGTGCATGGGAGGCCAAGTTTGGAAGCGGAATTCGTCATTTCCAGTGTCTCCCAAGTGGATGAAGGGAAATGTTGCAGGAAACCGCTCAATTTCATGTCAGAAAAAGACATGGTTTCCTATCAAGTGTTTTCCCTTTTTGCCACTCGATTACACAAGGCTTTCAGCCCTCAAGTTTGGGAAGGCTTTGCTGCGGAGAACTGCCTGATTTTTCCGGAGACCGCGGCAAACAAGAAGAGGCACGATCACAAACCAATGTGACTGGTAGATTTGTCGCCATTTCTACGAAAAACATGCTTAAAATGTTGGCACATGTGCCAGCCAAACAGAGCAAATATGTGTGGAAAAGTTCATTTAACTCCTGTGCATCAGGCGTCTCCAAAAAATTGCTAATCCTAGGTCCTACTAGATTACTAGATACCATGAATTTTCAAGTGTCAGTAGCATGAATTAGTCAATTGTCCCATCAAAATCGCCAAAAATATACGAGTACCCTATATATACAGTAATCCGATATGCAATCCCCCAAAAGATAGAACAGTAATTCACCAGTGGATCACCCCTTTCATGGCTTCTTACTTTTCTATACTTTTCTGGGGGATCGAAAATATGTTACCAGTGGATTTTCCAGTGGATCAGCATGATCAGCTCATGACGTCTCCTCGGTACGATCGAAGGCTCCTTTGATGGCGTCCATCTTTGAGCCAATGGAGTGCCTGCCGGTCAGGCACCCAGAGATCCGAGATCCTGTGACCTCCCAGTTCTTCAAAAAATCATCAGATTCAAAAACTGCGTCCAGTCTATTGTCAAAAACGGGTTTTTATATAGAAAATATTAGAAAATACCAGCATTAACCCCTACCCAATCATTCTTTCTATGAGGGATACTCACTTGGATTTAAGATCTCATTTCATGACCCATCGTAGATACATTTAGAGACCCTGCATTTTGGCTGATTGGATATATCATGAAATATCATAAAAATCACCGGATCGAAGTTCTTATATGTTCCTATCAAGCTTCACCATCTCTCCCCCTTTGGCTGGACCCATCCAGTCGCTACGCCGCTCTGATCCGCGCGCCTCATGGCGCTTTGGCTCTCGCCGCAGAAGTAGTTGATGGAATCCTCGGACCCGCGGGGACGAAATGTCGGTTTTTTTTTTTCTGGGGATGAAAAAAAACCTCCTGAAAAACGTCACGTTGATGTCGCGTTTAAGAATGTGTCCGCACATTTCTCAGATCCCCAAGTGATTCATGGAATACTGTCGTGCTACAGAACCCGGAAGAATTCGGCAGACTGTATGTCCTTGGGTCGAAAGAAAATTGCGGCCCACATCCAAATGGTTCATTGCTAGGGTCGCCTGCTGATTGCTTGGATCATGTTCATACTGCAATACAAGAAAAAAATAGAAAAAAAAACACGTGTGGAAGTCTGGCTTTACCCAATGACCTTGGCAAATACTCTTGACAAAAAGAGATTAGTATAGATTAGTCAAACATTGGTAACATGCCTGTCTTTCTGAGGGTTGAACATCCAGGAGTACCCGCATTTTTCTCCTGACATGTCCAAATTTGGATACCTCGCAGTTTCCATGTTTTCAGCCGGTTACTACATGTTACTATTCGTCGCATCCCCATAAGAATGTCGCAAAAGATGAAGTTGTACTAAACTATCCATTGATCATTAAGTCAATTGAATCCACTAAATCCCTATTGTTGGTGGTTAAGTCCCATTAAACTTAAACTTATCCATGGAGAACCGCTGATTCCCATCATTCACGCGGCGTCGTTTGCCGTCGTTTGGCGAGCATCGTCCCAGGCATTCGTCATACCCTGCACAGCAATGATGGCGTTCTCTTGCAACGCCCTCAGCCGCCGGGCGGAGATCGTTGTTGAAAATCAATGAGAATCGTAAATCAACCATGGATCAACCATCAGTTCATTAGAAGTATCTACTGTATCAACTGCTTAAACCTATTAAAAAAATCTCCGGCATTTTTGGTTCTTGAAGGTCAGCCACCTGCGCCACGCCATTCTCGGCCAAAGGGCTTGGTGTTTAGCAGAGGCTTCGGGATCAGTGTCGCGAGGATGGCTAAGAAACCACCCAGCAGACTCGTGAGATTGATGATGGTCGTCCTTGCTTGCTGTGGGAAACTGGGTTCGTCCTTACCCCTAATGATGGCCATTGTAACAGTGTAAATTGCAAGTTTTACATATTTTACTAGGGGAAGCGATGATAAACACCATCAAATTTTGGGGGTTGCCGAAAATCATCATTCTTTAACTGGGGTTCTGAAAGCTAGGGATTTCACCAAAATATAAGTATAATTCATGATCGTTCACTTCACTTGCTGTATGCAGAACCACAGTTAGCAGCCGCTGACTCTTTTATCATCTTTTATCAAAAATCTTCAGTTGAAGGCAAAGTGACTTTCAATCATGTTTGGTCAAAGATGTCGAAAGTCTGGAAAAATCCAACAAGAGATTTGCAGAAACGGTGGGTGAGGCAAAGCTGCAAGAGTCTCTTGCTGTAGGGGACTACCTCAACCTGAAAGCCGTTTGGAAAATCGGCTTTAGTAACATGTGCCTGCAGTAATGGCGAAGTTTCCTAAATCAAACTAGACCATGGCTTTCGTATCAAACATCTTGAAAAATTGGGTACCCCATTGTGCCATTGGATATGGCCCATGGCTAATGTGGATATAATAAAAGTTCTTGAAGTATCCACTTAGGAGACAAAAAACATGATACGAAAAAGACTCTAAATGACCTTCAAAATGGCCAAGCTCCCCGTGTCACGGTATTACCAGTTACCAGCAACACATCATCGTCCCCCAGGTGCCCCATGGTGCCCCAGGTGCCCCGCGTCCATTCGACCACGACACTGGGAATCCCAGTAGAGATCCAGGAAGCCCATAGGGATGGTGCCACCCCTGACGCTGTCCGCTGGAATCTCGATAAAAAGTCCCATCGCAAAAAAACATAGAAAAAAAAAGGCGAAAAAAAAACCAGCTGAAGCCCCCAGTGTTTGTTAGTTTACTTAGTTTTCGTTGCCTCTGAAAAAATCCCCGTGTTCATTTCAGGTTCAATCCCTACATAGTATCGCTGATTGAATCCCTACTTTTTGTTTGGTTCCATGCCAAGTAACCTCTGCGGCCGAAATCCCTATTTCATTTGCTGCAATCCCCCACTCATTCTTGATTCACCAGTATTTCTGGCTGCTGAACCACTTGATCTTTAGTGTGTTCGAATCGTCATAATTCCAAAATAGGAACTCCACTGTTGGTGTGAGCAAATGAATTGCGGTATTTCCTGAAGAAAACACAGGACATATTAGCCATTGGGAGACAAAAAACACATCTAAAGTCTAGTCCGCATCATTTGTTCCAGAACCGTTCTGAGTCCGCTGTGTCCGAGTCTCAGCCCAGTGAATGAGGGATTCAAAAAGTTGGACATGAAGAAAACCTGCCGGGCATCCCAGGGGACATCCCCATGGCTGGCAAGGGATTAACTGAATAAGTGACAGTTGATAGTCATGGGGCTTCCTAGTCATGGGGAAATTTATTTTTAATGTGATGCCATGAGGACTGTGGCACCAAAAAAATGGGACACGGAAATGGGACGCTCCCAACGGAAACATATGTGGCAATGTAAAACATCTAGAAATAGGTAGGTTATGGTAGCTTCCATAGCCATTGTTGCTGGGCAACCAACTCCAGCACCAACAGGTATGCGAACAGCTGTGACAACCACCCCACTTGTAGCTTGTAAGGCGCAGCTAAGGGTGCGTACTAATTATTTGAGACCGCTATCCGATATTCCTGGCCTGTGTGTAACCCAATTGCAAGGGTGACCACAGCATCAAGCAACTTGTAAGCACCTTTTTTAACCACCAGTACTTACGAGTGTTGGAATCCAAGTTCTTGTAAATTCATGCAGCATGGATATGTCCCAACAAATTAAGCCCTGGCAATCCTGTGCCCATCTACGAACCCATCAGTTCAAAGCGATCGTCATGGGAATATGAAATGTTTGGCTGGTTAGTACATGTATCCCTGTCTTTAGCAAATTAAAGAATTAAGCTACGCATCCACCGTTTCCCCAATTTTTCAGTCTCATCTGACTTGGAGAAAGCCACGCTTGTTGAGGACATTAACGCTGCTACGACATGGTTTGTCATCATTCCCCTCATGAAAATGCCAATCTCAAGGGATATTCCCATTTTTAGCCAAGCTCAAATTTCTTTGCACCTTGCAATCTAAGCGGTGCAAGTGAAAACTCTGATCTTCCTCCAACTGGTGTGCCCCCCATGAGCCCTACGCCGCTCCATTTATTTCTGAGAGACGTGATAGGAGACCAGGAACATCACCATGTTCACAGGTGCTTTGCTCAGGATCCAGAACCTCAAGACCAAAATAGCTGGGATTTATGGATGCTCGTCCCTCAAAATATGGTAACCTCATAACATCATGAACCGTGAATCAACTGAGCCCCACATACATTACCCATCAGAATCCATGGTTCAGCCTTCAGCTGGATCATCCTTGGCTTACCTGAGACATCCTCAACAAAGTGGAGCGAGATATGTCTGGCTTTTTCCCTCCAACCATGCAGCTCAAGATCAACCCAAAACCAGCCATTCCCGAGCCATTCCTGCATTGACAAATGTGCGGTCACCAACCGTACCGTACCGTCCCCAAAAGACGGGCGGGGCTTCCCAAACGAGTCCAAGTAGCAAAGCAAACAAAGGCGCTTCAATCCATGCAATGGCGGGGATGTAGTTGGGATCCTTGTAGACCTGGACTGCTGGACTGGGATCCGCTACAAGACCATCAATTTACACAGACTGTTTGAGTATACTCCAACGTGGGTATCTTTGTAATTTCTATGAGTTTCCTATGAGTTTTTTGAGGGTCGAGGTGAGCCTGTAAGACTTTTTTGGAATATTCCATCCAACGTGTAGTGTGGCCCTATCTTTGCAAATTCTATAAGTCTTGGCATTCTTGGCTGGTTAAATCCACTTTGTTTGCTGGTTGAGAACCCCACTGGAAGCCTTCCGGCTGGATTCCCAACATTTTCAACTCCCTGGCCCGCGCCATCTCGGAAGCATCGCACTTGTCCATGCCATCTGGACAAACCATCAAGCAGCCACTGGGAAAGATCCTGGGATCAACTCCCCATGGGTCAAGACCTTCAAAATAAGGAACATTAATAGGCTTCCGGATATATGAGTGTGTCTGAAGATGGGATATACCATGATATACCATATACCCCCAAAATAGTCATGTTTTGATAGGGACAATGATTAATCAGTGGATTTCGGAATACCATATTTACAGACAAATCCATATCATCATTGAGAATAGTACCAGATGGGTCGTTCTTGGCAGAGTTTGTTCCCTTGAACCAGTGCCTCTTCGGGGCATGACTCATGGGTCCAGCATCAGGTGGGGGTTTCCCTGTGTGCTGGCCAACGAAAGTGTTCTCTTCCTTAGGGCTATCTGATGATTGCCACTGAAACCCCTGAAACAAGCAATTCAAATTTATGGCTTGCACAGTTGAAACTGAGAACTTGGGAACCCTCAAACCCAAAGTGGATTGACAGTCGCAATGGGTGTAGCCTATACAACTCGGGGATGAACCTGGACAATTATGCTCTTGGATAACTGTCCGTGGACAGAAACCATAGTTGGGAACTTATTTCCCATGGGGCAAGTGGATTTCACCCTGATGGCCTACTAATTACCAACTGCGAAGATCCAAATTGTGCTCCCAAAGGGCTGCAGCCCAGCTCACAAGGTCAACACCTGGCAAAATTCCCCTCCGTATCCCGTGCAATTCCCAGTGGCTCATAGAGCACCCAAACGTTCACAGTAGCGATGAAGGTGCCAATCAAGCCCTGTAGGGTTGTTTGCACCTGACGTCCCGCAATGCGCTGGGGGGATGATGGATCAGAAGGATCAGAATGTCTGCCGTAGGGACCCCAGAATGGGATGAGAAACCATCTAGTGAACCAGTTCAAATCGGTTTCTTTGGGTAAATGTGAATCAGATTTTGACACATACATAATTCAGAGAGTATCACCTGCTCAAAAGGCTGAAACGATGGGGGTTTTGATTGGGACCTATCTTATAGTGGTGCAGTCCTATGAGGCATGTCACTGTACCAAAAAATTGGTGGTAGATCCATCCAATCTGCCCAAGCTATCTCACACTATTACTGAGGCAAGGCTGGCGTTTGTGGTGCTCACAAGACTATGAACAGGTCGAGGCAAACCGAGGATGGCTTCTTTATCGATTCATTTCCTGCGGCCAGCTTCAAGCGGGGCAAATATATCTTCCCCAGATAAAATATGATAAAATGCCAATACTTTAGATAGGATCTAGAATCTAGTACGGTGATTCACTTTGGTAGATTCTGGCCGATTCTTAAACCGCCGAACCCTGAGAAGCACCCACGGCTTCTTTCCCTTTCTTCTGTATCCTATGAAAATTTTGACGCCCCAACCTGTCCGCTAAGGTCATGACCGTCTTTCCAGTGTTGGTCAGCAAGCTGAAGAAGCAAAACTGGCACCTGAGGCCAGAGAAATTCAACATCGATGGGTTAAGTCATGGAGGTGCCAATGAACCTGCAACATTGTTCATTTTGGGCATTAAAATATCCATTTGGGGAATCAACAATTTTGACCCGTACCCATTAATAATTTCACTATATAATACCTATGTATCTGAGCAAATTGCAATAATTCCGACTATAAAATTTAACGCCCAGGAATTGAGATATGATAAATATTGAACCAAGAAAATATGGTGATAATGTCGAACCCCACCTGTTCATTTACCCCTTGGTTGTTCACTGGGGGTGCCATTTTTGTAGAAAATTATATACAGTATCACTTTTTCGGGATGGCTCCCTACAGGAAACAGATGAAGTCACACCAACATCGCACCGGACACAATTCCCAGCATTGAACTCCGCACTCCACCATGTTCAAACAAACATGTTGCGCCCATGGAATGCCGATGATTTCCTGTGAGTGCTTCTACCCACCTTGGAGCGACTTCCCTGTAAAGTCAGACCCCCTAATCATTACATTGAAGGGGAGTCGGTGCGACTTGATTCACTTCGTGTAATGAATCAAAGAGCCGTTATCAATCCGGGGTTGATGTTAGTTGGGTTGATGGTTTGAACATGTTGAAACCTGCCCTGAAAAATATCATGAAGAGGATCCTTCAATTTTGAGCCTAATCATCCCATTCTTTGGAGAAGGGCACATGATTAACCCAGGATTACAGTAATAAATCATAATAAATCTCCAAGTGTTTTGCAATAATAATTCATCATTGTTTTAGGGGCACCCCCCGAAATTAGCAGTCATATTACAGTAGTTTATTAATCCAGGGTTGACATCATTTGTTTGGTTTGTCTGAAAATCGGATACCCCAAATCTGCATCGCTTCGAAAGTCGATGTTCCCCTCGAAATAAATCAGCATATCACTGGGACCCATCCAGAAACGCGCCAGAAGTTCTCCTGGCAAATTCTCTGGCGCCAAGGCACACGTTGGGCCAGTAGCCTTTGTAGGTTCCTGGAATGAAACCACAATCAACGAGGTCCTCGACTTGTTCCGCCTCGAAGAAAATTCGGCATCAACGTTCTTGACGCAAAGAGGATCCCTCAAATGACAGACACGTCCCAAGTATTTACGTTTCTTTACGTTTCTTGTCCCAAGTATTGACACTCGTGTCCTGGGAAAATACGCTCAGACTCTGGATTTCAAAAGGCACAGGGAAAATGCCAGGAGTGGTGCGATTGCGTTCACTTCCACAAAAATTAGCTCAAAACACAGGAAATTCTCAAGGACACATTTATCTTCATGTTCGTGGATGTAGGTGTATGAATGTATATGTATGTAATGCAATGCAATGTCATGCTACAATGTAATGTAATGTAATGAAAAACAAAATAGTAAAATAATGTAATTTAATAATATATATATGTATATATATATGTGTATAATTATATATAATTATATATAATTATATATAATATGATATAATATAATACCTTGTAATATCATGTAATGTAATGATGTAATGTAAAAATGATCTAATGTATATGTGTGTATTTAGGTCTGTACGTAGGATTACGTAGCTATATATGGGATGGGATGGCATGGTACGGATGACCAAATCTCAGGATTTCTGGGACAACTCGACATGCGTAATGTGGGATCCGACACACTTCAACAGAGACTGTGGTATACTTGATGTTTGCATATTGTTGAATGACGTTGAGTGGGTATATCTATCTGCATGTATGTGTACATATGTATGTGTATATATATATATATATGTGTGTGTGTATGTGTATGTGTGTATGTATGTGTGTATGTACGTACGTACGTATGTATGGGTATGTATGGTATGGTATGGTGTGGTATGGTGTGGTATGGTGTGGTATGGTGTGGTATGGTGTGGTATGGTATGGTATGGTGTGGTATGGTGTGGTATGGTGTGGTATGGTGTGGTATGGTGTGGTATGGTATGGTATGGTATGGTGTGGTATGGTATGGTGTGGTATGGTATGGCATGGTATGGCATGGTATGGCATGGTATGGCATGGTATGGTATGGCATGGTATGGCATGGTATGGCATGGTATGGTATGGCATGGTATGGCATGGTATGGTATGTTATGTTATGGTATGTTATGGTATGTTATGTTATGGTATGTATCTATGTATCTATGTCTCTATGTCTCTATGTCTCTATGTCTCTTTGTCTCTATGTATCTATGTATCTATGTATCTATGTATCTATATACATATATATGTGTATCTGTGTATCTATGTATCTATGTATCTATGCATCTATGCATCTATGCATCTATGCATCTATGCATCTATGCATCTATGCATCTATGTACCTATGCATGTATGTAGGTATGTATGTATGTATGTATGTATGTATGTATGTATGTATGTATGTGCGAAATCATTTGTGTATACACATGAAACATATATACACATAGAGCACTGGTGACCATATACATATACGTATGTACGTATATATGTATATACGTATATGTAGGCGTATACGTATACAAATACATATTATATCATATATTATATATATACAGTATATATACACACAGCGGTCCCGTAAAAGATAGAAACAAAACATCCGAGTTCCCGGCCGTCAGGTCCGAGAAGGCTTTCACCTGCAGTGACAAGCCGCGGCTCGCGGGGATGGGCCCATAGTTGAGCTGGGATTCAATAGATTTACAGTACTCAGCAATAGGAATTTGATGGGGAGTTCACCCATGTGTTTAAATTGATTAAACACTTGGATCATCAAATTTAAATATTGAATGTCCCCAACATTGGCCCCTAAAATGAATCGATCAGAATGGTACCACACCGCGTATTTAAGCGGTATGGTATTTCAGTTTGTGAAGTAGCTTGATCCTCAGAGTACATATCCATTGAAAATGTCGACCTGTGGGCCCAGAGCTTTGGCTCATGGCGAGCCAAAAACATCCGCAGTGAGGTTATAAATGGCCCTGGGGGCGTTTTGACATTTTATCCCACTTGGGTCAGTTTTTGTGAAGGTCATACCCCACTTGGTAATTGGCTCCACGGCTTGCTGGAAGTTTTTATCCAGCTATAGTTCGATGATTTTCTCCAGCTGGAACGCCCATTTAGTTCAGGGATGTCCAGATACTTTGATGACACCGGCGAATAATCATCGAGCAATCCTTGGGACCTCCTTTGATATATGAAAGAGTTCCATCATCTACTTACAAGATGATATCCACATGGGCTAGTTTTCCTGAAGTATTCCTACATTGGTTCTTGCAATTTCGCAAAGCTCAATCATCAGTGGAATCAAAAGATCATTCCATGTTCAACAAGAAAATCATCTTCCAAGGGTTTCGGTTTTCCCCTCTTCGCTTGCTTTTTTTAAAGGTAGAACGACCACTAAATCTCAATCCATTGCTACTAGTAGAACCTGGGAAAAATAATGATATTTCTGTCAGTTGCAGGCATAAAACCATAAGGCCATTTCTCAGCCGCACGTACTGTGGTGATCCCTAAAATCATCTTAGAGGTTCGCAGTTTTCTCCGCCGATTCGAGTTGTGTGTGTGTGTATGTATATATAATATATATGACATATATGTGAATATGCGTAAAATACATTGTATTTTGCATAATGATGTGTTTATAAGAAAACATACACGACAATATTATATGTTTTACATATAACACACAGTAGAATGTGTATATACATATATACATATATAATCATATATACATAGTATTATACATCCCACAATAGTAGAGAACATGACACCCCTCAGTAACCCCAGTGGTTTGGTCGCCCGATTTGGTCCACCTTCTCCCACTTTTCAGCATCGTTCGGATGGCCATTCGTCAGGTAGAAGCCACGATATGTGTCTGCACACAGATGGGAACCTGAGATCCACCGGAATGGACAGTTGGGACCGTTTCACACATCAAAACTGACTGGTGCTTAGCAGGGCGCGAATGGATGGGAATGGGGGAATGGGATGATCATTACTAGTGATTATGGATCATTCCCTCATTCCCTGCTAAGCAGCAGTAAGAAAATGTTGTGTTTACCTGCCCATGGAATAAAATTGGACGATCAACAAGACTCCAGGTAACTTTCTTGAGATGACTATGCGAATGGATTTATGGTGGATATATCTAATATATATATATATATCTGTTGCTGGACGGGTTTCTAAATGGGTTCTAAATAGAAACCCACCAAAACGGGGGCAGGGCCCAATTTTGTGGAGATTCACAACCCGCTCCCAACCGCTCCATTCACCAACCCTTGTCCTTCATATGCTTGGTGGCTTTCAACCAAGCAACAGGTCCTCTGAAACCTTCTGTGTGTTACAAAATGGAGGGGCAAATGGCCCTGAAATGGCTACAAACAAATGCCAACTATATTCTGTATATAATATCATGTTGCATCGATCTGATGCTTGGAGAATCTTCACCCTCATTATTCTGGAAACATCATCAATCAAATCCAGTGCACTATGGGTCATGGGTGCTGAGGGCTTATCACTTGGATCCTCTGGAAGAGATGGCTCATCTTGAGTAGCCCTGGGTTGAGTCGTTGAGGTGCCTTCATGTCACCCCCAGTTTCTTGTCATTCTTGGAACCTTGAACCATCCATTTTGATCCATTTTGGAGTGTTGAAAACATATATAAGTGTAATCGTTTCAATATGAGAGGGTGAAAAAAACACCTAAATGCAGGAAACTGAAGTGACCACAAGTCTGATGCGGCTTAATCTTACTCAGCACAAATTGGGTAGTTTTTTGCTCAGTGGATGGCATCTTTTGCCTCCCAAAAACCTCCCCATCCCATAGTGTCATCCATTGTCATCCTTTTAACCCCCCATAAGGTGATATAAATTGGCCATCCCTTCGATTTTGTTCGTATCCCCCAGGTCGAACTCGCACAGGTCCGGGTCGTTATGGCACCCGTTTTTTGCCAAAAGGCCGAAGACCAGCTGACGGAGGTGAGAGGAAAACAAAGGCATTCCAAAGATCACCATCAGCGTGGCGGTACTCAAAGCCTGTCGGCTGGAATTTCCGGACTCACATGGTATGATTTTTGGGGTGTTCGGGGGGAAAAAAGTCTTATTGTATGAATGTTGTTGATATCGTTATTGTTATATACTATCTTTGTAGTTATTAGTCTTGTTGTTTTTGTTCTTGTTCTTCTTGTTGTTGTTGTTGTTGTTGTTGCTGCTGCTGCTGCTGCTATGTATCTGTTATTCTATATATATATAGAGACATATATATGTACGTGGATACAGTTTTTTTTGCTGACCGTATTTTAGCGTCCAGTTGTAAGTGCGTTTCGGTGAAGCGTAGTAAAATGAATCACTTGTGATTTCTATCTCCTGCTTGCCATCCAAGATCAGGGCAAGCACGGGGCGGAGGTCAGGGGATGGGGCATCGTTTGATCATGATTTGGGGTGATTTGTTAGACACTTACCGTTACCCAAATCTTTGCCATATTCTCGATGGGAACTCACAGATCTAGATTCCTTAAAAATATATATCTAGTTATACTGACCACAGGGTTGAAAGCAATACTGAGGTGGTCGAGGGTTGGTCACGGACAATTTGAGGATGTACTATATAGTTACAATATGTTACAATAGCTACAGCTCTTAGAGGAAATTGAGATGGCTATCTTTCAAAAATCGTGGCAAGTGGCAATCGCGAAGGCAATCTGGTGAAACAAATCCTGAAACTGTGACAAGAGCGGTGCACCGAGGGTGCGCATCACCTTTCCATACCTCTTATGTACCCTACATCTATCTTAAGCAGCAAACGATCCATGCCTTCAAATTCTCAGCCATCACTTCGGGGGCCAAAAAAAAGTACCCCATCCCCGCCCTTCACCAAGAAACCAGGGCCAAATGACCCATGAAGACTTTGTTGTGGTTGGCATATTTCACCGTTCTTTTGGCTTTGGCTGGGCAGGCGCGAACGGGATAGTTTCATGCTAGGCCCAAGGGCTAAGAATGATGGGATAATGATGGGTCAAATGACTAGGGATGCCATGGGATTCCAACTTCTGGTTGCGCAGCACCTGATCTGTGGACCCAAGAGGAATGTCTGTTGGGGCAAGTCGGCTTCAAACATGCAGAAACCCAACCTGGCCTCAAACAAGGCAGAACCAATATATAACCGTCAAAGGGGTACTAAAGGAACAAAAAAAAAGTCTCAAACTGTGCAATGTGGGTTTCCTTCGCAAGAGAATGCAAACTTGAAGCAAATCGCCTAGTCCATTAGAGCAATCCGTTCAGCCGAAGATGCTCTGGATCAATCTCAGTTCTTCTTCCACAGGTTCAGGGGTCTCCTGGGCGACTGCCATGCTACCAAAAAATTCTGAAAACGGGAATCAACCAACAAAAATGGTCTCAAAAATGCCAACAAAGGGGAAGAAGTCACCAAAATTTGGGGTTACTGTGCTACACCCAAAATGCTTTCCTGCTGCAAATGCCCGAATGTCTCTGGTTCATAAGGCCGTGAAATACTGGAACATCCTTCCCCTCAGGCCAGAGCTGACTAAACAGCAAATACTGTAACGGACGACTTCCCAGTTCAGTATGGCCATTTTGGGGGATCCTTCCTACTTGTCAGTGGTTACATTTCAGGATGTCCAAGAATGTGAGAAAAGTTAGGTATCCTAAACCTACAGTTTCTACCTAGCTGCCAATCTTCGTATAGATATACCCCGTGTTGGTGGAGCTGGGCGCCCCACAATTTTGACATCTCCATTTGAGCCATGGCCAAAACCCCTGGGCAATCATTCTTACACAATTTCCCCAATGAAACATGTCACTGCAATCCCATCTCAAAACCAACAGGGCTCAAGATTGTTCAGTTCGCCACGTTAAATAACCAGATGGTGATTAGTGGGGATATTGCATTAATCATTAAATAGCCATGGGATGCCATTGGTATATGTAATAAACTATGTTTGATTATCCATGAATGGGTACATTCATGGGTATACTAATAGTCATCAACAAAATAATTACCATGTAGTAATAATCAGTTGATTCACTATTGAAGGTAACAAATCATTACCATGAATTTACCAGAATATACCACTAAACAATTGTTGATTACCAGTAATGCTATATTACCAAAAGGTAACCCCAACAAACCTCCATCGCCAAGGCACGCAGCACATCAACAGCGAGCGGCCTCAGATTCGTGTGGTCACTCGACGTGAAAAACCGCGTATGGGAACAGTATGATTGTATGCGTTATACATTAGTTACTAAGTGGATAGTAACTGGAAAGTAAATCCAAGTGTATATATTGATGTATACATAGATACATACGTGCAGATCCATGCATGATGTAAGTCTGGGACAATGATGTACATATCAAACCTGGAACAAACCATCACTGGGATTTTTCCCTTTACTAACATCATATTTGAATGACGGACTCGTTTTGCAAAGGTTGCCCAAATACAAAGGTCTATAGATTATATGTGACCTAATGTTACCCCACGTCGCATAACATCACTTTCAGATTTCTAAGGTTTTCGGGTTTTAGGATCAGGGTTTTACGGTTGATGTGTTTTGGTTTCAAGGTTTTCCCACAAATTTCCTTTTTTTTAGGTTTAGGGCTTACGGTTGTTGATTTTGGGTTTGATTCGGGTTCTAGTCTAGGGTTCAGGGTGATGTGTGCAATGACGCACCGGTTTCCGGTCCTGTACCTGAGTTTTACGGGAATGCCAAGAAGACGCACTATATGTATATATACACATATATACATTTGTATATACATATATATATATACACATATTTATACATATATACGTATACATACATATCTAGGAATCTACTGTACATGGCCCGCAAAAAGAGATCTCTGGTGGAAACTTCCCGTCCAACGCCGAGGTGGCTACTCTGCGTAGCTTTCTCATCAACTGGCATCGTGTCTGCCTCAGTTCCAAGCATACCAGATCATGGGGATATGTTGTGGGACATCTTATGATATATAGAGAGAGAGGGAAGAATTCACCAATAATTTGGGATGGGCATGGCAGATTTACCCCCAAATTGTGGCAATGTTAATAGGGGAAATGGTGATTCACCATTGGATTTTGGGACGGAACACTCTTTTCAGACAACACCAGGCACAGTATTCACAGTGCAGACGCAACAATGAATATATATTTGGAGGGACAAAAGAGCACAAATGTTTGTAGAACACTATAGTGTACAAACATATCCAAACATCATCAAAGTGTTTGCAAAATTACGCCAGCTTTGCAACCCAACAGCAGGTTCCAAGGTTCCAGCTTTGCAGTTCCGCTCCGGTTTTTGGGAGCTGCAAGAATCGAACTCCCAGACCCAGAGTGTGAAACCCAGCAGTCACTGCTGTTGGGAACAAATCAAACTGTGATGTATTTTGACCAAGAAAAGTTGCTTAAAGCAACAAAATCGAGAAGAACAACAAAACTTAAAAGAAAACAACCAAAACGGGGAAAACGCAAGAAGCAGCCAAAATCAGGATAGAACCAACAAACTCAAAGCTTCGGATGCAACCAGCAAGCAAACCGGCTTGCTAGCCCCAGAACCAAAAATCCCTTCCAATGTCTTGAAGATGGGCATCACCCTCAATCCACATGTATTGTATGAATCAAAGACCTGATTCAAAGGCCATGTTAAACATGTTACATTGTTTCTCAATATGGCTTTTGTTTAGAAATAGGGTACCCCTAAATCCATTGGTTAATCATCATCCCGAATTAAAATCGCCATTTGGTGGGTATATTAGGGTTTCAGACACACGCAAATCTCAGGTCGTTGGTTAGTTATACCAGTAGTGCCGCACAAGGCGGTGGCGGAAGTTTCAAAAATAGGAACCTATAGGAGAGATTGGCTGTTGTGAATCAGGGATGGCAGAGCGAATCCACTGATGGACCGAAAGGTGCTTGAGGTCTCCTCTCTTTCTCTCTCTTTCTCTCACTATCTACTTACCTACCAGCCTATCTTCTATGTATCTATCTATCTATCTATCTATCTATCTA
>Ga0126342_10002262_pt1 | contig 29578 bp, 20 predicted proteins | sample Cyp1metagenome_FD_92528 | JGI IMG/M metagenome (GOLD analysis project Ga0126342, IMG submission 92528) | Coral microbial communities from Lord Howe Island, Old Settlement Bay, Australia - Cyphastrea 1 metagenome | ecosystem: Host-associated > Invertebrates > Cnidaria > Coral ...
TAATCGATACTGGGATGATACCAATTTAATCAACAAATTGGTTGCCTAAAATGAAAATAATAATGCACATATGATTATTCATGAACATGGTAGAAAACAAGTAGATACATTAAATAATCAATGGTAAGATGATACCCATTTAATCAATCAGTCTGTTACCTCAGGGAAATAATAAGCTACCTATAATGCAATTCAATTCCACTATATATAATTTTTTGGAAAGACCCAAGAATCCATTTCCAGAGACCCCAGATCAATTACAAAACATTTATTCTAAACATATTACGAGAGGAGGACATTTTTCATGGCCACCATCCTGGGACCATTCCTTGTGCGACAACACCAGCACCATTGACCCTCTTACGATTTGAAAGGCAGATACGATGGCCCATAGCCCCTTACCATCTGTGGGAATTTTGATGTTGTGATTGCGACGCTACCAGTTGGGTGGTTAGGACGGTTAGGAATTGAGGTTTCTTCAAAGATGGGAAAGATAGCCCCAAGATGCCCCAAGTCAGCAATGTCCAAGGGAAATGCCAGTGGATTTAGGGATGCACTATTTTCAGACAAACCCGGGTGCAACTTGCTTGGCTTGGTTCTTCTGGCTGGCTTGTTATTTCCAAGCGCTGCTTCCATTTGCAAATGGGCTTGTCACCCCAGGAAAGGAACAGTATTTTGCCCAGGTGATGGTAGTGATTGACCCTGAAAACGAACAAAAAGAATCAAAAAGATATGGAGAACCCACGGTTTCCCAAGGATACAGATGTGCATTTCTGGTAAAGTTCTTCAGTTCTTCCATATCTGTAGTTGGAAGGTATCAGCCCATTTAGTTGCTGTACGTAAGAAGATCCTGATGTTATTTCCGAATAGTTACAGAAAAATTTCGAATCTTGGCAAACCATTCTAACCTCTGGAATTGGACTTTGGGGATGCCCAGTGACCCCCATGAACTCTCAATAAAGATAACAAAGCCCCATAAGAAAAAGGGAATCCCATCCCAAGAAAATGCACTGGAGGTGCGAGGCCTCAATGCCGAAGCCGAAAATCTCTGAAAATCGGCGGGCTACGAAATCCAACATCATGGACAGCTCGTGACTGTGAACGGGCCAGCGTACGCAGCGTACCCGGTTTTGCAAGGACGAGCTCAACACATTTTCCCATGCAGGATGTGGGGGGAAGACTTCAATGGTTGCAAGGGTGTCCTGCACCAATCGAATTGTATCTAACTGTACCTGATTGGTGGTTTGGAACATGAATTTTATGACTTTCCATATATTGGGAATAATAATCCCAACTGACTTTCATATTTTTCAGAAGGGTAGGTATACCACCAACCAGGAAACATAATATTGTACCAATCCCATATTTTACCCATGCGAAGAATAGACTCCATGGGCAGACCCATCCTTCGGAGGCAGATGACGTGGCCGGAGTGTTGCAAGCCATTGAGGCGAAATCCCGGTGGCCGCCGGTGGCTGTGGGGAATTCACCTGGCATTTTCTAGCAAGCCATGTTTCATTACCGGAGGCGAATGTATACCCTCTGGTAAACTAACAGTTTGCTATTGAAAATGGTCATTTATAGTTGATTTACCCATTGAAAATGGTGATTTTCCATAGCTATGTTAGTTTACCAGAGGGTAATGATTATATTGGATCATATTGGATTGTAATGGATTACAATGGGATACGTTTCACCAACTTGATAGGAAGTATCAGTGTATTGTGTAAAATCCAATTGTTACCACCCATATCACATGTTGATGCATCGGCTACACTGCTTTGATGGCCCCAGCAGTTCAAGGCTCCATGTTCGCCCTCGAGCACCGCTTACGGAAGAGGAGTTGCGGAAAAAAACGTGAAGCCTTCATAGCGAGGCGCCAAAAACGTCGAGAACGACTGGAAAACGAAGAAAGCTCTTCCAGCTCTTCTTCGATTCCACCGAAGTAGATGCTTCTGACAGCAACGATTCGTTCAGCCTGTTGAGCCTGGGAAGAATGGATCCCAGAGTCATGATACATGAACATGTGGATTCTTACAAAACATGGAAGGCGATAGGCCCCCAAAAAAAGTGATAACCTATATCTTTTGGTATCAACAATTGATTTTGACGGTGGCTCATATGATATTTGGGTGTGGTACCTGAAAATGGGGATTACCACCAGTTGTGGCCATCAAATCATTCGGAAAGTGATGAACCACAATCTTCTGGGGCACCCTATATGGCACCCCACGTTCAAACAAACCCAAGCATGTATACAATGTATACCAACCAAAAACAACCTTCTATGTGATTTTAGTTGGTCTCACAAATCTGGAGTTGGTATATTTGGGGATATGTTGAGTAAATTTTAAAACAAGCACAGCTTCTGTGTGATTTTTCACTGGGATTCTCCTGGAGTATGTCAAGCAAAATTGTGATTTAACAGCAAGAGTTGAAATTCACCAGCCCAAAGCACAACTAAAAGGGCATGGGGGTTCAAAGAACACATATTTAAGGCATCACAAATTTCATATCAGTATGCATATTTAAAACATCAAAGAAAGCGAAGGCATCAAAAAATAACAGAAAATTGTATTTAAGATATTAGTCTCAAAGCATCATATGTCTTGCGCTCGTGCAGTGTTCTGGACCTTCTCTAATCGGTCCTTTGGTCCCTTAGTAAACTCTAAACCATCCCCAAATAAACATCAGACCCATTCTTAATGAGCCATAAACCAAACTAAAAAAACTAAACCAACCCTAAATAGATCCTAAACAAACCCTAAAGAAGCCTGAACCATTAAACAAACCCTAAAGCAATCATGGAAAATGAGAGGTTCGAACTCCAAAAGGCTGCAAATTCCCGTCAACATGGCAGCTTTGAACTCCAAACATGTTAGGTTTCAACTCCAAATTAGTGCCAAAAAACATAGAACATGAATGACTATGACAGGTTCCGGGGAATATGTTTTATGCATTGAATATTTATTTTTTGATGCCCTCGAATTTTTGTTTTTGATTCATCACCCCCAAGAATTTGTGTGTGTGTGTGTTTAATAATCACATTTGGTGTAGTTTTCTGGGATTATAGAATATTATAGATTCATATGGATTGTCTAGGGGTAAAAGTGTTGGCCATGTTTCTAGACGAATGTGAAATTGTTTTATTTGTTTCTTTGGTTCATTTTGAACGAATGGTCACCTGGTGGCTTTCCTTGCTTGTTTGCCATCTTAAACGAAATGACGACTGTGGTTGGCTGTGAGCCGTGGTTCATAGACGAATCTGTGTATTGATTTTACTGTTTGTTGAGCCACCTGGGGATGGACAACCAGGATAGTTTTTGTGATAATCCCATCACCCTAATATTGAACACCCCAATTTATTGTCTCAATTATGAGGAAATTCCCTACGGTTTCTAAGGATGGGGAAGGGATTAATTGGAATTTATATGAATTTATGGCATAAACGGGTTTTCATGTTTTTTTTCTGAGTTCAAAGAGGAGCACCATGTCCATTTGCCAGAAGTACTGTCCCCGAAACGGAAAAGATGTGCCCTTTGGAAAAGCATAGACATGTTCTTGATAGGGTGTATCCTTTACATCCTTTACAAAAGAGGAGGGTTTCTAGCGCATCGCGTTTTTCGTCCCAATAAGTGGTGTATTGGTATGTCACAAATTAGGCACCCCACAACCCTATGGTTTGCCAATGTTTGCCATGTGTTCACTCCCAGAATCAGGCAAAAGTACCCCCCAACTTTTCATGAAAACGTCCTTCTGAATGTTCATGAAACCCCCTATTGATCCCTGTTGCTTTTCGCTTCAACATGCTTCCTCAGAAACTCTAGTTCCTCCTCTTTAATCCAATTTATCTATATTTATCTCATGAAACCATGGCTTTTCATATTGCTTTCATCAGTTTTCATGACTTGGATCATCCATTCACCGGTGACCACCGGAGACAACCGCCAGGAAAGCGAGGCGCAGCCCAGCACCTGCATCCAAGCCCTGCGGGTCAGCGCCGAACATGCGGCCCTAGAGGCGGGAAACCACCGAAAACTTAGCCAATGGCGCTTGGTAAATGGATGTAAATGGTATATGATTAAGCTTGGTAAATGATGGTAAATGTTATATATATATATATATTATATTATATATATATATGAACTTTAATTGTTCAGATCATATGCTTAAAATTGGTGTCCAAATGGTGATCGCAAAAAATCACTTGAATTCCAGATAATTCCAGGATCTGCGATTATTTCCCCAATAGTTGGGTGATGTTTGTTGTTTTTTCCCGTACATTTACTCTTTTTCAATGGCGAAAAAACCAATGTACAGAAGAAAAATGCTAGGAGAATGAATCCCAATTCCCAATGAATCCCAATGTCGTTGGTTTTCGGTCGTTCCCGAACATTCGATGTGGTTTTGCCCACGGTTGTGTCCATAAAATTGCTGGTTTTTTCACGAGAAAAATTCAGGGAGATTTGTCATCAGACTGAACATCTGGATCACGGCAACCCATAGATTTACCCGTGGCTTTGGATGAGGGGTCAAAATTGGATACCCCTAACATCCCCTAACATTGGTCAAGACTGAAAATTGCCCATCTTTTTGCAGTCTGGGTCTCGAATTTGCAGCTTCTGGTATTCTTCAGTACTCGTATTTCGAAAGTATCATCATGGAAACATGATCTCTAAATGTGTATATATATATAATATATACACACATATGGCAGGGTATTTGTTAAAAAAAGAACGGTCATGATGGGGAATCCATCCATTCTTGTCTGTCGCTTCACCATCCCGCAGGGATTTTGAGGGTGAACTTTCCAGCCATTGATGTCTCAACGGAATCGAGGTTTTTTTTACCTATTTCGATGGGATTTTATGGTGGTTTAGTGGTTGTTTATGGGATTTTATGGTGATTTAATATGATTTAATGGGATTTAGCCTCTGGTAAACTAACGGTTTGCGAACTGGAAAATCACCATCTTTAATAGGTAAACCAACTATAAATGGGGCCATGTTCAATAGCTATGTTAAATTACGAGAGGGTAATTGCCGTAAGATAATGCGGAAAAAGAGGCCATTATAAATCGTTCATTTCTGGAAAACAGAATGCCGCCATCAGCCACCTACCATAAACCATCGTACATACATATCATATAGATGACTTACAAAGAAGCACCATCTACAAAAAACTGGTACTGTCCATCTACAAAAAACGGCGAGTGTTAAAAAAACAAATAAGAATTGATATGTGCCATGGGAGTGTCGATTCCGATTCCCCACCGGAATCGGAGGACCATCCCTTCAGGGTGGGGGCCCAACTTTAGCTATAGTTCTGTGGTGTGTTTTTCCAAAGCATCGAATTCACCAACCAAGTTATACAATGTTCTACAATGTTATACATACTAGTCCGTGAAACATCGTCCACAAAGGCCATGGGTTTTCCCCAAAATTCGGATGACATCTTCAACCAAGTCGAAGTCGAACTGGCGGAGCCAGGTTTCCCGCCTGAAAAAGTGCCACAACTCATGGCGAAGTGTCACAGAGGCGAGCATGGAGCGAGCATGGACCAATGGCGGGAAATTTCGGGGAGGCTGATGATCGTAATCCCATAATATGGAGAATGATATGAATAGTAATCTGACCTGATATCATTCATAGATTCTATCTATTCGATTCATTCTATTCTATCTATTACACAGCCAGGATGGATAGGACAGAAATAGACATAGAACTAGAAATAGAAATACAATAGGACAGAATAAATACACTGTAGATAGTATTAATGTACCTATATATATATATATATATATCATGTACAGATGTTTCGCAAGTCGCAAGTATTAATGGATGTCCTGGGTTAACTTCTTCCAACTGCTATAGTGATGTACTCCAGATCGCAACCTCACTGGCCGATGTTTAAGGCTACAAAAGCCTAGCCAAAAGACATTACCAAAAATTGAACAAAATCTGACGAAAAGATGTGACATACTAAAGATGGTCATTATGTTTTTGCGTTGTGGTTTGATCTTCAAAATATGCCCCCAGAAAAAAGGGGCGCTTCACAAAAAATAATGGGTCCCCAAACCATAGCTTTCCGAATGAAACATGAATGATGTTGGGGTACCCCATTTCAAGAAAATATCCATATTCCATTGATATTCTCATGTTATTCCAATATGTTTTCCATTCGTTGTTGAACCCTGCCAAGATCCCATTAAAAAAAGATCCATTCGGCATTTCCTACTTTGGGATAGTTCCTAATTCTATTTACTGATGATATCACAATTTGGCAAAACATGAATTATATCTACTATAAATGGTGAGTTCCTCATGTTTGCCGCTTAGATAGCCATTTATAGTAGTCATTATACCATTATCATTAATTATGGTTATTATTATGGTTATGAGTATGATTATTATTATGGTTATTATTATGGTTATGGTTATTTTGGTTATGACTTTTATTTTCTTATCATTAATATTAACTAATCATTAAAGGCCATTTGATTAACCTATAATAGTTACCATAATGGGAATATGAACGGCAATAATCATAATATAGTGGGTTAATCATTCATATGACTGGTTATTATGGCCATTAATATTCCCATTTACTATTATTACTATGTTGAATTTTACTGGAACCATTAATATTCCCATTGGTCGTAGCCATTGATCTTCACGCCAAGCTCCGAAGCTCTCGCGGAGGCACGAATCCATCGTTTGGAACATGCCAAAGATGAGGCGGAAAAAGCGACGTCCGGGCCCCGACGATGCCAAGGATGGACATATACGATATACGTAGGAATATATATAGGAATATAATAGGAATATAATAGGAATATAATCAATGGATATATCTGTATATATGGATATATAGGAATATAATCTCTTTGGGATATAATCAGTGAATCTATTATATAGGAATATATTGGACATATATGTATGGATATATATATATATATAACATAGGAAAACATGGAATATCATTGTAATATGGGTTGCGCTCTGGTGGTTTTGCGAATTTGAAAATGGCCTATAGAAATAGATTATAAACATGATGATTTACCTATTCAAAATGGTGGTGTTCCACAACTATGTTCAATAACCAGAGGATAACCTGGAAGTTACTGGAGAGATTTCGTATTGACCTCACCAACGGTGAAAGATCCAGAGACCCATCTTCCGAGACACATTTTGTCTTGGCGTTCCACGTGAAATCACAGAAGGGCAACCACACCTTTTTTCTGGGTAAGCTAACCCTACTTAACCCTGCTGGAACTCGTTAGAACGTGTTAAAGTTAAAGCTGTATTTCTCTCGTAAAACAGTGCGTTTTTTCGGAGCAGGATCCATCAAACGGGTCATGAGACTCGCCAAGGCAAGACTATTTAGCCATCGAAGCAAAGCTGAACAGTGGCTGTGCCCAGCGGTGCGGGGCGTGTACCCAACTGGCACCAAGTTTTCGATTATGAAGATGTGGGTTTGTCCAAACATGGTGGATATATGTATATATATATATAATCCCCGTGTGAAATTCTCTAGTAAATGCTATGACCTGGGTCCCGGAAAGTGAACCAAAAATTTCACAGGAGGATTATATATGGTTACACAGCCTTCACCTTAAATTCACAGGAGGATTATATATATATATATATATACTGCATATACATACCTAAAATTGTAATTGTAATCGGGAAAATGATGATCAACTATCCACTTCGGGGACCAGCGAAGAACCCATGTAGCACAAAATCGTGGTCGCAGCTTCATTTCACACCCCACATGCTGCTGCCCTCCCGCCCGCTCGGAACCGAAGGTCAGTTAGATGGCTGTTTAGGTGGTCAACACAGAGGTAGATCGACTGACTCGGCCGCAGCCATTTAGGAATAGTAAAACTTGCGGTACCATAGATTTTAGTAGCTACTTTGATCTTCAGGGTACTAGGTTTTTGATCCATAGACATTGATTTTTCTTCATGCTCACGTGTATCGTTGAAAGAAGTCATGTCAAGTAATTAGAGTGGGTGGTTTGAACCCACCCAACAATCTGGGTTTGATCCACAAACCATCAAGATCCAGCCCCGATCAGGTTTGATCCGTGATGATCAAAAACAGCGTTCAGCCATATATATATATTATGTATACACGACTCTTCCAAGTAGATGTTATACATACATATATGCATATATAATCCTATATATATAGATATGTGTGTGTGCGTATGATATATGATTATACAATGTATTTTTCCAATATATTAGTACAATACATAAATACATTTGTAACATTTGTACACGCACACATATATATATAGAGCTAGCTGGGCTCCATAGATACACATGTTTCATATACGCACAACTATCTATCTATTATATACATATATATGTATGTATATATATATATGTAAATATCTCTGGCCACCATTTGGCCCATCGCTTCAGGTTTCAGAGGAATTGTCAGCGAGAAGAGCCGTGCATGTTTGATGGGCGTCGTCTTGGGATCCAGCAAGGCCGATTAGCCGCCGATGGCCATCGTGGTGAAAGAATGGGATCCTAAGAATATCGAGGCTGTGGTGGGATCCAAGCATTGAATCCAAGTGTTTAGATAAATAGTTTTAAGATCTTTTTAAGAATGTTCATAAATATTGAATAATATGATCCTGTTGGAGAAGGATATCTACTAACAAATATGGGCGTGTGAATACGTTGCGGCAATCTACCTTGGCACGATGGAAGATCACCTATGACCATTTCCACTGACGGATGATCTTGCTTCTTTTTTCAAGATAGCATCCCACCGGATCATAGCCGATACATGCATATGTACTGTATATGCAAGACATATATACTGAATGATATATATATCATATATAATCATATATATATATACATATTATATCTTTCCACCGCCATGGAGTCGCAGGGCATGATTGCCACGTGCTACGCCGCCTGGCGTGGAGCCACCGAGGAGGGGAAGGTGCGGCCGGCCGTGCGGCCGTGCGGGGCGTTGGGGGAGATCATCATGGTATACTGGCCATTATATATGGATATAACATGATATAATATTATAATGGCTATATATTTCCCATTATATCTAGTTTTTTTTCTGGCCATTACATTAATGCCAACCTCGGATTAATGCCAACCATGGTTTATTCAGGGGGGTATTCCCCCAATAGTCATGATTTGATACTTTTTTATGGTACTTTCCCAATGAAACAGCTGCTTGGGGTTTATTAATCCAGGGTTGACATTAAGCACTAAACTTACGGTGAAGATCACCTTGGGAGTTACCATGATTATACATGATTATACCCACATATTATACGAAGTATAGTGGTTATATAACTATTGGTTGCATGTTTATAATACAACTTTGAACTATTGTATTTATAAAGACTTGCAAGGGGACCTGCACCTCCAAGCCTCCAAGAACCCATCAAACTGGCCTATCCAGGAAAAGATCGGGATACATGGCTCCGTGTTTCTCCAAAAATAAACCATTTTATGGATAGAAATCTCATATAGAAACCATATGAAACCATCATAAAATGGAAATATCATCAGATTTCCATTTTATGATGGTTTCACATGGTTTCTATAATCCATCCTTTATGATGTTCCGAAACATACCCTTTCCATTTACATACCATCTTATGGAAATTATAGAAACCATCATAAAATGGGGATCTCATCATATTGTTCTATTGAACATATTGAACCATGCGTGTCCAAACCTGCGGGGATACCAGTAGCAAAACTCCCATATGTCCCCAGAGATTTTGATGATCAACCATGACATTTTGTCATATCCTATGATCAGACAAGGCTATCACATACTACCATCGGTTACTTTCGGCGAAAATCATGGACCATAGACTTTACCCAAGGTGAACTTTGCTCAGCTAAGTTATGTAATGTGGGTATAAGTTGAACCCACCTTTTATATGTTGCTGTGGGTATAAGTTGAAGCCACCTTGTTACACCTCTTAAACGATGTACCCACCTTGTATGTTGTTGTGACTTCTTAAAACCCTTTCAACGGATGGTCCCAGCCGATCATACGGCCAAAGATAGCGACTTTATAGCGACCTCGAGGTCCTAAATGATGCATTGGGTTTGGTGACTCACAAACATTGGGTTGATGTATGATTTGGAAATGACTCTGGCATGTTGATTTTTCACAAAGGTCCACACAGGTCCACAAAGGTCCATATATATATATACGTATGTATATGTATCCAGAATTGCCCACACATAATCTCCAAAAAAAATAAGCCACACTTGTCAACAAAACTACCAGATGAGCAGTGTTCAAAAAACCATCATCCCCAAGATATTAGGTAGTACAATCCCCTATAATCATCAACCAACCGTATATCATGTAACAACTATATGCCCATCTTCTGATGGTTAAAACATCATTTTTTCAAAATAAAGAAGTACATACAGAATAAACATATGAGCAACCTTCAAAATTTGCGGAAGACTAAAGTAGTGGGGAGTGGACATGGGATGTTCAAATTTGTGCGAAAACATTCACAACCGATAGGCGACCACCCACTTACCGATACCCTATTCTTGCACATAGCATGGAAGTACAAACCTTCACAACCGATAGAGGACCACCCACTTTGGCCATGTCCATTGCTGGTAGTAAGTAATTTTGTCTGCCACTCATATAAAACCCGTAAACCCCGGCCTAATACCCCCCCAAAAAAAAACATAAAACCTGGAGAAAAAAACACATTAAAAAAGAACACATACAAGGTGGTGCCCCCCCAGTTATAAATGGGTTATAAGCCCATTAACTATAGATAAATCACACCATAGACATTGGACTTATAAACCTCTATCATGTCTATCATAGAACCTCTATCCTTTCATGGTTAAACCACCATTAAACCACTATTTTTCATGGTTAAACCACCATTGATTGCCATTTTTCTCCCATCACCGGCGCACCGCGCGAGGTGCACCGCAAGCTGCGGGAGACCTACGAGGCGACCGCCGACCATTGTTGCCAACCATCAAGATGTGCTGATTTTGGAATGGTTAATAATGGTTAATAGTGGTTAATAGTGGGATTAATAGTGGTTAATAATGGTTAATTAATAGTGGTTTATAGGTTATAAACCAACAACAATGGGAATATGATGGTTATATACTGGTTGGTGATTTGGAACATTTTGAAATTGTTTTCCATATATTGGGAAGAATCATCCCAACTGACGCAAAAGTTCACCATATCCTTTTTTGTTTGGAATTCATCATTGCTAATGGGGTTATACTAAGCAGTTTCTTTAGGGGTGGATTGGCAATGAAAGTAGCGAACTTGAAAAATGTTTGGATGATCATCCCCAAACGAATCCAAAAATGTCACGTTGGGGAGTAGTTGAGCTGGAAATGACTCCAGGATAAGTTGGGTTTGCTGAGTACTCCAGGTTATCTAGCATTTGATTGCGTATATACTGTAACAAATATATATATATATATATCCATTTATTTTTTACATCCATATGCACAAGCTGTATACGTATGGTGCTCGAGGGTCATATAATCTGAGGAATCCATCGCTCATGGGACGACCACATGTGATCTGCCCTAGCGGGAAGTTTCCACAGCTGAGATGAAAACGGGGTCCCATTTGTCATCACTGCGTGTGTCGGAGAAGCCATGAGAAGCCCAAAATGTGCATTTGCATCACGTTTTAAGTGTCATTTAATCGGGATTGAACATGCAAATATACTATAGCTAGAAATTGGATTTCTAGTTGGGTTAGAACGGTTACAATACAGGATGATTCGATATTATCTGAACATATTTGATATGGCTCAGATAAGGCCTGTCATTGCCCCTGATTTGCTTCGAAAGCTTCCCGTAAAATGGCGATTGTTCACGGAGCTTCGGCAGGTGTTTGAGAGAATGGAAAGCATGATTTACCTTCTGGTAAATTAACATAGACCCTGAAAATAAGCCATTTTTAGTGGAAACCAGTCTTCCAACCCCTATCTGCCAGGGTCTATGTTAATTTACCGGAGGGTAATACACTTGTATTATCAATAGAAATTGTTTTTCACTGTGTATAAACTAACATATAGATTGGTAATGGTTGATATGGTTGTCACTGTCAACACAAAAAAGAACTTTCACTATCAAGAAGAAACACATCAATGTGTATAACAGGTTTCTAAAGACAGACAGATAGATAGATAATAGATTAGATTTGATAGACTAGATAGACTAGATAGATTAGATAGACTAGATACATTAGATAGACTAGATAGATTTGATAGACTAGATAGATTTGATAGACTAGATAGATTAGATAGACTAGATAGATTAGATAGATTAGATAGAGTAGATAGATTAGGTAGATTAGATCGATTCGGTCGATTAGATTAGATTAGGTTAGGTTAGATTAGATTAGATTAGACTAGATAGACAGACAGACAGATAGAGAGAGAGAGAGAGCGATAGATAGATAGATGGATGGATGGATGGATAGATAGATAGATGGATAGATAGATAGATAGATAGAGTGATAGAGTGATAGAGTGATAGAGTGACAGAGGTAGAGGTAGAGGTATATATATATATATTTAGATATAGGTAGATGGATAGATGGATAGAGGGATAGATGGATGGATGGATGGATGGATGGATGCATGGATGGATAGATAGATATGGGTTTGTGCCTGCGATTGATGCAGACATACTATGCACTCATTCTGGTACCAGTGACTCAGGCGTTTCACTTCCACGGTGACCACGGTCCGCTGGGAAGGCACAAATCGAAGACATGCAACGACAGATCCTGCAGTACCAGGCCACTGGACAGGAAACTCTCCGCTCGGTTTTCCAGGTGGGTTGTAGTTCAACGGTTGATTTTTGTTTGATCCCCTTTAACTTAGCTTATTACAGGATGGTGCCCCCCCAGGTATAAGTTGATCGAAAAAAAATCCCTTTAATTATAGTTGTATTCTCCATTAACCCAAACGTTATTGGACTTATTTGCAACAAGATAGCTATCGTTGGGGGGGGGCCATCCCGCAGTTCAACCATTCACTGTCAACCATCTACAGTTTTTTTTGAATATAAATCCATCCACATTGGGGGTTAGTCTTCAAAAATTGGCAACAAACGACCAAAAGCATGCCAGGGGCTATGGCTATGGTTATTCTGTGATTATTGACTGTTTTTGGATGTTATTGGTAAATGTGGAGATTTCCTAAAATGGTGGTACCCCAAAATCATGGCTATCAATACAAAAATTGTCGATTTTTTGGATGATTTTGGGTACCCCTGTTTTAGGAAACCACCGAGGGTAGTCCCATCCCCATCCTCGAGTCACCCACTGCCAGAGTTCACCGGAGGCAGAGCGTTTGCGCAATGTGCGCAATGCCATGGCTAGGCGGCTTCAACTGGGGACACTTCATTTGTGTATAGAAATCATGGTTAGTGAAAAACTATGGTTTATCATGATGTGTACATTAATAACTAACTAACCATTAACAATCATTAATCATAGTTATAACCATTTTAGTAATGATGATTGATATATTTACGAATTATTGTGATATATCAATATAGAAAAATGTTGCTAAAATATGCTAAAATTATCGTTACTATAGCAATCCCAATGGTATACAAAAGGTTACAAAATGGATCAAAATGCAGATTTGGCCATTTTGCCAAACTGGTCATCATTATTGTTGGTACATATGGATACTACGTGTGACGAGGCGTCATCACTACTGTCTAATCAATTCTAATTGTCATGTACCCTCCAGTGAACCAACGGTTCGCTATGGTCTGTTCACTTTGATGGTTTACCGTTTTTAACAATGGAGATTTTCCATAGCAATGTTACTTGACCAGAGGGTAGTTCGTCACAATTATGCAAAAATGATGGCCTTATTTCAGGCTGGCGAATTCTTATCATTTACCCAGATATGGGTGGTTAACCCGCCATAAAATATGGTGGTTTAAGCATCAATACCATGGGATTTGAGTCGAGAATTATGATCAGGATTGCTCCAAGCTGTTGTAAATAATTGATTGCCTCAAGGGTTTGAATTTGGTGATGTTTTTCCTCTTGATATATCATGATATATCTAACTTTAGTAGCCAATTGACCACTCTGATGCTCATCAGGGGTACAGGGTCTTGACCCATACCCATATTATCACTGGATCATGGTGATTGACTGAAAATTACGACATATAGTGAGTATGTATATCTAACTAACCATTGTAGCCTTGATTATTGGCGAGTGTATGTATTTACTGTAGTTGTTTATTCAAATTTTAGGGGCAACGGTGTAAAAAGTAAAGCAAACGATTCTAGTTGGCGGTCTCATCTTCCTGACATCTAAAATTGGATGGTCCAATTGCAATGGGTCAAAACCTATATGGGGGTTCCATAAATGGGGGTACCCAAAATGGATGGTTTATAATGGAAAATCCTATTAGAACTGATGATTTAGGGCCTTTAGGCCTTTAGGGGATCATGTTTTATCCCAACTTATGGATATTTATGGGAGTTATCACTATGGGTACTAGGAATCACCTCAGCTGCACTAAGTTAAGTTGGGTACACAACGATGACTCGGTGATGACTCGGCAGGACTTGTGTGGAAAATGGTGAGCAGTTGCTTCGAACGTGCGGAGACTGAGTGGTGAATTTTCATGCCCGCAATTTAGACACGGCTGGGAAATCCATGGAAATCCCCTAGGCATGGCATTTTGATGGGAATTGCTTCGGAATTTGAATCAGTAAACGGTGATTATATTTTACACCATGGATGACACCCGCAGTTGTCTGCGCAAATCTTCGATGAATTGATATCAATAGTGGGTAAAATCGTATGAACTTCCAGTCTAAATTGATCTGAGCAAACTTTCTGCCAGGTTGGAACGGAAAACCAATGGGGTTTTCATGGCCAACCTCTTCCCGAGGCTCTTCCAATGCTGGATCACTGATACCCAGCAGAGCAAGCGCCGTGGTCAGGGCGAGCGGGAACTAGACAAGGCGAGTTGACGACGCCTGGATTGTTCCCCTTTACGTCCAGGTTGGTGATCAAACATGGCAGGAAATACATGTGAATGTTAAACATGGTTAAACTATGGTGCTTTTCATGGGCTTCGTTTCCACGTTTGCCAGAGGTTATTTTGCATAGCACCATGCAGCTGAGCAATATATTATGAGTCGACGGGATGAACGTCTGGAGTCGACTTAGCTGACTGGGATTGAAAAATAATTATTGACCTACCATGGAAAACCGACCGTTTGAGTTCTTCGAGAATTCGGTGTTTGAAAGACTAGTTATTTGCAGTTTGCAAGAGTTCACCAGAGGGTATTAACCAACATCCCATCAATATCCCATGCATATCATCATGCATATCCCATGCATATCCCATGCCCAGGGGCGAATCCTACGATTGCCCTCAGGCGCAGGCACACTTCTTCTACATCAAGGCGAGTCGCATCGCCAGCAGCCGGAAGGCCTGGGACATGTGAGACGAGTTGCAGCATCTTACAGCTGACATGAATGTTCAGTAAAGCCATGAATGCAGCCATGAATAAACAATCCCAAGAATCACCACAAATGGGTGGTATGAACTTTTATAAACAACTTTTTTTCCTTGGATTTTCTGAAGGCAGAATTCGACGGAGGCTTAAACGGTGTCCGAGTCATGGGGCGTACCGCAAATCATCCAGTCGTCATGGATGAGCATTTTTGATGTATTTTTGTATTGAAAGCCACAGTGACTTGGGCCCCCCATGACTTAAGAACCCCCCATAAGTCATGTGGAGAAGCCATCATGAAAGAGGATCGTTTCCCTAGGTTTTCCCAATGGGTTTTTTCCACAGCTACGTTAGTCGAAAATTTTCCACAAGCTATCAGCAATTAATTGTACATGAGCCTTATATAAACTGACAAATACATATGTATATATAATTATACGTAGTTATATATATAGATTATATATATACATATTGTAAATGAGCCTTATTGTAAGTGAAACCAGTATGGTACTTCGTGATGTTTCCCTTTTTTTCCTGCTTTCCAACTTTTTGGCATTGACCTTTGGGGGTTGCTTTGGATATCTTTGTAGTATTAACGGTGGTCCCATTGCCAAGAGGGCTAACACTCCAGTGCTGTGTTTCATTCGATCACGAATGAGTAACTGAAGCTTTGAATTACCCTCTGATAAATTAACATGGCTATTGAAAATGGCCATTTATAGTGGATTTACCCATTTAAAATGGTGATTTTCCATAGCTATGTTAGTTTACCAGAGGGTATATCCCTAGATGTTTCTGGTAACTACTGGGAAGAAAGTTGTTCTATTTTTTTAGAGTGATGTAATGATACCTTTTTTCCCAATCATACCGCGGATAAAAATGGTCGTAGATACCAGATAAACAATATTCCCATTTATTCTCCAAACATGTATATATAGGGTATCTCAAACCGGATATGAGAAGATATGATTTCCAAATATGAAGTTAATAAGATACAACCAACAAGAATCAAGAATGGGAATATATATATACAGCATATACACCTACGCACAAAAACAAGCTATACAATTCTTGGCTCAATTATCCAAGATATGAGATATTCTTCGAGCGAAGGATGGGACCCATATCTTGGATGCCTGAAATATCCTATGGATGGTCATCCCCAAAAAAAAAACGGCGAATGGCATGTGATTGTTCACCATAACTATCAGAAATGGCTCAAGCAAATATAGAAAAATGTGGATATCATTGGGGTATCATGGGGGATAACATGATACTGGCCCATTCTTGAGGGTCCGATAATCCAGGTGGGAAAACCTCCAGCCTTAAAATCAGTCCCTGATTTTGCCAGAAACAGCTGGTAAATTGGTAAATACCCATCCAGCATTTGCAGTTGATTATTGGGTTTACCATACTAGTAAGTTGCTCATACCCTCTGGTAATTCAATGTAATTCATAGCTATGGAAGCCATGGCCCATTCAGTTCGACGATGAGTCCCTGTGAAAATGGTGATTTTCCATAGCGAAATGTAAATTACCAGAGGGTAATCCATATTACCTAGTAACCTAAAACAAATAGATGCTAGTAAATCCTGCTACAGTAGTGATGAACTACTACTTTTCTATCTTTGGTGGGTATATATATATATAGTTTATATACATATATATATATGTGTGTGTGTTTGTAATTGGGGCATGATTATGGTTATTGCCCAGTGTGCCCACATGGAACTCAGCAACGGGGTATACTGCCAGTAGCAGAGCTGTGAAAACCAACAGCAGGAGCTGGTACAACTTATGCATCCAATTGACCTTTGCTTCCACCAACAATGGGTGTAGCAATGAAGAACTGAGGATGTTGGAATATGTCGGCCATGGTCTAGCCACACATATGATAATCAACGATAATCAACGGGAATTGGCTAGAACTATGGAGATATGGCTGACTCTCCAGCCAAGAAGACTGGAGGGATCTCACGCATTCTCACGCTGTCGCTTGAACATGGGAAAATGTTTGCCAGATTGGGAAAGGCTAACGACATCTAACAAATCTCAAAGATGTTTGATTGCATTGCGACTATGATTAATAACGATGGTTCTTTGACCCACCCAATTGGGACAGATTTGGGGTACTCCAATACTCCCCTCACTTTGCAAATGCACAGTGCCTAGCTGCTATGATCCCCGCCACGTCCATGGTATGGAGTCAAAGAATGTAGATGAAACTGCCATCGAAATCCAGCGCGTTTTTATTTTGTGGTTCACTACATGAACAGAGACTGCCAAAATCCATGTATGTTGTAGGTTCTAGGTTTTTCATGTTTTTGTGGTTTCCAGTTTTCTTTTGGGTTCATGAGACTACGGTGAAGTGAATGTTTGCGGCCTGCCAGATTGTTGCGCAAATGATCTTGGATGCTGAACTAGCTCCTCTAGCTGCCCAGCAAATTTCAGTGGTGGATGGGTATCCTTGGAACTCAGCCCCCCAAACGGTGACCCCTTCAATAAGGGATGATTATGGTTGAAGGTTCATGTATTGGCCACCAGGAAGCACTAAGCATTGATGAGCCTCGGGATACGGATGGGGATGAAACCAAACCAGAATTCTGTATCAACCCTCCCCGATGAGATAAAGCCATAAAGCCGGGTGTCATGGTAAATCATCCCATTTCTATGGGTGTTTGTGTCGATTAGACACAAAAATAGACGTGTAAAATGGGTCTGGTTCATTGACTTTCAGAGCTCACCTCAATCAAGAAGCATGGTTCATATCTGCGACTGCAGCAATCTTCCTGCACCAACACCGAAAGATTTTTGAAGAGACTGTAGAATTGAATCCCTTCCCCCTAAGATTACACATACACATTTAGAAACCCTGGTTTGGCATTGGATATTTCAAGGGCCGAAATGGTTTTATTACCAGGGAAGGGACTACGACGCACAGCCACTAACAGCCCCAGCTGTTGGACCCAAGCTCAAGAGATCAATGGTCACCCATGGGCTTTGTCTGAAAATTCGAAACCCAAAGGTCCAATGGTTATGGTTATATATATATATATATTATATATTATAAATATATATATATATATGTATATTATATATAATTATATTATATATATATAATTATATTATTATATTATATATTATATATTATATATTATATATTATATATATACACAACGTAAAGAATGTCTACATGCCAATCTGTATAAACGTTCAACGCCGTTGCATCGGTGCGAGGTGATGTGTTTCCAAGCCTGGAAGCAGTTTTTAGAGGCCGCGTCAGCTCACCGGTGCGTTGGATCGCCAGATGTTCGCTAAGGAGGTTCCAAAGGTTTTCCTTAACTATGATGGTTAGTAATGGATAATGGATAATAATAATGGATAATTAGTTATATATTGATGGTTAATTATCCATTAGACAGCCATAATTATGAATGGTCAACCATTATGGGATCCCATATATTGATAACCATGGTTAATAAGTATTGATAATGGTCAATCACCATTTATAATGACATACAAAGATCAACAGGATTTAAGAAGCTTTATATTTGGAAGTCTTCCCTCTCACTATGCTGGCCATACCGCTGTCACGGAAACCTTGTTCTGGTCCTGACTTGAGAACAACAAGCCTACATTCAACAAGGCTCTTCGAAAATGCAACGTGTCACAGCAGTTCTATTGAAATTCATTCAACGTTTCAGTCATTTTTCTCCAGCCTATCCCAGTGACTTCAGGAAAGGGCTTCCGCAAAAAACTTTGGCTGTTGTGGATGGTAGCGTGGCCAGGAAGAGGCAAAAGAAAAGGAAGCTGAACAGAGAGCCGCTTGGATGGATCCTGGTGGTTCCTGAGGACACAACTCACTAGTCACGGGCTGTGGCTAGAAGAACCAATGTTTGGTGAAAACAAGTGTTCGGCTCGTGTCACAGAATGTGAACACCCCATTTTGCCCTAACTATTGGAACATGTCTCTTCCATAAATTGTCGAAAAGATTCTGGCAAATTATTGTGACCTCACGCCGTGACCTCACTGGAATCATGCTTAATTAGTAAGGGGAATCAACCCCAAATGGCCTTATTTCAGGTTAGTGAAATATATTGTTTCATACTTTTCTGAGATTTTGAGATTTACGATCCCATTTATAATCTCGTTTATTATCCCATCATTAGTCACCAAAGTCACCAGATGTTTGGTTCACATTTCAGCCTCCAAAGACTCGCAAGGTCAAGGAGGTGGAACGACAGCTGAAGGACGAACACCGCAAGCTTTCGCAGCTGCCAGGGATATGGAGTGGGTATGGTGTTTCTGGCAGGCCGAGTACAACAAAGCTATAAATATATATAAATATACTAATACATACGTCTATCTGTGTATATATACATATATATATACATATATGATTGAATTATAACTCTTTATACATATATCATGCATCTATTGTATATATATACATACAGATATGATATGTACATTGAGAATCCTTCAGCCAAACATTGTACGATCACTGACCCAGGAGGTCATGGTGCTGCGCAAGCAGCGTGTCGTCAAAGTGTGCCTTGGATCGATGAGGTGTTTCGATGTTTTTCTGGTTACTGGGATGTTGTTTATGGTTACTGGTTACTGTTCCTGGTTTCTCTTGGAACCTCACTAGTTTTTCTGTTGTTGGATTTGGTAACGCTCAGGATGCCTGGGATGTTGCAACTCAGCTGGCTGAGACGAAACCTTCATCAAGAATGGAGGATTTTTCAAGGGAAAATCATCGATCCAAATGGAACATTTTCCAGCAAACCATGCTTGAGTACTGGAGGCTATTTTGATGGAAGTGTGCTTGATTGGAACCGTGTAGAAAGTGGGACTGAACATGGCTGAACCAAAAAAAACATGGTGAATTTGCCCAGAGGGCTGACACCCAGCAACTTATGAGACATATTGAGATCATGATCGCCCGAAAGAAATGATATATCGATTGGGATAAGTCCAGTGTATCAGTGACACGTCACTGTTGTGGGATCCCAGATGGTCGCAAAGTGCCGTCCGTTTTTCAGTTCTATCAAGAGGATACAGAAGGAGATTCCAACTGCCCAAAGAGAACCTTTTGAAATGAATGTTCATGTCGGGTTGATAGTGCTTAGTAAGCTCCTCAGGCCTCATTGTTTGACGGTCTTAGAGGAAGAGTTTCTTTTTGAGAAAAAATACAACTTCTTTTCTTGTCGAGATTTGCGTTCTTCTACGAACACATTGATGATTGCTGTTTTGTGTAGTCATGGCTATACTGTCTATACTTTACATATCCCCCCGTCTTAGGTTGGTTCTATCCTACAAGAACCCCCCATTTATAGATCCAGATGTATAGATGAAAGAACTCTTCCAGGCTGTGGCAGAACTGCTTGGGAATGTGGGGGTCTCCATATACCATCCCTATCCATTCCTTCAGGTTCGAGACAATGTTGCGCAAACAGAATGAGGCTGGGCCACTGGTTCCTTTCTTTGGCGTTCAGCAGTTGGGAGTACTGAAATGGATAGAAAAAACCTGCTGCATTTGATGATTCGTGTAGAGAAAGTTGCGGGAAGCAGCACCCATAAATGAAGCCCTTGGTTGGCCTATGGGTTTCCTATGGTTTCCTGAAGGCTTGAGAATAGAAGTTGGCTTCCCGCCTGGTGAAACATGAATGAATCAACTCCGAAGACCGAAGCCGGTCCGTTGAACACGAAGAAAAAATGTTTTTTTACAATCTATGATGTAACCATACCCTTACAGAAGATTAGCAGATTTGACGTCAAATTTGCCACGTGGAGATATATGTATTTATATGCCAACAAATACGAACAAATAAATCATAATCAGCGGAATGAGCGCAGCTTACCCGCAGCTCCAAATCCAATCAATGATCGTTTCGAGGTTCGCCAGTAGTGGAGCCCCGCCCGGCAGGACATGGAATTTGAGATCTTCCAATGTTGGGTTCAACAATGTCAGGAGGACGGAATTCAACCGCCTTGGAATGTCGAAGGGAACAGGCTGTTGTGGATACCCGGTGGTGTGTGTCTATGTGCGGGGGTGTCTCAAAAATGGTCAGTTACCCTCCAATTTGTGGCATGTTGAACGGGGTTTCAATTAGGGGAAATGATGGTGAACAACGATATTTTGGGCATATACCGTATGTTCAGACACCCCAATAATGTTGATGAAATGTGTCTGTCCATTGTTCCAGTCCCAACCTATCACAGGTAATTATGGCCGGGGGAAATGGCTGGATTACCCGAGAGATTTCTCTGGTTTTCTCGGGGTGTTGGCAACATGGAGCAAGCCTTTTCACAGGCCTTCTTTGGCAACCCGAAATTCATCGAAATTCTACCTGGGCCAACGGAAAAACCAGGGGTTGGGTGGGTGAATCGTATCTGTTTCACAGTGTAACTGGGAAAAATACGAAGCATGTTTTACAAGAAATGCTGCGTATCTAAGGCTGACCATGATCCACCTTTAGTACCAGAAGGATTCAGCCTGCTCCAGATCAGCTCTGACTAAGAACCTTGGTGACCTGATATCTGTTCATATTTGGCTGTGGATCAGACATATCCCGAAAAATTGACCAGGTTCATACAACGCATGATCAATTGTGAATGGCAGTTGGATGCATTTTGCTATTTTTTGATGTCTGTTGTTTCTTCGCCAACAGCCACTTTGTGGTTTCTCATCTCGAAGGCTGATGATTCTAAGTGGGGGACTTCTTCGACTTCTCCTTGTCATATCTTTGGCTCGCAAGCGAGCGGTCTATAGCCGCCGGGCATTGAATCCAGCAAGGACAGCCGAGAAAAATGGCACCAAAAACTGGGTGACTCAGAATTAAATGCCCCATGACTCATCCATGTTGCGGAATGTTCAAAGGTTCAACGGTTTTTTTCATGACTTTGAGATGATGAATTCCAAATTTTTGTTGTATATGTATATCTCATTAGATATCCCCACGTTTAGTCATTGATTGGTGCTATTCATCCATGCGCATCAGTCCTGGCCCGATTTTGGAAGGATCCGAGATCCATTTTTTATCATTTTTTTGTAGTGAAATGTCTACCCCCAAAGAACACGTTCGTCATGTTGCTGGGAGAAATAACGACAAACCTTTATAAAGATCATGGCTGAAGATAATAAAGATGGACCAGCGTCATGGCAATGAGATAATAAAGAGAAGAAAGCCCACAAACTGGGACCAGCATCATGGCAAGCCAAGTGCTGCCGCTATTGGTGCCAGTGCCGCTGGTGGCAGCCAAGGCATTGGGAGACCTTTGGCGTTTTTGGGGGTGGATTCACTAGCAATAAATGACTCAAAGTGGGGATATGTATGGAAATTGGAATATACCATCTGGTTATTTAACATAGCCATGGAAAATCACCATGTTTAATAGGTAAACCATCTATTTCTATGGGCCATTTTCCATGGCTATGTTAAATAACCAGAGGGTGTAAGAAAAATTGGGATCGAGATATCCATCTCCCAAACTTTTAGGATCTGGTTTGTCCTGGATCGATTCCCGATCCGGGATCCTTTTTGACTGGGTATGTGGGATACAGTCCGCCTGAGGGCATACAGCCCACTGTACTGGAAGCAGCCAAGCACCGAAGCATCTCATTGATGTTGAAATGGAACAGAATGCAACGTAGCGACATGCAATCAATACAATGCATGTGAGTATGTCTTCACACTGTCTCCCCGGCGCCATGGTCCGGTGTGATGTCGAGATTATCTTGCATTCAGTAAGAGGTGCATGGTGAGAGAAAACGAGGGCTGCTTAACCTGTTGGAACAAAAAACTTGAACAAGCCAGGGCAAAAGAGTAGTTTGTTGGAGGGCGGGAGGGACACGACATCACTCAAATGTTCCATAGACAGATTACACCATAGACCCCAAATGTCCATGCCGCCTAGCTTTGAGACCCCATGGACGTTCTACTTCGCAACTGCCAGACATAGCCTGCCGGAGCAACAGAACCATAACCATCTACTTTCACCATATACCAATGGTGAAGGCATATTAGAAATACCATCTGGTTATTTAACATAGCTATGGAAAATGGCCCATTTACAGATGATTTTCCCATTAAAACCTCCATTTAGAATGGGTTTTCCAGCCAGCTATGTTAAATAACCAGATGGTATTAGAGATATACTGGTTGGTGGTTTGGAACATGTCTTTTTCCATATATTGGGAAGTTCATAATCCCAACTGACGAACTCATATTTTTCAGAGGGGTACCAACCAGATATATTGTTTATTAGATCAGGTATTAATCACTAATAACCACTATTAACCACTATTAATCACTATTAGTACATATATTAACCATATATTAACCAATCAGCATATTTCAGCCCCGGCTGCCAGGCCTCCCCGGCCTCCGTCGCAGGGCCACCTCGCGCGCGGCCGCGGCCGGCACGGCATGCGCCGCGCCAAGCGGTCGCCCTGCTGGGCGCGGCGCTGACGACGCCCAGGTGCGAGCTTGCGGATGTCAAGGTGATCGGTTGCAGTAAAGCCATGGCTAAAACCCATGGTTAATAGATGTCAATAGATGTTTTAATAGATGTGAATAGTGAAAAATGACGAAAAATAGTGAATAATAGTGAATAATATTGAATAATAGTGATTAAATGGTGATCAAATGGTGACTAATCTGGGCAAATTATATAATAATTCACTAACCTGAAATAAGGCCATTTTGGGATGATTCCCCTTATTAACCATGATTCCAGTGAGGTCGCGGAGAGGTCATTATAATTTGCCCAGATTGATGGTGATATTACTGGTAATTAATGGTGATATGACTGGTGATTTGATAGTTCTTAATGTGGGAAACCCTGGCTGCCACAAAGAACTACCATGACTGGGGATGGTGTATACCACCCATAAAATGATGATGACTTGGGGATGGTTTACTTTTTTGGGTTTACCACATTATATCATACGTGGACATTCCAAGTACAATAAAGTCTTGTGCAACTGAGATTTCTGCACTTTGGGATACTTTTTGGTTGATTTCCTTGTTCCTTCAAACCATGTTTCCCAGAAATGGTTTAGGAAATGATTTCAGAAAACGCGTCAAATGCGCATTTTTTTTCGTAGTGTACCTGGTCCCGTTGAAAGCTGGAGACTTTTGTTGGTCCATTGCAGGTCCCTTGGCCTTGGAAACTGAATATTCTGCCACCAACTGGTTATGTTTATGATGTAGCATGATATAGTTATTTATTAATACTAGATGTTACTCGTTGGGGAGCTCGAAGATGTCCTAACGTTCTAACTATGCTGACCCAAGGAAACCTAAACCACTGCAGAAAGCATTGGTTGCCACAGGTGGCTGAAGCGACGTTGCGCTGTCCGCGGCGGTGCCCGACGCAGTCAGCCACTGGTCCATGTGTTTTTTTTTCGGAAAAAAACGACCAACAAAGAAAGGATTTGAAGCAGTATGTATTATATATAGGTATTCTACATATTAATCTACATATTTTCATTCCAGCCCTATTAATAACACTACTACCAATACTAATAATCTTGTACGCTGATTCGTAGCATGGTGCTCTGTTAGAGCCAGGAGGTTGTTCCCTTTGATCTGGTGAATCCCAAAAGGTACAACTCCTTTACTGCCACTTTATGATGCTTTATGTATCTCATCTTGAAGCCTTGCCAAGATTGCCCACAGAATCACTAAAATATTGGTTTAGCCAAGATCAAAGCCATCATCCAAACAACGTCCAAGCAAATAACCCAGACGCTCAGTACTAGATGTTAATGCGTAGGTTTGTTTGGGTAGTGCTCTATTGGGTCCAGGACGACTTTGGGCAGCCGGAAAGGACAGGAAACGAAGGAAGAACGAGGGCGAAGACAGAAAAACAGTATCCTTAGAGAAGTTTGCGCCTCGAAGACCTTAATCTTTCCCTCACCCATAAGCCCAGAATGCTTGGACCCATGACCCTTGGGTTTCCAAACCAGGTCTTAGCGGAATCACACACTAATGAGCATCCAACATTACTGCGCTCAGGCGCCGCGTTGCATCGCTGGATGATGTGAAGACGACCTCCATTCGCGCAAGGCCGGGAACTGGAGCTGAAATAAAACATGAGCCATGAAGATATCCCTGCTGGTTGATTATCTTTGGGGATATGGAGGTGTCATGAGGTGTCCTACCTAAGTCATGGGGGTACCCCCAAAAGTCATCGAACATTGAGCCATTTTAGGATTGAAACGGATTCATTGGGGATCACCCCATGACTCGAGAGGGATATCGACCTAGCATGGGATAGGGGGAATTCGTCATGGTTCATTTGGATCAAACTTGGTTGGGTAATCCAATAGAAAGATATAGAAAGCGTATATACATATGTTAATAATATTAGTAATATTAATATATATGTATATAATTAATACATATTTATGTATATATGGGAGGTCAACCCTGCAATGAGCAGTAAAGGAGTTTCTTTTGCACAACATCCGAGATCAAAAAAATTATGTGATCATTTTGGTACTGATTTGTGATTATGTCTAAGTGGTATCATGTAGTGTCGAATGTTCATGTAAGTATTATGATTTAGTTCAAAACGGGACTTGCACCGGTGAGCATCCCCGGGACTGGATGTTGGCAATGTGCCTACAGCGGTGTCTCACCAAGTGATCACTGAGCCTTGCATCAAAATACATAAAATACGAGGACCTCGCTCATCGACCTCACCCACAGTGTTGGTTGATGTTTGGAGGGTTGTGATATCCTGGGTGAACAGACTGGATGGGTAGTTTAAGAGCCGAATGCCCAAAGGGGGATACTGACTTTGTTTGCTGTCCAAAGCTGAGACGTGCACGAGAAAACTCAGCTGAAGCGATGATGCAAATTGAGCGATTACCCGAGGGGGATTCTCAACGCTTTGCAGGGGGTATATTATTTAGTAGTTGAATATCGTTCCGTTCGCTCTGGGAAGTGGCTCATCTTAGCTCGACTGTGTTTTTTCATCCAGAGCTGAGCCGTTGATTAGTTGGTTACAAGGAGATTTTGCCATCAAACCCTGTTTTTTTTCACTGGGAATTATGATATGCTATGATATGCTAATGGGATTCTCATATCATTTTAGTGAGGTGTTTTGATGGTTCCAGCATAGATATCATTGAAAATGGGGGGCGCTAAACTACCAAATTGATCAGGATTATGATTGGGCAAAGGGATCTGGGATGGGATGGGGGTATTATCACGGTTCACCCATGACCATGAGTTTGTTTTTCAATCTTGTCGGAAACACCACCTGGATACCTGGTTCATGTGATCGATGTTTGAGAAAAAGTGCATCGAGTTTGAGAGCTATTGCGCGCATGGAAACTAAAGATTTCAGATCCTTTGTTGTGGATTGAACATGGGCCCGGACCAGCTGAAGCAGCAGCTATTTGAGCAGTGTTCAGCAAACCTGAATTGCAATTCTGGATGACTGAAATCCTTGGTAGTGGATCCATGATAATCCATGATGTTCGTCCTTTATAGTGACAATTGACCATCGGTCCTTTGTTTGAGAATATGGTGCCCAGAAAATCCAATGCTTTACTTGAATTGGGGGTAAGTCCATCATTTTCAGACAAACCCAAAATATCAGACTGGTGATATTTCGTTTAAGTTGCCATACCTTACCATTTCCAATGGATTTTCGTTGTTTTCACTTAGTGGTTTTCAAATGTGTTCAACTAACTATTCAACTAACTAGTGATGTTCAACTTGGTTTTCTCAATAGCCGTTCAATGCCAAGTGGGTTGAATCAACTCATGGGTTTTGAAGCTACCCTCTGGTTATTTAACAGAGCCATGGAAAATGGATGAAAATGGCCCATTTGTAGATGGTTTACCTATTATAAATGGTGATTTTCTATGGCCAACTGTTAAATAATCAGATGGTAATTCTGTTCATCCTTCACCCAGCAGGAAGCGCCCAGCTGCCCCAGTGATGTCAAAGAGAACTTTGCTGCGACAAGCACCCAGCAACTTGGCCGAAGCCATGGCCCACTTCGATGATTTAGCCTTCTTAAAAAGGGTGGCTTTCCATAGCTATTGAGGAAACAAAACAGAGTTCCTTGTTCCTAGTATTGTGTGATGAAGGTTTATAAAAAGTTCTACTCTTGAAAATGTGTTCATTCTCTGTTTTTAAATCTGTTCAGGGACTGCCGTGACATTTGCTGCATCCAGATCTCTTTTTTCGGAGTGCTCTCTCACAAGAATCGCTTCAAATTTGTCGGAATTCAATCCACAGAAGATGGGCTTGGAAATTACAAAGTGTGGTTCATTCTGGAAAGGACCCCCAAGAGTGATGAGTATCCTTTGAAGAGGATGCCATATGAATCTTGCAAAAAAAACGTGGCTTAGCCAATGATTTTGTGCACTTCTACATACTTTGGTAGCCATGGGGTAGCCATGGATAAATCCATAGCCAGTGCGGTGCATCCCATTTTTTTGGCCTGTCGTTAGATCAGGATTTTTCGGAACCATAATTTCATGAAGAGGATACCAAGCAAAACTAATTTTACCATACTTTACCATGCGTCCTTTTTGATAAAGCTTAAATTTGCTATTGGGTTTGGCGCATGAATATCCAGAAATAGCTGCTTAAGCACTTTTCAGCGAAACTCATTCTGAGTAGCCATGAGTTTAAAGTTTTGAGTTCAGGCTGATTGCAGTACATCAAGGCCAGATGTTTGGTCCTTGTTTTGAGCCCCCCTTTTCGGCATCAGTTTTTGAATCCCATCCCTCTTTTTGCTCAAAGTACCATGTTTCGAGCTCCATAGGATCCAATACATTTCAGCGTTTTGATGGGAATGTGATAATGGAATATGTTTGGAATATATTTGATATATCAGGGGGCAAGAGTTGGGTCTTGGTTTTGTCGTCTTCACCCAGTCTTATGATTCTGTAACTTCCTCTTCAGAAACTTAAGTTAAGACTGGTTTGGCTTGGAATGTGGGGGCCAACTTCTCTTAAAATGTTCTACCCAATGGTTAGGAGGGGGCCAATATTCGCTGTGAATATCGATATTCCACACCAAAAAATCTCGGAAGCCGAGGAGCTGCGAATTGCCCTTGACCACATGATAGTCAATGATAGTCATCTGTTTTTTGAAGGCTCAGCTGGCTCAGGTCTGAACTCACAATGTACGAAGGGGTTGAGCCAACATGTCCTTGGGGGTGCAGTTCCAGTTATCAGTGCTTCGTTATATCATACATACATTACATACGTACGTACGTACATACATACATGCATGCATATATATATATATACGTATATAATGTGTATATATATATAATCATAATTATATAATATTATATGGGCCCCATATCCCAACCAGCTTGGAGGTGAACTCACCATAGTTGCCATGTCAGTCATCCCTGGCACCCCTCAGAGTTTCGAGAACTCGACGCGCGTTCGCGACGCGCAAGGCCTGGAATATTTGGAGGCCTGCCTCGCAGAGGGTCTCTTTGAGTCTCGCCTTCTTTTCCGACGTTGAGATGGGAAGTCACCGTGAAGAAACGTTACGATTTTATGGTGACTTTATGGTGATTTAATGACGATGTTATGGTGATTTATAATGGGATTTAATGGGATTTACCATCTTGTAAACTGACCGTTTGCAAATTGGACACCATTTGAAGCCACGTAAATCATCGAAGTGGGCCATGGCTTCCATCGCTGTGAGAATTGTCGGGTAAGAACAAGAGTTGCACTAAAAATTGGGGATGTCGAGGGGATATTGATATGTTATTATGGTGTATAATGTTTTTCCATAAATAAGATGTTCAGGGGGTGAGCATCCATTTACCAGCCATTTTACTGTGAACAGAAGGGATGCAGGGGTTCAAAACCACAGCCATATTATGTTGATACGGTTTTGTAAGTAGATGTTTAGATGATATATGTATATATGATCATCGAAGGAAGTTTAGAAGTCAAACTTCCGACAATATGGACAGATGAAAAGCAGAGTAGGGCAGAGGCAGAGAGAAGAGAAAGATTAGAAGAGAGAAGAGTAGAAGAGAAAGAGTCAGAA
>Ga0126342_10002263_pt1 | contig 29578 bp, 27 predicted proteins | sample Cyp1metagenome_FD_92528 | JGI IMG/M metagenome (GOLD analysis project Ga0126342, IMG submission 92528) | Coral microbial communities from Lord Howe Island, Old Settlement Bay, Australia - Cyphastrea 1 metagenome | ecosystem: Host-associated > Invertebrates > Cnidaria > Coral ...
ATAGATAGACAACTAAATAGATAGATACATGGATAGATAGATGGATAAGGAGGTAAGTACATAGTCAGAGAAAAAGAAAGAAAGAGATGCGGACCAGGGGGGAATCGAATGGGGGGGGGCCCCAGTCTCCGTTCGTGACTCTCGGCTCTCAATTTCCGGGAAAGGACCACCCACCTCCCCCAGTACTAAACTAGTACTAAAGTACATAGAACTCAGGTAGCCTAGGCTACCTTTCGTGATCATCTGTGGGTTGAAGTGAAGCCCTGCAAAGATCTTCTGAGCACGGAAGGTCTGTGATTCCAGAAGAGATATATCAGCAACAGCCGTTGGTTGCTGCTTTTAACCCATCCTAAGATGGCCGCAAACTGAGGCCAGAACCAAAATTGGAGGCCCATTCTTGATTGCAATCCTCAGCGAAACTGCTGCTTCCCCAAAAACCCATCCGCGACGCCAAGTTGCAAAGTTCTATGCAATTCATCCCGCATGTTGATCAAGGTAAATCCCCATTAAAAAAACCATTCTCCCGCTATAAATCTCATTGGGCCTTTGACCTAGCCCCAAAACATGTATCTACATACATCTATATTATATATACATGCATAGTTGTATAGTATAATGCATACTTACACGTATGCTTCAAATAAATCATGTATAATATATTAGTATGTAAATACTTATACAATCTTATACATATTACATGTAATTATATATATACACAATGAAATACACACATATCGTATCAAGATACCATGCTGATTTCCCATTTTCAGAACTGCCAGGCTCCCCTTTGAAGCAGGCGCAGCGCCAAATACAGCTGAGCTGCCACCCATTTGGCTCCTGGTTCATCCTCGAAGCCTCATGAAAATTCGCGAGGGAACCCAAAGCTGGCCAATTTTGCGGATCACCCTAAGTGTTTTGTTTTTTGTTTTATCTGCAACTTTGGGAGCTTTGTAATTCCCTTGGTTCCACTACTGGAAAAAATCCTGGAGTCAAGGCAAGACAATTTCATAGACGTCCCGAACGAATGGTTTGTTAGTTGATACCCACCCAGAAACCATTGTATTCGCAATGTTTTTCCCCATTTCATGATGGTTTTACCATGTTAAATCCAGTCAAACCACCCATTTCTCATGCTTAAGCCCTGATTATTAGGTGGCCGGGATTAGTATGATGTTTTTATCTAGTCATCACTGTCATCACCCATTTTGATCATAAGACTACAGCCAGATGACTCTCAGACCCCCGGGCTTCCAGACTGCAGGATTCATACTTCAGGTTCAGCTTCGGGTGGTGATAATATAACTGGGCCGCGCTTCAGCTCCGTTGTGCTTACAAAATGCCACTCCACCAAGTGTTGGGACAGTACTTCACTAACAGAAGATGGGGAAGAAAGTCAGATTGGATCATCACCCCCAATAGATGGGGAAGTCATAAGAGATTGGGAATATGTGGAACCGAACATCAAATCGGAATTGAACTGTTTATCGGTTCTTTAATAGCCCATCCTGGGTGATCTGTGGCGGAGTCCACCTCCCCTGGTTGGTCTCTTTTGGAGGTAGATCTTGGCCACACTTCACGCAGGTACTTTGTCTTTAGACCATATAGAATTGGCCTTGTCACGTAAATATACGTAAATCACCTTCATATGCGAACTAGTGCCTGGTTTCTGTTCAAATGGAACAGCAAAAACATCTGAATTGTTCCAACATCCCACCCGAACCAGGGCAACCGCTGATTTTTTGGAGGGAACGAAGAAACAAGAAAAACATAGTGGATCGTGGCCTTCCGCACTGGCCCTTCAGGACTCCATATCATTGGGTTTCAACTAATATAGTATAGGGTTACTCACTAGTGGCAGAGTACGATATACAAACATGTAGTTCTGTTTGATTCCAAACATGACAAGTCCATATGGAATGTTTATGGCCTCAATTGTTCATACCCAAGACATCCCAAGACTATAGTGCCACCATGTGTCCAACATTGTCCAACTCCATCCAGTTTTTCAACGAATTATCTAAGCTGGGTTTGAAGAAATATGGAAATCTTTTGAATTACCAACTTAGCTTATCCAAACAATGCTTCAATCTTAGATAATCTTTGAAATATGGATAATTAATATTTCAATGAATTACCAAACCAACTTCCGCAATTTCTGCAGCAATTTCCAATCTGAGAATCTTTGAATCTCAGCCCCACGGGAAAAACTGGAACTCAAACTCGCCAACCCTCCATCTTGGTTCCCCAAGCATAGACGACGCCAATGATCAGGGTGAACTGGGACGACATGCGTCCCAGAAATCCAATGGCATTTCCCAACGCCTGGCGGCAAAACATCAGGGATTAGCTTCTGATTATTTACTGGAAAATCATCATTTTTATATAGTTTTATGATCTATAAATGGTTTCTTATCATCTGGTTATGGGGTTCTTTACCACCAGGGATTACCCTAAAAGGTTAGGCCCCCATCTGGTTATTATCTGGTATTTATATGGAACAATATGGAACATTACCATCTGGAAAATCCTCATTCAAAAATCTATCAATGGGTACTGTTCCACAGCTATCCATAGCTAACAAATTACCAGACGCCACGGCCAAGGGATGGGATTTCCCCAGAAAAGGTGACGAACCATCGTCTCTTGTTGCAACCATTTGGGACCCCAGAATAGTGGAATAAATGATGAATAACTGATGAATATAATATAAACATTAATATGGTCATATGATTTCATATGTATGCCCTGGAAACCAATTGCGATTAATGTCTTGGAGGTTTCGGCACATACCGTGGAGTTTTCCATCTTTTTGTTTATTGTAGTATTGGCTGAATATCATCTTACAGCAAAACATGGGCTGCAGATGTCACTGTTGGCCACTCTTCTCCAGAGCTGGCCAATTTCCCCTGTTTCCGAGATAAACACAGGCAACCCTAATTTTGACAGGGCAAGACATTCAATAATCTCATTGTTTCCGACATTTTGAGCGGGAAACATCATCATCATCATCATCATCATCATCATCATCATGGTCTTCGTCGTCCTCGTCATCGTCATCTTCATCATAATTATCATCTATATACCTATTGAGCTAGTTGCATCTGGGCCGTATGAAAGGTTTGCGGGCATATTTGTTGAGCGGGCAATGCCAGAACTCTTGTTGCTCTTCTACTGGCTGGTTGATGATTCAAATCAAACTGCAGTTTTTTCGCGCTACTGCCCCCGTTATCCCCTTTGAAATCATGGCAGTGGCTAGTGTAGATTGCATCCAATGAGATATAAGATGATGTGTACATATGATTGACATATGTGTATGTTAAATTGGTCACCTCAAATGTTGACATGGCTTAAACATGCTTAAACCTACTAGCCCCCAAAGTAGGCGTTTGAGAAGCTGTCTTGGATTGGTCTACTGGTTGTGTTCAAATTATGAACGAGATGCATAAGTCAAATCATGGATCTTATACAGGAGCTATTACGGCTAGGATAATCTACATAATCTATACACTCTGGCAATTTAACAGTTTGCTATTGAACATGACCATTTATAGTGGATTTACCCATTCAAAATGGTGGATCTTTCCATGGCTATGTTAGTCATAACCAGATGGTATATCATTTGCGGAAAGGCTTGCTCTTTCCGCATGGGGGAGTTGGTGGACCAATAGGTCAATTATAATATTTCACTAACCTGAATTAAGGCCCATAAAAGGGGATGATTTCCCTAAAATAAACCATGATTCCAGGGCTCGGGAGAACAGTGAGGTCGTTATAATTTACCCAGATAGATATATATATATATATCTATCATTATATATATTTATATATATATATATTTTTATATATATCATATTCACCTCATGCCCTACATGCCCTACATGCCCTACATTTGCGCTCGGCCCTCTAGATCCTCAAGACAGGCCCTCCCCGTCACCTTTTTCATGGCTCCGCGGTGCGGCCTAGCAGAGCTGCGGAGCCAATGGGTTGATGTCCATCCATTGATCTACCCTCTGGTAATTTGTTACAGTCTGCTATTGAAAATGGCCCAGTTGAAATAGTGGATTTACCCATTGATAGCATGGTGGATCTTTCCATCGTTTTTTGTATGTTTACCAGAATCTATAGGCAATGAAAACCCAAGGGGTTTGACTGTGGCACTTACGGCAATATTTACAGCATGTTACAGTATTCAATGGATCGGTTGAAGAATTTGCAATCATGAAATTGGGGATATTCCTACCTGAAGATAGGGAATTCCTGTAGGTTTTCCCAACTACATAAAGGTATGGGTCGAATATCAATGGCTGAAGCGGTGAAATTGGGGATATTCCTTGAAACTTAAAAGACAGAAAAATGACATTTAGGAATTTAGGAAGATGGGTTTGTCTGAAAATAGTGTACCCCTACACTGGCCCTACACCCAATGGTTAATGATCATTATCCCTACTAAATGGCTATAATTGGGGCTATACACCATTTTCAGACATACCCATATCATGAATTATATACCTGAATAGTCTGTACAACTTTGTACCATATCTATCGTCATCGCCTCGAGCTGGACGAGCTGGAAGATGGCGCGATGGCCGTCATCGAGTCATCGAGCATAGAAAAACCGAAATTGCTATGGAATCTTAAACATCATACTTCATATATCTTCATATATCTAGCATGATAGTATATGATAGGATGTTATTCTGATATATTTCGATGTGATAGGAGTACACAAGTGAATGATGCCGGTCTTGAACACAAGGAACTTAAGTATACGGAAAGGGCTGCCATGCACAGCTTCGTAGACCAAGGATTATCTTGTGGTCCCAACATGATGACCTGCTCCAATCCAGCCGTATTTTTGATCACCAAGGCCTAGTCATCAAGTCGTCAAAGCCCTGAGAGTTAGCCAACAAAAACAAAATGGCCGCGATGAGCTGCCAATAAAACATGGCCTTGCACCCTGATTGTTGGCTTGATCTTTGTCAGCACCAACTTCGATAAAATGAGGGACAAAGTTAAGATGGCCGTTCTGAGCTGCAATGCACACTGGCCTTGCACCCTGATTGGTGGCTTGATCTTTGTCAGCACCAACTTCGAAAAAGTGAGGGACAAAGTTAAGATGGCCGTTCTGAGCTGCAATGCACACTGGACTTGCACCCTGATTGGTGGCTTGATCTTTGTCAGCACCAACTTCGATAAGATGAGGGACAAAATTAAGATGGCCGTTCTGAGCCGCAGTGCGCACTGGCCTTGCACCCTGATTGGTGGCTTGATTTTTGTTTGCACCAACTTCTACCAAAAGACGGACGACACCAAGATGGCCGTTCTCAGCTGCGAATGCACAATGGCGTTGCACCTTAATTCTCAGCTTGATCTTTGCCAGCACCAGCTTCCACCAAATGACGAACAACATCCAGATGGCCGTTCCGAGCCGCAATGTGCGATGGTGTTGCACCCTGATTGTTGGCTTGATCTTTGTCAGCGCCCACTTCCACCAGATAACGGACAACATCAAGATGGCCATTCCGAGCTGCAATGAACAATGGCGTTGCACCCTGATTGTTGGCTTGATCTTTGTCAGCACCTGCCTCAAGCAACAGCAGCATGCTTTCAACATGTCCGTTCCCAGCAGCATAGAGCAATGGCGCATTGCCATTTTCATCTGCGACATTGGGATTAGAAGGGCTATTGAGGAACTTTTCCAGGGCGATCAAATCGTTGTCCATAGATGCAGAGATCACTTGTTGGTTTCGCTGGGCATCAGCTGGATAAAAATCCAAAACCACCATCTGAAGCTTCACTGGAGCGGAAGCAAAAACCTCATCATCCGGGATCTCAGAACCATGTTCGGAGAAGAGTCGTTGCCTGAATCTGGTAACACCAATCTGAACTGCCAAGGCTTGCTTCACAGTCTTTGCAGTTTTTCCTTCGAATTCATCCTGGGCAAGGGCCAGAGATGCACCTGACAGGAAACGCACCTCCATCGCAACACTGGCTGAAATGCAAACAACCTGTAGTTAGACATGTTCAAAACCGCAACATATTAATTGTAAGATAACTGAAGACAGTTCTGATGAAACAATATACCAACTACTCCATTCTTGCCATCAACGAACGCACCATCGACAAGAAACATTAATGGTACAGGCACTGTGCTTTCCCTGCAGCCAACTTCAATTAGACATGACGACTTTCTACCCAAATGATATGTGCAAAAAAGATAAGGGTCGTGAAGGCACGTAAAGTTGTGCAGGTACTTCTAGATTGCCATGCTCTAAACTGAATTATCTATATATATAATTATATATATATTTTGAAACATGGGGACCTGATTTTAAAAGCCCCTGATACCACAATTGCAAGGATGGCCATCCATTTTCGCAACCAGCTATATATTGATGTGAACAAGTCACGACGAATTGATGTTGTCAGAACCCTCTGAATTTTCTATCTGGGGGTCAAAAATGGTGTCCCCGGAGGATTTGCCACACATGGGGAAAATTCGTGAATCCCACATGGGTGCTGTGTTTTGTGCCGATGGTGACACGTCTAAGACAATGCGACTCGAAATATGTGGACGTCCCAAACAATCCATGCAGTGAGCCATGTGGGTGGAAAGGGCGCCTGACTAAAAAACCAAAAAAGAGGGGCGTCCAAACATAGGGGATATCCCTGAATGGCCAGTTTTTTTTGGAGGTGATGATCAAACATGAGATTTTGGACCACGCGATCTTGAGATGAAGCCGTCGTAGTCAAATTCCCTTCATCACTTCACCGAATGCTTGGACCAACTTTCTGCCTAGCAGATGTGATCCAAACAAAACTGTGGATTAGCACATGCCCAGATTATCTTCAACTTCGTTCCAATACACATGACATTGCTTCCTAACCAATGGATGTTCATCACCTAGTATCTTTTTATGGCACCTACCAGAAAAGGTACTCTCTCTTATCAGTTCTTTTCCAGAAATCCATGATAAACACCATGCAGGTCTCATCATTGTGAATGGAAATACTGCTGAAGGAACTTTTGGTGAATCTTCATCATCCATCATGATGTATCACGAATCGCCCAACCCCAAGCTGGTTTGTGACCATACGGAAAAAACAACACCTGCACATAGGAAGAAAAAACCCTCGATAGGTCGATTTTTGTTGGAAGCCTGGAATTTACATCATCTTAAAACATCTTAAAACCATCCTGGAAACACAACTTTCTCGGCATCCTGTGGGGGAACATCATAATAGTTCGCACCGATCACATGGGATGCCGCGACTGTTTTTTTGTTCACCGTTTGCGAACTTGAAAATGGTCATTTAGTTCGTTGATTTACCATGATTTACCCACCAAAAATATCCAAAAATGGTGATCTTCCAGAGCAACATGTTAGTTTACCAGAGGGTAAGCCTGATGAATGGGGGAAAATTCACAATGTCCATGGCATCCCCATCCCGTCAGGCCTCCGGTGTCGCTCACCCGCCCCAACTTTGCCCTTGACTGAAGCCAAAATCGTTATTCAAGTTGTTGCAGAACTCCTTGAAAAATGTGGCGATCGAAACTATTTTAAAGCCCGGGTTACCATCTGGTTATGACTAACATAGCCATGAAAAATCACCATTTGTAATAGGTAAACCATCTATTTCTATGGGTCATTTTCCATGGCTATGTTATATAACCAGAGGGTAGCACATGTTCCACAGGATTATGATATAGCAACCCCCCCAACAGCAAGACAGCAAGAGTTTTGTGGACCATCGCTGCTGATGAAATCAGGGAGCTACAATGAGCGCTCAATACTGGTACCAGTTTCAATGTTTGGAGTACCACATGTTCAAAGCCACAGATTAATACACATAAGTTTTTTATTTGGCTCATGTTGATGATATCCCATGAAACTATTCCTATTAAGATCTATTAAACAACCATTTTGGATGGTTAGATCACCACCATATCGATCCTAGGAGATACGGCCCTTGTCTCTTTTTGTGTCCCTATCTGTGAACAACCTCTATCTTCAGGAAGCAATGTGCTTCGGCTTGCCTTTTTAATCATCTGGTCAATGTCCAAGAAAGGCGACAAAAACTTTGAGAACTTTTCCAAGTAAAATGAGAACTTTTGGATATCCTCAACATCCACTAGTTCACTGGCCATCTCAGGAACCGAGAAAAATTGGAGGTACCTACCATAGAAAAAAGGCCTATTATCAATGGCCTATGTAAGGGAATATCCCCACAAAATATGGCCTAAAATATGGTACTAACGTACCTCCATCTGTTGGATCCTGAAGATCTCCCATTGACTAGTTGGGATGATCATGGATGATCTGCATCCGTTGTATTCCAAATTGCGACAACGCGACAACGACGAGATCAGGAAACGCGGCTACTTCAAGGCGACAACGACCGGGAGAACGCCAAAGCCAGATCATCATTGCAGGGTCCAGACTCATTTTTAATGTTTCCCCATGGTTCTGGGTACCCTCTGGTAATTTGTTACATAGCTATTGAAAACGGCCATAGAAATAGTGGATTTTCCCATTCAAAATGGTGATTTTCAATAGCTATGTTAAATTACCAGAGGGTAAATTATAATATTTCACTAACCTGAATCTTGTGGCCAGCTATGGGGATGATTTCCCTTATTAATAAACCATGATTCCAGGGCGAGGGAGAACAGTGAGGTCGTTATAATTTACCCAGATGGTTGTAATACATGGTAGCACTGGTAATACGCTATATCAACTGTATGCCAATATTCCGCTTATGGGTCTATGATGGTGTATGGTAGTTAGGTTACAGTCAAGAATATATCCCTTCACCGAAATACGTCCCAATAATATCCAATATCATCCGAATATGATTTAATGATCCAATAGATATCATGGTTAACGTTATAGGTTGCAGACCATGTTACCCAATTCATGTCCCGAAGTTCCATCATGGATCCTTCGGTAAACCAACATAGCTATTGAAAGTCCACAATTATTATATATGATTTACCGTCCATTGAATTATGGGAGGCGAATATCATCGTTACATCATGGTTACCCTCCGGTAATTTAACGTAGCTATTGAAAATGGCCATTTATAGTGGATTTACCCATTGAAAATGGTGATTTTCCATAGTTATGTTAGTTTACCAGAGGGTATATCATCGCTTTTAACCCACCATCCCAAAATTATGTCAAGTCCCCTTGGTACTACCAGCCACACCACCTGCCATGAGCCTTTCGCTTTTTTTGACAGCTACTGGAGCTAATCATGACACGGAAGATCCAGGGATGAACATCTCAGAGGGATAGTTCGATTCTATCGAACGAATATAAACAATGGCTGATGAATTCGATGTATCTTTTTACCAATATCAAAGATTAAACATACAAGATGTCTTGATCTCTTTTTTTTGAACTCAAGTTTATCTCGAGTTTTATTTCCTGTCAACTGGTGCTGAGGGAATTGAAAGACCTATCTCTTGTTCACTAATGGGCCTTAAATTCAATCCACGACGAGCCTTCAAGGCCATCAACATCCATCAACCATTTCACAGGGATCAGTGGATCAGCGGATCAGCCATTAGAATGTCATGGGATATCACCCAAGATATCTTTCAGGCAATGTGACGGGAAATAGTATTCATGGAATGTAAAGGGATATAATATCACAGAATTAACAGTCTATATATATATAGATATGTATGTGCAATATGATATACGGTATACACACTGTCATTTTTGCATTTCAACCGTTGATTTAAACGGATCACCTTCGAATTCAAACCCATCAAAACACACACAGGTACCCTCCGTTGAGTTTATTCACATTTATTGGTCCAACATCACAGCCTTCACCCAAGGATTTCCCCTACATCTTCCATGCCGTGCTCATGGCCCTTCAAGCCATTGGGCAGCGTTCCAAAGTCATTGGCCCGCCGGGCAAGCGGCAAACCGCCAGCCGATGGGAGAGCGCCAGATGCGAAACGCCAGCCACGACGTCGTGGCGTGGAAAGAATTGGAGTTTTGGTGCATGAAAGTCGCACTTAATTTATCTGTACGTTGATCTAAGTTTATCTAAGTTTATCTATATTGATGTTGGTTTCTTTGCTTCTACTATTGAATGCTATTGAGATCTATTGAGTATATTTGGTAGGGTCATGCGCCGAAGTCTTATCCGTGTATGAAATATCTGATGAGGTACATCCGATAGAATTGAACCCTGGAAGTCCTTCACAAGACCTCCAAGGGTCTTTCATTCCTCGTAGGTGTCACACGCGGCAGCCCAAGCAAGGTTCAGACAATTTTCGGCATCCCGTGGGATGTTGTAGTCTGCTTTTTGTACAAGTGCCACGGATTCATATTTCATAACTTAGTTTCAACTCAACTGAGCTTTCATCTTCTTTTTGGAGGGATCTAAGGGTTGGTTTTTTTTAACCCGTCAGAGGCTATTTTGATTGGTGAAAGTACCTCTCATTCTTGCCCAAGTCAGAATGGGTGTGTCAAACTTGGGGGTACCCAAAATCCAGCGGCCCTTCGTCATTTCCCATTGGACAACTCCAGTAAATTACATTGGGGCCATACGCCGTTTCTCGGCAAATTCAAATGTTTTTTATGTTTTTTTTTGAACATGTGGGGTACCCTCAGTTCCATGATTCATCATCAGTTTCTGGATTTGAAGTACCATTCAATCATTCAGAGACATATACCCTCTGGTAATTTAACAGTTTGCTATGGAAAATCACCATGCTATTAATGGGAAAATCCACTATTTCTACTGGGCCATTTTCAAGTTCGCAAACTGTAACAAATGACCAGAGGGTATACCATACCCATCCATACCCACTTTTAGACACACCAAAAATTCGTTTTTGGATGTCTTCTCTACGAGCCATCGGGTTCCCGCTGCCGTGCATGACACCCGTGCAATCTCTGTCGTGCCTGTCGTTTTTGGGCTCAGCGGCCGGATTTGAGGGGTCCAACGCCTTGATTCCAGCGATTCATGACGCGACGCCGGGACCATCATCTACCACTCAGGAATACCCTCTGGAAACCCATAGGAACATGGAGGTTTTAATGGGAAAACCATAGGAAAACCATAGGAACATGGAGGGTTTTAATGGGAAAACCATAGGAAAACCATAGGAAAATGGATGTTTACCCTCTGGTAAACATGTAAAAAGCTATTGAACATTGCCATTTATAGTGGATTTACCCATTAAACATGATGATTTTCCAGAGCAAACTGTTAGTTTACCAGAGGGTAACCGAACAACAAGAAACTATGCAAGCGGCCAACACAGAAAGTTTCATCAACAAAAAAGGAGGCACAAAAAAACAAAACCAACTTCATCCTGGGGATATCTGGGGATGTGGTATCGTTTGCACATCTACAAGACTCTCTTGTACTTCATGGCTATCTCTGCTATCACACAATATCTCCTGCCCTATTTGTATCCCCAACGAAACAAAGTTTTGCTGGCTTTGCAATGATCATTGTCCAGAGCAAACTCTTAAACTACCAGAGCGTACGTAGTTCTAAGCCCCAAAAAGATAGAACAAGAAATCCCACTAAAATAGTGATGGTTTACTTCTTTTCCTATCCTTTTGGGGGTTGCTATATTTTCATCTTTCGTCATGACTTGTGCTTGTGCTGGTTGACGAGTTTCGCCAGTTTTGGGGTTTTCATCTCCCACTCCAGGCATCAACAGCCGGGCAGGCCATTGAAATGTTGACTTTGGCAACAATGAAAGGGCAATTCCCATCACACAAGGAGGTCTTAATGGGGAAAATATAGGGAAGCATGGGAGAATATTGGATACTTCCCCACAAATGGAGGTTTAATTAAACATGATTTGTTTGCCAGCAAACCATGGAGCTGTTTATCCGATGATTATCCACGCCACGCCTTGGCAAGACTGATATAAAGGCTTTACGATGGTGTTTTCTTTCAATGCGACACCCCACAACCACAAGTTAAAACCGTCACTATGATATGATATGTTATGATATGATTATGATATTATATTATTATGATAATGATAATGATAATGATAATGATATGCAGATGGTAAACGAATGGTGTTCATCATCATCATCATCATCATCATCACCATCACCATCACCATCATCACCATCATCACCATCATCGCCAGCATCACCAGCATCACAATTGATGCATCACATGTCCATCGCCATTCGTCCGTTTCAATCTCACCCCGCTACGGAAATGGGTGCGTAATAGTACGTAGCCGCATATATGTAAAGATCTGGGTAAAGTTGCCAGATATGGCCATACAATCATCAAATTTGGGAGCCATATAAACCATACCACCCAAATAAGCAGCCAGGGGAGCTACTTTGCACTCACCACACGATTCAAAACTAAACCATACAAAACTACAAAACCATCAACCATCAACTTAACCAACTATAAACCATCAACCATCAACTTGTGCTTGTAATAAAATTAATAAACCATCAAATTAACTCTTCGTGCTTGGGGCATGTGACTCCTGAGTCGCGAACTCTGCATCCGCGTGAGTCTCTTTTTTAGCCTCGGCATAACATATTCAACATGGAGGTTTAACAAAACCATAGAGATAATAGCATATAATAGCTATTTATAGTTGTAACTTTCTGGGGATTATTAACATTCATATTAGAATAATCAACTATTATTTCTGGGGATTATTAAACTATATTTATCATTAACAGAAAAAAAACAACTATATTAAACTGTCAATGATTTCCCAAATCATCCGAAGACGAAGACGAGTTGTGTCATGGTTTAATCTGTCATGGGATCATAGAATATGCCATATCACATGGGTAATCAACATCAATATAATGTGACATAATATAACATTAACAAAAACCCTGGGGATTACCGTACTGTGTTCTCAATATAGCTATAATATGCTATAATGATTCCCAAATCATCCGAAAGCCAGAAAATGAAATAGCATGATGCTAGGATGCTTCCCCGCTGCTTGTCTTCATTTCCGGTGACGTCCTTGTGAAGTGAAACAGGATCCACACATCGTAGCCTGTTCAACCCTGCTCTCGGCTGCAGCCAACTGTTGTCACATTTCCTCCACTTCTCTATCAACCCCGCGCTTCGCAATGGTTCTGGCTGGAATTTGTGCAGATCTCAATCATAACTGAACAAAAAAGGATAAAACAAGGTACATCGATGATTTTCTTACGACGAGTCTGATGGTAATGTGGGTACGGGTCAAACTTGGGTAGCCGCATTTTATTGGATGGTTAGTACTGAAAATAGGATTGCAATCCATATCTAGTCCTGCACGTTCCCAAATATCACGTTTTGGTTCTGCTCACAGTGTCGTCAACAAGTCTCGGCCCATTGACTTCAGACCCATATCCCTCCAATCTTTACCATCGTCGCATGGTAAAAGGCATTGGTTCAACATTTTCTCCCACAGAAGTTGTACGTCTACTGCTTGTAGTAAATTCCTTCCATTGGAAGATATCGTAACCACCGAACAAATTGAAAAGTGACATTTCACACTGTTTGAGTAGGGCTTTACTTTTCTGTTTTTTGGGTGGTACGATACGCAATTGTCCAAACATGTCCAAAATCCGTGCCCAAATTTCAAATGAATCGCCGCTGTCGACGGTCCCCAGAATAATCCAAGAAACTCATCTGGTAGCGTGATGGGACTGACCTGTGAGACGAGACGTTGGGGTTGGAATGTTCCGTGGAGCTACTCAACTTTAGCAGCTTATCACGACTTTCCGTTCTAAGCCACAACATAAATTAAATAGATCAGCCCAAACTTAAGAATCCGGGGTCGCCTTTTTTTGGGTTGGTGTGATTGCTAGCCGGGGATGCAACCCAATTTATCACGTGGACATATCTACATGGTGGGTCTGCCTTAAAGTCTCATCATGGCATCCCAGGATGCCACCGCCACCACAATGGGCAACTGGTGGATAACTTGTGAACACCGGGATCACCAACATGAAAATGTTAATCCATGATTGGGTAAAGGAAAGGCCATCACTTGAATGACAGTCAGACGTAAGGATCTACCCAAAAAAAACACCATCCACCCAAAACAAATGGTAGGGGTCTTGGAGGTGACCGATCACCGAGCAACAAAAAATGCGCAGGATCTACCACAATTTATTGCAATGTTTACTTGGGAACATGATGATCAGGCATGATCAACCAGTGTATTGTCAGGGTATAGACCTTTTTTCTTGAGACCAAGTCATTTTTTGCGGAATCTCAATCTCCGGTCACCCTCAGAAAACAAATGATGCTCATGTGGACTAATTGGCTTTCAGTGGGGGTCAAGTCTGGCATAGTCAAGATCCGGGAAATGACAACCACGATTTAGCGAACACACAACACCAAAACTCTGAAACAAAACTCACTGATTGGTGGTTCTTCGCCACCCCTCGTAATATTATGCCCACCAGCTTGAGGCAAACCATCTGCAATGCACGTCATCATCACCTCCAAGTTGTTTTTTTGGTTCAACGGCTAAATAACAAAATCCATGTGTGGGGCCAACCAAAAAAAGTCACTAGCTGCTCAGCCAAGATCTACCCATTCTAACCTCATGATCTTCTCAATCAATCTCAACAAATCCCCGTTTTCAATGGGATGGACCCTGCGGTGACCCTGGGCTGAACCGACAGGACCCATGTTCTTCGCGCGAATGGCCAAATCGAAGACATCGCCGCATTTCAAGCCCAAATAACCTCAGTTTACCATTGACATGGAACCGATTTCTTGGAGCTACGATGAGCTACGTACCATTTTTGAGGTCTATGGAGAAAAAAAAACGGAGTTTGTATGAATCACCTGGGAAGAGGAGTTCCAAACGATAGCCTGCATAAAAAGTATATGGCTTAACCCAGGTTTATAGTTGATGAATCATGATGAATCTATAGTGTCTATGGGGCTGATGAACGAACAAAAGAAACTTATAACTGGGATTCGACTGGGCCACCACCTTGTAGGATTGGAAGGCTTCATAGTGGAGGATTCCTCTATCCATATCTATCCTAAGAAAGGTTGGGGCTAAACCAAGTGACATAACTTGGAAGAGCACCGATCAAAGGGCCGATGATCAAACGGTTGGATCTTACTTCCCTCAAACTCGCTGGTGACAACCCTGCACCATGCAAAAGGCTGCGAGTTGGTCGGAAAAAGGACTGCAACACATCAATGATGACGCATAATGGAGCTCATCATGCTTGGTCAATCTCTGTCATAGAGTTTATCATCACTTTTTCGAAATTGATATAACTTTGACCCATTTTAAAATTTTGACCCATTTTATTGGGGACATCTTGGGGACATCTTGGGGACATATCACCCATTTTCAGATCCCAGTTGTTACCTTCCTCGATTTCGCTCCCACTTGGATCTCAACAACGGCTGGATCGAGGGACTTTCAGAATGGTGGCGATAGTCAAAGATTATGCACCTTGAAAAGTACTTCCTAAATCTTCCTAAGGTATGAGGAGAATAATTATTGAATACCTCCAGAAATCTTTTTTTCATCAGTCCATAGTCACAAAATTTAAGGTGGAAATCCCCAAGAGTCAATTTGGGGATTTCCACCAAGTATCCGCAGTTTCCGCCCCAAACTCAGCATCAACCGAGCAACTTGAACTCTGACCTCAGCACTTGCACGCTTTGAGCTATGACATCGACCGTGACCAAGAGAAATAGAGGAAACTTACCAACAAAGTTAAGGACACAGCACACACGATATTTTTTGGTTTTAAAGACTATACGGACTTAAGGTGATTCAACATGACTTCATGACTTAATATGACTGAATCCTAAATTCCGAAATTAGGATGTGATGTGATGTAACCAGTGCAAGGATGTAGGCAATACCACCTCTTTGGGTAAGGATCACACATTTCAAGTCCCCCCAGTGACTGCATCATTTTCGCACATTGAGATCTTCATGCATCAATGATGGGAGTGAACTCCTAACGTGTAGTATAGTCGGGGGTGGAGGGGTGATGGGTATAACATGGTATAACCATGGTGGTAATGACCTCAGTTTGGATCCAACCCCTACAAGGGTTGGCAGAGTGTTCACTGGCGAAATCAGAACATCCAGCCATAAAAATGTCATCTGAAAAACAGCTATGAGGTATGATCAACGGTTAGCCCCAAACCGCAACGCTACAGTATCTGAAACAGAGGAATCCATTTCAGTACCCGGAGAATGATAGAGACTATAGGCACATACAATACCACGCTTGAAGCAATGTTTACATTGATTTGCCAGTCTCCTGTTTCGGGCTAAGATGCTTTCCTCTGCCAACTTGCTGCTGATTTTCTACATGATCTGCATGATTTTCAACAGGCCTGGCAATGTAAAATTCCATATTGATTATATGTTCACCCTGAAAAAAGACGGGACTTTAAAGAGGTTTGTCTGAAAATAGGGGTGAATTTGTCCCCATTCTATTCACTGGTTGATAAGGACAATTTCCTGATTACAACGATTGCTTTGGGGTGAAATTCACAATTTTCCGACACACCCAAATTGGACACAAATGGCTTATCTTGATTTTACACCAGTTTTGTACATCTCCCCTATTATATAACATCCCACTAAACCACCATTTTTCCTGGTTAAATTCACATATTTCATGGTTCAAATCAACCCCGACTTGATCAGTCCAAACAACAAGCAGCACCGAGCGGCTGAAAATGGAGTTGCTTCTCTTGTCGGATTGGCTTCCCGAATAGGCCTTGATAGAAGGAGCGGCTATTAAGGATCCAATAAAATGGACAGGTCTGGACGATTTTTCTCCAAGAAAGTCGAAGATCCAATGGCAATATCATTTCGCAAAGAAAGATAGCATGTTAATTGAATGCCGCAACCAAAAAACAAGCCACTGCTGATGTAAAATGTAAAATGTCTATATTTTTCGGACAAATCATGATAATTCGCGAACCGGAAAAGTTCGGCCACTTGGGCCATGGTTTCCCCTAGTCCTAACCACCAATTCTAGTGACGTCGCCACGCGAATTCTTTTATGTCGTTTTACTTATCCACATTATCATCCATTGTATCTCCGATAAGGTCGCCCCTGTACATACTAGACCACCATTTCGTGTTGCTTAAGTCACCATTTTCGATCCTTGAATGATCATTCTTAATTAATCCATGGAAAAAAAGGAGTTTAAAGGTAAACCAGCCATTTTTTCTGCAGATATGTTTCCATATATTTCCGATATGTTCCAGATTTTCCATATGTTTCCCATAGATTTCAGTTTTTTCCACATTTTTTCATCCTTTTTCCCACATTTTTCCATATTTTCTGTAGTTTTTCCCACATTTTTCCACATTTTCCATAGTTTTTCCCACATTTTTCGACATTTTCCGTAGTTTTTCCCACATTTTTCCACATTTTCCAGTTTTTCCCTATTTCTGCATGTCCATTGCCTGGATGAAACTGCTCTGGGCCCCGGTCCATCCACCCGGTGCCCGGCGGGGCATAGGCTACGCCGCGGTCACCGAAGAGGGATTTCCAGCGCTGCTCACCCTGGGGATGGAGAAAAGAGGGGGAAAACATCAATGGCCATGACTCAGGAACCGATTTATTGAAAATGGCCCAGTTGAAATAGTGGATTTACCCATTGAAAATGGTGGATCTTTCCATAGTTATGTTAGTTTACCATAGTTTCTGGATTTTTGAATATTAACATTATTCAATGGGAATCTCAGGATCCTAAATTGGAGGTACGTAAACGTACCATATTTTTGGCCATATAAATTCTGGGGATATCCCCTGAAAAATAGGCCTGAAAAATAGGCCTTATATATGCTATAGGTACCTCCAATTTTTAGGTTCCTGAAATGGCGATTGATTTATAGGAAGATACCCCCTGGTTATGACTAACAGTTCGCCATGCTTAAGCCATGGCCCATAGAAATAGATGGTTTACCTGGGTTTACCTATTAAAAATGGGCCATGGCTTCCATGGCGAACTGTTAAATAACCAGAGGGTAGCTATCCCAGATGCTCCATGTATGGAATATTGACCTACATTTGGGCAATTTTTGAGGTAAATGTAGGTAAATATCCCATACATGGAGCATCTGGCTATAGTAATGGGATAATGTAGGTATGGTCGTATGGTATGAAAATGTATGAAACAATACAGCAATTTCATTACTTTAACATCATTCAATATTATATATATATTATACCATTTTTTAGATAAAGAAGCATTGTCCATGGCATACCTATAATATCCTACAATGATGTTAGGATGTTAGCTGGTGCTGTTGGCAGTGACGATTTTCCACTGTAAATTAGATGAAGTACCTAGAAAAAATGGTGACTTTCGAAAGCAAAAGTGTAGGTTTCAGTCTCAGTCTGTAATAAATTTACAAAACATAGAACTGGCTTGGAGTCCTAGAGGCCAAGCCTTGCCACACAACCAATCAAGCTACAACAAATTCCACTAGACTATACCCATTGGCAGTGAAAATGTTGCAGTCAACTTGTGCTCTTTGGGTATCTCTGGGTCCTTGAACATTGCTCTCCATGAGGCTACCGAGCCGGTAGCTTGGATGGTCGTTCCACCGCTTCACTGGGTTTGACCATCACTGCGAATTGCCATCGTTTGCACAAGGAACCATACACAAGAAACACGCTTGCCATCGTGTTTCGGTACAAAGTGCTTTCAACTGACATATCAACATGACACCTGCAAGCAGTGCAACATAGTGCAACGACGCTCAAGATGCCAAACTGTTGAATATTGTTAAATTTTCTGAGGGCAAGTGATTTCATGAACCAAATAGCCAACTTGCTTCACCAGGCGAATTGAGTACAGTAGATGCCCTGCAAAATGATTGATCGATCTTTGTAAGTCAAGCTGTGTAGAACAACAGCAAAAAATGAGGTATCAAATATGATCAAACTATAGTCAGTTATATCAAGTTATATCAAGTTATATCAAGTTATATAGTTATAACTTGAGTTATATCTTTCATGTTTCACCATGTTTCACCAGGCCTGCGACTTCAGGCAAATCGGACTGCACGGATCCTGAAAAAGCGCTGAAGTGACACAGCTACCCGGCCTGGTAAAGCCATAGGAACATGGAAGTTTTAATGGGAAAACCATAGGAAAACCCTAGGAAAATGGGTGTTTACCCTCTGGTAACTAACATAGCTATGGAAAATGACCATAGAAATAGTTGATTTACCCATAAATCGCATGGTGATTTTCGATAGCAACATGTTAAATTACCAGAGGTTATGTGTGTGCGTGACTCAAGCCCAAGTCGCTTACTATAGTTAGTTTTTAGTGTAAAGTATATATATATATAATATGATTTATATGGCTATGGGTCAAAACACTGGCACCCTAGGTACCCTAGGTACCCTAGGTACCCTAAAATAGTTGCTTCATGGATGGTTACTCCCCACAAACATGGTAATTTCATAGGTTTTGACCCATACCCATATATGAATATCTATGGATTATGACGACAATGTAGGTGAGCTCCTGCGATCACTGATCGCCCACCCACAGCTTGCTATATCCAAGGGCTTCATTTGGGTTTGTCTGACAGGGTACCTCAAAAAAAAGCTTTGGCTGATCATCATTTTCCCTATATTCCCGAAAAAAAAACGGCTATTTGAAGGGTATACCCGGTATGCCCATTTTCAGACACCCCTTCATTTTCTTGTGCACTAAGTTACTGACTCATGTGGAACTGAGCCATAAAAAACTCCCAGTGCATCCACTAGGACCGGTGGGATGAAAGTCTATGGAACATTCATTGGGTTGGTTTAAGGGAAAATCTACAGGAAACCATGGTTTTTACCATCAAATATAGGGTTTTCCTGTAAATTTTCCCATCATCCAATTCTATGAAACATGGCACATTTAGATTCATGAACTTCGATGGTTTTACCATTATTTACTGGTTGGTGGTTGAGCCAACCCCTCTGAAAAATGATGGAGTTCGTCAGTTGGGATGATGACATTCCCAATATATGGAAAAACAAAACATGTTCCAAACCACCAACCAGTCTACCTATATTTTCCTATATTTTCCTATATTTTCCTATATTTATTATATATATATATATTACTTATATATTACCTACTATTAAACATGATATTGTTCCGTGGCAAACTCTGTAACCAATACAGGCCATAGCGGCCAGCCCAGCCGACCAGCCGATCCACGGCGTCTTCGTCCTTCCGCTGGTCTCTTTTCTGCATGATCCATGCTTGGCCCGGTGTTGAGGCCTCAAGGGAATGGCGAGGCTGACCTCAATGATCAGTCAATGGGAATTTCAGGATCCTAAGATGGAGGTACCTACCATATATAAGGCCTACGTAAGGGGATATCCCCAGAAAATATGGCCTTATATGGTACAGTACCTCCAATTTAGGTTCCTGGAATGGCCATTGAATCAATGAAGAGATCATGTTAGTGTTGACTATGACTGGTTGGTGGTGCAATAACCATCTTGAAAAATATGAAAGTCCATGGGAAAGATTATTCCCATATATTATGGAAAGTAACAAATGTTCCAAACCACCAACTAGTGATGTTAATGTTGACAATACTGGGCGGACGTTGTTTCTTACCCCAGGCACCCACAAGTTACCCCATCCCAATGGCACACAGGGTTACCCCAGGCCAATAGTCATTAAGAAACATATGATCAACATTAATATTATCAATGATTGCTGACTATTGATCCTCGACAATAATCACATTGACTAAACATGAACCTCACTTAAACATTACGAATGATCTTAAATAGAAGTTACCAACAAGAACTAACGATAATTCAACTCTGGGCTAATGTAGATGGAATAATTAATAATGGGCCTATCATAGTAAATGGGCTTCCGAAATCACTTGATTCCCCAAGAATTGATAATTGTAGTAAAAATTGGCTAATGTAGATTAATCCACAATAAACAAAATCTATGTGGCCCTTTGTAGAATAATGGGTAATTGTAGATATTTGGCTGGATTTATTTCTAGTTTAAAGCAGAACAAAAAAAAATCTAGATGTTTTATCTCAGACCTATGATAGATTGTTTTCGTTCGGAGGGCTCACTGCCCAAAATACACAACGGGTGGCACCTGGCTCTCCTCGAATAGACTGTTCTCCTTGCGACACGGTGAACATACCTACAATAACTAGGGCTCTTAATGGGGGATATAACTACAGAATACTACAGATATGACTTGATATAACTATAGAGGATGAATAGGATGAATAATTATGAACATATTGAAAAACAGAGAATACATATAAAATCCAAGTGGGATTTATCTGGCAATGGGAGATAGAATCTGGATCTGTATCAAAATGGGTGGCAGAAAACCAGGATGGCTGTTATGGTTGAGCCAACCTCTGAGCAATCTGAGCGTCCAGAAAAGCTGGTGATTTTATTGGGTTAGTGACCAACAAGAACCGTGGGTTACAATTGAACAGTAAGCAACAACTTCTTTTTACTCAACCATTGAACAAAAATAATGCAATACCGTATTTGTTGCTTTGTGTTTGTTCTTTTACCATTGACCACAAAACGAAGTTGAAACCGATCATGTCTAGAATGGTTTGATGGTGTGACACCAGCGCGCTCTTTTCTGAGCAACAATATCACACCAGCTAGTCAAACGGTACACAAGGGAAAAGAATGTCGGAAAGCGATTACTGGTTGGTGGTATACCTACCCCTCTGACAAATATGAGTTCGTCAGCTGGGATGATGACATTCCCAACTGAATGGAAAGTCATAAAATTCATGTTCCAAACCACCCAGACTATCCTGAACATGTTTGGAAGGATGGAGGTTGAAGGTATCAAAGTGGGGAAATCCAACACAGTTGGACGGATTTTTTCACCCATCTTTCAAGAGGAAACCAATGGCACAAATCCTTATGGAAATCTTGATGGAATCCAACTATGGCCAAGAATCAAATTCTAATGATTTCACAACCAGCCAAATTTGGTTACTAGAGATATGCGTCAGGGATAGAATCCGTTCTGACCCCCAAAAAACACCTGTTCTTGTTTCTGCCACAGAGGTCATCGTATGGTTTTCCTGAAGCGAAGCCAGATCGTCATTGCTGGGATGCTATGTACAACTGCTGATGGGTCCGAACTTTGGCCAAAGACTGCTCCAAATGACCAAAGTCTCAAAAATAGGCTGCCCCATACCCCAGAAAAAAATATGATTTATCATATTTTATCATTCTTCCATGTCGCCTTTCACAACACAGGCAGAATTCCAGGACCATCCTCAAATGATCGTCCCTTAAATTGGTCACAATGCTCCAGCGGCTTTCAATTTCTCTAAAAGTTCACCGTCTTCTTGCAACGGTACCAAGCCTGGAGTGCCACCTCAGCTGTTTGTAACGCTGGCAGTGGCTGCCCTGGTTGCGAACTGGTGACCTACTTTGTTAAAGGCGATTCCAATCATGGATTGGTAGCTCTTCCCTTTAATAGGTCAGTAGAACCTCACTATCAACAACAAAATCTTGTTGGGGAATCGACACTGTCCCACGAAATATTGTTGCTTGAGAGGGATTCTAAACCATGGATTGTGATAATCCCCAATAATATATATATATATATATTTATGATATATTATACGTGTATGGGATATATATATATATATATGGGTAGTAGAATGACAGAAAACCTTGGACTTAATTATCAACCAACAAAGGTTAAGTGGAGGCCGGCTCATAGGATTTTCAGCCAGAATTCCACAGCATTTCCAGGCTATTTTCTGTGGTTTTCCACCAAAAAAAATCCAGATTTCCACTTGCTTTACTGGTTGTTGGTTTTTCGCTTACCCCGTCCTGAAAAATGATGGAGTGAAAGTCAGTTGGGATGATGACATTCCCAATATATGGAAAAATAAAAAATGTTCCAAACCACCAACCAGTTTAGTTTACCGTGGAGTAAGCCATGAACCATCACAATTTTATACACCAATTTCTAAGTTTCTATGCATTTTCTCCAAAACAATTCATAAGTTGAATTTGTTTCCAGCAACAAACACAACCGACTACACATCATACATTGATGTGTATATATATATAATATACATGTTTTGTTTTCCGGCGTACCTATCAAGAAACCCTGTGGTCCTCATAAATAAATTGCTCCATAAATCCTAAGTTTGGACAAGTTTGGCTGTAACCCCGATCAATTGCATATATATATAATATATATATAATATAATAAATGAATCATATCTTGATATATCTACTTTTTATGTTCAGCACAAACCCTAGTTGTCGGAGTTATTTGCGGTCCAACGTTGGCGAATCCTTAAACTGGCGCCCCAAGCAGCGGTCACAACTTGGCTGGGCGGCTGAAAAGTCCTCCCACACTCTGTCCACCAATGAAAATGTGGGGCCTTGCGGAGCTGCTGAAAAGTACAAAAAACTGAAGATTGGCCCAAGAGAAAAAGGATGGATTCAATGGTGGGCCAATCAAACATAATCAAACCATTCATGTCTTTATGTTCCTGATTTTTTTCTCCGATTTGTGAATGTTTTCAATTTATGGTTGATTTACGAACAAACATTGATAAACATGGTGGAGCGCAATCCATTATTAATGGGGATATTGTGGAATATATATATATATATGAATATATAGCAAACAACAATCTGATCTTTTGAAAAATATAGAACAATTATCTACATAGATAGAACAGTTGGAAACATCGGACATATTTCGGACAACATCATCTATATCATCCTGAACAAATGGTTCTATCTTTTTGGTGACCCCTATAGTCCCAAAATCGGTCAAACAATTGGGTATATTCTGCTTTATGCAAATTTGATCCAATTTGCGTTTTTTAAGAAGAACAACTATGATAAATTGACCATTGAAACATGGGGGTATCCTATTCTCAAAGAACACCCCGCCCCCGGCGGTCGCCACCAGCAGGGACAGATTTTCCACCAGCCGCCAAATGGGGATCGAACATGGCTGGAAAATCCACGATTTCGTTCGTTGGTTTTTCGATGAACAAAAACACCGTTAAGGGAAGGGATGTTTAAACCATCCCCATTAAATCACCATTAAATCGCCATTTTCCTATGGTTTTCCTATGATTTAATGAGCAAGCCATTTTTGATTACCAGAGGGCACATGTTAGATAAATCATCCCAGTCCTGTGAAGGTCATCAAATATCCTAACCATGGCTGCTTTGGTCCGTGAAATCTCAGTGTTGCTTAGTGATTTTTTTCGTTTTTGTGGTTGGTAATTCCCTGTTGTTTGGTTAAAAACACCATTGTTGAACACACCTACTCATGCTGAGAACATCATCAATTCTTTTTGGTTAGCACACAACATTTTATAAATTATTGCATCCATGTTATTTCTTGCTTTAATCCGCTTGCTTGTCGATTCTCCCTAACGCAACTTGCCAAGGCTTCTATTGAGGTCGGCTTCTATTCCGGTTGTTGTGGCCAATTTTTGTTAGTGCAATCCTCATTTGGGACTGTGAAACAAAAGGCTGCCCCTAATTTCAATGGTTTATCATGACTGTACATTTTACCCTCTGGTAAACATACAAAAAACTATGGAAAATCACCATTTTAGATAGGTAAATCATGGTAAATCAAACATATATATATATATATACATATACCCTCTGGTAAGCTAACTAATTTTGCGAACTGGAACATCACCATGCTATTTTTTTTGGTAAATCAACGAACTAAATAGCCATTTTCAATAGCTTTTTGTATGGTTACCAGAGGGTAGCTAAAAACCCATGGGACGATCGAGCCATGAATAAGCCAACAAAAAACCAGAGAAACTACTGATATTTTCAGAACATGAACTATCAACAAAGACCTATTTGATGTGGAGATTTGGGGGCCCCCCTATTCTTTTTATTTGAGCCCTGAAAAAAAGACGGTGAAGCAACAGCCCTAATTTTTGCTCGCCACCTCCGAGTGGTTCACCGAGTGGCATGGAGGTCTGCCCCGTCATCTTCCCGAGAACGGCTCGCACAGCAGCACCCTCATCATCCAGCAGACCAGGGAGCCACTCGGGGCCCAAAATGATCTCGGTGTACCTGAATTTGGATGTAAGCATAACTTGCTTAACTATTTTTTTGATGGAGGACATAATATTATATATCCTCCATAGAGATAGAAATATATATATATATTCTCGAACTATCTCTAACTATGGTTTATGGATGTTTTACAATGTAATTTGGATGACTATCCAGGCTTCGAGCTGGTTGCGAAAAAATAGGTAAACTATACAGAACACAACAATGAATAGGTGACACTGATTGGTGTCAAGGATTTAATCTTGAACTTTAACTAACATGATATCGACCAGCTACATTGCTACATACACATGGAATGTATATGAATGTATACTACCGATTCATCCAAGTATTGATTACACATAATCCCTTCCTTCTAATATTAAACACCCCCAGGAAAAACATGTTTTTTTTTCCAGTGAAATCGTGCTGGGCCCATGAAAAATGGGATGTCAAGGCCTTGACCCAGTTGAAACTGGATCGGCCCAGCCATGCCCAGCCCAAATAGAGAGCGTGGTTCGCAAGCACAAGAAAAGGAGCCATGTAACCTACTGTAAAGGCACGACAGAAAAAAACAAAACATGAGTTTGGAACTTGCTTGAAATCAGAACTGATGAGTTTGGTTCTCCACATTTCTCCACCATCTGTCAATAGGATGTACAACACCGTTGGGAAGTTGTAGGTTTACCAGGGATACAAACCATTCACTATGTGGCATTTACCTCATCCAAAAAGGATCAAAACAAACTGCGCCATGGCGCCTGGGACCAGTGACATAATGGTCTAGCTAGTGACATGCCTAAACCAAGCAGCTATGCTTTCCACATAGATCCGATTTTTGCATATTTTTGCTACCTGTCATCCCAAATTCTTCCCAACATGTTTAGAGACGTGTAGACCACTACATGTTTCAACCGAAGCAATGAGTTTACAACCCTCTGGAACGAGCAATCAACAACGGGGCTCTTGAATATTCTGTACAGATCTGTACAGATCTGTACAGAATGAGTTACCCAGTGGCTGGAACAGCACACTTTTGACACCTTTTCGGTATCTTTCACCAGAATGACTGGATATAAACCACTGGTTTCCTATAGCAAAGCCCCCAAAAATGGTGCGCAACCAAACACACAAAACACACTGGGCAAAGCGGGTGAGCAATGACATGCAATGATATGCATTGATGGTCATGGACCGTGAAAGACCATGAAAGACCATGAAAGACCATTATCAGGGGATTGCCCCCAGTGTCACTTGAGGAATGTGGGTACCATGTAGTTCCGGTGTTAATGATCCTTCTGCCAAAAAATGAGGCTAGACTTGGCATTTTTGTGAACTTCGTTGCTCATTTCAGCGACAAAATCTGGTCCCTGAACTAACATATAATTGTATAATATATATATATACATATCTGGTTGGTGGTATACCTACCCCTCTGAAAAATATGAAAGTCACTTGGGATGATTATTCCCATTATATGGAAAAATAAAAACCATGTTCCAAACCACCAACCAGATATGGTTGAGGTTCCCAGCAGGTCACTCTTCAATCAATGGATTGACATTCCCCGCTTTGGTAGGTCTTCATCCCCAATTCTACTACCAATAACCAGGATGGCCGCATCCCTGACAGTGTTGGCCAGCTCAACTGATCAGCCCAAAGACTTTGCACCCAACGAATCCAAGAACTCCTGGGGCGCAACTGCCATGACAATCTTCTGGTTGACCATCCCAAAAATGCCAGGGGACCTTCGGTGTTTCGTTTGATTTTTTCAATAAACATCAACTCTAGATTGTGATTCAAGTGATTCAACCAACAATCATTGAACACTTAGCCAACCACCAACAAGATATCATGGAACCACTGTAAAACCCCAAATAAAAACCCACTGGAAGGCCCTGGAAGCTCGTTTCCCTCCAGCTGTTCTGGTGGAAACTTGGAGCTTTGTCAAAGCTATGATCCACAACTTGGGACGGGGGGGTGCATCCCATGGAGTAAGTTACAATCCACATGCAATTGGGGTATATCCTATGATTATATACATTATTTCATGATATATATATATATAGTTGTATATATATATAGCCATATATATTTAGCTATATATATATATGTAGTTATATATATATATATAGGATTTTATACGTACAATTATGTATATAACTGGGTGATAGCATTGTTATTTACCCCTTGCTAACTGGGATGCACATCCAAGTTGGGGCAACTGTAGTTGCAGGACCTGAAATGGCTATCTTTATTGATTTTCTCTGGCAGAAAACTATGAACCTATAAATCGTGTATAATTAGAATCATCAATATTCTCAAACGCTCCACCTGTTTGATATCCCTGAAACGTCCCTTTTTGAAGCTGGTGTTTTTTCCCTTTGAAACCTTTCGAAACCAGCTTCTACAGTCCTTCGCTTGGGAGCAGAAGGGCGACAGGCTGTAGGAATAGATCACCACTGGACTGCCCGTCACCTCCCGTTGGATTCGCTGCCGCACGGCTGTCTGGTCATAGCTGCCGGCTTGAAGAGGTGCTTCGATCCTGTGGAGGCTTCAGTTGCACAGAGGGTTCTGCATCTCAAATCCACTGAATCACGTTATATTATATCCCAATTTATGTTATTTTATGTTCCCATGAGCAACCTACTAAACCATATTAAACCTATAATCCAAAGTTGATTTCAAAAAAAAAACATGGCTTTTTGCCCCCAAGTTCATCAAGTTTCTGGTAGATCGGTTTCAACACGGCCGTCGCCAGGCCGCTCAGTGCCCTCAACGTCCCCGAAGGCATGACCACGTCCGGCTCTGCGGACGCTGCAGATGCCGTGGCCAGGACGGGAAATACCTTGGTCTTGGGCCCCTGGGCGCTGGAAGATTTCAGTGATGTTACCTCCGGCAATTGGAAATGGTCTATCTATACATGATGATTTCAATATGAAGATGTGTTTTTTACAGCTGTGCTATAAAATAACAGAGGGTCAAACGGTCAAACATGTCTTTTGATGAAAATGTCGTGAAATCCCTATTGTTTTTGCCGGTTCAACCGCGTTCAATCCCATGGTGTTTGAATCTACAATCGTTACTCGAAAAAACCTCCGTTTGCTGCAGGGTCATGGCAACATATGGCAACATCACCACCGATGCGAACTTGTTTTAACATTTTTACAGGGCAAATGGAATCTATTTGTTTTTTTTTTTCATGGGAATCATTGTCTGCCATCTCACCTTTAAAGGGCTTGGCAAAAACCTTAAAACATGCTTCGTGGGCACTATGTTCATCGCTTGGAATCTGCGGTTAACACCCATGAACCTGTGGCCACATGATCTGATATGATCTGACATGTAATTATATGTGCTGTAGAAAAGCAGAAAACCAAATTTGGGAGGGTCAGAAATATGGCAAACATACTCTTCTTCCTGCAATTTCTCTGAATCCTAGACATGCACGCTCTCAACCCATTATTTCCTCCATTAAAATAAGTTATTTTTGTGACTCTTGTCTCCGACTGCTGAATCGAATCTCCAATCGGGACACCAGGGCAAAGTTTCGCCGTGAACATTGAGGCACTGAACTCGGCAGTGCTTTCCTGCTGGATTTCAAAAGAATCCACAGAAATGGATCCAAAACTGTCTAAATCTCCAAAATGAGTGGCTTCAAATGGATTCCATTCCAGCGATTGACATCATATCATCCAGTATAAAACACATCCTAAACCCATCCCCACATTCAAAAACTCCCACTGCATGAGATGCACCTAGGAGGTGCTATGGAGAATGAGATCAAACTCTGTTCCAAAAAGGAGAGAGGCACCTGAAAAGTACAAGCAAGTCGTTAATACATGTTAATCAACATCATGTAACCCATTCTTATATTCTGTAGGATCTATAGGTTATATACCACAGATTTATGTTTATGTTTTTTACAATAGTATCTCTAGGTTGTAGCCCAGTGATGTAATGTGGTAAACCCAACAAACAACATTTGCAGTTCAGGTTTATGAGATTGGGTATACTCCTGTTGGGGATTACGTCTATCATGATCCCCAGTCATGGTTTGTTGATGGGATGATGACTATGACATAATCCGATGCTATCCGATTCAAGGGTTGCAGCCCCAAGTTAGACGGGTTTGCCTGAAAAATACAAGGGATACTCCCCAGTTATGACTATATTCTAGTAATTTAACGGGGACTGATGAGACAACCATACTGATTAAACATCAAATTTGCTGCTGTGATGTTAGAAAGCAACGTCATAAAATGTCATAAACAGTCATAAACCAGCCATATGGATCTATCTATCTATCTATCTATCTAATCTAATCTAATCTATCTATCTATCTATCTATCTATCTAATCTATCTAATCTATCTGACCTATCTAATCTATCTAACCTATCTAATCTATCTAATCTATCTAATCTATCTAATCTATCTAATCTATCTAATCTATCTAATCTATCTAATCTATCTAATCTATCTAATCTATCTAATC
>Ga0126342_10002264_pt1 | contig 29577 bp, 17 predicted proteins | sample Cyp1metagenome_FD_92528 | JGI IMG/M metagenome (GOLD analysis project Ga0126342, IMG submission 92528) | Coral microbial communities from Lord Howe Island, Old Settlement Bay, Australia - Cyphastrea 1 metagenome | ecosystem: Host-associated > Invertebrates > Cnidaria > Coral ...
CAAGTGAAATTGGAGTTGTCCCCATGAATACTCGTTCGTTATTTGCGTATAATAAACCAGAGTGAAATTGGAGTTATGTTCACCAACTGAACGCGATTTCGATTTCACGGGGGCCCCACATTGATCATTCCATAAATATGGGGTGACTTGCTGAGAAAAATCACTGGTATTTCGGGCCATGAGTGTATCGTCAATGGATTGGTTGATGGGAAAATCTTAACCGGAAACCATGGTTTTTACCATGAAATATAGGGCTTTCCTGTAGATTTTCCCTTAAACCAATCCAATGATATGGCTTTCAATACTGAAATGCTCTACGACTTGGAATGGGGGTAACCCCACATTTAATGAAACTTCCATGTGGCTTCTCGAGTGTTGGTATAGGCCATTGGTGTCAGGAGGACTACTTTGCCAAGGCTTCTAAATAACTGTGCATCCCACAAAATGAGTGGTTTGTAATTTATAATCCATCATCTGATCTAGATGTTTTCCCATTCAAACCTCCATTTACAGATTTTGAAACCTCCATGTATAGACTTTTATAGGGGATCTTCCGCCATGTTCGGTGGCGCCGGAGGCTGTGTTTTAATTTTTTGGTGGTCCTGGATCGCAAATCCAAGAAGAGGGGATGATGCTCCAACACTCCCAAGGCAATGGTAGGCTTATGTTCTGAGAGGCCCCTGAAACTGCAATTTCTGCACATGTTTGGTGGGAAAATCTACATGTTTGCTGGTTCTTGGCTGCATATATTATCTTCTTTTCTTGGTAGAATTCCCATTATTGGGGGCTACTTGGTGGCTCATCCCACTTACTAAGTAGGTTATATCCCTGGTCTGGCAAGTGGGATAAGTAGGGTTAATCCACTTATAACTAGGTTTATAACCTACTCACTAAGGTGGGATGAGCCACCAAGTAGATCCTCATGTTTGAAGGTATTGCACAGTTAATTCGTAATGTCTCCTCGTGCCTTAGCAGCCGAACAAGTCTGTAGATCATGCTTAATGAATTGGTTTAAATCCCAGTTAAATCCCAATGACGCTCCATAATTATTATGCACTATTGGGTATTCACCATTATTGGCTATATTAGAACATATTAAAATGAACACATGAACATATACATAAACATCATATATAATCATATATAATCATATATAATTAATCATATATAATCATTTATAGATATATAATATTATAAAACATTATAAACACCATGGATTCATCCATATCTTCCCCTTTTTTTCGTGGTAAACCTCAGCTGAAAAAATCCCAACCAAATCGTCCGCTCAGGTGGCCGTCACCTGGATGTCCTCCATGTGAGGCGATGAACAAGGCGCCAACTGGGCGAAGTGGGCGAAACATCACCAGCTATACCCTCTGGTAAACTAACATAACTATGGAAAATCACCATTTTTAAAAGGGAAAACTCACTATAAATGGCCATTTTCAATAGCTATGTTAAATTACCAGAGGGTAGCTGGGTAAACGTTAACTATAGTTATCCCATGACGGATCCTAACGGTGCTGCTAGATATGGTGTGCCATGGATCCCATCAATATACCCCCATGGATTCTATGGGTATGGGATGTGAACTAACATAGCAATGGAAAATGGCTATAGAAATAGTGGATTTTCCCAGCTATAGAATGGTGGATCTTTCCATTGCTATGTTAGTTCACCAGAGGGTATCCCATGACGGATCCTAACGGTGCTGCTATTTGTTTGGTGTGCCATGGATCCCATCAAGAAATACCCCCTTTATGTTAGCATTTTTCTACCAGCACCATGGATTCTATGGGTATTTTGGATGTTTTTTTGGCCGGAAATTCCAGAAATACTATATAGTTATGTTAGTTTACCAGATATTTTACTGGGTTGAAAAAAACAGTTCGACCCTGAAAACAACCAATTTTTGAGTGGAAACTCTGTAAAAAACCCCGATGAATGGCAGGGTCGAACGGTTGAATTACTGAAGAGTAGTGTTGGTAAAACAAGAACAAACCATCCAAAATTTCACATTTTTTTATAGGTGGTATAGTTATATAGTTATTTGCGTATCATACACCATAGTTGTTGCAGTTATGTTCCCCAACTTTGCGATTTCGTTGACGGGGGCCATAAACCATAGTTAATTCAGCCACGTATATCTCCACTGAACGCTATCTGGGAGGCCCCATCCTGTAGGGACAAATCCTGAATTATCTGTTGCAATTTCAATAGGAATATCTACGTTCACCAGCTAAGAATTTGTATTTTTGTTGCAGGGGCCCTCTGGCTGATTGGCAATGCAGATGCTGGTTGATGAAATGGTCTATTCTTTTGAAAAAAATGTGGGCATCTTGGGAACATGGTGATTTAAGCAGCAAAGACATGAACAAACACAATTAACATGTTGGGAAAATGGTGATTTAACAACCAAAGGTAGGGAGTTATTTTGAGTTGTACGTGATTTATGATATTTGAGTTGGTGAACATAACTGCAATACCTAGGGTTTTATGGTGATTACCACTATAGTATTTGTGGGAATTATAAACCAACAAACATCACTGGGGGGGCCACCTTGTAATGATGGTATAGTTGATTAATTTGATACAATGGCACATAGTGGGATTAATATCTATGGTGGCTTCCTGTTTAGCGGTATATCTTATGGTTATGGGTCAAGATTAGACACCCCTAACATGTCCTAAAATTAGATGGTTAAATGTTAACAACTAAACATGAACAGAATCTGCGGTCGCCCTCGGTCCTTCGATGTCTTTGGGGAATACTTAGAATACAAACTGTGGCTACTAACTATAGAAAAAGACTGTGGCTATTGTCATTTGGTTCAATTTTAGTTCGCTGAATTTCCCATTGAAAACCTCCATTTGGTTCGCAGATTGGCCATGTTTGATTAGTGTATCTATATCTTCAATATTTTTGATTAGTAAATATTCAACCCCAGATTATATATATATATCTTCAATATTTTTCAACCTTTCAACCCCAGATTAGTAAACCCTGCTTGGTGCATTAGGGCCAAACCTCTTCATTCATGCAGCAGACAATGCTCGGTTGACCAAGAATCGAGTTGACATAGCCTTCATGCACGATACCACAATGTGGGGCCCCCTAGGTAGCTAAGTTTGTTTATAACTCCAATAACTTGGGTTTATGGTAGATATACCTATAGTTACTTAATAGTGGTTATAAACCAACGTTCACATCACTGGGGGGCACCACCTGGCAGTGAGCAAAGAGATGGCAGGCTGTATATTCAAGTTGAAACAACTCGAATCTCGCAAGGGGATCATTCCCCACATGCGAAAGTTGATCCTTTTTTCGGGCTGTATTATACTGATATATTACAAGGTGGCCCCCACGAAGTTATAAGTTGGTTTATAACCTACATATAAAAAAAGTACAGCTTTCACTGTAGTTCGATATATCTACCATAAAACCTTTCCGCGAAATTGGAGTTATGTTCACCAACTTCGCAAACTAAATCAGTCTAAATCCCATTAAATCATCCTTATACCCCCTTGAATCCCATTGAATCACCTTTTTTTCCTCACGACCTCAGCATTTAGCAAAGGAAGAGTTGGGCAGCTGCAATGTGGATCCGTGCCCTGAGAGTGAGTCAGGGCCTCGAAGTGATGACCTGATCTGGTGAATGTTGATGGACATCAATCTGGGTAATCAACACATATTTATAACCATATAGATAGATATAGATATTTATAACTATTTAGATATAGATATAGATATTTATAACCATTTATAACCATAGTCCATTAGTATAGATATTTATAACCACCAATAATCACTTAGTTGATAGGTTATGAAATGGGGATTATACTATTTGGTTTAATGGGGATTATAATATATTATTATAAACCACAATAGGGATAACTATTAACCAATTAATCTGGGTAAATTATAACCATTACTAACCAATAATCTGGGTAAATTTCATCACGACCTTACTGTTGTCCCGAACCCTGGAACCATGGTTAAGGGAAATCATCCCCTTTTATGGCCGAACTATTCATCGGGCAGGGCCCCAGGGCATGGGCCGGGAAAAGTAAGATGAGTGGCCAAACTATTCAGGTTAGTGAAATGAGGTAATTTACCCAGATCAATGGAATTAGGATCAATTAATCGATAATGATCCAGTAGGTGAAATTCATCAATGTTGTTGATCAATGAAATGGTAAGCTATTATGATTGAGGTGAATAATGGGATGATAATGGGATAGTGGGACAATAGTGGCATAGTTATGGCTGGTTGCTGGTTTGGAACATTTTTTATTTTTCCATATATTGGAATTTCATAATCCCAACTGACTTTCATTTTTTTTTCTGATGGGTTGAAACCACCAACCAGATGGTTAATCATGGTTTATGAACATCACACTATATCTGGGTAAATTTAATCGCGACCGAAGCCTGTTCTCCCTCGGTGGAATCCTGGTGAGTAAAGGAAACGATCCCAAGGAAAAGCCTTATTTCAGGTCAGTGAATAACTATAATCTATCCAGTTTATTGAGGGCTTATTGATCATCTATTCCATAATTATCAGATATTAAGCGGGATGATCTTTCCAGATGGGAAGATGGGAAGCCTTATTTCAGGTCAGTGAATAACTATAATTTACCCAGATTCCGTCATGTTGGGGAAACAATCACTTTCAAGTCCTATCAATTCAAATCATATTATTATGTTGGGAAAGAAATTACATTGAAAGTGAACGCCTAAGAATCTTCTAGAAAAACCACATCATGTTGGGAAAGTGTTGGATTATTCACTCATGACACAGTGGAATACAAGGACTCCCACACCAAAGATTCATAAGGCCTTACCACCCCGAAATCATCCTCGAAGTGATTGGATGGCTCCATAACTGGGACATGTTGGGTTATACATCGAAGCCGCGGTGAACGAGTTTTATCCTTTGGTAAATATTGTAAAATCACCGGTTTTAATCGGGAAATCAATTATAAAATGGGCCTGGTTAATAGCTATGTTAGTTTACCAGAGGGTATGTTTTTTTCATGTGAGCAATTTTTCGAGGGTCATTCATCCCAAATTTTCTGAGTTTTTCCTGCCACCTATGTTAGCTTGGTATATCGGGAGAAAGCCACCTATGTTAGGATCCCCCATGAATTCATACCCCTGGTTGGTGGTTTGGAGCATTTTTTATTTTTCCATATATTGGGAATAATCATCCCAACTGACTTTCATATTGTTCAGATGGGTTGAACCACCAACCAGTACCCCTTGAGTAGGGATTCCTGTGCCCAATATGCTTGGAATCGGCCTACGTGTATGAATGCGTAGTCGTCCTCGATGTAATCCTTCCATGATATTGATCACCCCCCCGTTATAAGCTGCTTTATAGACCCCATTAACTACATATTATCTCCCCAGTAATCCTTAGTTAACCAAGTTATAAACCAAATTAGTTATCTCTATCTATCTATCTATCTAACCTAACCTAACCTAACCTAATCTAATCTAATCTAATCTAATCTAATCCTATCTATCTATCTATCTATCTATCTATCTATATATATATATCACATCTAAATCGCAAATCTTGGTGGTTAAATTACAATTCCCCTCATTTTTCATGGCTAAATCCACCTCTTCCTGAGTTCATTCGCCTGGCTCTGAGGTTATGTGTGGACGGAGCATGGGCGTCCTGGAATGACTGGGAGGCTTGCCTTGCCGGGCACAACGGGACTTTTTGGGCAAGATGGCAAGCTGGAGAACCCCCAAAGTCATGGATGGGATAATAGTGATTAATAATGGTCAATGGTGATCAATGGTTACCCTCTGGTAAATTAACAGTTTGACCCTGAAAATCACCAATTTTTAGTGGTTTCACTAATCTTCCAACCCCTATCTACCAGGGTCTATGTTAATTTACTGGAGGTTAAATGGTGGTTAATATGGAGTTTTCAATTTCAGAGGGGGATCCCCCAAACTCGCTGGATAGAAAAAAACATGGAACATCCTCATCTAAAATGGATGATGGGGTACCCCCATTTAGGAAACCCCCATTTACACAGGCGCAAGGTTTGCATTAGTGTGGCGCAAGGTTTACTTTTACATAGCCATTAAAGTGAAACATTGTCAGGCCCGATGTTTTCTTTGCCTCTGGCTGTCCAACTGTCGTTCCCGGTGCTTGGGCAACTCCACAGAGTAGCTCCAGCAGCTCCAGCTAAAAGAGTCGCTAGCTAGCTAGCTACGTTTGCTAACGATTTTGACCCCAAATTGATCATGTACTAATATATTGTATGCATGTATATATGATTATATATGTATGTATTATATACATTGTAGATTGTGCGTGTACATATATATATAGATATATACACACACACACTTGGGGTTGTTCACCATTTACCTCGACCCCCATGAAGGACAGATCTTCCCGATCGTCCCAGGCGTGCTCCACCTCTTGCGAGGGTGGCATGCGATGGCGCGTGCGGCACGTGTTGAGACCGGCCACGTCCTGTGGCCAAGAGCCCAGCGGAGACTCTCGAGAAGAAGGCGCAACAGCGCCGGGGAGTGGGCATCTGCAAACATATGAATGGGGGATAGGGAATGTGGTGGGAATATATTGGGATATCGATCTATGTATAAAATATTATATATATATATTTATATTGATGAATGGGATATTGGAGGCATATTGAAATGACCCAGTTACTCTCTGGTAATCAAAAAATGGGCTAGCTGGAAAATCCCTTAGTTATAGATGATTTTCCAGCTAAAACCTTGATTAATAGGGGACTCCTATTGCCACGTTTGCCTACCGGATGGTACATTCTCACAGTACACCCAGTGATTTTTCATGAAGCTGACCCGCATCTGACATGAAACCATGACACATTTTGGACCAGCAGTTCAGCTCTGTGGTTGGTGTGTACATGATGATGCACATGTTTCTTGATATCCAATCCAGACGGGATGATTAAGTAGGTCAACCGACTGGTTAGATGCTTTAGTACTTTAACTTTTTGCTATCAATGGTAAAACTATATAGTAATTGCATTTACCAGCTAAAAAGACATGACCGGTATCTGGTATTTGAAATTCACCATGTAAACTATTTCTTGCATTTTGTTGGGGAAGGGAGACACGTAGCTCAACTGCCAGTCAGGAAGGATCTTTTGAAACCTAATATTAAACACCCCCTAGAAACAAGTTTAATAGAGGATTTGCACATATTTGGGACCATCTAAAGGGTATGTTTAATATTGGGGGGATGGGATTATGGTTTCATATCGTGGCCCCCGTGCACTTTTGTGGAATCATCATGCCCAGATTCATCGGGCTCAAGATAAAATATGTGTTTTTTTTTTCCCTTGGGGTGTGTCAAACAAAATATGCAATTGGTACAATGTGGGGCCCCCTAGATAGCTAAGTTGATTTATAACTCCAATAACTATAGTTTCTTATACTTATAGCTTATAACTTATAACTTATAACTTATAGTATTCATGGGGTTTATAAACCAACGTTCACAACATTTTAATTATATGTGGTTTCACCTACCATCAGCCGTAGTTCACCTACTAACCAACTTGACCATCTAGGGCCCCCCTGGCCTAAAACAATTCTTCCGGTGATTAGTGGAATGACATCCTCCCACATGTTGAATCATCCAACTTGACAATTGATACAAAAGTACTTGGATCATCAATTTGCCCATTAAAAAAAAAAAACGTGTACTGTATCTACATGTATCTATCATTATGATTCATTATTTATTTATTACTTGTTTGGGACCTTAACTCATTTTGATTGGTCAACGTCAACGGGTCAAAGTATGATGATGAAAAGCGGCCATCCCGGGTTTTTCTCCGTGACATCTGTGCCTTTCCCGCCTTTCCTGCTCAGAAGAGTGCAACAAGGGCGTGCCCTGCAAAGCAAGCCAGGACTGTCGCTTAGGGATTTGCTTTGCAGGGAACCTCATTGATATATATATATAATATAATATATATATATATCTAGTTTATCGTGGAAAATCCTACTAAATTGGATGATTTAGGGATACCCCCATTTCAGGAAAACTCCATATGGCGGCCGGTAGACAGGTGGATTCCGGTAGACAGAAAGGGCAGGCGGAATGATATGGGAAGTGATGAGGTCAATACTGTAGACCGTGCTGCGCTTGAACTGGAGAACCGGGCTCATAGCGGAAGTGAGGGACTCTGGAAAGCAAAGAAGTGGTCAAGATGCCTAGGTCAATCGACTGGATGGGTAGTGACTACTGTAATCCTTTAGTCTTTTGGTATCAATGGGATTATCTACGTTCACCAGCTAAGAATTTGTCATTTTGTGAAGGGTATCTAATATTGGCCATGATGCTGGCATGCCACCTCTGATACCCTTTGGTAATTTAACATAGCTATTGAACATGGACCATTTATAGTAATAGTTGATTAACCTATTAAAGATGGTGATTTTCCATAGCTATGTTAGTTTACCAGAAGGTATATTGAGTGTGGCACAACTTCTGGAGATGATCTCTCAATGAAGCCACAAGTCTTCCTGCAGGATAGTGCCGGCTAGTTATAAGTTGCTTTATAATCCCCATAAACTATATATAGTTATATCATGTTATATCTACCATAAACATCCATAAACCATAGTTAAGCCACTTAAAATGTCAACTTAGCTATCTTGAGGGCTCCATCATGCTGTTTTGATCGGACATATTTATTGCTTTTTCAAGCATGCTAAAGGGAGGATTGGTTGAGATGACGAGCATTTTTTTTGGGTTCATTCACCCTTTGAAGATGTATGTTTTTCCCCACAGCCACGTTGACACGTTGAATCAGCACAAACCTTACTGTATATCAAATTGAGCAGTGTTCAAAACCCTTGTTGGTGGTTGATGATTAGTTCGAAGGTTATACTACCCTTGATACTACTTGGGGATTCTAATAATCCGATAGGGAAATCCCTAGTACCCTTTGGTAAACTTTCACATAACTATGGAAAGATCCACCAATTTTTCATGGGAAAACTCACTATTTCGACTGGGCCATTTTCTATGTCGCAAACTGTGTCTGTTTACCAGAGGGTAACCAACCAGTATACTGTGGTTGCGAAATCTTGCACCAGTTGGGATTCCTATTGGTAACTATGAAGCCCTGTAAATCATGGGATAATCATGGGGATAAATTTATAAATCAAGCGACTGGTTTTTAGGATTTCTTCATTCATTTCTTCCATCCATATGAATCGGAGAAGGGATTATTTTGCCAGTGAGATTCCAATTGTCGTTTATATTGCTATCGCTGGGGATTTGACCATGAGGACTGTATTTTAAACTATCTGGTGGTTAGGAGGAAGCAGTTTGAAGCTATGGCTATCCATATTCCCTATTAAATGATTTAAATGGGGAGCCAGTTGGAGCTATGAATATGTACAATGTGGGGCCCCCTAGATAGCTAAGTTGATTTATGACTCCAATAACTATGGTTTATTATACGCAAAGAACTATTGTATTCATGGGGTTTATAGACCATTTTCCCATATGTCCAATAGATTTTCCATAGATTTCCCATTCATGGGGTGAATCTAAACCAATGTTATCCAACGTTCACATCACGTACACGCGGGCACCACATTGTAGAGTGGTTCAACCACATGATGCCGTAAGGCGTAAATCGTGCTTTTCGGATGCGATTGGAAGCCGTAAATCGTGATGGGATTGGTTCGTGATGAAACTGCATCCAGTAGCCTCTGGTAAGCTAAGATAGCTATTGAACATCACAGTATGGGTATATCATGGTACAATATGGTATATCTATATCTATCTATAAGTGACAATTTTCCATAGCCATGTTACTTTACCAGAGGGTAATCTGCCATTCATCCGCCATTCATTCCCCATTCCCGATGAATTCCCCAGCAATCTGAGAAAATTATGATGACCTCACTGTGCCCTCACTGGAATGATGGGAATTGGATGAGACTTGGATTCTGGGAATTATCCCCAGCCCAACATTATACCCATATCATCCCATATCTATCTATCCATCCATCTACCTATCTATACATAATTGGAAGATCATCCCACTTAGTATCTATACTTCGTATCCATAGTTATAACATGTTTATATACTCTATTTATGGGAGAAGCCAGAAATTCATCAATGATAGTTCTTTTGTTAATCATTAACCACTATTAACCATAGATTATTAACCATCATTATCCATGATTAAACCATAGTAACAATTCCTAACCATCATTAACCATGTATCCCTAATTTTTTGGTTATTAACCACTATTAACCACTATTAACCACTATTAACCACTATTAACCACTATTAACCACTATTAACCACTATTAACCACTATTAACCACTATTAACCACTATTAACCACTATTATATAATCGTAGATTTCACCACTACTAACCATAGATTTATCCGTGATGAATTTTCTGCCCTGCAAGGACTGCGAACTCAGCGCCTGGAGCGTCTGGTCCGATTGCAGTGCTTCCTGTCATGGTGCGCTCGGGAAAAAAATGGGGCATTTCAGTGGCAGATGGCAATTTGGCAAGAACTAAGCTTGAAATATTCATGAAAATCCAAATTCTTTTGTTAAATCATGTTGAATACACATGAAATCCGAAATCCAATTATGAATCACTAGTATAAATGGATCTTCACCAGTATTAATCAATTCAAAATCTATAGGGTGGGCCCCCCCAGTTACTGTGTAGGTTGGTGGTCGCACCCTAACTGGAGATATGTCTACTCGAAATCCCACACTGAATTCAAGCAACTTAGCTGCACCTTTCAGTGATGCCAATTTGGACAAAATCTATGGATCAAAAGAGTGGCGAAACAGGAAAGTCATTGGTAAATGTTGACATTCAGCAGCTAACTGGTAACTGTATTGAACGCTGACTCCATTGTTTCTGTAGGTGTTTTTTTCACAAAAACCTGCGGGATGTAAACCTGTAGGCATTGTATGTACCTCAGAAAACATCCAGAAATTGTTGGTTAAAAAAATAATTACGGCCTGCCGGGTAAAAATGCTGGTGAATAAAGTACTGGTCTCCCTGGAATGACAGTTGGGCACAGTTGGTAAACTTCACATTTGCCCTGGAGAATCCCACGAAGTCACTAGGTTGCAGCCACAGCCCCTTGAAATACCACCGGTATGGTACTGGGGCATCATTTTTCAGAAAACTAGGACTCTGATTCGCCCTACCCTCTGGTAAACTAACAGTTTGCGAACTGGAAAATCACCATCTTTAATAGGTAAATCAACTATAAATGTGCCATTTTCAATAGCTATGTTAGTCATTACCAGAGGGTCAATCACTGAACATGAGACCAGGTATCAAGAAGCGAGAACGTTCTGTGTTGCAGCATGGATATGGTGTCCGGGCGCTCAGTGTGGATGTCTATCCCAGTATGGCTAAGTGGCTAAGTATATATATGGGGGTTTCCATAAATGTTGTTACCCCGATAGCTGGATGGTTTATAATGGAACATCCTATTAAAATATGGATGATTTAGGGGTACCCCCTTTTTAGGAAACCTCCATATGGCTTTGTCTGATGAAAATCTTGTTGATTTGTACCCCAATTCCAACTGATGTTCAGATCCCAATGAGCATTGCCATCAAATGTGGGTGCTATAAGCTATAGCCCCCTCATGATTTCTTGGATGTACCACCAAGTAGTTGTTTGGTGGTTGCAGAAGTTCATTCAACTTCTGAGGTGGGCAAGTACTGCGAAGGCATCCTGGAAGAAGCGTTTCCCTGTGCGTTGGTGGGCCCAGTGGGCTCAAAAATCTGCAGGGGGGCAAAAACGATAGATCAGTTGGTTACACTAGGCGAATCTGTTGTATGACACTGTATGTATACATATATATATATATATATGTGTGTATGTATAATTATATGTATATACATATGTATATATATATGATATATATATATACATATTCCATTAGATCAATCTGAAATGGTTTGATAGCTATTTTCGACTACTTGGCAAGGCGCCGTGTCTTTTCTTCAATCGCGCCGAAGCGCCAAGCGCCGCTGAGGCTGGGAATCTCCAGAAGTTTGGAAGATTGGTCCAGCCCGGAGCCCTAAACTAAACGGGCCGGGTCGGTGGATGGTCCGCCGGAGTGAAGAAATCCCTGTGTTTTTGGAGAAGCCTAAGGCCTAAGGCCCAATAGAAATGGATGATTTGTTGAAGTTGTTGGATCTAATCTGATATTTTGGGATATATTGGATTATATTATTATATTGGTATACTGGGGCCTGTTTTTTGGACAAGCTAACTTTCATATTGATCATATTCTTGGTCGCATATCCCAGTATACCAATACATGATTTTCCCCCCATAGTTTTCCATGGAGGTTTCCTACGTCATGGAGGTACGCCCAGTCATCCAAGTCGTGGCGACTTGGGGATCCTCCATGACTTCAGAAAGCACTATATTTACCCTCTGGTTATGTCAAAATAGCTATTGAAAATGGCCATAGAAATAGTGGATTTTCCCAGCTATAAAATGGTGAATCTTTCCAGTTCGCTATGTAAACGTTTACCAGAGGGTATTATATTTCTAGCTTTGTTTGGGGTGTGATTTTTTTCCCAATGGAACATCAACCTTTGGGGACTGCAGGCTTTTTTATTTTTATTTTTTTTTGATATTCTTGTGAGACCCCTTCAGCAAGTCTAAGTATTGACTGTGGTAAAGCCAAGAAATACATCATCCCCACTATGACCATTTTTATGGCAGGTTTTTCCCAAATTGCACTTGTTTTTTCTTGGCTTTGCCACAGTGTTGTATATTTTAACATATTTTAACTATTGTTTCCAGATGGCAACGCATCTTAAATGAACATGGCAAGGTTCAAAGATTTCAACTTACGATGCGGGGCTCCATTTCAGGGGGGATAGCGAATAGATATGAACCCCGTTTTCACAGAAATTTAGAGAGACGAGTGTCACAACTGCAGATTTCCGATCGAATGGTCCCAATGATCTCGAGGCACGCACTTGTACCTGAACCTGGGGACCGTCTATGCCAACAATCTGGGCGGCCAGGGGCCGGACTTTCAGGCTCCAGAAGAACTTGGGTGCTCAAAGGGAGGCAACTTGCGAGGCATTTTCAATGGTGGAAGGATTTACCCTCTGGTAAATAAACATAGACACTGAAAATCACCCATTTTTAATGGAAACTAGTCTTCCAACCCCTATCTGCCAGGGTCTATGTTAATTTACCAGAGGGTATGTTGTCGTACTGAAATGGGTTTGCCTGAACATCCCCAACCGACTGGATAGGTAGTTTAATCCGGTTGTTTTTTTTTGCTATAAATGGACAATAAACATAAACATTTTTTTTTGTGGACTGCCAAAGATTGACCATTGGGTTTACCGAAATGGTTTGTATAAGCATAAGTTTATTCACAAATTTTATATATCTAATATTATCCAATAACAATCCATGTCTTCATCATCCAGCAATATCAGCAATCATTCAGTATACAAACGGATTGTCTTCAATTGGGTAGCCCATTTGTTTCAGACTTGTCCTTTTTGTAGACTTAGACCATGATATCGCTGGACTTGTGACGATGGTCATTTTGGGAAAGACCCAGTAGTATCAAGACTTTGTGTAGTCAGTGAAATTTTGCATGGTCATAATCGGAGCTAGATCAGACATGGAGAACCTATAAGGAATATGGACGTTTCCTAAAATGGGGAAACCCCTAAATCAATTGTAAACCATCCATTTTGGGGTACCAACATTTCAGGAAACCACCATATGTCTGATATTTTTTTGGGATCCCTTAAGCAAGCCGAAGCGATGTATCGGACACTTCAAATCAAAGCCCTCGTGGTTTAGTACTAGCCCTATTCATTGTGTGGGCCATTTCGGGGATTATATGATATTAGGTGGCTGGCATGACTATGTCAAAGTCAAGTATACTCTGGTTATTTAACGCATCTATAGAAAATGATCAGTTCTATTTTGCAATTCATCGTCATCGAACTGAATGAGCCATGTTCCGGCATGTTCCATAGCTATGTTAGATAACCAGAGGGTATTTGTTGTTTCATGTTGGTTCTACGCCCATCCTAGTTGCTTCCATGCAGATATGTTTCGGGCTTCAGAATTGGGTCAATGCCATAGCCGCTTCATATCCCTCAATGCTCAATAGCACCAATAAGCTGGTTGGTGCTTTGGAACGTTTTTCATTTTTCCATATATTGGGAATTTCATCAGCCCAATTGACGAACTCCATCATTTTTCGGAGGAGTTGAAACCAGCAACCAGGCTTCAAAAAGTGATCATTAAACTATACCATTAGGTGCCCAGGATTTCCCAATGATTTGTCCATGGTTTTCCCATCATTTTCCCAGAATTTTCCAGGGATTGTCGAAGTATAGAGCCAAAGCAGGATTTCCGAAGGTCTTTGATCTAGAAACCAGTGAATGGTGTTGAATCCGTTTTTTTTTTTTAATGTTGAAAACCCTGGTTGATTGATGGTTACCCTCTGGTAATGACTAACAGTATTGAAAATGACCATTCATAGTGGATTTACCCATTGAAAATGGTGATTTTTCATAGTTATGTTAGTTTACCAGAGGGTATATATGAGTTCTACTGTCCTATATATGGGGGGTGTTCCTAAGTCATGGGGGATCCAAAAGAAGTCGTCACCTGGGTTACCTGGGTTGTTTCAATACTAAGTCATAGTCTAATGACTTGGATGATTTTTTTTGGTACCCCCATGACTTAGGAAACCTCCATCATTGGGATTCTTGCAATCCATTGTGGGAAATTCAGGCTGAGCAGTCCTTGCGCTTCAAGAATGCGGCAGCGGAGCGGTTGTTCACTGGGAACATCGAATCAGAACCATTCAACATGCCCTTATTGATAGCTAATAATGGAATATATCAAACATATGGGGATACAATTGTTAAATGATGGTTGAGTGGTTATTATTGGGGGTTTATATTACCTGGTTTGCTGGAGATTGTTAGATTCCATAAAAGGGACAATAGCTATTGATCAACCAGTATTTCACGGGTTGGGTTCATTTCTCAGCAAGTAAAATTCAGAACAAGACCAGCTGTCGTTCAAGCAATGGATAATATTTACATATATACATAGACATATATATGTTATAATGGATAATATTTACATATATACATAGACATAGACATATACATATATATATATATATACATATGTTATTTTTTGAACTCCCAGAAGTAGATGGTTTGGCACTGATATGACGATGTGGGTCCACTTGTAGCCTAGTCAAGGTCAAGATGACCTGGATCGATTTCGATGTTTGATACTCTGGTGCTCCCCAGTGATGTGAATGTTGGTTTAGAAACACCATTAATGGGAAATCTATGGAAAATCTATGGGAAATATGGGAAAATTGTTTATAAACCCTATGAATACTGTAGTTATATTAGTTATATCTACAACAAACCATAGTTAACTTATATCTCAACTGAACGCTATCTTGAGGGCCCCTCCCTGTATGTTTGTTGATGTTCTCCTTGATATATCATACATCCACTACATCCACCAGAAACCCAATCTTTGGCCAATTGAAATAGACCGACTTACCTATCTACAGGGACCCTCATCCCCACAGCTATGGGAAAATTATGGAAAGTGGTGAACGCCTCTCATGTGGCCAGGAAACGGCATGTTGCAACTTGTTTCGCTACAAGACTTATAAAGTCATTATGACCTCCCAATTCTATCCAATTCTTGGCCCTATACAAAACTTAGCCCCTAAGAACTTCCCATATGTTTTCCTCTTTTCAGAATTTCATCCCTTTCCCATTTTTTCCAAAGAATTTGCAATGTTTTTTCCCTTCTTATATGTTTGTTTTCCATGATTTTCCAAGATTTTCCCATGTTTTCCCATGTTTTCCCATGGTTTTAACATGTCTTCGCCCCGTTTCCAACAGCTTCGGAATGTCGGTGGAAAACACCGTGAGGACAACGCCCAGTCGGTGGATCTGCGGATCACCGTGGCCGAGGAGAGCGACTACCGGCCCGAGAAGGCCGCAGCTGGGGAAACCATGATACATACATATTTAATATATTTTAATATGGGGATATAGGGACCTTCATGGTTAATATATTGTATTAAATATGTATAGGGACCTTCATTAAATATCCCTATATTACTATATGGGAATGGTGAATGGTTAATACTATATGGGGATATATATATGGGGAAACCATTAATGGTTAATACTGGTTAATGGTGAATTCTTACTAACTGGTTGGTGGTACAGTATTCTAACATATTCTAACTATGGAAAGATCCACCCATTTTTAATGGGTAAATCGACTATTTCTATTGTCATTTTCAATGGCTATGTGGTGGTTAACTATAACATACTATAACTATAGCTGGTATACATATATACATACATATACCAAAATTCAACACCAAACTTTCCTGGTGACCTCCAAATCTGATAAATTCAACTTTCTTATAGTAAAATAAATGCTGGTTGGTGGTTTCAAGCAATGTTGATAAAACAATGCCATAAACTACCCATTTGGGAATGGTAATCATACCACCTATTATATGTATCATAATATTTATATATATAAATATAATGTATATATATATATACATATGTGTGTATCCCTAAGAATCCATGTTGGTAATATAAACTCTCGAACCAATGTTGGCCTGAGAGCACTACATCTATATATGTTGGTAAAACAATAATAAACCACCTATTTGGGAATGGTTTATACCACCTATTTATGGTGATGACTGAGGGGTGATTTAACCATTATATATATACACATATGGTTGATTGTTGGTGGGGGGTCTATATATGTATCTTATCTATAGATATATATATGTTGGTAAAACAATGCCATAAACCACCTATCTGGGAAAGGTTTATACAACCTATTTATGGTGATGACTGAGGGATGGTTTAATCATTATATATATATGTATGTTTAATGTATATATATATATGGTTGATTGTTGGCGGGGGTTTTATAATGATTATGAGGGATACAACTATAGCAATGTTGGTAAAACAATGTCATTAACTACCCATTTGGGAATGGTAAACATAGCACACAAAAATGGTGATGACTGGGGGATGGTTTATTATTGTTTTAACCACATTATATGTCTCATATATATCATCCTGGTTCTTCAAAGTGACCCCTTTAAGCATCAATTCGAGGTCACTTAACCCCAAAAAGGGTCACTTAATCAACTGAAAAGGGTCACTTTGAAGAACCTGGATGATATATCATGTATAATATATATACAATATATATATGTACATATATAGATATATATTGTATATTTATACAATATCTATATATGTGATAAACATTATAGATATGATAGATGTGAAAAACATCAATATATATATATGATTGATTGTTGGTGGGGGGTTCTAATGGGTACGAGGTGAGGCCCCCGTTTTCGATAGCGACTGTCAGTTGATGCTACTGGTTCACACGGGGTTAGTTTGGGTTTATGCGGGATGTACAGTAACTATATAGTTGTTAGGTTTATAAACCAACAATGACTTATATACATACCATGCCATGCCATACCATACCATACCATGCCATACCATGCCATACCATACGATACCATACCACACATACCATACATTACATTACATACATACCATACATAACACAACAAAACATAACAAAACATAACATGGCATAACCATACATTACATTACATTGCATTACATGAAATGACATGACATTACATACATATATACATTATATGTTGGCACTGTGGCCCCGTATTACCCATGGTTTTTCATAGGTACTATCTATGACGGTATATTGGGGACTTCTTTCGATATGTATCTCAGGGCCGCCCCTGTTTTACCAACTTTAGAGAAGGACGATTCCTCTTACAGTATTTGAGGATGCTTGCCAGAGGTGCTAGGTTTTTTTGACCCACACCAATAACTGGTTGGTGGTTTCAAACATTTTTTTCCATAATATATGGGATAATCCTTCCCATTGACTTAATAATTTTCGAAATGGCTATTGCACCACCAACCAGCCAATAAGATATCTCAGGGTTTTTCCGCTGTGGCGCAACGCCAGGGAGCAGAGAACAATGGATTGGCCGGACAGTTTGGAAACATCTTCGTGGGGTGTGGAGCTCATTGCAGGGGCGGTTTTTTTTTAACCTACAAGGCTGAGAGATTGTCTGAGATTGTTTCAGATTGCCAAGGGCTCCTACTTGGTGGCCCATGCCACTTAGTCAGTAGGTTATAACGCTACTGGATTAACCCTACTCATCTCACTTATAAGCAGGGTTATAACCCACTTTGTATGTGGGATGAGGTACCAAGTAGTTCTCTGTCTTTTTGCATGTTTTTTTTTTTGCCAACGTTTTATCCAGTCAGTTGCTGTACATAAGTTTCTAAGTGAGTTGCTGTATATATCAAGCTTGGTGAATTTGTTGCATTTAATGTTTCTTTCGTACTGTATCTCCAAAGCCGCAGTTCTTTTCCGGTAACCAGATGTGTCATGGTCAAAACTTGGGTAAATTGCCCATGTTGGGGGGTGGAGTTCATGAGAATTCATATACTCATTGTTTGGATTCCAATGAAATCGGTTGACCATCCCGCTTTTTTTTTTACCTTCGGGGAATCAATGGGAATCAAAAGGAGCAACGGAACATCCCCGACATTGGCATGTGTATCTAGGAAAATCATCGAATGTTCCAGGTTTGATGACACCGGAGGCTATTCATAATCATATAATCATATAGTTATATATAATCATTGACTGGTAAATAAAGAATGATATACAATGGATATAACACATACGATTCAGATCTCGGTCAACAAGATAGAACACCAGACGGTCAAAGATGGCCGGCTGGAAAATCCACCCATGACTTGGGCATGGTTTTTACATAGCACCTTTTTTACAATGGTACTGGGGGATGGTGTGTTATTGTTTCAACCACATTATAGATAATTGTCCTGACATATATATATATATATGTATATATATGTATATACATATATATATATATATATATATACATATATGTATATATATATAAGTATATATATACATATATGTATTTATATAAGTATATATATATATGCTGTCAGCCCGCTCAGCCCAATGTCCGGCTGGCAGAGCTGAATTTGACGTTATGTTAAATTACCAAGCCGGGTACGCTTCAACAAAATTTCCATTGAAGTTCGGGGATTTCCCAGGTTGCCATGTTTCCCATGACACTGGAGGGAAAAAAAAAAAATGTGCGCTTCCCATGGATGATTATCTACCAATCATCTACCAATTCCATCCAATTCCATGTGTTGGTTGATGTATCTCAGGTGGAGGATCCCACGAATCCGAAACCGGTTGTTAATCCAGGTTATCAACCTGGTGATCGAGTCGTCCCCTTTCGCTTATCCCCTAACTCGAGATATTTCTTTCTCGGCCCATTGAAATCATAGCCATATGCTCCATGTATAGTATATTTACATATATTTACCTACAAAACTGGGCCATTTGTGGGGTAAAAGTAGGTAAATATTCCATACATGGAGCATATGCAGCATATGGAATATGAAATCACATGAAATCAGCACGACTCTCGAGTCATGGCCATGGGATGATCCACCAACTTTTTTCGAATCCCACGAGCCGTGGGGCCCCCGTGAAATCGAAATCGCTAAGTTGGGGTTCACATATGTCCAATGTCACTATGGTTTATGATACGCAAATAACTACAGTATTCATGGGGTGAATCTAAACCAACTTATAAATGATATAAATGGGGGGCACCACATTGCACGGCAGTTGATGACAACTTGACTAAGGCGCGATTCCGAAGTGGTGGTCGACTTTGAATTGGTCGACTCGGAAACCAATGACCCTATGGCTGCCTGGTCGCATCATGTCTTTTTCCAGCGATGATCATCATCACTATTTGTAAATGGGGTTTATTGACGCTTGTATATATGATGATACATAATACATAATATATATATATTATAATATACTATTATTATTACTATTATAATTACTATTATTGTTTATTGTTATGATTATTAATTATACTATATATAATATAATAGTACACAATAATTATATACATATCAAGCAACATCGGGTGGCATGTGTTTTTTCTTGGTGTCTTTTAGACCACCAAGCTATAGGTCTGGGTTTGCTTGGAACCACGACACTGTGGAGTATTGATAATACTTTTGTAGCCGGAGCAAGGTGGGCCACCCTATATTTTGGATTATAACCACCATCAACTATACCCTCTGGTAATTTAACATAGCTATAGAAAATGGCAATTTACAGTTGATTTACCCATTAAAAACATTGTGATTTTCCAGTTCGTTATGTAAACGTTGACCAGGCCGGGTAGATATTCCCCATAAACCCAGGCGCGACGACTTGCAGGTCAACATAGCGACATAGCGAAATCTAGGGGGTGGAACCCCCGCATGAATCGATTTCTAGCTGCAAGAATCAACTTAGTGATGCAACAAGATACCTGTTACCCTCTGGTAAACAAACAGTTTGCTATTGAAAATGGCCCAGTCGAAATAGAGGATTTTCCCATTAAAAATGGTGATTTCCATGATTTTCCATAGTTATGTAAACGTTGACCAGAGTGTTTCCTGGGTCGGTTGGGTCTCTCGTATTTTTGTTTGTCTGAAACATGGTCGAGACTTTATACCTAATGTGATGCCCCCCAGTTATAAGTTGGTTTAGATTCGCCCCAGTAACTATAGTTATTTGCGTACCATAAACCATAGTGACATTGGAGTTATAAACCAACTTGGATATCTTGGGGGCCTCACATTGTATGGTATCTTGGTATACACCCGATTTTCAGACACACCCAAATAGAATGTTGTTGGAGATATGTTCGCATTGTATTTCCACTCACTATACCCCAACTATTTCCCCATGATATACCCTCTGGTAAATAAACATAGACCCTGAAAATAGCCAATTGTTGATGGAAACTAGTCTTCCAACCCCTATCTGCCTGGGTCTATGTTAATTTACCAGAGGGTAATCATTATATATATATGTATGTGTGTGTGTGTGTTTGTCTGAAAATGGAGCCCCTAACCCCAAAACTGCAGTTTAGGAACCAACGATGATAAACACACTTTAATTCCTGGGTGTTTACCCTCAAAAATCAGACAGACTTACAACCTACAAGGTGGGACCCCCTAGTTGTAACTTGGTTTATAACCACATTAACTATATATATATAAATAATACATACACCACAACTTAGCTATCATATATCACAAATAAATCTCCACTTTTGATGGTTAAAAGAACAATATTTTCTCAATTGCTGGAGGGAATGTTATCCTATGTTCCTATGGTTTTCACGGGGGGCCCACCTTGCAACTACCTTACTACTACATTTTTTGGATCCCAATTAAATCACTATAATTATCTATAATTGTCATAGTTGGTTGGTTATTATGTAGATATATGTATAGATCACCATTATATTCGAAGATGTAACCACTATTCGCAACTATTAAACACCTTGTACCTTATCAAGACGAGGACTCCCCGAGGCACCAGAAGACTTGGTCCTGAAATTCTTCGACAGTGACAGTGGAGTGGAAGGTGCGGCAGAGATTTTTGTTGACGCTTCGTATCTGCAAGGTGGTGCCGTTCAGTGATGTGAACGTTGGTTTATAACCCCCATCAAGTAGTTCGGTATATTTGCCATAAACCCTCCCGTGGTTCATTGGAGTTATGTGAACCCCAACGGGACGCGTGAACAGCTCACTGCTCCATGACTCCATGCCCCGAACAAAAATCCTATGTCCCCCCGTGTGCTCCATGTCATCTATGGTTCATATTTACGTCAGTTTCTTCAATGTGAGGCCCCCAAACGTGATGTGAACGTTGGTTAACAAAAGCCCCAGTAACTATAGTTATAAGTACCATAAACCAGAGTTATTGGAGTTATAAACCAACTTAGATATCTTGGGGGCCTCACATTGTTGGATAAATGTTGGTAAATATTCCAGAGCATTGGAGCATTGGGGCATAGTTTTTATATTGGATAACTAACATGCGTTCATCATGAATGAATCCCATGATGTTCACGAAGATTTACTGTATCCTGGTTGTTATGATGGACAAATATATGGACAAATAGTAGATGAATGTGTTGGATATAATGGGATATGATGGGTATATTTCATGCGAGTTCGAGCTCTTGCATGCCAACTTAAGAAAATATCGCCAAGACGTTTCTGTCACATGTTCCTCTACCCCCGCCGGGGTATTCCAAGAATTGGATGAGGGAAAAATTGCGGGAACATCGGGAGATCAGCCTTTAAATCGCTATTTCCCCTGGAATTCACCTATGACCTATGATCACGAAGCAAAATCCGCCAAGCCTCCCTGGTTGGTGGTTTCGAACATGTTTTATTTTCCATTTCATATATGGGAGATTTTTTTGGATGTCATCCTTGCCATTGACGAACTCATATTTTTCAAGATGGTAGGTACCCTCTGGTAAACTAACGTAACTATGGAAAATCACAATTTTTAATGCTTAAATCCACTATAAATGGCCATTTTCAATAGCTATGTTAAATTACCAGAGGGTATACCACCAAGCAGCTCCCCAGTTCGGTTGAATCCCATGAACAGCTGCCAGGAAGTGACATTTCCACTTACTCAATCACTGCGGTGGACGAGTGCGAGGTGCGGAGAAGTTGGGCTGGGCAGCCACCATGGGCTTATGTAGGAATTAAATACATTTGAATACACCATGGGGGGTATATTAGGGTTATATATATATTATATTATATATATATATATTATATTATATATATTATCTTATCTTATATTATATTATATTATATTATATTATATATATATTATATTATATATATATTATTATATATATTATTATATATATATATATATATATTATATTATATATATATATTATATTATATATATTTATCATTATTATTATTGTTATGATTATTATTATGTATATATATATATATATATACATGGAACCCAATTATGAGCCTTGTTTTCAAGGCTCTGGGCCATAAAATTGAGGCTTCACCATCCAAAAGAGGGGGTCGTTTGGGTTCCAAGATCGAAATCTTGACGTAGGCTGCTTGGATTTGCCAAGTCGGAGTGCCCGAGTTTTTTTCACGGGGAGATGTGGGTTTCCTAAGATGGTGATATCACAATAGCTGGTTTATTGATGTTTATTTCATGGAAAATCCCAAAGAAAAATATGGATGATGACTAGGGATACCATTGATGGAACCCCCCCATATCTTTGTGCGAGATTTTTTCAAGACAGGTCAGTGGGTGGGAGTTCCAGTGAATGAAGTGATTATATTTCACCATAGTTGCAAGGGATATATCCTATAGCCATTGGCAGTTATATTGAATGGTTATACCCATTACTACTGTCATTAAAAAAAAAAACTGCACCCTCAACTTGGAAGTTGTTTGCCTCGCGTCCTGTTTAGGTGGGATTGCAGGGGCTTATACTACCGAAACTATTGCTGATTACCCTCCAGTAAACTAACATAGATGTGGACAATCCAATTTGTTTGTCGATCAATTCCCAGTGAGACCCATTTAAATTTCTGTCGGAATCCCATTCGAAAAAACCAACCGTTGGATGACAAAAAAACGCCGACCTATCTTTGGGCGCAAACTACTATAAGATCATATAAGATCTCCAAGCTCGCTCGAGCCGTGGGTGTGCCAGGAATTCTACAATACACCAGATAGTGTGTTCAAGTCTCGATCTCAGCTGGACCCAATGGGACCCAATGGAATACTCAATGGTTTTTGCCCAGAAAATGCTCAAAATCAGACATGGTGGGCACTTCGATTTCAGTGATTTCAGTGACTCAGATGGGGTCCACGGAAAAAAAACATCAAAAACCCCAAGAAAGCTGTACAAGATGCCCCCCAGCCTCTATGGGGGTGACTATGGCGGGTTTACCACACTGTATATATACATATATATATGTTGCATGGTGGTAATAGCATAATTATATGTAAGAAAATACAACCATTTAGTGTGTCGTATTCTTTCTTTGTTTCTCTAAAAATTACCACATTCTTCGCCATGTTCGTAGGATTTCTATTTTATCGATCTTTTTTCAGCTTACTATATAAGCTATTCCCAATGCTCCATGGAAGATTAGATCCCATTAATTCGCCATAGTTGCCATAGTGGCTTGGTTTTACATTTAATGAATTGTATATATTATATATACCACTTTATATTCCATTATATTATATCCCAATATATATATATATATAATAATTATGTATGTATGTATGTATATCCCACTATATATATATATGCCCTTGATATTCCAATATATAGCCACTATTCATTCGCCAATATGGCATGGCCATGGCTGAGGGTGAAGGGAAGCTGTGCCGAGCCTGGCCTTACAGAGTTCGAGTCAGGAGCTGAGAGGTCTGGGAATGACTGGGTTCCCATGTTACAATGGTCATGTTTATGGTTTTTTAATTGGGCAACATCATGGGGGATATGTTTTTTTTTGCCACCACCCATAGGATCCATGGTGCTGCTATATATGGTAACATGGATCCCATCAATATACCCCAGTCATGTTAGCATATATACCAGCACCATGGATCCGTCATGAGCCATAGATCCAGTTGTTGATCTGGAAAAAAATCACCACCGCGGTGTTAAAATGGCGACGGATCAAACAGGGTTCAGATCGCAGGGTTCAGATCTGGGGATCATGGCCAGGATGGCATCCATGGCCCCATGGTACACGAGAATCTATCAACCTATCAACTAAGTGATTATTGGTGGTATGAATATGGTTGTAAATATCTATACTAATGGACTATGGTTATAAATGGTTATAAATATCTACCCTCTGGTTATGACTAACATAGCCATGGAAAATGGCTCATAGAAATAGATGATTTTCCCAGCGAACGAAACCTCCATTTATGGTTGGGATTTTCCATGGCTATGTTAGTCATAACCAGAGGGTACTGGGGAAGATCCATGGCCCCAGCTATTTTGGTGGTTTTGACTCATAGCTCTTACAAAAAGAATATCAATGGCCATGCAACAGGAACCGATTGATTGGAGGTGCCTACCATACATTCTAGGCCTATTTTTCAGGCCTATTTTTCAGGGGATATACCCCCAATTCATATGGCCTGAAAAATGGTACGTTTACGTAGCTCCATGTATTGGATCCTGGAATTCCCATTGATACCTGGAAACTAAGAGAAATATAGAGACATTATATAAGTGTGTTTATAACCTGGGTTCATGTTACCCAAAGATAAGGTGGTCTTGAACTCATAGCCCTTACAAAAAAAAAGCTGGAACATCTATTGGAAAATTGGGTGGAACATCGCAGAAATGGGACTGGGAAATGAGGGAAACTTCAGCAGATGGAACTCCATGGGAATAGCACGGAAAATGTTGGGACAATTGTTGCTGCAGGAAGGCAATATTTTTGTTTGATGCTTTTTTCATCTTCCAAAGAATTACATACAATTACCTCATTGACTCATCATCCAATTCTGGTTCTGCGCCAGCAAGGCCCTAAAAAGCGCCATACATCCTGTTGTTTTTCACTAGTGTTGAATATCCATGGGAAATAAACTGCAATGGGGATATTGTTGAAATTTGTTGAATATATCATCATATATACCCTCTGGTAATTTAACATAGCAATTGAAAATGACCATTTATAATGGATTTTCCCATTAAAAATGGTGATTTTCCATAGCTATGTTAGTTTACCAGAGGGTAATCCAACTTCACATGCTCCTGTTCAAGCCATTTTTTAATAGCCATGGCCGGTGATGTGTAAAAATCCCTTGGATCCGCCCAGGAAACCTTTCATCTCAGATCCCTGGTGCGACACCGGGGGCTATGAAGTCATGGATCTGGGACGTGTCATCAATAGCAACTTGATGGGCAAGGCAGCCTCCGAAGCGGTGCATCTGGGCTGGGTTTGTGGAAAATTGAGGCCATTTTTGGAGGATCATGTGCAGTAACTGATTAGTAGGCATGGTGATCACAATATTTACAAGTGAGGTCAAGTGAGCAATCCAATATCTGGTGGTTTGGAACATGTTTCTTTTTTTCCATTTCATATATGGGATGTCATCCTTCCCATTGACTCATATTTTTCAAGATGGTTCAAACCACCAACCAGTCTTACTTTGTGACATATGGGGGTTTTCATACCCCCAAATGGATGGTTTATAAATGTTTATGATGGAAAATAGCCATCAAAACTGATGATTTAGGGGGGTACCCCTATGATGGATCAACCAGTAATAGAGTTGTTAACATGTATTAACCATTGTTAACCATTATTAGCACTGATTAACCACTATTAACAATGATTAACCATGATTAACCATTATTACCAGAGGGTTCGCCACATATTGATCTATGGGTTGTCAACCAGTTCTTGGGGTTATCTTTCCGGAATCGCTAGGGGCCTTGTCGAATTGGTTGAGAGCTTGACCGGCCAAGGTACTGTAAAAATGCAGCCATTGCAAACAACAAAAGAACAACATATTTTCTATATACCCTCTGGTAAACGTTTACATAACTATGGAAAATCACCATTTTTAATGGGAAAATCCACTATATATGGCCATTTTCAATAGCTATGTTAGTTTACCAGAGGGTAATGTGAATAAAGCAATAATAAACCATCCCCCAGGAAAAACACCATTTTTTGCTTGATGCTATGTTTACCATTCCCAAGTCATGGGTGGTTTATGAATTTCTTTTTCCCACATTAATTCATTCATGAGCCAAGTCTCGCTTGGCGAGACCAGATGTGATGTGCGGCAGGGCCCAGATCATCAAGGAAAGCCGGAGTTGCGTTTTGAAAACGCAGAAGCCTCAGTGCGCGGCCGCAATCTTTGACTATAGATTTTGCAGGAAAAAACATGTTTCAAAACGACGTTTGAAGATGTTGGGTTCATTTGGGTTCCCATTTCTGTGTGACATGTTTGCCCAGATTTGTCAGAGAAATGTGATAAATCATGTTACAAATCTTCAATGACAGTCATTTAATGATCAATTGATCATTGTCATTTGTCTTCAATGATCATAGTCAATTTTTGTCTATGATAAATGTGATCCTTTCGTGATCTTCAATGACAGTCATGGGATATAGTCATAGTCCAACTGTTCTGGTTTCGGTTGGGTCTCTACATTGGGCATATATGTATGTATAATATGTATAATATGTATATATGTATATATCTACATATGTATATATGTATATATCTATATATGTATATATCTATATATGTATATATCTATATATGTATATATCTATATATGTATATTGTATATATATATATATATGTTTCATGGATCATAGCTTGAAACAACTTATATAGTCTGCAAAGTCCCTTAAACTCCACAGCGATTTGAGATCCAGAATCTCTATATATATACCCTATGGAAATTTATCATAGCTATTGAATGGGATTACCCTCTGGTAAACTAACATAACTATGGAAAATCACCATTTTTAATGGGAAAATACATTTTGAATGGTCATTTTCAATAGCTACGTTAAATTACCAGAGGGTAACGTTATTTAACCATGGGTTAACCATGAAAACTTGTGATTTAATGGATTTTTTGTGGGATATCATAGCGAACTTGAACATGGCCCAGTTCGAAAGTTCGTTGAATTACCGTAATGAAAGATGGTGATTTGCCAGTTCCCTATGTTAGTTTACCAGAGGGTGTATATATATAATATACAATTATACCTATTATGATATATCATATATCCATGAAATAAAGCCCAGATAACGACGTCATATACCCTAGTGGAATTACATGGAGTTACAAGGTACCCCGTGGTCAGTTGGTTTATACCCCCATTATAACTATATATCTACTAAACCCTAGTTTTTGGAGTTATATAATATATACCAACTTCGCTATCATGAAATCCCATCTAAATCCACATGTTGAGTGACTAAATCATCTTAAATCGCCTTTTTCCGAACCAGTTTTCATGGGGAAACTCCAATTTAGCTATCATAACTCACATAGATATATACCCATGTATATATATATATATATACTGTATGTATATATACAATAAATCCCACTTTTAGCGACATCACAATGTCTCCCATGTTTCCGAGGTCCTCTCCTTAGAGGGTTCACCCGTGGATTTGGTGATCGAGGCGGAGCGGTCGCACCGCTTTGGTCCATGCAACATGGGTGAAACATAGCCTCCATTTTTTTCGGGACGTTTCCCATGAAAAGATATGAAAATCACCATGAAAACTATGGTAGACTAACAGAACTATGGATTTCATGGCCATTGAAATAGTGAATTTTCCCATGAAACATGGTGATTTCTCCAGTTCGTTTTTTGTAAACGTTTACCAGAGGGTAACCAGAATGGGGAAACCATGGCTGATTTGCCAGATGATTTCTAAGAAGCTCACTGATCATGATTTATCAACATGCTCATTGATAATGAATCATGCGCAAGTAAACTTAAGAATGGGAAACATGTTGATGCTCATCAATGATCATGATTTATCAATATGCTGGAATATGCTGGATTGATGAATACATCCTTATGTCCCAAGCATATCAACCATATTAGATTTGATAGGCTATCCGCATGAATGGACTGTTGGTACACTGTTGGTACACTTTCACATGGAGATATGGGGTGGAACATCAGGAGAAACATCCCCAACCGACTGGATAGGTACTTCAATCCTTTAGATCTTTATATTTCTTTGCTATAAATGGAAAATAAAATAACCATAAACTTTGCAACAGCATATGACAGCAACAATTTATTTTTCTATGGACTACCACAGATTAACATGTTCGGCGATTTTGAGATAGGTAAAAGGTGAGGCCGTGCGAGATCTCGTTCAGTTGACGCATACTTCACTTGGTGAATTCGTTTGGGTTGACGAAGGGGATGTAACGAACTACGATCTATGAGTTACCTAGGGTAAACTAACAGTTGGATGTGGAAAAGCCCTGGTTTCTGCGAAAAATGATCAAGACATGTTGGTTTCTCCACATCTTTATGTAAATTGATAGTAGGGTAATACCTCTATATGCTTTGGAGGGTAATACCTATATATATATATAGACTATATATATATACATACATATATATATATACACATGGATGGTCACACACACCCCATGATCTACCTGTAGCCTTTTCTACTGGTATTTACAGTATATGTTTTTTTTTTTAAAATAAAACCTCTATTTTTCCTGTCAGCACATATATATATAATAATAATAATTATTATTATAATATACATTTACCAGCATTTACCCTAAAAATCACCCAAATGTGGGATATATAAATATATATATGTAAAAGCACCTCACATAAAACACACATGTAAGCTAGTATGCACTACAGCATTGCGGCCCGAGTCAAAAGGGAGTTGGGTCGCTGGCTTAACGGTATTTTCCCCCACTGTTGTTTAGGTTTA
>Ga0126342_10002265_pt1 | contig 29574 bp, 33 predicted proteins | sample Cyp1metagenome_FD_92528 | JGI IMG/M metagenome (GOLD analysis project Ga0126342, IMG submission 92528) | Coral microbial communities from Lord Howe Island, Old Settlement Bay, Australia - Cyphastrea 1 metagenome | ecosystem: Host-associated > Invertebrates > Cnidaria > Coral ...
ATTCAATATACACATATGTAGAATATATGAATATGTATATACATATATATAGAATTATATAGAATTATTATATCATGTCCGCATCGAAGGTTTTTACATCATCTATGATAGGTCATTAGCATTGATTGGTCGGAAAAATAATGAACAGTTTAATTCTGTATATATAACAATCGCTTTGTTTAAAAACAGCCAACAAAATGAAATGATAAAACATTGCGTAGGTTCACCACCACAGTCACAGGCAGAATGCTCGTATCTGCATGATGCAAAATACAAAACGTAACATTATGAAATACAAACATATCGCAAAACACTATAGGAAAACAACACAAATATGTCACTTGAAAACATATACCAATCATAAAACAAATGAACAGGAATCAACAACTACAACAAAGGCTTCATGATCAACAAAATTATGAGCTCCAAACTCCGACCACTTTTGACAACGTGGTACAAGTTGGGGCACCCCAGCTATAACTTGTTTTATAATTTCCATGAACCATATAAATATCTACCACAACAACAACAACAACAACAACAAGAACAACAACAACAAGAACAACAACCACAACCACAACCACAACCACAACAACAACAACAACAACCACAACCACAACCACAACCACAACCACAACCAAAAAAAAACAAATAGAATTCACCTTTCATTAGTTCAACCAACAACTTCGCCATCCTTTGGGAACCCCACCTCTTTACTCAACCAATTGCCAGGTGGCTCGACCCAGGTGCAAACTGCCTCCACCCACCAGCCACTCTTCACCGCAGGACAGCAGCGCCCGCGCTTCCCGCCGCAGGAGGCGAAACACCATGGTGCTACGCGACAAGTTGGACCTGGATGGGTGAACTCCAACATGGGAAACCATGGAAAGCTGGAAAAAAAATAGCTGGTTGGTGGTTGACCTACCCCTCTGAAAAATATGAAAGTCAGTTGGGATTATTATTCCCAATATATGGAAAGTCATAAAACATGTTCCAAACCACCAACCAGATAGCCATTTTTGGGATCATTTTCATGGGAAAATCAACGAACAGAATCTAAATGAATATCTTAGTTGGAGATTGGTCCATTGCTAAATTACCCTCTGGTAAACTGTTACATAACTATGGAAAATCACCATGTTTAATGGGAAAATCCACTATAAATAGCCATTTTCAATAGCTATTTTGACATAACCAGAGGGTAGATTTCCAAACAGTTGGGGAATCGTTGGATCCGGCTCTCTGATCATGACCCTATTCAGGAGTGGTTTGGGGGGCCCACCATTGCACCTAGACATTGGATAGTTTGAAGCTAAACATGGCCACTCCACCTGTGGCTCCAGGGCTTTAGTAATGGGGAGTCAAACCAGTTGTTGGAACAGCAGCAACAACTGTCCAATGATGATGTGGATGTCCAAACAGGCGCTTTACCTAGTTTTCCCTCACACACACAAGCGGCGGTAAAAAAGGTGAACAAAGGCAAAGGCAGATATGGAAGCTCCACTGTCAAAACACATACGAAGTATCTTCAGGCCACGCTTCAGTTCTCAGGACAACCTGTGGTGTACCAGTAGCATCCGTCACCCAGCAAAACACTCCTACCACAGGAGCCAACAAACATGTGCAAACCACAACTCGAATCATTGCCAACCTTAAGATACACTGCAGAAAAAAAACATCTGGGCAGGTTCATGCAATATATATATATAATATATAATATATATATACATATAATATATACATATATATATATTATATTCCTATATATGTATATATATATATACATATATATATATATATATATTCATTTAGTGCAAAAGGTTAAAGTACTAAACTACCCCTTCCCCAAGGTTTCACAAGGTTCAGCCCACTGTCTCAACGGAGGTGGGCCTCTTCTTCCACACTTTTCCCCACATGATCAGCGGCGGTCCAGTGGCGAATGGACTCCTCCGTTGCGCCACCGTGTTACCATGGAGAACATCCGCTAAGAGAGAGAGAGAGAGAGAGAGAACGAACAGAGAGAACAAAAAAAAATGTACCTATTCATATACCATATTTCATATATTATATGATAGCATCATATAACCTTCTTTCACATACTGCAGAAGATCGACCAATGTTTGGGCTGGCTATCTGTTTTCAGCGCAATGATCTAAGCTTCTGTCATTGTCTGCGTCTATATCTTCAGCAATAGGCTCTAGACTTTCACTACAGTGCTGGTCTGATTGAAAAATATTGCCAAATCAATCCAAATCAGCCATGTACACTATATTTATCTACATCTATCCCTTCAGTCCAAATGGAGGTAAATATAAAAATATATCACACGCAGACATACGCAGACCGTATTGAACGAAATGATGGATATTGACCCAAACTGGCCTAAATAAAATACATCGGAATACCAGGGATGGTTGAGAAGCGAAACACAGTAAATAAATACTGTAAATATATATATACATACATACGTACCGCGTCTCAACCATCCCAGGTATACCCCTCTACAACTCCTCTCCGACACAGCTTCACGGGTCCTTGGGACAGCTTGGGTGAAGGTTGGGAATGGACAGTGGTTCGGTCATTGGCTTGAGGAAAACAACACAACTGAATGTGTCTTAGAATGTTTATGCATGGGTAAAGGCCATAGCATGTCCACATGGCATATCCAGACTAGCTTATCATTTCTTCGTACCATCTATCATATCATATATCACAAATTCCATATATCACATTCCATATATCATATACCATATCATATCACACCATGTGTCTGCGTGCACATTATGTGTTCTACTGTATCTTCTATATACATATAATTACGTATGTACACACACCTCAAACCAAGTTTCAGGAACATCAAACCAAATTATATATTATTAGACAGTTTAGGAAGACTCTGTTGAGTCTTGGTCCAGCACTCACAGTTACACACAGTTCATGTGAGTTTGTCTACAAAAAAAACAAGTACCAACAGAAAAACATATTGCAAACAAATTTATGTTCTTTTAATTACAGAGATAGCGTACATATCATGTGCATATATACCCTCTGGTAATTTAACATAGCTATTGAACATGGCCATTTATAGTGAGTTTTCCCATTAAAAATTGTGATTTTCCCATAGTTATGTAACAGTTTACCAGAGGGTAAACAATAGCATCTGAACCTGAGTGTCTCGTCCGATGCCGACAAGAAGCGGATAGGCTTTCGGCGAGTCGCCCTGGGGATGTAAACATCCACCACCCAGTCGCCGGGAAAAAACGACGTGAGTCATTGGGATTTTCTGAGATTTCTATGTAGAAGATCTACTGCAAATAATAAAGACATTAAAATACATACATTATACGAATATATATATATACATATGTATATATATGTAATTACACTATATATCATATAATATATACATACATGAATATCTGCCATGGTCAAAACATATGTGGGTTATGGTCTCCCCAACGTTATTGTGCGATTCACCAGGCACATATGTCATACACTAGGATCTGCTGCCCGGAGTATACGTCTGTGAATATACTGATCATATCGAAAACAAACCACCAACAGCAGTTTTAGAACTCATCAGGTGGTGAACCCAATCATAACTTAGGAGGTTTCTCTACCATGATTTTCATAAGCCCAATTGTCAGACATACCTGCCTGCTGACACTCACCTGCCACGCTGAAACAACACACCTGCCACATTGACTGACACACAGACGGGGCACAACTGACACACTAAAACGATTAACTGCCTCACACACCTGCCGCCCTCTCTGACAGACAGACCGGGCACATTGCTACACTGAAACGACCAACTGCCACACACCTGCCACCCACACCTGCCACACATTTGCCACACACCTGCCACTTTTGTCTCTTCTTGAACCAACTGCAATATTTTACAAAACAACAAATATCAATGTTTAATGCAATTTGCCCATGACTAAAATTGTTACTATAAAAAATATGGCAAATGAATAGTTCACTCATGTTTACCTAGTTTACCTGTTTACCTTGTGTTTCTTTTTTTTCATGCGTTATCAAACACCTGTTTTTGAAAAATGCATTGCTGACTCCTGAACTATTCTCTTGAAGTTTTTTTGGGTTTTGCTAAACCAATGCTGAATACTAATGAATACTAATAACGTACGGGCCAACACGCAAAAGGACAGTGATATGAAATTATGTTGGTGAACATTTACCTCAACCCAACTTGCCCACCCTCCATTTCCAAGAAGTAAATTTTCAAAATAGAAGAGCTCCATATTTTTGATTGTGCAAGCCTGATTTTTGAATCTTGGGCTCGCGAAACGTGTATTCAAAAACCTTCGAAACACACTTTGGACCAAAACTATCCTTGGCGCTTCTCCCAAAAGATTTTGCATTTATTCTTTTTGTCCTGGCACCCCTCTTATATTTCATCCATGTTTCCATTCAAAACGGAACATGTCTGTTACACACAAGCCTGTTGTGCACAGATCGTGTTTTAAGAAGGGTTGGCAGCAGTGAAAGAATGTAGACGATGGCAGCAAAGGTGAGAGTGTAGCGTAGTGTGGCAGCAGGCATGGCAGTAGTAGAGCTGGCATGTGGCACCAGGCGTGGCGGTAGGAGAGCTTAGACGTGGCAGTAGTAGAGCTGGAGCGTGGCAGTAATAGAGCTGGGGTGTGGCAACAGGCATGGCAGTAGCAAAGCCGTAGTATTGCTGAGGCGTGGCAGCAGTGTGGCGGTAACAGCTTGTTCCTGACAATTCTCCCCACAAAAAGGTACCACTATCATGCTAGAGAAATCCCCTAATCATAAACCATACCCCATTAATGTCCATTTTACCATTTTAAAGATATCCAAAAAAATCATGCCCGCAGCAATACACGTTGGCTTATGGCTTATGACCATTTGATTCTTGGGGGTACCCTCTGGTAATTTAACATAGCTATAGAAAATCACCATTTTTAATAGGTAAACCATCTATAAATGGGCCATTTTCCATAGCTATGTTAGTTTACCAGAGGGTACCACGTTACAACCCATGGGAAAATCACCAGCCCAGCCTCGTGAGGAATGTCATGAACCGAAGCAGTGGTCCCTGTGGTCACTGTCTCGTTGGTCATGGACTCATTGGGGACCTCCCAAAAAAATGGCCGAGTTCGATGGCATGAATCATGGCATGAATCATGGCCATAGTGCCATAGGGTGTGACAAAAATATATAACAATTTGGTAAGTTTACCCTTGGTCATCGGAACTTCATGGTGGATTTAACACCCTTTTCAATTGATCATGGACACCTCATTCAACAGTTTGATAAGCTAACTACACTAAATATAAACCTAAAAGGACATGCATCACGTGGACCTTTAAAGAGGAATGGCCTATCGCTGGCTTTGCCGATGAGAAAACCCCTTCCCCTGCTTCCATCCTCTCAGTGCAGGGTCGAACAAGGGAGTGATCATTAAAATCAATAAGTGAAGTATCGGGGAGATATGCCATATATCAAACATACATATTATATAAGAATATGTATCGAATTATGTATAAATAATGGAGTCAAATTATGTGTATATATATATATACACAACTATGGTTATAGCCTCTGTATCACTCTTTGGCAACCATGTCATATACCGTCCCCTGCCATATACAAGTACCCCATATACATCCCGTACGCCATGTCTAGGTCGCCCCTACCGGCATCTCGTAGTCCGCCGCTGCCGTTGCTTCCTGACCACCGGGCTATGGTCATGCCACCATCATTCGGACCTCCTCAAAATGGGTATATAAATCATTATAAAACCCCATCAATAGATAGATAACATTTGATAACCATCCCGGACCACCCCCCCCTGGCGATTTACATCGGTTTACCATGCCGTTGTCCATGGCACAGAAATATGGCGACCAGTCCCGATATCCCCAGGGATGGTACAGACCAAATTGAGCACCCCAGGATCCACATGCAAAGAAAGGTAGTATGTATGGCCATCTATCTATATCTATCTGCCAAAATTAACTCTAGTCAGTGGCTTAATAGTTGTTGAAATCCCTTGAAACATCTTAGTCTAGTCTGCATATAGGCACGAAATTGGCTTCGCCAAAACTCTTTCTGTAACTCCAAATGGCAAGTGGTCCCACGGGTCTGAAATTTTCACCGATATCAATCCATGTAAATAGCAATAAAGTATTGTTACGTAGCTATAAATGGATTGATACCCATATCAATTCAGTAGCTATATACTAGCAAACATGGGTCTAACCATATTACTATTTGTTGATATTTAACATACTTTAACCCCAATGTTTGCTACGTAATCAAATCGTACTGCTCATTGAATCATACCCACAAAGGTCTAGTTTGGTATGTACCGGCCCTGATTATACAATATCCTAATTCAGCAGGATTCAAAACCCTCTGTCGTCCCTTTATGTTAGTTGGTTGTTAGTTCTTCCAATAACTGTGATAATACCCACTATATTGGATAGCATCAGTATCGCTCCATAGGATCATGAATCAACAGGGCTTTAGCACCCACTGCTCAAATGGATTGTGGCTATTGTACTGAAACTACAATGTTTTCGAGTACCAATAGATACAAATAGTCTATACGAATAGTATCGTGTAGTATATTAAGGATTACTCTATAGATTCTATAGATTATAAGAATAGTATAATAGTATAGAATAGTTCTATGATCCATATTTTCCCCAAAGAAAAAATGGGGGATCATCGTTCCGTAACCATTTTTAGCATCAGCGAAGCGCTGTTCCACCCGAAACCACCAAAAAATTCGATTCGATGGGATGCACCGTCATCCACTTCGACTGGCAACCTACCCTGCTGGATGTGGGTCAAAATGGAAGACCGATGTGGGACCACAGATGGAAATGTCTAGTTTAGTATTAACCATCCAGAATTTTGGGGTACCTAATTTTGACCCATACCCTGCTAATCTATCCTGGCAATGGAACATCTGAGATCATCTGAGTAGTTCAGAGGTTTGTCGCAACCAGAGACGAATTCTCTTCATGTGTATCAAATATCTTTTAGTTTACAATCCCAATAGATCCTAAACAGGATTTCTGCCTCCATCTTTAACCTCAAACCTAGGATTTACAGTAGATCTTCACTTTCTTTTCATCTCAGTATTCTCAAAAGATTTCAGATGTTCCCATGCATTCAGATCTAAGGCCATGATTTATTGATCCTTTGCCCAAAGGATCACCTGTGATGATCATACCATTTCTAGGTTACCATTTGGTAATCACACATTGGCAATTGGAAATTATCTATATATAGATATAAATGGTGGTTGTAGCTGGGAAAATCCTCTAGAAATGATGTTTTAATAATATATACTAATACAATCTAATATACTCTCATATATATAGATTAGTCTATATATCGTGTTTTATAAATCCGCTATTTGATGTAATATCTTCTATAAATGGTGTTTATAATTTTAAAGCTGGCAAACTCATCGATGTTTGATTCCCCCTGTGCTGCGAGAGACGCAATCGCTGGGCAATCCCGACTCCTGGGACTCGCCACTGGAACTGGCGACAAAATTTGGTGCTTGGGTACAGAAATCTGGGTAAATTATAATATTTCACTAACCTGAATTAAGGCCATTTGGGGATCATTTCCAATACTAACCATGATTTCCAGTGAGGGAGAACAGTGAGGTCGTTATAATTTACCCAGAGAAATGTTGGAACATGATGAACCAATTAAGGGTTTTTGGCATCATGGCGCATCCATTGAATCCATGCATATCCTATTTCCAAAGCCAAATGATTTTAAATGGGAATTGTACCCGTACGGATATGGTGGATTATAGTGGTATCTGAAAGGACATCACATAACCATACATTACACGCATCACTACTCGACCCCTTCCGTGATAACATCCCAATTTGCATCTTATATTCACGTCTCTCGTTCAATGCCTCCTATATGTTAGTGTCAAAAATTAGTTTCATTTAACACATAGTAGCCTAATAAAATACACATTCACATACCATGATATACTATGACACATTTGAGTGCAACCATGCACTCAATGTGACTGTGCATCGAGGTGCATTGGTGCCTGGCATTAGTATCCAGCATGACACACACGCACGCACAATCCTCGTTCCAAATGAATTCCTATAGTCATTCCTAAAAAAATGGTTAGAAATTGTAGTTGATGGTGTGCTTGACTACAGAGGACAGAATAAGATGCACAGGTAGAGGAAAACACCGCATTGATTGATAATGATGATAATGATTTATATAATGTCCGAGTGAAACTAATGCAACATAAACTGTCTTTGTTCTTCCCATCAGAAACCCATCAACACATTGATTTTGCCCTCGCAGCCGGTGAGCAGGTGACCATCGGTCCTGCGGGAAAGTTTGCTCGGAGCGAATGCGCCGCAAAAAAGACGCCTCGCAGGAGGGTTGCCAACTGGGAGTAGCCAATGATCAAGCGCAAAAAGTGACTGTGCAGCTCTGCATGTTCATCCAGAATGAACTAATATGGGTCTGAAAATAGGGTACCCAAAAGCCAATGGACTATCATTCTGTTCCCAAGAATTTTCTGGGGTCAACCCAATGGATAAACCATAGACCCTTCACCCCAGCGGTGGCCTTCTCCGTGAGCCGGGGAAAGGTGGAGGTTCGCCGGCACCGGGGTTCCGAACTCACCGAAGTCATCCGAGGACGCGAGAGTTCCTCACCCATTGAGCAACAGGGAGATACTTGGAGGATCATCCCACCTGGTAAGTGGTTAGCAATTGGGGTTATAGCCTATTTACAAAAAATAAATAAATGGAATACTCCACGCAGGGGTCCACTCATAAGGGTTACTCCCCTCTTATTAAGTGGGAGGAACCTCGAAGTATAGTGGAAATATACCAAGCATGATAATTGGGAATAAACTATGATATGATGGGTATATTAATGGGGATATTAGTGGAAATATAAATATACCAAACACACTAGGGACTATGACAATAAACCACCAGTGGGACATTAACGGGGATACAATCGAAATCTACCAAACACACTAGGGATAATCAACTATGAATGGAGGCAGAGAGATGACCAGTTTGATATGACATGTGTCTCTTGAAATAGGGGTTAAACCCTTTTTTGCAACAAAACTGGTGGTTAAAACAATGGGAACTTAACCCCATTTAACCAATGAATACGGATGATGAGGATACGAGTGGGGAGATTTTCAAATGGGAATATTTAGCAGGATATGAATGGGGGTAGTAGTGGGGACATTGGGAAATTGGGAAATTTGATGGAGATATTACAGTAATGGATTTATTAATGGGGATATTGATGGAGATATTCATGGGGATATGATGAGAATATACCAGGCACAATAATGGGAATATTCATCGAATGTAGCCAACTTGATATTATATTTTGTTGTGTTGATGTTCAATGGGGGGGATACTGTATGATTTTAAGTATCAAATTTTGGAGCATAGTGAAACCACTGTTTAAGAACCTACTGCAATAAAAACTTCAGGGGCTGGATTGCTGGCTTCAACCCTTTCTGTCAGCTAATTGAAATAAGAACCCTGGGGTGCCCTGGAAGTCTAGCCACTGGTGCTTATTCCCTCTAACGGGTACCAATATACCAAACATATCCAAACATTGATTATTAGCAGCTATTTCCCAAAAGAAAAAATATGTACCGCGGAACTTCCATGCCGATAACAAACATGGTACGGCCCTAAAAAGATTCGAGCCCCACGCGGTCACAAAGACTGACGTCGACAGCTTCAGCTAGACGCCAGCCAGGCTCACTGCAGGTCATCTGACCTCGGACGCTGCCCTTGGCTTGTCTTGGCTTGTCTTGCCTGTGCTGCCTTGTTTCGGGCGCCCAAACCCCGAAAAAACTTTTCGGGGCCTAGACAGTTTTTTTCTTCCCCCCGCCTCCTTTGCAACCTAATACCACGCCAAAATAAACTTTCAAGCCCTGGCAAGGTGGAATACCTGGCCTATAGCTCTGTTTGGAATGCCTGCACCTGAAAAACTTTTCGGGACCTATTTGTTTTTTCTTCCACCCGCCTCCTTTGCAACCTAATACCACGCCAAAATGAATTGGCAAAACCCTCACCATATGAACCCCTTAAGAACTAACCCATTAAGAACTGGAGGGTACCCTCGTTCATAATTCTCATATTTTCCACCTATTAGCACTCAATCAAGAACCCCAGGGTAGGCTGGAAAATCTTTGATTGGTTCTTATCTTACGGTTCCGCTGTACCCTATTTTAAACCCAAAACTGGGGATAGCAAAAGAATCATAAGAGAAAGGAAACAAACAATGGATGAAGATTTGGTGTAAACCCGGTGGTGGAATTTTACACATGGATGACAAGTTGATGATCCCCAATGACCAGCACAACTGGCAAGTCATTGGGGTACCCACATTTTTGCCACGAAAGCTGGTCCTCTGAAGTGGAATGATTTCCAAGAAGAAAATCGGTAGATGATTTGGCCACTGAGGAATTGGTGAAACAGCCATCCAAGGGGTACCACAATAATATTGTATCGTCCATTCTGTAGTATGGTTTGAAGCAAAGGTGGATGAACTAGGCAAAATTCTCCACGATGGTTGCTCACATAAATACTGAATAGCCCACCACTATATTCCGAGAATTGTCAGTATTCGGTTTTCACCAACGATGTAAGGAATGTTTAGTAATAGAATTTACACCAGTTCTATCCTCACTTTCTCTCGAAAAATTGCCTGGTTCAACTTTTTTTTGATGATTGACTTCCCAGTTGCTTGTTTCCGCTAAAATGGTTTATAAAAACATGTTTAAACAATCTGCTTATCTAGCAGTTTGCTTTTTACAGGTAATCCCAATTTCCAAAAGGTAAATCATCATACAATGTACTGTATATATCTGAGAAAATTGTAATAATTCACTGACCTGAAATAAGGCTATTATTACACATTGTTCCACTGCCGCCCCCCAGCAATGCGCAAGGCTATATATATATATGTGTGTGTCTACCTATATTTATACTTATCATCTATAAATGTGCCATTTTCCATAGCAAACTGTTCAAAAAAACATGTTTAAAACATCAAAACTCCCGTCGAGGATCTGCCAGCTCCCGCAGGGTGCCTACCAACTCCGCGGCACCTTTCGCCGAGTCCTCCTGGGGGTGACCCACGTGGAAACCACCAACAGAGGGGCGGCCGCTGACCATATATATATATATATGGTAAGGTAAAACTTGATATATAACCAATATGAAGCACCTTCACCATGGCTGCTTGTAATTGATTATATCACTTGCATCTCAATGATTTTCAGCTGTTGAATGGGTGCGAGTCAAAAATCGGCGGCTATGGATCGCTCCGCGGTGATCCGTACCATCGATTGGGAGCGCTTGCGTAAGGTGCCTGATCTGCACCCTTTCGAAAAGGCTCATCATAGCAAACAAACCGTGCAGATACCCTTGTTTGCTATTGCTTCTCCTCCTCCTCCTCCTCTTGCTGTTGCTGCTAAAGCTGCTCCCGCTGCTTGTGGAAAGAACAGAGGCAAAAGTAGTGGCAGAAGAAGCAATAGAAGCAGAAGAAGCAGAGAAGCAACGAAGGAGAAGAAGCAGGGAAGCAGAAGAGGCAAAAAAACAGTAGCAGTACAGTAGCAGCAGTAGCAGCTGGAGTAGTAGCAGTAGCAGTGGCAGCAGCAGTAATAGCCGTAGGAGTGGCAGTGGAATCTCAGATGCAACCCTTTCGCACGAAATGAAGGTCAAACGGCGCAAACTGGTTCAAAATTGTGATTTTGCGACGTCACAAAGGTCCTCTGTGGCAAGGGTTCTCTGTGTAAAAGTTCTCTGTGTAAAAAGCTTCTGCGTGTAAAAGCTCCTATGTTAAAAGTGTCTGTGTGTACAAGCTCCTCTGTGTAAAGACTTCTTTGTGTAAAAGCTTCCTCTGGAAAAACTTCTCTGTGCAAAAGCTTCTGTGTGTAAAGGCTCCTCTGTGTAAACACTTCTCTATGTAAAGACATCTCTGTGTAAACGCGTCTGTGTGTGAAAGTTTCTGTGTGTAAAAGCTGCTCTGTGTAAAAAAAAATCTCTGTGTAAAGGCTTTTATGTGCAAAGCTTTCTTTCCAGAGCACAAGCAGCAGAAGCGACAGCAGTCGAAGCTCCTGTGGGCCGGAGCCTTGATCCATGTATTTTGACTCGTACCTGTACAAAGATGTACAAGTCTTCAACCAACTCATATGTTTTAGCCGACTCGTCCCGCAAGATGTTTTTGTTGTTCTTGAATTTGACCGATGATGGATGATTCCCTTGTTTTGTCCAAGTCAAAATCAGGTAAATTAGGACATTCGACACAGCGTTCAATGTGGCATTGGGTTTGTCTGACCATGGGGCATACAGTACCACACAACTCGACATTTCGTATTTCAATGTGGATCATGATAAGAATCCATCGGAACTATGGGAGCCTCATTTTCCGACGAACCCCATCAGCTCTGACGAGCAGTCTGCAATCCAGGCCTCATCATCTTCTCCGCCCTCAAGGGCCAGAAACGACAATTAGTTGGTGGATGTTCGTGGTTTCAACCTGCCTGAAACCATTATTGTCAGCTGGCATCACCATCAGAATCATGAGAATGATGAGAATCATGAGAATTGCAAGAATAATCAGAACCATCAGAATCATTGCCACCATCGTCATCGTCATCATCATCATCATCATCAGCATCTCAAGTTGCCAGCTTGTTGAACACACCGACAAAGTGATGTATGACAACACGTCGCAAACATGCAACCACCGTACTTCAGAAGAATAAAGTGCGCACACATCAAGGCCAAGACACACAGTACCCGCAGTATTCATATACATTGTACAGGTCTGTGTATATATATATATATACACGTATATTATAGTTACGTATTAGTACATCTTCCAATATCTAGGCGATTGTTTTTGTCTTGATCGCTAGATGCACACCCTTGGCATATATAAATGATCCAGGAAAAAAACAACATATCGCGATGCGCTTGAAATCAGGGTTGCGCTTGCCTCCTCCTGGTATTCCTGATGTGGTTTTCAAAATACATTAGGTTTACCAAACCGTATCTAATGATGATTGCCGTCCTATTTTTCGCACTCACTGGATCCTTTCCAGAAGTACTGTCTGGAAAACTAACATAGCTATTGAACAAGACCATTTATACTTGATTTACCTATTGAAAATGGTGATCGTCCACAGTTCTGCTAGTTTACCAAATTTAAAGGTAACTTCTTCCCATTTTTGCTCATCAAATCCACAGGTCACTTGCTGAACATCCCGGAACATCCCGGAACATCCCGCACCTCCGCACTCCACGAGCTTGGCACGCAGAGATCCTAGGTGTGGCAAAGCTTCCTACAGATGTTACCACCACCACCACCGAGATCTTAAACGGAATATCTATCATTTTAGCCTTAAATTCTTCCATCTTTGGGGAAAGTCTGAAAAAAAAAACGTCTGTAGTGAATGTCCCGGCGGGTCAAGTGTCAGGGTGGGGGCAATAGCTGGTTGTTCCAAAGATACCTACCGGGATGTTACTGAGCAAAGTTAGGCATAACTCGGGACAACTATGTTTCAAACAAAAAAAACATCTTAGCCAATGATGCTGGACTACTCTGAGATATCTGCAAAAAAATATCGTATTCTGGGACATCAACAAGACTACTCCATTTCTAAAATTTCTTTTCGGCAACAGGTCAACCTTTTGGTTGACCCGTGAGTTCAACTGAGGGATTCACCGGAATGTCATATCTTGGTAAGAAATGTTGGCGGATACAGAATCTTACAAAATCTTGCATAATACATATCAATACGTGGTGCCATACATGCAGCACTTAGCGCTTCAGGATGCTATTTGGCGGATCTTCTCGATGGTCTTCTCAATCTTTGAGAATTCATCGTCTTGGAACAAGTGCGGTTCAAGCCAATTTTTCGTTAAAATCGGGTACCCCCGCCCCCATCCATGCGATCCATGGTGCTCCTCACTTTCCCCATTCAAATTGAACCCTCTGGAAATTGAAAAAACAACAACAAAAACGCCACCCACGTCCTGGAAACATCCAAATGTCCAACCCAAATTGAAACAGCCTCAACTATCAATGTTATATACTTGCAAACAAAAGTAACACACTAAACAAGCATCCAAACCGAAATCATGAACAACAAAAAAAACAAATTCCAACTGGGTTTGCCTAAAAATAGGCTACCCCTGAAAAATATGGATAGTCATATTAATACCCCCCATTACAGTAAATTGCCATTTGGTGGTTATAACGCACCCAAAGTGATTATTCATGAGTCAAATGTGGTGAAATCCCAGTTTTTCATAGTGCATTCTTCATGGTTAAATGCACGTGTTTCATGCAAAAAAACAACTTTTTCATGGTTAAATCCCCATTGATCATCATTTTTGTCCACCTCTGAAACGCCCACTTCGATCTCAACCATTTCGGTCTCGGATCCGATGTGGCCAATTTTTCGATGACATGCCGGGTGTCTGCCTGGTGAAAGGCAACCAGGAAGCGAAGCCTGGAAAGTTAAAGATCCTTATCTACAGATTGATTAATTGATTGGACAATTTTGCGCAAAGCCCGGACACCCCTGGAAATTTACATGAACTTTTGCCCCTTTACTCGTAATCAATAAATGTCCAAAATAAGGCCATTCATAGGCACGAGGACTTAACCAGGCAAACAGGACTGAGCCCTCAATAGTCGGGGCATGGACGACTGGCAGTGCTTTTTTCCGTTTGCTTTTCTTGCTGTACAGAGGGAGTTTGTTGTTGTGGCTTCTTGACAGCCAACTTGAGAGAATGCTTTCTTGTCCTGAACGTAGCAAATAGATGCAATTTTAGGGAGTTGTGACAAACCCATCATGATACCATCTTGGGGGAGATGAACATGCAGAACTGCCAGCTTTTCTTGCTGTGACATTGGAGTCACTGAAACTGGTGATAGTTTAAGTGGGAGATAGTGGGTGCACTAACCCATGCGATCATATCCAATGTTTTTGTTGGGATATGGATATGTATGGATATGTAGCATACCTAAATTCCAAAGATCCACCGTCATGGCCAATGCCAATCTTAGATATCCCAGATCCAGTCCCGTTTCGCAGAAAAAATCCGTCAGTAGTCCCTTCCCCCAAATATTAAACATCTTAAAGGCCGCAGAAACATCCAGTTAAGTAAGTTGAGTAGGGGATTTCCACATAATTGGGACCATTCATAGGTGAAAATTTGGGGAATGAGATGACTGAAGCCAACCCATGCGGCTGAATCCCTCGCCTGCGCCAAGTCCATGTCCTCACTGGAAGATCCGCTATCTTCACCCAGTGGTTCATCTCCTGGGTGTCTGCGTGATACCTCAACATTGGGGTTGTTTTACATAGTTTTTACCCAACATTTATGGATTCTATATGATTTTATGATGGGAAACATTTGATACACTTGTAGATTTTTGAATGTGTCGACCACAATTTATGGATCAGTATGGCCACTTGTGTATACTTTTCACTGGGGAACATGATGATTAACCTTGCTTGTTGGGGTGTTTTTGCCTACACTTGGGTGAAACGCCAAGTTGTTTTTCCAGCAAACCATATGCCATACCCGGGATCCGCAGACGGTCAAGGCCGGTCAATGACTTGGGAACGTCTCAACGATTCAACAAATGATGGAAAGCCATTGTTAGAACATGGTTTAGGCTAGTTGTGGTCCCAAGTTTGTTTGTTTCCCGAACCACATTGCAGCGTTTGCACATTTCTTGATCGATTGTAGGCCGTGTGGCTTCTATCATCACTGGTTGCATGTCCACTTAGTTGGATGTACCTCAAATCAACACTTAGTTGGCCATCTCTTCTATGTCAGCTGGCTGACTAACCTCAATTTTGTATAATTTTGTAGCTACATTGCAATTTTTCCTAGCTTCCAACCATTCGTCGCTACACGGCATGTCTTCAGATGTAGAATAAGACCCAGCAAATATCTCTACCGCTCTACGATCACCCATCTTCCGGGGAGTCGTCAGCGGGGTTCAATTCCAAACTCAAGTATCCTAATTACAAACATATGTCAATGGCCATTGTAAGGGCTCTCTACAGGTGCTCCTGGATGTCACATTCCAGGAACCCAAATTCGAGGTACCTACCATATTTTTCAGGCCTATTTTTCAGGGAATATCCCAACAATTCATATGGCCTCAGTAGCTCCATGATCCTGAAATTCCCATTGTTCATATGCCGTCAATGGCCACCTTGTGGCATCCCGCGGTGATCCATCAGCCGCGATCCACGCAGTGGCTACGATCCAATATCTCGGAGATTATAAACCAAATATAAATCACAATTCATCAATTAGGGGACTCCCGGACTCACACAAACATATTCCATTGATCCCAATGATTATGGGTCCATTTATCAATATCATTACAACATATAACATATTCCTTTGGGTTCTTTTTGGGGATCCCATGGTTACCACAATCCCATCAGAACAAAATAGGGTATACCATGGTATACCCTCCAAGTGGCCATTTTAATAGGGAACGTGATGATTAACCACTGTACTTTGGGTTACCCTATGTTTAGACAATCTTGATTGTGCTAAATCAAATCCTTCGATATCCTTAGTGACTATATCAACTACAATTCAACTACCATAATTTTCAATTTCATGTTCCATTTCATGTTCCAACAATCACAATATATCACAATTACAATTCTACAATGACCACATCTGCTTCACGTCATAACGAAAAATATCACGCTCTGCGTAACGACATACCACGACTTCCGCAACGAAGCGATCCGACGGATCCTGGAAAGTTGGGCAACTGCGTCCAACGTGGTGCTGGGCCACGGGAGGCCATGGCTGGACACAAAAATCCCAATCTTTTTGGTGGTTGATATCCTTTTTTGTTGGTCGCTGAAGATAGACACTGTAAAATCAAATAACAGATACTTTATGATACTTTCAACCAATAAACAATCATGATAGTGTCTATCTTTTTGTTGATGGTTTTGCGTCGGAGATCTTGGGAGATCTTCCGGAACGAAGGATTCGTGCTGACAGCTACCGGTTGGATGTCAGGATGCCTGGATCGGTCCAAAGGCTTCATGAGAGGCCAAGGAAAAAGAAAGATGGACGATGGATTGGTTTAAGTGCAAATCTACTACTACAGGAAAATATATGAAATTAAGTACAGGCTTCCCTTCAACCAATCCAATGAGATAGACGATGGAATCTCTTGTCACTTCATAAAGTTTGCAAAACAAATGCAAACCCAACGACCTTCTATGCGTCCGTCTAGCCAAAATGACTGCTGCGACCGAACCAATAAAGAAAGAAACATGTCTCTGCACTGGAAGAGCCATGAGCATGGAGAATGCGAGTGGCTGCGAACCCATCATGATGACTGGATTGTTTTAATGGTTTTGAGAATCAAGTGTAATCCAATCCTAAGGATATAAGGAATGAAAATCAATGGACATCCTCTGTTTTCTCATTGAAGCATAACAATATTACAACAATCCTTGTACATTTACTTGTACATTTCAAAGTGGGCACCACATCAACTATAGACTATAGACACCTATAGACAATATCCTCAGTAGCTTATCTCTAAGACTTGCTGAGCAAGGCCACTCTGGCGCCATTTCATTGGTTTGTACACTGCATTCCCCCCGGGGGCGCGTGAAACCTCAGAGAAACAGAACTTTTAAAGCTTTGGCCAAAGCCTAAACCAGACATTTGACAAAGTTTCAGCACTGAGCCATCTCATTTTGTTCATGCTGATTTCATTTGGAGATAAGTCCCCCTTGCTTTCCGCATCTGTGGTTGAGGTCGCTAGAATTGACATAAATCGATGATAACCTGTCACTGGAAAATCCATAAATCCATCTGACATTCCAGTGTCCATCCTACAAGTGCCGGTCACCTATTGGATGACTCTCTGGGGGATCAGTCAAAACAATTCCGGTCGACCATTGGGGAAGAAAAATCACGTCCCAGCTTGCCAGCTAGCCATGAAAAACATACCACAGCTCCGGTCAACACAAAAAACTCCCACTCCTTGGTCGGATGAGATCTGCACCCCTGGCGGCCGATGGTTTTTGGTGCTGTTTTTTTGGCGGGGGGCGACATGTTTGGCGACCGTGTTGGTGGTAAATTGATGTAAAATGTACCAGTTGCTCCCTTAATGATCTGGGGGCAGCAATAATTTTGTTCCGTTGAGGGATCGAGGAGCCTTGTACAATGACGTCCGAAAAAACTCAGACATACTCTGTGAGAAGAAACTCCAGGCGAGTCAAGTCAAGTGGCTCCTGAAAGCCTAACAGCACCCATCCAAACATTCTAAAGTAAAGTGGGGCAAACACAGTGTAAAACTGTCTGGAAACCATGGAATCCAATGACTTAAAGTACTGCAACCAGCAACATATCGCGCATTTCATCCTGCAGGACCTAGCGCATTTCATGCTGACTCAATGGCACCTCCCAGCACCGCAGCAGCAATGCTGCCACGACACCAATAAGGATCACCTCCATGGATCAACCAGGTTTAGGACAAGTCTGAGTTGTGCTGATATACCGGATATACCGATAAACAAATGCCACATCATGGACATTGACAGAACACAATGATATCATGCTATCATCATAATATACAATTCATGAGCACTCTCAGGTGATATTGATTGATATTGTCACAACATATCAATTGATCCATAATCATTACCACAGTACCATATTATCACGAATTATCGTTGTCCAGAAAACAACTGTCATATCATGACCTGAGTTTCTTGCCATATTCAAAAACAATGCCATATTATAAACACGTTCTTACCATACTCTTACCATATTCTTACCATATTCTAACCATATTATTACCATATTACCATATTCTAACCATATTATTACCATATTACCATATTCTAACCGTATTTTTGCCATATTCTTGCCATATTTTAGCCAGATTCTTACCATATTCTTACCATATTTTTGCCACATTCTTACCATATTCTTACCATATTATGTCCATATTACCATATTACCATATTCTAACCATATTCTTACCATATTCTTACCATATTCTTGCCATAGTCTTGCCATATTTTAGCCATATTCTTAACATATTCGTACCACATTCTAGCCATATTCTCACCATATTCTGACCATAGTCTTGCCGTGTTCTTACCATATTCTTGCCATATTCTAACCATATTCTAACCATATTATTACCATATTCTTACCATATTCTTACCATATTCTTTCCATATTATTGCCATATCCTGACCATATTCTCACCATATTCTTACCATATCCTGACCATATTCCTACCATATTCTTGCCGTATTCTTAACATATTCTTACCATATTCTTGCCACATTCTTACCATATTCTGACCATAGTCTTACGATATTCTTACCATATTCTTGCATATTCTTGCCATATTCTTGCCATACTCTTACCATAGGCTTACCATATTATTACCATATTCTCGCCATATTCGTACCATATTCTCACCATGTTCTGACCATATTCTTGCCGTATTCTTACCATATTCTTACCATATTCTTGCCACATCTTACCATATTCTGACCATAGTCTTACGATATTCTTACCATATTCTTGCATATTCTTGCCATATTCTTGCCATATTCTTACCATAATCTAACCATATTCTAACCATATTCTAACCATTATTCTTGCCACATTCTTACAATATTCTGACCATAGTCTTACGATATTCTTACCATATTCTTGCATATTCTTGCCATATTCTTGCCATATTCTTACAGTACCATATTATACCAAGACCACAAATGAAAGCACTGAAGATATCCAAGTCGCAAGACTTGCTGGCTGGTCTTCCCAGGCCTCCCAGCTTCTCCCAGCCATTGCATCGAATGGTAATCCCAACATGAAACGGGGAATAACGGGGATGTTCACCACAAAATATGGATTTACGCTGAACATAGCTGAACAAATCCTAAATGAAGTGGAGTTGTTAAGCCTCAAAATAGGGATTTGACATGGTTTGACCTGAACTGATGACAATCTAAACGGGTTTGCAAAGCTAACATCACATCCAAGAGGGGTGGAAAACATAGAACTGGAACAAACGACGGCCAGGGTTTTGGCAGCCAGGGTTTTGGCTACGGCTCTCATCACACACACAATAACAAAACTATCAGCAATATCTTCAAAGGACAAGAAGTTTGAACTCTGGCACCAAAAGCCTCGTTAAATACATCTCTCTCCCACCTATCACTCAACCGTCTTATATATTTCTGGGTTTGTTTCAAGGAAGAACAACAGGACAAATTCAACCATACAAAATGACGGGGTTCGTTAGACTTTCCCTCCTGAAAGGATCGGAAGCCCTCAAGCTGACGTGGAACCAAACTGCTCGGCCCCAGCCTTCTTCCCCATTGCGAGAGCATCCGCTGATGCCTACGGAGTCCAAAACTCAAGTCGCAAACCCCGACATATTTTTAATTTCCAGTACTTTGCTACTCAAAGGATACGTCTTCGTGCCATAGTCCCACTCCTGTAGCGTTCCGACGTAGACACACACACACATATCACAGGTGTTTAGAGATTTTGGATTGGTCAATTCTATCTTGTCTGGTACCAAAATTGGTGCTTCGACCCCATTTCTGCTGGTCTAATTTCTTCTAGATTCTTCTAGGCTCACTCCGCATTTTCTTCAATTCCTTTACCATCTGGCTATTTAACAGTTCGCCATGGAAAATCACCATGCTATTAATAGGTAAACCAGGGTAAACCATCTATTTCTATGGGCCATCTATTCCATGGCTATGTTAAATAACCAGAGGGTATATAAATCATACACAACCAGTAAAGAACAACCCCTGATTTGGCATACCTGCTGCGTCTGCTCGGCCCAGTGCACTAGAAAGGGCGTGGCATCCTGGGGCAAAGGCAGGCAACCGGATGACAAAGATTTCCTGGGGATTTCCTCCGGTCAAAAATGGCAATCGGAAATCTCCGTCATAAATAAAGGTTGAATTGGGAGATCATCTATAAATGACGGGATATGATTTGCTGGGTCTAGTTTGGTGAAAAAATCCTGAGGATCCAAACAATGGATTTATAGTGATATAAATGGGAATATAAAAGAAAAACTAATGTGTTGCAATTTTTGAACTGGAGACCATGCCCCATTTAGTTCGATGATTTACCGAACTGAAACGTAATGATTGTTCATAGCTTTAAAATACAGGGGTAAGCATCAACCCAAAAAAGGATTTGACAATCAAGCAGTTGCATTTTAGCCAGACACCATCACAACTAGCACAAAATAACCAATGCAAAGCCTATGCTAGTCAAAAGCCTACGCAGAGCAAAACAGTATGTTTAAGTGCTGTATGAATCCTTTCATGTTTCTAGTAAACGCTGCTCAAATAAGGATTTTAGAATCTTAAATGAATATAAACCAACAAACATGGGAAGCTATGACCAGATATGGGCATGTAACAGGACTTAGTCGGATATACCATCCAACAAAAAACTTTCTTGGTTTGTCCAGATATGGTGATTTCAATCATCAAACAATGATGATGATCGTAACATATCTTAACCGTTAAAAACATTCCGATGTGACGATCACTTGGGGATTGGATGATCAAATCTTGGCAGTACGGCGACACCAAAATCATTGAGGGAATCATGAACTCATGCCACACAGTTCATCACGATTTTTTCTAGCCATCAAATGCCATTCCTAGCAGTTGGAGCTTTATCAGACCAAGATCCTCCAACTATGGAATATGTGTATACTACACGTAGAGGAACAAGGACGGTTTGTGGAAAAAGGTAGTGAAGGAATCGATGCTAAATTTACTGTGCATGTATGTATTATTTATGATGTGACATATGGATACAGTGCTGGATAGTTCTGTATGATGTCCTATACTTCTATACCATACAGAACAAACAATTGGCGACCTTCCATTCGATCTGGCTCCAGGCCTCCATCATCTTGGTGGCTTGAGCTCGTACAGCCACAACCATTTCCTGTTCGCCGGAAAGGGCGAACAGGCCGGGATTATCATGGGATGCCGATGAGGGACCCTTCAATGAGTGGAGAACAAACACCGATGTGGGATACAGTTTGCTAAATTCTGCAACTGTGTTGCAATCGAAACCTAGCAGCATTGCAGTCTTTTCTGACAAAGTTTTTACTTACCTTCGATACATGTAATAAATATGTATTTATATAGTGTTTTATTTTTTTAAAAAAACTATATCAATATATAGTGTAATAAATATATAGGCCAACTCTTGTTTTCATTTTTTGCACTTTGGGGAATAGCCGCAAAAAAGTCAAGAAACCAAATGGAAGCCAAATGGCGATTGAGTCGCTGGCAGTGGTTTGGATTCCTGGCACAATACCCTTTGCACTATTTTAAAGGTAATTAAATTATATTAAATGTGAGATTTAAATGTAATGAATTCCCGTTCATCATATATAGATATCCAATGATATCTATAGTCTATGCCCATTGATCAAGCTTGGGATGCTTGCAAGCTTGGAATGTTCTACGTGAGACAGCAATCATGCTCTGTGAGAGTCCAATTACGAGGATTTTGGGTGCAGCAATTGTTCAGATCGAGGCTGCATTAAGCACGGATGAGTATCTACCCTAGATTTCGAATGTCCAAACATGGCATCCCAGGTCCCAGGAAAGCATTCAGCACAGGATTTACTCGACTCTGTTGCTTTGTTAGCACCATCCTCCTCCTGGGGCCCTGGGGCGCCCCAGCGTTCTTCATGACTCCTGACACCAAGTCCTGACACTCAGGACGCAAACGGGAAATTCGTTGTTGTTGAATCCTGAAGGCTCGAGATATCGCATCTTGAATTTAGAATAAGCGGTGGGCTCAACCTGTCCAGCCAAGTTTCCATGCGGATTTATTTATCAGGTAAACTGGCTTTGTATGGATTTGTACCTCCAGAATTGGATGGTTCAGAATTCGGCAAGCCAAGTATAACCATATACCAGTAAATTATATCCAACAGTATCCGATCTTGAATCACACCGTACCAAAGTTTACCATTTCGCCATAATATGGTCTTAATCTTAAACTAGATTCCTAGATTCCTAGATACCATGAAAAACAACATAATAGCAGGGGGTTATCATTGTGCTTATCACACCACTTAATCGAGTCCAGGTCTGAACAATTCGCCTCCATCATGGTTTGCAGCGCTGCCATCTGCCGCTACAACCCGCTTGGTCCCTGCTGTAATCTTCTGACGACTTCGCATGGAGAATGGCTTGACTCTCTGGACTTGGCGCCTACGGGGATTGATCACATGGGCCAGACATTGTCTGATCGTCGTGTTTTTCCGTTTGTGGGTGTCACACATGAGTAAAACATCCCTGAGCTGTGCTGACTTCACGCAACTTGAGCAGAAATGGCCAAGTCGGCTGATGTGAACGCCGAGCTTCTCTGCTCATTGAAAATTGAGATGCAATTCATCAAATTACTCACATGTTCAGGTGAAACCAACATATATAGCATATGTCTAACCAGTATATCCAGGGTTGTATTAATGTATATCTAATCCAGTGACCAGTATATTGATGTTGAAGTCACCATATGTGCATGATACATCCCAGTAAATTTTGTTATTAAATCCACATGAAATCCCATCGCCTCATATTGAACACCCCAAAAAATCATGGTTGGGTAAGTACGGAGTTTACCATTTATTGGGACCAAATCAATGTGTTTAATATTAACAATATATCAACGGGGTAGGGGATCACATCCCAAACCCACGTCGTTTTTCCGTGTCTTTTTCAACGCATCGCGACTGTATCCTGGCAGGCTGCAGATGGCACCTTGCTGCTACAGAGCCCACTCAGGGGATGTGAAGGGACTCAAATCCTGCGGGTTGATATTGGCTTAATAGTTTTAAAAGCAATGTTCCCATCATTTTCCCATGATAGAGGAAAATTACATCCGAATCAATCAGGGTTGGTCAGTGGATTGAAGGGAATATCTTCCCCATGATTTGATGGCCATTGAGCTATTCTCCATGTAATGGACATACACGGGAAAATACAGGGAGCGAGTGGATTTATATCCAGTAAATCTATTATATATAATATATGTGTATATATAATTTTTATATATACTGTATATATATACACATTTATATGTGTATATATATAAAGGAATATAAATCTATGAAGAGAATACCTTTTTCATGCTTTTTCTATCAAACTGAATCAATATGTTAACATTCGATATTTTACATATGTCCCACTACTGTGTGAATTCACTACTGGATCGCGGTCAGAAAATGCCAACTTTCATTAAATGGGAACGCATGGAAAAGTATGGGAAACATTGGGAAACTATTTTTAGAATTCTTGAAATGAGTGCTCTTCCATTGCCAGGTGAAATTGCAGGATCCAATAGGCGTGACCGATCCCCACCATCCGCAGATCTGAAGATTTAACCTGTCTAAGCGCTTAAGCCAACGGTCATCGAAGCTTAGGCTTAAAGCCAACCCAAGCTAATTGCCAGCAGCTTTTCGAGCGCCAAAATGGGTCAGAGCGTCTGCACTTGAGGGTATTCACTGGATATTAGCCTCATTTAATCTCATTTACCCAGATTGCATGGTCTTAAATTCAAGATGTACCATCTGGTAATTTAACATAGCTATGGAAAATCACCATTTTCCATAGCAAACTGTTACCAGAGACTTCGCAACTAAGCTGCCCTCACCCCTCCAAGTCACCGTCACTGCGGGATGATCGGGATGATCGGGACCCGGAGGTAGTGGCCCCTTAGCACTTACGAATCGTAGAATTTTCAGTTTGAAACTGGAACCCCAAAAAACGCCAGGGCCAGTTGAACACCATCTTCTCAAAAATTTTGGGACAGAACTTAGCGACGAGGACGAGCTCTTGGATGTTCTCCAAGATTCACCCATCCCCATTCGCCAACCATTTTTTCTGAATCGTGACAATTCACCAGCCAGGGATAAATAAGGCCATTTGGAACTGATTCCGGATGAACAAACCATCATATACTCTGGCCAGTGAAGTCCTTATAAATCCTCTATATTCTGAAAATGTCAAATCAAAACCTCATGGTTTATCAAATTATTTCCCCTTTGACATTGCAATAATCTGGGCAATGATCCACCAAAACACGGTTTCCTGGACAAAAACAAATATCATGTTTGGGATAACTACCGTGGTATTATTGCATGTGTGTAGATACAAAATGGTACAAATATCCCCATGCTTCATGCTGAAATCCGCCGCGATTTTTTTTGAGATTCCAAATGAGGCACAGGCACATGACGGACGCCTATCCTAGAGATTTGTTACCCATGCCCCTGCGGAGCCTAGTATCCCGAAACACGGGTCTAATGGGTCAAACATGGTCAAATCGTCGTGACCAACTGACGTGGCAATTCCACGACCTAGATAGCAACCCGGGTGTTGTTCCCAGTGAAGTTCACAGAGATTGGATTTGCACAGGTATTGACCTCTTAAAACCCTTCAAATCCTCAATATGGCCAAACACTTGTAATTAACAAACATGTTCATCAATGCAGTTGGTTGTTACTTCTAGTATTTTGCTACGGATGTAAACTAATTGAAAACCAAAGGCACATTTCATATGAGTGCAACTCGTTGATAATTAAAATTGGTTGACACCTATCATTTCCGAACAACGCCCATGTTGTTCGATGTCGGTGGGACATCAGACATGGATGCCAAGCAAGACAACACAGAACTTGCGCGGTGCTTTCCATCACTACTGCAATGGCACAGACTTCAAAGAGATTCTGTTGTTAAAAGGTCACAATGCCAACGTCTCTGACGGGGCAAAAAATTGGGTATGGTCCCGGCATGGTTCAAATCATGTTTCGGTATATATCTTATTGACCCACGAGTCGTGCTGGTCACATTTACAATCTACAATGTTACTGAAGTTCAAACCTAGGGATATAATGGGGCAAGAGACGCCATGCCGCCCTGTCGATGTATGTCTTTTTGGGGAGCGCTCACCTCATTTCAGATTTCTCACACATTCTCACACGTCCAAAAGGTCAAGCGGTCCAGTGTATTATGGCAGGAAATGCTCGTCTGTCTGAACAACACGGTTCTCAGGAAGTACTTGACCAGACCGAACACCCATTCCACTGATTCCACCAGAGCTCCTGTGAAACTGAAACCGTTGAAAACATGTGGCGTTTGAATAACAATGTTGATAAGTCAACCTTTGAAGAAATGCGGCGTTTGACCAACAATGACAACAATGATGATGAGTCAACCACCAAGACAGGGGATAAAACCCAAAAAACATTTTAATTGCATAATTTCTTACCGTGCACCGGTTGGTTGTTTCACCATCTTTTGTTTAACCCAGAACCACCAACAATCAACCTTGGCTCCTGGGGCGAATCTTAAACGGCAAATCGGTGATTTCCTCCGAGATTTGTGACAAATTGTTCATTTCCTTCACAAAACACCGGGCGTAGAGGATGGCATCTGCAAAAGCTCTTGCATAGTCTTGCAACCTTGGATAATGCCCCAAAATTGTTTTAGCGATCACGATCCCAAGTAAAATTACAGCCGGAGTGGGAGGATCATTCCACTGACAATAGCAACTTCTTAGCAACCCTGGTTTAAAAGAAAAACTAAGTGGGTTATCGATGGTTATCGTATGTATAACCAGGTTGTCCAAAAGGTCAAACACACATTTTCACCCGTTGCGGCTATATTTCTCTTCAAATTTTAACAAACTAAATATGGAGCAACCTGCAAAAAGTTTTCTAATGTTCCAATTCTTTGCTACAATTTTGTAGCCAAAAGGCAATCAGTGCTAAATCACTAAACGACCAAAGTTGCAATAATTTCAGCGATATCAAAAAAAAATCCAATGCAAACTTTACAGCAAAATTCAACCATGGCGTTCCCGAGCCAGGAACACATCGTCTTACAAGCCAAGGCGCGGCCCATGTGGTATGCTCCGATGATTATCATGTCAGGTTCCATCCAAATGTCCACTATATTTGTTCAAAAGGATGTCAGTTCAATGTACCCCAATATTCCTCAATGGAACATTGCGTTTCCACATCTACACCAGCACAACCTGGTTGATGGTTGCAATTCACCCTCATCATCATCATCATCATCATCAACATCATCGTCATCATCCTCATCCTCCTCACCGTTGTCATCACCATCATCACCATCATCATCATCATCATCACCATCATCGCCATCATCATCGTCATCCTCATCATGGTCATCTTCACCATCATCGTCATCATCATCATTGATCCTCCTCAACATCATCATCTTCCTCTGCAACATCGTGTTTTCTCCGTATTGTCCTGTGTTGTCGCCCTTTTGCACTTCCGCAGCATTCGCTGCAGCATGCTGCAGCTGTGATATGTGTTTCGGTTTCTAGTGTCTTCGAGCAACTGTGTCACGTGACAACTGTCAATTCAACATGGGAATCAACTCAACGAATAGTTCGCAAATTTGCACAGAGTTGTTTGAGCGGTGTCAGTGAACAGGCAGACACACTTAAGCATAGGTAGCAACGTTATTTTCCGCTCGTGTTTGATGACAAACAACCTACATGTACCAAGTTGTGTCTCATTCCCCAAACAGTGTGTCCACACTGAGGGGTTCTTATGGCATATGGTAGCTGTAAAGGCCGGTGCTTGATCAGGGTGCTCACTCTGGTCTCGCGCCGTTTTCCTATAAATTTCCGTATAAAGTGACTCGCACAAAGTATGTGTCCGCGTTCTGGGCTCAGTCTGGTCTGCGGCACTTTACCTGTGAATTTCCGTACAAAGTGGCTCTCGTGACATGTGTTGAAGTGCAAAGGCCTTTCAACTGCGCAGGCTCGCACAAAGTGTGGTCCTATAGCTTCTGGTCTGCGGCATTTTACCTGTGATTTTCCGTTTAAAGTGGCTCTTGTAAAATGTTGAAGTGCATTTCGACTGCGCATGCTCGCACAAAGTGTGTGTCCTGGTTCTGGGCTCAAGCTGGGGCGCGGCACTTTTCCTGTGAATCTCCGTATAAAGTGGCTCTTGTAAAATGTTGAAATGCATTTCGACTGCGCAGGCTCGCACCATTTGTGGTCCTAGGTTCTGGGGCGCGGCGTTTTTCCTGTAAATTTCCGTATGAAGTGGCTCTTAAGAAATGTCGCCCGCGCCGGCTTGCACAGTGTGTTCGCGTTCTGGGCTCAAGCTGGGGCGCGGCATTTTTCCTGTGAATTTCTGTATAAAGTGGCTCTTGTGAAATGTTTAGATGCATTTCGACTGCGCAGACTCGCACAAAGTGTGGTCCTAGGTTCTGGGCCGCAGCTTTTCCTGAAAATTTCCGTGTAAACTGACTCTGGAGATAACATTTCGACTGCGGCAGGCTCGCGCAAAGTGTGGTCCTAGGTCTTGGGATTCCTCCTCCTCAACATCATCATCTTCCTCCCCCGTCACATCATGATCCTCAACTTCATCATCCTCCACCTGATGTTCCGCAACATCATCCTCCTCCACCTCATCTTCCGCAACATTATCATCCTGTTCATCATCCTCCTCTACATCATCATCCTCCACATCATCCTCCTGCACCTCATCATCCTCAACATCGTCATCCTCAACATCATCGTCCGCATCATCATCAGCATCAACATCATCGTCCGCATCATCATCAGCATCAGCATCAGCATCAGCATCAGCATCATCATCATCATCCATATCCATCATCCACCATCCATCATCCATCACCATCACCACCATCATCGTCATCATCATCATCATCCACGTCATCCTCCTGCACCTCATCATCCTCAAAGTCATCATCCTGAACATCATCGTCCACATCATCATCATCAAAATCATCATCATCATCATCACCACCACCACCATCATCATCATCATCTTCATCATCACCATCATCATCATCAACATTCACATTGTCACACATTATACTACTCCCACCCCATCACGCTGTTTGTTTTTTGCCAGGATAGTTTTTTATATTTCAAACCATGTGACTTGAACATTTTGTTGTCTGAAGTCTGAAAATAGGAATGTTGACTGACCAAAATGCGGAATATTGAATATTGTTAACTGACCAGGTCACTTATTTCGGCCTCGTTTGTTTTGCATTCCGAAGTTAACTTTGCATGTTGTAGGAGGCAACAAGAAGGCTCATACAACTAGGTTTTCAAGCCATTAAGAAATACTCCCTGTCAATCCCAGGAGTACCATTCATTCCAGATACCTTGAACTTGAGGGTATATATTGGGGATCCTTGTCGCTTTTTTTCCCGAATCAAGAGCCTAACGGCTTAACGTGCAGGAAGAGAGAGACTTGGAAGAGATGAGAGCATGAATGAATACCAGTAGTACCGCACAAGGCGGTGGCGGAAGTTTCAAAAATAGGAAACCTATAGGAGAGGCTGTTTGTTGTGAATCAGGGATGGCAGAGCGAAGCCACTGATGGAGCGAAAGGTGATTG
>Ga0126342_10002266_pt1 | contig 29567 bp, 14 predicted proteins | sample Cyp1metagenome_FD_92528 | JGI IMG/M metagenome (GOLD analysis project Ga0126342, IMG submission 92528) | Coral microbial communities from Lord Howe Island, Old Settlement Bay, Australia - Cyphastrea 1 metagenome | ecosystem: Host-associated > Invertebrates > Cnidaria > Coral ...
GGTGATTTGGGTTGCGGGCATGACATAGGCATGACTTCCTGGAAATTGCATTTAGATGGGGGAAAGCAGATTTTCAGCACACAGGCGTGACTTAGGCATGAGTTTCGCGCTTTCCTGTATATGGAGTGATTTAAAGTGCTTAGATGTTATGATGTCAAGCAATTTCAAGGTTTGTTAGGGTATATGTGGTTGCTAGGGCGGGTCTGTGATCATATGTCATGATTGATGGGATGTATATTCGAGTTGCTCTGCTACATGCAGCACCCAGGCCCCCGAACCCCGATGGTAAGAAGCGAGCAGAAATTGCCCCTGTAGTTGGTGGATTTGGACGCCATACGTGCAAATTATTGCCCCCGTAATTGGTGAATTGCCCTGTACTTGGTGAATTATTGCCCCACTACTTGTGAATCGTTGTCTCCCAAATTTGTGGCTAACCCGCCATTTCTCCCAGGACGTTGAAGCAGAGAACCTGAAACGGCTGAAGCGACGACAGGCTCAGGCGTGACAAATCATCAATGGTTGAAACTGATGGATCTAATGTGTAGACCTAAGAATAAACAATCCCCGTAACCATGCCGGGGTCATGTTACATCATCCCAAAGAACGGGGTTTTTTCCGTCCCAAATAACGCGGCTTACCCCAGTTTACCTAACAATAGACTTCTCTGGGGGGGATAGTTTTCCACACTACATGCATTACATCCATACACACATTTCATTACATCACCTCACATCACATCACATCACATACACACGCACGCACGCACGCACGCATGCATGCATGCATCCATGCATACATAATCATACATATATTTTTATGTATGGTACGTACCCTCACCCCAAGACCAACCCCATTCCACGTGTTTTCCTCTATATATATATGTATATGTATATATATATATATATGTATATGTAGATATATATATATACACATATATATATATACATATATATATATATGTGTGTGTGTGTGTTTGCATATACACATAAGCCTACATAGCCTTAACTTCATCAATGGTCCTCATTGAGACTGTGTTTCCACAAGATGCAGTCTGCGATGGACATACGATTGCAATTGGAGTTGTTCCAACCAGCAAAAGTCATCACCCTTCAGATCATGGCAAAACCCGGCTCCCTTGCTTGTACGTTTGTTCTATGGGGTTCTTGTGCCCCCCTCTCTCCGGGGTTCTGAAGAGGAGCGGGAGCGCAAACACCGAGCTCGTCGCGATCGAGAGCCACGCCGGCTGCAGATGGGATGGGAGTGTAGCCTCAGAATGACGAAAGATGGGGAACAAACACCGTCGATGGAGCTAGATTGAACGCATTTGCTGTTGACTTGTGATTACTTATGTATATATATATATATATAATTATATATATATACGATCATATGCTTTTGGGCGCTCATCTAGCTGGACAAATGCCCCGTTTCATGCGTCAGTGGCCGCCCTGGGGCCTGGACGTTCTTCACACCTTTGTGTAGTGAAAGTTTTGCTATGGGGGATGAATTTGTAAGGCGTCTCTTTGAAGCTATGTTCACTTCCCCCCAGCATTTGCTTACATCTGCTTGGTTTCAATGGTGTAGTTTCTTCCATCACAAATTCCCAACAGATCGCAATCAATTCTGCAGGATGTGAAATAACAAAAATCAGCAATCCTTGTTGGTTTCAGGTTGGAGCCATTGGTTCAAGATGAATTTGAAAGGACAACCACTCTGGAATCGGTATAAGATCCTAAAAAAATGTGTTCGGATGGAAAAATGAAAGTCACCTCCATATGTTTTTTAAAAGAGCCACTTTTTGGGGCATACCCCCCTCGGGGGAAAAATGAACCTTGAGAACAGCACTCCAGTTGGATCATCCGTATACGAAATGTACCATGAAATCACTGTACGCTCCGATCCTCCAAAGTGATGATTATTGTCTCCATATGTTTCACTTGTTCCGCTAGTTCCCCAGCTTGTTGTGTCTTGCTGTGTTCCGTCTAGAAATTTTCGACCGGCTTTTTGCCGGTCGTCGCAGGTGGATGAAGACACAGCAGTTCCTAGAGACAAACAACTTCGACTCCGAGAATGTGAATGCCCCCAAGCTCTCATGGTGCCTTGGATCCTGGCGAAGAATTTGGGAAGGTGAACATGAAACATATGAAACCGGAGAAAAAAAACACTGGAAACTCTGACAAAAGAAATCAAAGAGAACGAAAAAAAAAAAGTTGGCATGTTGGAATGGGTGTTCTATGTTTGTGTTACTGTTCTTATATCATGTTATATCTAAAGAACAATGCCAGTTGGTTTCGGGTTTTTCACATGGACCCAGTTGTTGTCACATCAGGTTGTGTCAGGTTGAGAGTTCTTTTTTGAGGTGCCACACATTGGGATGAGTTTATAGACTTTTCAGCTAACCAAAATTGTGATTAAGTTATGACAATCTTTACGCATGCTGTGGATTTATATATATATATATGTTACATACATTATATGTTTGCACATACATATACGCATATACACATACAGGCACATGTCCTTATATATACATATATATATATATATGTGTGTGCACATATGCATATATATATATATATATGTGCACATGAATACATACACATAAACCAAAAACAACAGACACATGTACATATACACATACACATACGTATGCATATACACATACAGATACATACATGTACATGTATACATATTACACATTACACATTACATATTACATATTACACATTTACATATTACGTATTCCATATTACATATTTTACATACACATATACATACGCATACATATGCATATTAAGTATATCCATATTTTACACATTCATATTTTACATATACATATACATGTACAGAAATATATATGGACACATTCACATACACATATGCATGCAGACACGCAGACATACATACATAAATACCTACATACCTACCTGCCTACTTGCATCCAGACATACATATATGTGGATAGATACAAAGTATCTAGAGCTATCCCAATTATTCAACCAAACACAAGATATTTGAAGTAGCTACATCTGTTTGTTTTCTGGCCTTCTTGGACACCGAGATAACTTGTGAATTATGATCCACCAGAGATCGGCATAGATCCAGCTTCAGAACCAAGGCTTCTTCATGACCTGGTAATTTGTTTCATAGCTTATCTGTCGAAAATCCCCATTGTAATGGGTACACTCTGGTAATTTAACGTAGCTATTGAAAATCATCATTTTTAATGGGTAAATCCACTATAAATGGGCCATTTTCAATAGCTATGTTAGTTTACCAGAGGGTAAATCTATATACACACTATGTTCCCAAACGCAGATGGCTGTAGCCATCCGTTCCCCGCCAGACGAATCCCTGGTGGAAGCTACTGGACCTATTGGTGGGACATGTTTGCATTTATCATGGATATGTATCATATACACGGAAACATGTGTATATATATATATATAGGTAATATATATGTAATACACATTCATATATCTACAATTATCTACATATATATTAGATTATATTAGTGTATTGTTTTTTATACAGGTTTAAGCATTAACTTTATTAAGCAATTATCATTTCATTACGATCCCGGAGATATCGCTTGGCAGTTTTTTAATCACCGGTCACGGTTTCACCAGGTTTGAACGAAGAGATTCACTACGCTAGCGTACCGTGCATAACATATATACCGTACATTAGACATCATTAGACCTGGATATTGATACACACATATATATATATACATGGTCACCCCTCTACATTGAGGAGAGAGAGAGAGAGATGCCGTAAATGTACATACATATCTATATATATTATCATATTATATCATATTATATCATATTATATTATATTATGTTATATTATATTATGTGAAGATACATGTGTAAGATCTATGATGATGTAGAGCTAGTAAATTCCCAGTTCGACCCTGCCAGAGCTTTAGTTGACACTCCGCGGGACACTTACCTCGGCGCGAGGTGGGGATTCAAGAGATCTTACCCTTTGCACAAGGCAGTGATGGATCGCCACTTGACCAGTCGATCCAGTCGCAAAAGAACGGGACTTGATATGTTGAATATAGTGTGCTGGTTGGTGGTTTGGAACATTTGGATTAGTTTCCATTTCATCAAGGCTTAAGGCATCAGATTGCTTCAAAAATATGTGTGTTGAAATTGTAGATGTATATCTGGTTGGTGGTTTGGAACATTTTGTTTTTTCCATTTCATATATGGGATGTCATCCTTCCCATTGACGAACTCCATGATTTTTCAAGATGGTGAAATTGCACCACCAACCAGTGTGACATTAATAGAAGTTACCCTCAGGTAAACGAACTTCAAGCAATCACCAGCTTGAAGTTCGGTAAACCAACTATAAATGTGCCATTTTCCAATAGCGAACTGTTAAATTACCAGAGGGTAAAATACAGTATGTTGACGATTTTTTAAATACTATGGACCAAAACAAATCTGGTTATTTGGCTGGACCACGATGATTTTTGCTTGGGATTTGAGCAGAGTTTTTTTGGAAAATAGGATTGGAAAAGGACAGGGAAATAGAATTGGAAGAGAAATAGATTTCCTAAACTCCTCGTGTTAGGCAAGTTGGGGAAGTGAGTCACGGGTCATTTGCGTTTGGACAATGTTTTTTGTAACATGTACAGAATCCAACTGAAAATAGGCTATGCCCCCCAAAGGGCCATATTTTCATAGGAATTCACATTGGTTCACCATTGGATTTGGCAAATTTTCACCTGGCATACAGACGGATGTATCTATCGTCACGGGGATTCATCCATAATTCGCATGTTTTAAGGGAGATTTTTGTTCAAAGATCGTGGTAAAAAAAATCCATCCAAATACATGGCAAACACCTGCAGGTGTGTGTTTTTTTCAACTCCATTCATCGGAAATTTGTTCCACTTATGTGTAGATTTTTCACTGAAATTCTACGGATCCAAGGCTTAAGGCTTAAGGCATCAGATTGCTTCAAAAATATGTGTGTTGAAATTATAGATGTATATCTGTTTGGTGGTTTCAAACATGAATTTTATTTTCCATTTCATATATGGGATGTCATCCTTCCCATTGACTAATATTCCATCATTTTTCAAGATGGTGAAATTGCACCACCAACCGGATATAAGTTGGGTTATAAATACAACATTATAAAGCCTATCACAAGAACATGTGGACAGCCATGTGGATTCATCGACGATCCATGTGGATTCATCGAAGAAGCCAATGTAAAAAAAACGCTGGGTCAGTGGATTCATCGACCTGGTAAACCATGGAAAAACCATGAAAATACCATGGATAACCGGGGCTGTTGACTTAGATATAGCTAATCAACAAATATCAACAAATAGAATATGACAATGATATAGTCGATATAGTGATATTAAGAAAATGATAATGATATAGATATAGTGATATAAAAAATGATTAACCAGTTAGTCATGGGATGTTTTGGTTTGATTGAAAATAGGATGCCCCTAATCAATGGCAATTCAATGAGGGAAATGAGAATCAACAAGTGGATTTGGGTATACCCATTATACCCCACTTTCAGACAATCCCAATTGTCTGAGGTCTAGTTAGAATCCCGAAAGTACATATGGTTTATTTTTTGCACGGTAAGCCACATCGCTGGCACACGAACACTTTGATACTGGCATAGAGAAAAGCACCTGGGTCTTGGAAACACCTTGCAGCTTCCACATCACACTCACCTGAACGAAGCGACCATGTTGGCGTGATTTGTTTTTACGTTTTTTGGCTTCATAGCTTGATCTGTATCCTGGCTACATCTGGTTATTGCTGTTTTCAATTCTTCAAAGCGCAAGAAATGTGGGTTCCAATGCCTTTTCCCCTTGGCAAGGAATCGCCCAAGAAATCGGATACTCCTGGAATCAACCCTCTGGTTATTTAGCATAGCTACGGAAAATCGCCTTTTTAAGAGGTAAATATATATATAGGTAATATGGTAAATTATCCATATTTATGGACCATTTTAACCACTTTCGCTATGTAAGATAACCAGAGGGCCAGAGGTTAATGGATTACCAGAATTGTGTGCAGTTTTTTCATGTGTTTTCTATTCGGGTAGGGTCGACCCCAGTTTAGACAGGAAATTGGGAGATGATCAATTTGCTGATGAAGTTTGGGGCGAATCCCAGGCAGTAACTTAAAGCAGCTGGTGATGTCCTGGTTTTTTTCAGCGGGATATGCAGAGGGATACTCTGAGCGGCTGTACCTGACGTTTCTGGGAGAAAATTCTTTTCTGGAATGTTTTGGAATTTTCTGGATGATGTTGTAATTGTCTCGAATGTTTCGAAGTTGTTCTGGAATGAAACATAGGGAATGTCTTGGGAAGTTTCGGTATATGACTGGCTGAAAAGTATCTGTGTTGATTGAGTACCCTTATCCTTAAGAAATGTGTAAATGGTAAATGGCCCAAGCAAAATTCAGGCGGAAAATGGATGTCGAAATCTTGGAATGCCAGGCGAAATCTCGCAAGGACAGAGAAGACCATGGGGCTGGCGCCCATTTGAGCAATTAAGAATACCTCTGCTGATTGCTTGAGTTGGGGAGTTATACTAAGCGGCTTATTGATGCTTATTGGGGTTCATTTACAATTTACCAACCAGTATCGCTGGACGGGAATTTGTTCATGGCCCACTTGAAAAACAGTGTTTCAGCTGTTCGGCTGAGGGCTGTTGAATTTTCGGCAGGGCCCTTTTTTCACAATCATCTGGCGTTAAAATTTGGGCGTATACCTAACTCCTAAACTTAGATAACTAGTTAGTAAATGGATTATAATTGGGAGATAGGGGGTAACAAATCCCCAGTTGCTAACCATTTAGCTAATCCCATGGCCCATCAACCAGCTTCCCAACTGGTTCAACGATCCTGGGTGCTGGGCATGATATCGAACTACTTGGGCCAAAGAAATAGTTGGTTCCTTTAAAATCCTTGGACTATCAATCTGGCTAAGTTATTTATAACTCCAATAACTATGGTTTTTGTAGGTGATATATCGAACTAGTTAATGGGATTATAAACCAACTTATAACTGGGGGGCACCACCTTGTAATCTCCTTTTGACTTCTCGTTTTTGACCCTCTTATTTTTGATTCTTCGGAGCAAACCGAGAGTTCAAAAAACCGAGAGCAATTCCTCCAGTGAAACTGAGGAAAGACAGCCGGGGCAAGGTTGCAGCGGAGTATTTCAACACCGCGTCCAGCCAACCAGAGGCCCAGAAGAGCCAGATCTGATTGCCGCCATAGCTCCGGGTCAACGATCCCCGTCGGTCCACAAAAATTGGGGGGAGGACCTGCTGGATGGGACTTGGAAACCTGCTGGATTCACCGAAGGCCGCACAAGTCACCGTGACGTTATGGCATTGAAACCATCCCCAGTCATGGTAGGTTTATGATATTTTATGATTGGGTTTGTCACACAATTTGTCACACTATACTGCCTTTTGGTAAACCAGCAATGTTAAGCCACCAAGAAGATAGATGATGTCCTTTTGCCAGAAATTTTCGAGTCAAGTGAAATCCAAAACTTGATATCCGGAGGCAGCATGTCATTAACTGTCCTTACGGAGTTTGGTTGGCAACATTGTTCCATGTGGTTGGATCGAAGTTTCAGCTGGTGCTGCATGTAGTTTTTACCATCTCCTATCTTGGGGTATACCGAGAGGTATACCTCTGAAAATGCAGTACCCCATTCCATCCAAAAAAGGCTAACGGATTTTCAAACCCCCAAATATCCCCAGAAGTTCCCATCGCAGACACACCAATTAATGGTGAATCCAGAAATTTCAAAGACTTCAACCAGCATCCAGGAGGGCCAATGCGCGAAAATCTTCCTTTACCAACATGCAGATTTCCCTCAAATATTGGTAGACATGTAAAGATCCCATCCAATTCGACCGTCGGCTGAAGTGCCGAGTCATTCTGCCTAGCCTTGGGCTGCTGGAACGCATGGCGCGGAGTGCTGGACGGCATGCCGAGTGGTGTCACTCTTCCGTGGTCCGACGTGGTCAGGGCACATCAGGGCACCACGGAGGTTCAACATGCGTTCGCAAAGGCATGTTCCAGGGGACCATTCTCCGATCCTTTGTTGTTTCAGATAGAGTATTTTGTGGAATCGGATTTTTCAGAAAGGTTCTCTTGTGTGATGAGACCTTAATTGCACGCGATTCGGAGAAATCCATGTGGTAGATGTTTGACAAGTCTTGCTTCACGACCTCTGCAAGAGTGAATATTGGGCGGTACCGTCCTGATGTGGGTCACAATGACGTACTTCAGCAGGGACAGCATACTTTGCGAAGAAAAGGAGGAGCTCCAGCTGTCCAGTCCCTCTGTGGAATTTTCATGAATTCTCAGGATTCCCCAGCTGTCCACTTCCCTGTGTTGAAGGGGCTGATGATCAGGAGGCTGATAACGAGCATATATCATGTGGGTGTTAGTGCGGATGGTGATCATGACGGGAAAATATTGGACATAAAATGGATGACACTTGGACAATGTTGGACAACCGCAGCATGTGTAGCTTAGATAAGCCCAAACCAAGTCGGACCCCGGGAAGCTGCGTCTCGCAGCACGAGCCCTGCAAACTTTCCGCGGGTAGAGAATCTCTACCTTGTTGCCACAGCACCCTGTGCACTGTAGAAAAGAAAAACGGCTCAATGGCCTAAAAATGCCGTTGGGCTTCCTGAGGTCCAAATTTCATTCTCCAAATCGCTGTAAAAAATAGCCTTGAACAAATCGAAAGGTGAACATTCAATAGATAAAAACTAACACGTCACATCACGTCACACTGGAGTTCAACGGGTGTTGAAAAATTGTAGATCCGTACCTCATTGTGTGGTGTGTGTGTGTGTGCGCAGTCAGTTTGCATGGGCCAACGTTGCAGCACTGAAAGGCTTAGGTACAAGATGCAGGTGACAGAAGAGGTTTTGATCTGCTTGACTATCTTTACATAAAGATGAACAACGATGATTCTTTTTCATGCTGATAATGCTGTTGTTGAAGTTGTGGTTGTTGTTGGTGATGACGATGACGATGACGATGACGGTGACGGTGACGGTGATGGTGATGATGATGATGATGATGATGATGAACATGAACATGAACATGATCATGATCATGATCATGTTGATGTTCATTGTGATGATCATAGTGACGATCACGATGGTATAGTTGGTGTCGATGGTGTAGATGATGTGTACGTGTATATACACACATATGTAGACATATGTAACATTATGTAAATATGTAGATAATTGTAGATATATGTACTGTGGATATATGTAGATATTTGTAAATATATGTAGATATATGGTAGATATATGTAGACATATGTAGATGATGTAGATAATGTGTATCTAGTTATATATATATATATGCAGATAGATGTACATTTAGATGATGTAGATGATATAAATATAGATGTTATAGATTACCTAGATGGTGTAGATGGAGTAGATGATGTCGATGGTGTCAATGATTATGTAGATGATGCCGATGATGGTGTAGATGATGATGTAGAATCTGCAGTTGATGATGTTGATGTTGATGATGTTGATGATGATGATGATGATGATGATGTTCATGTCCACGTTCATGTCCACGTTCATGTCCACGTTCATGTCCATGTCCATGTTCATGTTCATGTTTGTGGATGCATGTACATATTTTGTGTGTGTTTGTGCAGTCACATATTCGTTTGCTTTAGGATTACCTGCATTGCAGCGCTTTGTCCGAGAGTCAAGTCCCGAAGTCAAGACTTATCTGGCTTCAAGACTTATCTGGCTGGAATCCGGACCTCTTCCCATGTTCTGCAACGGGGCATGATCCTCTTGAGCATTGATGTGTATGACAAGGAGTCCCAATTCGGGGACCAGTAGGGTCGGTGTTCAAACAGATACGTGTTCTTGCCATGTAGACTCCGAGATAGGTGTTGAGAAGTGGTAACTTGGTGATGTTCACAGTTTCTTAAATGGGATCCATTTGAAGGATTTATACTGTGGATGTAAGAAATCCTGCACCAGCTGGTAGATGGTTTATCCCACTACAATCCCAGTATGTACAGTGTTTCATACAGCTACCAATTGGTGCAGGATTTCTTCCATTCGCAGTATGGATAGACTGTGATGATTCCTCAAATGAGGACCGCTAGGACCTTTGGACCTTCAAATAATCCCAAAAGCTCACGCAGCTCACGAACTATTGAAAGAAAAACGGAAGTGTGTCAGATCGTAATTTAATAGTACCTCATTCATAGTGAATAACACTCTCCAGATATCTGGCGTTGTTTGAACATCGGGTGCACCTCAATTCCCTATATTTATATCCATTTATGGCAACGGGTGGTCGTCAAAAACCGGGCGAAGTTTGTCCTCAAAAGGCTGATGCCCCTTGTTCCGGCCAGAAGAGGCCGATGTGCAAACGACGCTGTCTGTTAAGGACGCGCTGGCGGCCACGAGCTGATTCGCTGGCTCTGAAGCGCTCGTGACGATCTGGCCGAACGTTCGCCTGGGATTTCAGCAGATCAAATCCGCCAGGTTTTTTTTTTGCATGTCCAACAATGTGGTAAAGAAAATGAAGCCAATTACCTACCTCCAAGGTTGATTCTTAGGTCAACCATTGGTATCATCGAATCTTGAAGGGTCATCCCATTCGGCCTTAAGATGTTCCCAGGGTCCGTAGTGTTACTACGTGGTACTTGGCGTGCGAAAAAATATCCTAGTTGCGATTGATTGTGTGTAAAAGTTGCACCAAGTGGGGATGGGTCAAAACCTATGATTACATCATATTACATAGTATTATATATCACCATATTTGGGGGAATAACCATTAACCAGCTATGACTTAGGTTTCCATCCGGGTACCCAGGCTTTTGACACCAAACCCTAAAGCAACGATGACCCCTATTGACTCATGCTAACAAAGCATCCAATTAATTTATCATGTTTCAAACAAACCATCCATTTCTTGGACCGGATCCCCAATGTCAGACCGTGGTCCCCAGTCTCTTTCAACTGCAAGGTCTTTAATTTAGACCCGTAGCGATTTGGAGGTGTCCATGAGGACTGGATGATTGGGAGGTAGCCCTATTTTAACTGAAACCCCCCATGTATGAATAATATATTAAGCATATACTTTTTTTTTAACCCTAGTATTAACCATAGATACCTCCATAAACTGATCATATTTGACCTTAGCGACCCGGGTTAATGTGTTGGTTGCTGCAACGCTGACATCACATGCTGGCGCACGGCCACTCCCACCAACCCAGGAGCTTGGAAAATTTGGAAACAATCCAAGGAAAGCTGGGCCAAGATTGCCATCATTTGGCTCGACTTAAACAACGGTCTGTCTGAAAATTGGAAATACCATCGAATTCTGTCTGAACAGTGGAAATACCATGGAATATGTATCAATAATTATTAATTATTACCATCTGGTTCTTTAACATAGCCGTGGAAAATCACCATTTTTAATAGGTAAACCTCTATAAATGGGCCATTTCCCATGGCTATGTTAGTCATAACCAGAGGGTAATATGTTCGGTTGATGGCCGTGTTCATGGGGAAAATCACTGTTTTCAGACAGACGCTACTGCGTTCGCTCGCGACACTCTCTGCTTGGCAGGGGCGTCGCGACGCAGGTGGTCCTTCGACATGTCGTGCTGTCGTGAAATGTCGTGAAGTTGGTTACAAACGGAATGGTATCAATTTATATCAATTTGGCAGCATCCCACAATTTGACATCATATAACACCATTCTTGATGTTTGGTATCATGGGTATCCCCATGGTGAGTTTCAATGGATGACCGTGCCCCAGCTCGTGCCAGGATCCCATCGGCGCTGTTTGCAATGGGCCCTAGCATGGTCCAACTGATCTTAGGATCTTACCAAAGCCTCAGTTGATTTTCATAGGTGCTACTGGGTCGATGTATTTTTTGGGGGGATTTTTTTGTCAACTTGAAGTCCTCCTATTTCTAGGAAAATCAAGTATGAAATAGTACTTGAGATAACTGGGTCGATCTATTTTTAAGGGGAACACCCCAACCCTCAAAAAAAGAACATTGGTTAAGTCTTACGAGTTCACGGTGAAAGTATCCCGATGGAAGATTCTCCAGCAAGCCACGTGGATTACCAGAGGGAGATCATAGTTCCGGGTTGCCAAGCTCCGTAAACCTCACTATCCATCATGGTTTGCAGGAACTCCAGTCAGATTTCGAAGATCATTGCTTTCGCTGATGTCAGTCTGTGAGGTATTCGGATTTCACAGGATTTGCGTCCGCAATCCTTGTATTCGCGCTAGCACTAAATGCATTGCCGGAAGGGCGTTCTCTGGGACCATCAAGACTGTTTAAAGCCTTGCCGAAGGGTGCAACAACTGAAAGGGATTCTTGGATGCAAATCCAGATGAGTGAGGAAACTTGGGACATCTTGGGATTTTTGATGATTTTTAATATCTGTCTGGAGATGGGGTTTCCGGTATACCTCAGAAAATGGCATTTGAATAGGGAAAAGAATGACGAATCAGTGGATTTTGGGGTACCCTATCAATGATTTTGTATGGTTCAAGATGCTGTAGTTGTTGCACAGGCACAACGTGAGGCCGATCGTTCAGAGAGAGCCTCGAAAATGTAAGGCGACGATGGTAGCGGTCGCACTTCGGTCGCACTTCGGTCGCTCCGACTCTTGGAGGATCATCACATGTTTCTAACCCATGAGATCCGAGAATAAACCGCAGTTATGATGTATATATATATACATACAGTATATGTATATATATATATTGATAGATATTGATATATTGATAGATATTGATACTAGTATATGATAATCCATTTCTATGTGGACGTTCTCCACGCAGAAAATGGACTTACCAGGATGATGCATCACATTTATGGGATGATCCAGTGGAATACTTGGATCGGTGGTTCAGTGCGTACCCCGTTCTTTGGGATGATGTTAAATGACCACCAAATGGTTGACAATTGGATAGTCTTGTGGCTTCGGTTTTTTTCCACATGATATTTTTTTTGCCATTTGCGTCGCATAAAAGAGTCGATCTCTTGCTGCCCTTGCAGCTGCATACACCTTCGTATGCAAATTAGGGGTACAAAAGTGAGAACACAACAAAGATAAAAAGCACCTACGGCAAGCTATCGCCCTTGAAAGTCTGGACGAAATGTTGTGAAAGAATGGATGACTTCGCCTTCAATGGCTGCCTCGTGCAGCCATTGATGCACTTCCATGTCATCGACTGTTCACGTCACAACCTTCTGAGCTCGTAGGGCTATCTCGAATTGGTCTGTAAAAGCTCTGGCAAGCGCCTGGCAAAAACGCGGTGGATACTCTTTGCAGGCAGCAGTATGGAAACAACCTTGGTCATCTAAGCCCTGTGCAACTCGTTTGGGATAGGTCAAGGTTGGATCTGCGCATGCATACATGGAGCGGGCCAGCTGAGGAAGTCGAATACTCAGAAGGCCAGTTGGCTTCGGTGTGGCACTTCCCCATTTCCACTGTGGGAAAGTCCGTAGAGTGCAGTCAGGATCCTTTGTAAGGAGCTCAACTACTGCCGAACGCCAAATGCTTGCTTTCTCTGGATCCTCCGGGCATGCAGGATGCTCACTTAGAAATAAGCCTCCATGGACTAAATGTAATGCTGCAACAAAAAGCGTCTGCAACGCGAATGAAGTGCCCTGACGACATTGCCTAAGCTCCTTCCGTGTAAGTTGAGCAAGGCCAAACAAACGCGCAGCTGACCTGAGCGGTCTAGGCCATCGATGGATGCCATCCGATGTAGGGGGTGGCAAATGTCTGGCCGCTGAGAACGTTTCACAGGGCGAACCTGCTAACGTCGCCGCAACCGCTCCACGCTCATACAAGTAAACCAGCTTCTTCCATGAAGTTGTTTCAACCTGCAAATTGCCATAGGCTAGTGAAACAGCTGTGTCCATTGACAAAACAGTAACGCGGATACCTCGCTGATTTGCCCACTGCGCCAGCCAATAGTGTACATCCTGTACACGTCTCCTGCCACTAAACAAGTGAACGATAAGAAAGTGTGGGGTACCACCTCTTATCAATCTCGGAATTGGCTGGGATGGCAAGCATTGGTCCCATGCGATCTGTCGAAGTCGATTGTGCCAGTTCTCCTGTTCCTCAAATCGCATAGCAACTTGGCCAGAGGCAACTTGGCGTTTGGCCCCTGTAGGGTGTTTTACCACCCTGTGAGGAAAAACTGGGTTCTGTTCAAGCAAGCCTTGGATTTTGTGTCGGAGGAATTTGACTCGAGCACGATCAGTAGTGGTGGAGAACTCCTGCGCAAAGTCAGCAAATTCCTCATCAGCTATCTTTTCGGCTTCTCCATCTTCGAACCGTGCAGTCACATCCGCAAGCTGGGTCTGACCCCATTGCAAGAAACATTGCTCAAGCCATTTGGCATGATAGATTTCTTCTCCATGCCGCTGTAAGTGCTCTAAGTGGGTCGCAATGACATCGGTCCATCTCCCACTCAATGGTGTCACAGCGCCCGCATCAAAACCCGCCTCTTGGAAATCTATCAGCCATTGCTCCGTGCACTGGTTAAGCTGCAAGAAAAAGAGTGCTTGTCGCTCTTGACTTTGGCCTGGCGCCTCCACATCAGCGAGCTGCTGCTCGAGTCTCATGACCTCCTCTTCATACTGCACCATCAAATCAACCCTTTGATCTCGGTGCATTGCAGGGAGACCATAAGCCTGGATCCAGTTGGCACGGTCCAAGCCTTGCAGGTCTTTCGGCCTAGTCTCATTGTTATAAATGGTCTTGAATCCAGCTCTCATCAGCGTCTGATAGCACTCATTGCGTCCTGTGCGTCTTGAGACATACGCAAGGTGTTGCTGGAGCCTCTGTGTCGACCAAAAGTGTTTTAAGCATGCCGGGCATGTGGACCCATCAATGAGGTCGTGCTCCATGGAGAAGAGCTGATGCACCTTCCTCTGATGTGTAGCCAGACCAACTGCTGTGGTAAATGCCCTCCCACAAAAGCATTGAAAATCAGCTGGACCCGCCTCTTGTAGCACTTCACACGGCTTGGGGGTCAAACTGTCTCCAGCTTGGTCCAGGACTTGAAAGATGCGTCTATGCCAACCATGGACCTCTGTCATAAGGGCCTCTTGCAAGATATGTTTCTTGCCAAGTCTCTTGATAGTAGATTTCCACCCAGGTCCGCCTTGTTGCCAATAGTCAATCACCATGGTCAGATCATGCGTCCACTCATTTGGAACCGCTTGTGCATCAATCCTGTGGAGCCACTGTAGATCAGCAAAAACGCCATGGAGCCAAGAGTTAGTACCTACGGCATACTCTCGGTGCAAAAGGTGGTGCAAAAAAGGCAGGTCCATGTTGAAAAACTTTCTGGGCAAGCAACAAACGATCTTGAGCCAGGCGAGCTCGGGCATCAAGGCAATGAGCCGCCGCAAACACTTGTGCATTGGTCACACGTGCAGACTCTTGATAATGAGCCATTCCGAGGATCTTTCTGAGACATTTGGCAAGGACTGCGTTCAGACGCTCAAGCTGACGAGGAGTTGGCGTCGGCCAAGTCCCAAGGCCAAAGAATAATTTGGTACCTACCAGAGCATGAAAGAGCCTCAGTCGAACATCTTTGGCAACATGCTTGTTGCAGAGAACCGGTTTGGCTAATTGAGAAAAAGCCGCCAGAGCTTGTCCGATTCGATTGCGCAATTCGACTTGGAAATCTCCATCTGCAGCAAAGTAAGTACCTAGGTGCTTGTATGCTGGCGTGAAATGCAGCCATTCAGCCTGATCAGGTTGTAAATGACAACTCATACCGGTAGCCGTTGACAGCTGATATTTACGCCGCATGTCAGGTGCACCAGGTCCTCGAAATGTGATAACTGCGGTCGTTTTGCCTTTTTGCATGTTCAACTCAAATCCTCTTCGGTGGAAAACCTTGTGTATCTGTTGCATCAAACGTTCAATGGCTGCCGGCAGTTCAGTGGCCTGTGTGGTAAGCCATGGAATGGCTAAATCATCACTCCACACAATCGCTTCCATATCAATGTCCATAGCTTGAAGCAAGGCCTGGTACTCTCGTTGTTCACTGACCCATTGATTGAGTTCAATAGTGACATCGAGCATAGCAACATGAAAAATCACATCCGCTAGAGGACTCCCCGGACGTGTGCCCCTGCGGGTCCTGGTGAGCCCTGGATGGGCCGAGAGCACATGCCATGTGTGTGAATGCACATCCCGCAGCAACTGAACTAGTCTGGCAGGTGCACCAAGGCGGTGCAAGAGACTAGGGAATTCCAGCCACTTTTGGACTCCAGCAGTGGCACATCCAGTACTGGCAAGCGACTGGATGAGTGCTTCAACATCATCTGAGCGGGCAATACCGCATACCAATTCACGAATGAGCCGGTGGAATGCATTGGCAAGATCCACGAAAACAACTCCCATGCTCAAATTGTAGGCGCTGGCAATCCTGCTAAAGCACTGCAAACCCATTGACCCAAACTGAACTTGTTGGTTTTTAAAGCCCCCAATTTGTCCTGCCGGCTTCAACGGTGCAATCACTTGAATGACCTGTTCTCTCAGCACAGCATGGAGTCTCTTGTAGATGGTAGGGAGTAACATGATACCCCGGAAATGGGCAGCCCTAGACTGATCATTTTTCTTAGGAATCACAGCAAGGATGCCACCCTTTGCTTGGATTGGTTCCTGTTGCCATGTGAAAATTTTAAGGAAAAGGTCCCAACACATTGCAGCCATTTGTACCGGAAAACGGTGTGCCAAACCCGAGGGCACTGGGTCAAGGCCCGTGGCTTTGTGAGGTTGAGTATCCCTAAAGGCATTAACTAACTGCGCTCTTGATGGCAGCTCATGGAGTTGGCACACATCAGCGAGAACAGCAGCATCTCGTTGATAAGCACAGCATTCTTGCAGCAGTTGCTCTGGAGTGATTGTAGTTCCTACTTCAAGGGCTTGAAAATATGGATGCCATTGATCCTCAAGATGCTCCAACTGCATAGGCGAGACCTGTTGCCTCCTAAGCTTCATCTGAGGAAGAGATCTACGAATCACACGCCAGAATTCTCTGGCTTGATGCGGGTGCACCAGCTCTCCTGCTTGTCTTGCAAGGCGATCAAAAAAGGCTGCGTCATCACTTCGCATTGCAGTAACAACCTGTCGTCCCAGCTGTCGGAATGAATGATATGCCGTGGCACACAGGTGGTCCTGCTGTTTGAGAATTGTTTGAAATTCTGCATTCTGGGGTGTTACTTGCTTGGTTTTCCAGGCCATGAAGCACATCTGCATTCGAGTGAGTCGCTGAGCGTGTGCACCTTCCCACATCTGGTTCCTCCAAAACTTCTTAGCTTTGACAAGTTCCCATGTGGATTCAGTCATAGTGGCTTTCAATGGTTTCCACTCTTTTCTTTTCTTTGGGATTTGCCGGACTAAGTGACACTGAAGTTCATGTGCATGAGTGTGAACATCAACATTCCATGGGACCACAAATTCTGCTGTGCTCCGGAGAGTCTGCACGGAATCCAGGTCATTGTCAGTACGTTTATTACTTCGGCCTGTACGTGCCTGATTCACAGGAGTGATGTCGGCTTTCATCTCAACAACTGCAAGTGCATGGTCTTCTTTCACAGTGGAGAGATCAACATCTTCACTAACATATGCTTTCACTTGGTGACAATTCCAGGCAAGCGGTAAGGCAACAAAGTCGTTTCGCAGCCAATGTCCGTTATTGTGCTTCCAAGTTCCACCAGCTCCAAATTGACATGTCTCAAATGTAGCTGGTACCCAGAGGGAATTCCTGTGCAGAAATTGAAGAAATGGTTCCGACTTGACCGTATCGGTCTCTGCTTGCCAACTGCCAACGCTTTCAGACGGAAAAGATCCAATTCGAGCATTAGCGTCAACCAAGAGGATACGAGCCCACTGACGAAATTTGGTTGGGATGCCTCGGTCAACACATTGCCACCACTCCTCAATTTCCTGCTCTGATGCACCAGAGTGTGGTGCATGTGCAGCAATCACAATGGCCTGCATAATTGGTGTACGGACACGTACAATGAGCAGTCGTGGGTTTCGTGCAATCACCGCAAAATGGCTTTGCTCAAAGAATACCTCAGAACTTTTGGCTGTCGTGTCTGTCCAAGTCCCATGGGAGAGCTTTGTGCTAAAACCAATCATGATTCCATAATGCCCAGCCTCCGTGGCTGGGCTACTGAACAGCAGGAAGTCAGGGTGTCCTGCACAATGTTGCTTGCGCAATCGTGTTTCTTGGAGCGCAAAGATATGGACACCTGCTTCATGCAGCTGCTGTAGAAGAGCTGCTTGTCGAGTAGGTCCAGCCATGGAACTATTGTTGCGCACTTCAATCTTGCCTCTCAATGTCAAAACATTGCCTGTTGCAAGCGTCAGAGCGAGCATCCCATGAATACCTGCTGAGGGGTCTTCGGGACTTGAGAGCCCCGGTAGGACTTCTGTTGTTGGTTGGGTCGTTGGACTGGATGGAATCTGAATCTGAGTATTGTCCCACATGTTCGCATACTTTTGATCAAAGAGAAACCACATCCATTCTCCTGCATCAATGAAGGGTTTGCAGAGAACATGCTGAAAAAAGGAGTCAAGGTCATGCGTTGCAATACCTTTGGCTGCGCCATTGGCCAACGCGTCAACCAATTCATTGCCAGGCTCGCCTTTATGGCTGTGAATGTGGGTTCCTTGGCAAGCAACCTTGAAGCGAGCTTCGACTAAGTCAATGAACATTCGCATGCAACGGCCTAAGAGAGGGTAGCTTGTGCACTTCCAATCTCCAAGGAGCTGCTTGCCTACCGTCATTGAGTCATAGCAAAAGAACACAAGTGGCGCTTCCATGGAAGTCATGGTGCACAATTTAAGAACATCGTGCACAGTCTTGGCTGCGACAATAGCGGCAAAAAGCTCTGCGGGATAAGATCCAAGAGGGTCCACCTTAGCCGAGATGAATCCCGCTTGGTACCACTGTCCGGAGCTCTTGAAGAAAACCGCAACTGCCAAACCAGCCTGTTTCAAGTCCTTCTGATATGAGCCATCAAGATACAGCCAAATCTCATGTCCACCATTTTCAGCAGCCCACAATGGAAGATCGAGCCAAGCCTTGCTTTCAAATGGGATCTGCACTTCATCTGGTGGAACAAAGGACATCATGAGAAAATGCGTATCAATCCATTCAAATGCATCAATTGCCGGTCTCATCTCAATACGCACACTAGTCTGTGGCTCATCCAACATGGTGGCTCCCTTCCCTTGAATCTTTCGCAATGTAGATGCTTTTTGCAGGAACTGTATGCCTTCCATCCCTGGAGCAACAGGAAGAAAAGGTGGGTTCCAGTTAGCATCAATCCGTTGCCGTCTGAAGGAAAGAACAACATGGTCACCATCGTGACCTGGCACTGCACTAGTGATCGGAATGACAAAAGATGCATGTTGGAAGGTACACTGAATCTGATTCCCATACTTACGAATGTCGTCTGCATATCCAATCCGCTCAATGATCTCATGTTGAGTGATATGCTCATGTGTGACAACTGCAATGCGAAATGGGTGCCCATTATGAATGGCTGGATCAAAAACCGTGACCAGACTGTTCACTTGGGTCTCGATGGGTTCCTGAACGAGCAGAATGTGCGCCACAACATCATGCTCCAATGCAATGGGCGTTGGCTTCACAATGTAGAAAAATACTTGTCGGTTGGGTTTGACTTGATCAGTCCAAGCATTAATCATATCTTGCTCCCACTGCATATAGTTTTCGAAAAGATGTACTTTCCGACAGAAACCACACCTGAACTGATTGTTGCCCGGGCTAAGATACCATGTTTGCACACTGGTTTTGCGCACTTCATCCTCCCATGCCCAGGCATGACGATCCCACATGGCATGAAGATCTTGCAGGTACTCAGGCAAGGTGCTTACCGATGGCTGGCTGGGGATGAACTCTGTTGCATTAACATTGAAAGAAAATGCCGCACAACCACTTGCCCCAGTCTCATCAGAATTGCCACTTGCATGCGCGGACAAAGGTTGCGGAGAGGACTGGGAAAGGCCATGTTGCATCTGTACACTTTCGTCTGAGTCCTGTTCAAGTTCGTTCCAAGGATGGACAGTCTGCTGGTAAATATGGACTTGCAAATTTACACCATGGTCAATATCATGACGAGCAGCTGCCATCAAGTAGCCCTCTTGCCAAACTTGACAATGCGCACCTTGAATATGCAGGTTATCAAGGGAAGCAAGAATATCATTTGGTGTGCTTTGTTGAGGCACAGTTGTCACAACTTGAAAAGGGATTCCATGGTTCCGAGCAGAATCACAAATAGTTATGATTGGTGAAGACCAATTGGTTCTTTCTTGTTGCAGTAGGAGTACATGAGCCCCAATGGAAGGTTCCAAATGTGGTTGTGCCGGATAGGCTACAACAATGGTTGTTGGCAACCTTGAGTCCAAAAGCGGAGTCCAGTTTGCTTTCAGTTGCCCTTCCCACTGCCGGAAATCTGCCAATAGGGTGACCTTTCTACTGTTCATACACCGGAAAACCCCAGCACCTGGCGCCACAAACCAAGTAAGAACATGCAAGGCCCGCGATTCTTCTTCACCAACAAAAGTGCTATTTTCCAAACATGCAAAAAGATCTTGGATGTGTTTCGGTTGAGCAAGGACCTGCGATCGTCCATGTCGACCTTCTCGTACAAGGGGGTTTGAGCCCACAAGTTGCGTTTGCATCAGCGTTAAATCCTCAAAATGTTGGAAAAAAGCAGGTTCGAGTTCTTGATCACCTGTAGCTGATCTTGGTGCACTCAAACGAATGTACAAACTAACACCTGAGTGAACATCAACCCATTCATCACTAGAAAACGGCTGTCTGCGGTGAAAGAGAGTACATGGTCTGTCAGCACATTGAAAGGAAATCTCCATTGTTCGAATGATGGATGCACAGTTGACACGAGTATGGACAGAGTACGCACCCTGAATCATTCCGTCCTGTGAGAATCCTTCAAGCAAGGCTGTGAACAGGACCGCAGCCTGTTGATCAGTCCTTGCCTGCTCCAAAATGATGTGACAAGCCGTGCTGTGTGCACGAAATTGCGGCGGATTCGGTTGGACTAAAAGAATGGTAAATGGCTGCCTGGGATCAAGCAAATTTTCCCATGCAGTTCTCAAGTCCTCTATCCATGTGATCGGATTGTCAGTCAGTCGCAGAAATCTTGGCCTATGACACACTGGTCGATTCTCATGGTGAATGAACCACGTGGTAACTTGGAGAGTCACATCATCATTCCAAAGATTGCGTTCCCCTGATTCCAGAAATACTCGGTGCAAGGTTTCACTCCACTCCATTAACCCATCATGGTATGGACGTGGTGGTCGCTGAACATGACTGCTCACAATGGAGACAGGGAAGTCGTCTGGCATACCAAATCCCGCAGGTTTGCACATGACTGGTGCTGCAGCATATGTGGCATTGTGTTGCATCAAACTGAACCCGTCTGCATGCTCTTCCGTGTAAATGTCAATGGTTGTTCCTGAAATCAAAACTGACAAGGGCGTACCAGAACTGATGGCTAGGGTGTCATCTGGGAAATATGTCTGACCTCTCATCCGGATAATTACTGGTCGATGTTTGTGTTCCTCCGGCACTGCCAGTCTGATGATATCACGTCCAGATGCCCTCCCTGGAAACACATGTGCAAACTGCTTACGTGATAGGGTAAGGCCATCAGTGCCCTGCACTGAAATGATCACCGCACATTGCTCATCAGTCAAACCTTGCACGACAATCACATGCGGAAAAAGATCATCAGAGACAGCTGTGGGTAAAGGATGGTTCAGGGCAATAGGCTCAGCAACTGCACCTCGCATCAATCGATCCCTCCATGGAAAAATGCAATCAGTCCTCCACATAAATGATTCATCCGTAAGACTCACTGTCCGTGGGAAGTCACAATGAAAGTGGGCATCACTGTTGAGGTACCATGTTACAACAGTGAAGGTCACTGATGCATCTTCATTTTGCTGAACCAATCCAGTCTGGAGATGCCTTTCCAAGATTGGAATCCAAGGTGGTCTGCCATCCGAGGAAACTCCCGTTTCCAACCACGAGCTGCCGTTGGCAATGTCTGATTGACCATAAGCAAGAAAGCTTGGGTCTGGCGGTCGATCATAGATTTCGGTGTGAATGGCTCTTTGCAGGACTCTCCGGATTTGTGTATCTTCCAATGTCAATATGGATGGTATATCAAGAAATACCCCTCTGCTCACGACCAACCTAAATGCATTACCTGCTTGTAGGTTGACTTCATGCGATGGTCCAATTGGCACAGTGCCAAACCAAAGACTGCAGAGATTACGGATATTGACCGGTGGACAATCCATCTGCAAATGAAGAGTTTCCGTCAGTCGAACCAAATTGAGACGGCGGCGCAAAACAATGGCAAATGTATGTGGATTGCGCTCCATCTCTTCTTCTGAATCATAGACCGACAGGACTGCAGATCTCAGTTCAGAGGATTCACGCTCCGTGATGATGAGCTGAGCCACAATGTTTGTTGCACAATCTTCAGGTAGTGGCGAGACCAATGCAAAACTGAGATCATTCACATTTGTGATCTTGTCATTCCATGTAGCTGCCAATTGCTCTTTCCATCGAACATAGTCTGCATTCAGTAAGGTGATTCTTGAGGTATGGCATCTATGAAAATTGACATGATTGAGATACCAACTTTCTACACGCAAGAATTCGGTTGGTTGCACCGGTCCAAATTCAATCAGTGTTGTGGAGCTTGCCCATATGTCCTGAAAAGCCTGTGGCTGGGCTTCAATGGCAAGCGGATCGATCGGCGGGGGAACCTCTTCACCTGCATTTCTTGCAGCTTCGACAGCTTGGAGAAATTCATCAGTCAGACTGGCAACAGGTTTCATAGGACTGCTAGCAAACTTAGCGGGGCATGTAGAATCGTCATGGCTCAAAACCTCAAAACAATCAATTGATCCTTCTAGTTGTTCAGGCACAGCTGTCTTGACCCCTTCACCATGCATTCTATGAGGACCCAATGTTGTTTGTAAGGCCAGGAAATGATCTCCTTCAGCCCTAACATGTGGTGTGGCAAGAGCAGCGACATCCTCATCTCCCAATAGACTCGGAGAATACCCTGAGATAACCTCATCGTTGTAGATGACATCCAACATCTCAGCATCCGTGAAACCATCTTGTCTCATCTGAACAAGGTCTCTGGTGGGACACGCAAATCCTTCTGATGGTGGGACAGCAATACGTACATAGTCAGCATGAGAAATTAGTCTAGCTCTTTCGTCATAGTCTGGCCATCGATGGGAATTGTGAAAAACGAGGCAACGGTCATTCTCACTCGTGCAGTAGCGATCCACTTCTGCAACACGCAAAAGCCCATGTCGGCTCACCAGTGCAGGTGTGACCAGAACTTGTCTCGTGGTCAAAGGACCTTGCTGAAAGTGATCTTCAACTTTGTTGCCATGTAATTCCACATCAACCAAAGCTAATTTGGCCTGATGAGACAGAGGAAAATCATTTCTCATGTGAACCACAATTGGTACAACATTTTCGTCTAGGTCGGGCAGTTGGGCAGCAACTTCATACGCCTCAAGAAGTTGGGCACGATCAACGGCATAATGGTGTGCTATCTCCAGCATCATTTCCTCATATCCATTCCAGTTGAGGAGAACTCTAATTGGTAAGTCATGAAGATGATACAGAATCACATCTTGTCGATAGATGTGTTCCTCTTGTTGCTGGACCAAAGCATCTGCATTCGAGTCAACATTCGGAGAGCTTTCAGCCTCTGACATGTCTGAGTTGCCTTCAGTTGAGTCAGCATCCTCAGTAGCCCGAGCATGACCTTGCTGAAAGGCTTCCATGAGCGACGCTTCATTGCCCTCATATGGCGAGGTTTTACATGTTGAGGGTCTCGGCATATGCCTTTGCATTAGAACCACAACATCATGATTCTCATTCTCGTCCTGTCCTGACGGTTGGATTCTGGCATGGTGTTTGATTGAATCCCGGCTCAACACGGCCTGTTCAGACAGCGGTTCCAGGGAAACAATCTGTCCACTGAAATTTTCAGTTTGGGGGTTGGTAAATCTGCTTTTCCTGATGCGCTTCCTACTCCAAGGCTTCATATCCCAGTTCCAAATCGCTTCCTGGGAAACTTGCAAGCAACTCATCTCGAAATCATCATCGTCACCAATATAAACATCAATATGATCCTCAAACCTGACATGCCTACGCGCAGTATCAGCATGGGACCTCTGAGATGACATCAACGGTTGACTGATGGATTGCAAAATTGGATTGAGATACACCAATGAAGGGTGGTTGCAAACAAGATCATTGCCGACCTCCCATTGCAAATCAATTGCATTCAAAACTGCTTGGAAAGGACTTGCATATCGGGTTTCATTCATAATGGTATGAGTCCAAGGAAGATTGGCCGTTGCAAAGGCGTCCCGTTGCAAAGGCGTCCCAACAACTGCATGCTGCATTATGTGACCCACTGGTCCACTGATAGGCATCAGCAATTGAAGCTACGGACTGTACTGTTGTGGCCTCATGCAAAGAATTCTTTAGAACTTCTTTAACACGGCCATCAGTCACGATTGATTGGCAACACCACCAAATGGTTCCATAGATCGCGGTCGCTTTGACCGCTTGTCTGCCTCCTCCTCTTCGATCTCCTCGGTGGAGTCTGCGAGCTTCTTTGGGGTCAGATCCAGACCAAGTGATGTTGCGCAATTCTGGAGAACTCCTTGCAACTGCTTCCTGAGGGCTTCCTCCTCTTTGTCTGCAAGATCCTCTGTGGCCTCTTCCACTTCGATTTGAGCTGGCGGCATGGAAGGTGCCGCTCCCCCCGCCGCTGTGCTGCCCAATTGTTGTATGATCTTGCTTGTTGCAGAAATTTCCATCCTTGCTTTGCCAGCTTGTTCCGTTAACATCGCCTGATGTTTTCGGAAGTCCTCTAATTGCTTCTCCCACATCTGGATACCATTGGACAGATGGGCCATCCAAAGGGATCGATGGGACCTCCTCTGTTCTGTAACCTCTCCGAGGTGTTTCTTTACCTTGCCAAGGTATTTGGTAGCCTGATGTAGGCTTTTGATGCCCATTCTCCCTGTCTCCTGCTCCGCCTTCTCCAAAAGCAGTTTGGTATCTTCCGGCATCGTAGCTGGGTCTGGATATGCCTTTCTCAGATGATCCATCCACTCTTGCTTGTCGCTGGCCAAACTCGTGGGCATCTGCGTAGCAAAAGGGCTGGATGGCTGCGCTGTAGATGGCATAAACCTTGAAGAGTCCATAGCTGCCCAAGGTGCAAATCCTTCGCCTTTCTGGAACGGTGACACCTGTTCCGGTTGGCCCCCTTGGTTTTGTGCTTGACCCTTCTTGGTACCTTTCTTTCCTTTCCCACGGCCTTTTCCCTGACCTTTGCCCGCTTTCACCGGTTGTTGGCGATGCGGGTAACCATAGGCATTGTCGGCCACTGCATCCTGCCTGTATTTGGAAGATGCTCGACTCCCAGAACGACTGGATGCCCAACTTGACGCGTCGTCCCAGTCTTCCCAATCTGGGGCAGCGTTCGACCAGTTGTAGGCTTTCGGTTGCGTTCTGTGTCTCGTGCCTGCATGCCACGGTGCATAACAAATCACACATGTCTCCGCAAACTTTTTGTTCAGACGCCCACATGGGCAGCGCCATGGGTAGTACTCTGAATCCTCTTGTGCCAGATCCATTGCTACCTGAATGCGGTCGATGAAATTCTGATCTCGGCTGTGGTGTCGGTTCAACACTTTCTTGATTCTCTGTAAAGCACCCCGATTGAGTGCAATGTGGCCTTTTTTGTGTAGGAACCAAAATCGTCGAGCTTTCGCTCGGTCTCTCCGCACTCTGCGGCGATAAGTGTTCCTGTTGGGCGAAATCGTGAAATGCTGTGAAAAGTACGATCACAATCAAAAAGATCAGCAAAAAGCTGCACATAAACGAAATCCTGTCCAGAAAATGTAAATCCGCAGCAGTGAGAACCAGCCAGCAGTAATACAGATCCTGAGTGAACCCAGGTGATTCGCTCACCTGCAGAAGCGTTGGAATAGATGGGAATGGAGGCAATCGGCACGGCCGAAAGAATACCAGGCAGTCCACACCAAGTCCAAATAGAATTTGTGGTTGGCCAAGTTAATGGCAGCAAACACACCCAGGATGTAAGAGCTGGGACTCTGAAAACAGTGCAAAAATTTACGGTTGGCCAAGTCAATGGCAGCAAACGTACCCAGGAAATAAGAGCTGGGACTCTAGGCAAACGCAAAATATCACCAAATTGTATTGCCCGTGGGTCGTAACGACAACGAAAAAACCCACTCAGGCAAATGGCACCAACCCCAAAGAGCAAACCGCGGAATCCGAGGGGAGTTTCAGCCAAATGCCTTTTCCACATGATATCCGGAAAAAAAAAACATCCCCATCATATCCCACCAATCCCGAATCAACCAAGTAATTCATCCCCACAATATTCGATCCACTACGTTCCACCCTTAAATCCTGGTTAGATCTGAGTTTTTTGCCATGGATTATATGAATTATGTGGTTACTAGCCGCTTATATAAGTGGTATGATTCTCCAAACAAGAACCTATAGCCAATAACCGAAGGAAGTTTAGAAGTCAAACTTCCAACTTATGGACAGATGCAGCAACAGGTGTGAGAACAGTCAGAGAAGAGAAAGAGTCGGAGAAGAGAGAGTAAGCAGAAAGAATATCAGAGATGGGAAAAGTCAGAGAAGAACGAGTCAGTAGAAAGAAGATCAGGGTGGGCGAAAAGGTAGAAAAGTAACGAAACGCTGTCTTTTTCCAATTTTACGTGGTTCCGAAGGGTCGAAAAGTAGGCTCGCTGTAAAGCGGCGGGTGCGGAGCCATTTGGTCCGACGAGATCAAAAATTGCACGCGTCTGTGGCGCGAAAGCACAGCTCGAAGTGAAAATGGTAGAGGCACCTCATGCTCTGAGCACTTTTGGAAGTTGAGGTGTCGAAAAAGTGCACCCGGCTTTTTGGCGCGAAACACATTTCCAAGTCAGAATGTGAAAAACATTTCAGGTCCGGAGCACTTTTGCAAGTTGACTTGTTGAAAAAGCGTACGTCGTTGTGGCGCGAAGCACATCTCGAAGTCAAAATGTAAAGCACCACACGCTCAGACCGGTTTGCTAAAATGATTTTGCGTGACAGGCGCAGCACTTCGTATGACCCGGCGTCACTTTTTTGGGGGGTGCAGGTAAGGTAGTTTAGACAGATGGGGTGGAAAAATTGCGACGTACATTGGTACGAGGCCGTCAGCTCTGCACTCAACTTTTGAAGGAAGTCTAGCAGAATTGCTTCGCATTTGACGTTGTCAAATTCAAAAATTGAGGAAGTCTTGCAGGATTTCGTCGTCTTGGAGTTGACTTCCATTTTTTGAGGAGGTCTTGCAGGCTTGCTACGTTTTCGCATTTGGAAGGAAGTCTCGCATAATTGCTTCGTTTCAGATGGATAGATGGCGAGATAGATGGAGAGATGGATGGATGGATCGATGGATCGATGGGTCGATGGATCGATGGATGGATGGATGGATAGATGGATAGATAGAGAAGGAGATAGAGACAGAGATAGAGATAGAGATTGGTATAGAGAGAGATGGAGAGAGATGGAGAGAGATGGAGGTAGATAGATAGACAGACAGAGAGATAGCTAGAGAGATAGAGAGAGGTGGAGAGGCAGAGAAAAAGAGATACAAAGAAAGGGAGAGCTTGACAGAAACATGAATAAAGAATTAGCTAGATAGTGAGAGAGAGATAGATGGATGGATGGATAGGAAGATAGAAGATAGATAGATTAGATAGATAGATAGATAGATAGATAGATAGATAGATAGGTAGGTAGGTAGGTAGGTAGATAGGTAGATAGGTAGATAGGTAGATAGGTAGATAGGTAGATAGGTAGATAGGTAGATCGATCGATCGATCGATAGATAGATAGATAGGCAGATAGATAGATAGATAGATAGACAGATAGATAGATAGATAGACAGATAGGCAGACAGACAAATAGACAGCTAATCAGAGACAGACAGGCAGACAGACAGACAGACAGATAGATAGACAGACAGACAGATAGATAGATAGATAGACAGAGAGATAGAAGGCTAGATGGATGGATGGATGGATGGATAGGTAGATAGATAGGTAGATAGATAGGTAGATAGATAGGTAGATAGCGAGAGCAGATAGATAGACAAATAGATGGATGGATAGATGGTCAGTTAGGTGGAATGATAGCTACATAGATGAGATAGATAGAGGAAAAGAGAGATAGAGAGATACATAGAAAGAGATGGAGACAGATCGTCAGAGAGATAGCTCAACAGATGGAAAAGCAGACAGATAGAGAAAGATAGAGAGAGATGGAAGAGACGAGAAGGAGACAGAGAAAGTGAGAGAGAGAGAGAGAGCCACTCAGAGCCTCAACCACCTTTCGGTCCATCGGTTCGCTCTGCCATGAATCAATAGGTTTCCTATCTTTGAAACTTCCGCCACCGCCTCGTGCGGTACTATGACATATTATCATGCGTCAATAGCATGTTAACATATTATTAACCTCTAGAATATTATTATTCAATACTACTAGGAACTATTAGTACATTGCCGTCATTAAACTTCCCCAGAAGCACCTCCGGGATCGAAGAAGGACGTGTCATCGGCTGCATCCGGAGCGAGCATCGCCGCAGAGGAACCAAGAAATAGGTACGCCCAAGCTGGATGGTTTATTACCATGGAAAAATCCATCAATGGGTGAGAACTGGGGGTCGCTCTATTTTAGGACACCTCCATGTTTGGAAAATCCCCAAAACGATGCTGAAGAGCGTTTGTTGAAGATGATTTCGATGATTTTTGCCAGATATTTCCGGGAAGTTATTTTTTTCTACTTATGACTTGGGGTTGCCATAATCAGGATATAGTGGAGATGTTGAATAACGACATCATGGGATACTGGATGATATTGCTTGCTGGTTTTATTTTTGGCAAAAAACAACTCAGAATGGGCTGAAAACGGGGGGACTTAACCACCACTTTTCCATGAGATGCACTGGGGTGCCCTGCAAAAAAACGGACGATTTGTGGAAACTGGTTTCATTGCCGATACCGGAAATGATCTTTTAAAATACCTGGAGGATCATCCCAAGGAGAAAGTAACTGGTTTAAAAACCTGAATAACAACTAGCACGGAAGGGTGTCGATGATGGATCTGTTTCATCTGAGGGATTATACAATGAGAGCATTCATCTTTCGTAGTTCACATCGTATTCCAACCAGTTCATTTGTTGGGTTGGAAGAATGTTCACGATAATAATGCATATGGTATGCGTGTATCATATATCATGGATCGGCCATTTAACATCCATTTACATCATGCACTATATATATAATTATATATATA
>Ga0126342_10002267_pt1 | contig 29564 bp, 27 predicted proteins | sample Cyp1metagenome_FD_92528 | JGI IMG/M metagenome (GOLD analysis project Ga0126342, IMG submission 92528) | Coral microbial communities from Lord Howe Island, Old Settlement Bay, Australia - Cyphastrea 1 metagenome | ecosystem: Host-associated > Invertebrates > Cnidaria > Coral ...
TCATAGATCCACTCAAAGTTCTACCAGATCTCAACCCAAGTAGTGGGCGGAACAGGCTGGGACGCGAAGGGAATGAGACTGGCGCACCTTGAAGCACCGCTCTTTCAAGCCACAAACAGTCCATGATGAGCAATTTGATTTGCCGTCAGACATGAAGAATTCAGAAATGGCACAGGGCTTGTGAACGAAGAATCGTTCAGAACCTTAAGAGACACGGTGTATACCTCTGGCATCAACACATGTTGTCATCCAAGTCCATATAAGTGAAAAGTCCGGTAGGCGTTGCTCCGTCCAGGAACTTCCACAGCACATCGCGCCCATCGCGCCTGATTGCTTAAACAGTGTGGCAGCAAACGCCCAAAGTTTGCAAGGCTGGTCTGCAAATCAAGAGTTTCCGTGGCGTGCCACATGTGCCACACGGCGTGCGATGAGGTGTGCAGGACGATCCCTCTTTTACTGCATGCCTGCTTGCAAGCTTAGTTCAAGTGGCGACCGCAGAATCGTTTAAGCAATGTGCTCCCATCGGGCATATACGTCTGGACTGCAATGCTGAAATAAGTCGTTCGTGCTTACTGACCTCAACCTTTGGAAGGTGATAAGGGCATGTCAAATTGGAATGCTTCAAACCACCAGAATTGAATACAGGCGTGTAACTCGGGTGCTTGCAAAGTGGACTGGCACCTGAAGCTTTCATCTTAGTCGCCTTAGTCCTTTGCTATCCTTTACTTGACTTTCTTGCGTCGAAATGTCACAAACGCTCGGTCATGGCCAATTCTCTTCTGAGTAACTGAGGCGGAGGAACGAAATCAACAGGTTGGCTCAAAATGTTGATTGCAACAGACTCACACACTACATGTTGATCCTGTTGCATAATGTTGGCCATAGTGTTGGCCATGATGTTGCATACATTGTATCACACATGGCATTAACCCGTTTAACACGTTTCAAGCTCGAAATTGCTGTCGAGGGAATGCAATGAATGCAACTCACTCCCGATGTCGATCTGAGAGATTGGATCAACTTGCAGCTTCTTGAGCAAGATCATTACAATCACCCGAGCATCGGCGCAAAGAAAGCGACAGAAAGACGGTCGGGACGGTTCTTTCGACTGCGGTATCAGCAGCGATGGAGACGACATGGCGCGAAGATGTGCAAAGATCACACAAAATTCGCGAGAAAACAGCGGTCTCTGTGCAATCTCTGCTTCCCAACTGTGACGGTTGAAATGATATGATATTACAACTCCAAGTTGCGATGGGATTTGCCGTGGATATTATGAGGTTTTCACGATTATCACTTAGTATCACACATTATTTGAAAATGTTGCGTCTTCAGCAGAGCAAACAGCGTCTACTTCTTCTGTTTCTGTGACTGGCTGAGATGGCTGAAGATTCTGCTTGGCCTGGATCAAAATGCAAGGAAACATAGGGAACCTCAAGGGGATACGGGGATACCATGGGAATACAATTTCGTAGGGTACCTAAGCAAAACTGAATATAGAAATAGATGGTACATGGTAAACTGACAAAAATGGTCTTCCCTTCGCCATACAAATCTACACAGACTATACCAATGGAGATGTGCCACTACGCACTTCGTCTGTGACCACTGAAACTCAGATCCTTGTCAAAATGTCTCCCACATTCCTCATGCAGAATCCGAGTGAGTGAAGGCAATCACAACTACCTTTAGAAGCTGCTGGCTGGTTAGATTCGTCCTTATCTTCTTCAATGGATTAGGAATGTTTGAAATTGATGTGACTTCCTCCCTAGAAATTGAATCCGCATCAAACGATTGACCCTAGTTCTTTTGATTGGAACCCTGCGAAGTTCCGCCAAGTGATCCTACAACGAAGGGCCTTTTCAATTTTCATTGCCACTGGAATTGCGTCCCATCAGCAGTTTCCCTAACTTCGTGTGGCCTCAGTGCTCAGCTGGGTCGAGGGCCTCGGGTGCCTTGGTCTCAACGGCGTCAACCGTCTCGGCAGTCGCAGCACCACCACCCTCAGCTTCCATCAATTCACCTTCTTCTTTGGCCTCAGTGGTGCCAGTGGCCTCCGTGGTTTGAATGGCCTCAGGACCCTCAGCAAAGTCAGGAGCCTCGGGGGCCTCTTGGGCCTCAGGGGCCTCGGGGGCATCAACAGTCTCGAGAGTCGCAACTTCCTGACTTTTGGAATCGCCTGAGTGCCCTTCTTCAGCACCACCCTCAGCTTCCATGGAGTCGCCCTCAATGGCCTCAGTGGTTTGAGCGGCCTCAGGGGTCTCGGAGGCCTCAGCGGGGTCGGGGGCCTCAGGGACCTCAGGGGCCTCAGGGGCCTCAGAAGCCTCATGGGCCTCAGGGGCCTTGGTCTCAACGGCGTCAACAGTCTCGACGGTCGCAACTTCCTGATTGCTGAACCTTTTGAAATCGCTTGAATGCCCTTCAGCACCAGCGCCCTCAGCTTCCACGGAGTCGCCTTCTCTGGCACCGCCTTCAGCGCCTTCGGCCTCGTCCCGGCTCCTGCTCCGCTGCCTCTTTCGCTCTCGGGCTTCCCGGGCTTCGACCTCGAACTTCGCAATGCCCACCTGCCATCACTGTATAGTAAAACAATACCGTATACTAAAACATGCAGTACAATATCGGACAACTGCAAAACACTGCATAGCCGGGTTTATCATTTCTTGCATATACCCTGAAAGTCCAATGTTGATGTTTACCTACGCATTTCACTAATGTCGAAGTTTACCGACGCATTTGTTTAATGTCGATGTTTACTCATCAATGTCGATGTTTACGCTTAAGACATGAGGTGCAGCAATTTTATAAACCTTTTGTACTGCTGCCGGATCTTTATCTTGGATATGCCTCATTAGTCAATCTCATGCGATATTACTTTGAATCATTTGGCGCAGATTTTCCAAAGGGATTTTGTTTTGTTTTCACGGGAATTTTGCCCTAGATGCTCCCAAACTCAATCCTGAAAACAAAAGACGCCATGGGAGAGGTGTTTTAACAAAGGCCAGTCAAGGAATTTGGATGCGGTTGGCATCCGGATGACCAGGTTTGTTAAACAAACACGAAAACGCATCTAAAACACATTATATTATAGGGGTGGCATGGGGTTGCTCTTTCCCCCGGGTAAACATCGCATTTCATGTGTAAACACTGCATTTCACGGGTAAACACCGCATTTCACGCAAACTTCACCGGTATTTCACGTTATTTCAAGCTAAGGATTTTTTGGGTTTGTCTGGTCCTCCAGTGACCACACTGAGTTCGCGATTTCTTTGGGCATTACTTCATATCAATCCGTGACATGGGTTTCTGGGAGTGGCAAACTTCCAAACCGTTGGAGGTCCCATGTTTTGTCCGTGAACTCTGACAGTAAAAATGCACATACTTGCAAATATGGTTCCTTGATTTGTTTTCTGTCTGGAAATTCAACACTTGTAGGACCGTGTAGGTTTCAAATTCAGTTCCAAGGGCCCCTACACGTTGGAATGATGAATGTATGCATGATAATTTTGTACTTCATTGCGCTTCCAAGGCCCATGGATTTCTTCACAGGGCTTAAACATCAACATTGGCCGCGTAGCAGATATACTTCAACATTGACGCCCAAGGTATATCCATAGAATATACCAGCAGTACCACGCGAAGCGGTGGCGGAAGTTTCAACATTTAAGATAGGGAACCGAAAGGGAAGGTGAATTGAATGCATGGATGGGACAGAGAAGCCACTGGTGGACCGAAAGGTGGTTGAGGCTCGGAGTCTTTGTGCTCTCTCTCCCTCTAACTCGCTCTGCTCTCGCTCTCTCTCTCTCTCTCTCTCTCCCTCTCTCTCTCTCTCTCTCTCTCTCTCTCTCCCCCTCTCCATCTCTCTTCCTGTCTACCTATATTTCTTTTTGCCTATCTATTTATCTATCTATCTATCTAAATCTAAATCTAAATCTACCAATCTAAATTTATCTATCTAAATCTTTCTATCTAATCTTTCTATCTAAATCTTTCTATCTAAATCTTTCTATCTATATCTTTCTACCTATCAACCAATCAATCAATCAATCTATCTATCTATCTGTCAGTCTGTCTATCTATCGTCTCTATCTCTCTATCTCTCTATCTTCTCTATCTTCTCTATTTCTATATCTCTCTATTTCTCTATGTGACTCGATTTCTCTATTTGACTCTATTTCTCTATTTCTCTATTTCTTTATCTATCTATCTATCTATCTATCTAACTATTTATCTATATGTGAAATGAGGCAAGTATGTGCGACTTCCTTCAAAAGTGAAGTTGACATCTCCAAAACGAAGCAATTCTGCAAGACTTCCTTAAAAAACAATGAAAGTTCACAGCTCGAAAACAAAGAGATTCTGGGAGACTTCCTCAAAAAATCGAAATTGACAACATCAAAAACGAAGCATTTTCCTACAAAAATGGAACATTGGCAACGCAGCTGCTGCCTCCGTACCATTGCGGTTTGCGATTTTTCCATCCCATCTAAAGTACTGTGCCTGCCACTCCACGTCATACGAAGTGCTGCACCTGTCACGCAAAATCATCTTAGCAAACCTGGAGATCTGCTGCTTCAACATGAAGCCCCTTCTCAGCAAATCAGCACCCTGATCTCCTGACATGTCTGATGCGGATGTCTGTTGCACTGCGCCTGCTTCCGAAATGCCTCTTTGCAGGTACTCTTCAAACGCTCCATGCCCGCCATCAGTTTTCAAACTTTTCAAACTGATGCAAAACCCAACAGGTTTGGCCAACTGATGCGCAGGTGCAGAATCCATTGCACCTGCCACGCAAAACCACATTCAAACTTCAAAAAGTGGTCCGAGACCGTCAAGTTTTAACACGTTTGACTTCGAAATGTGCTTCGCGCCACAGCGGTGTGCACTTTTTGGCAAGTTCAACTTCCAAAAGTATGATTTTACCATTTTGACTTCGACACGTGCTTCGCACCACAATGGCTCCGGACCCGCCGCCTTAGCGAGGTTACTTTTCGACCCTGCGGAGCCACAAAGCATTGGGAAAAAAACGCAATGTTTTTTGCGACTTTTCTACCTTTTTGCGTGCTTTTATCTTCTTTCTACTGGCTCTCTGTTCTCTGACTCTTCTCACAACTGTTGCTGCATCTGTCCATACGTCGGAAGTTTGACTTCCAAACTTCCTTCGGCTGTATATATATAATATATATATATATATACATACGTACATAAATCTTTACATACATATGTAAACTAAAACTCAACCTGCCCACGGTGAAATCTATGCATCGCACTGCATGTCTGGGCAGCTGCGGTGGAACGATATGAGCTGATGCAACAAAATTGTGTACAAACACAGTGCTCTGGGCAGCCAATCTGAATCAGCCAAGGAAGGCAAGGACATGAGTGATCTAGATGCAAGGTGGTGCAAGGAAAGTTCCAGCTGTTTGTGATTCAGGAAGGCATTTGGCATGATGCCATGTTGTGCCATATGGTTCCATCTTGAAAGCAGCATGCCAAGATGAGCCAAGAGGCAAAAGTGCGAAATTTCTGATCCCCAAAGGCAAAAATGTTTGTCCTACTTTGGTCCCACTTTCACCCCACTCCAGTGCCTTCTGCCGAAGCGACAAAAACTTCTCGAAACTAATGGGTTCCAACCTGCACACTCGGATCGCACACATACATGAATCTATACAGTGAAGTAAAGACAATCCTAAATCGTACAAATGAATCTATAATGACAATCTACTGATATAATTAACTGATATAACATATTCTAACCTACAGCCTCCAATGGGTGCAAAAAAAGCCGACAGCTAACTTGTCCAAAACAGCCAACTGTTTGAACTCATCGCCCATCGCAACAGTTTTTCTGTGTTTTACAATTGTTAAGCTTTATAGTTCTGAAACAAAGCCGCTCTTGTGACCTGCAGAGATTGACACCCGGGTCAGCTTCGAGTGCTTCTCTCCGGAGCTCGGAATTTGTTTGGAAAACTATAAGAAACTATGCGTACCCCACTGGAACAATGAGACATCTCAAGAACTTGTTGCCAGGAAAATAAAGGTCATGAGATGTCGGAAGTCTGAGGAACCGTTCTAAACCAGTTCCAGGCAATTTCCATGTAATCCCGTTCGTTTCTCCTGCTGGGCATTGCTGAACTCATGGGAAGATTAGGGAGAGGACCTTTCAGTCCTAGAATTCGAAACATTGGATCTCGTATGATGACGTTTTCTGTGCTTCCTCGTTGTCCCCCCCCCTTCGTTCTTCCTTTTTATGTTTCTTTTCTTCTTTCTTTCTTCCTTCCTCCTCTCTTTTTTTCTCTCTTTGTTTTCTTCTTGGACGTGTAAAACGGCCGGCAACCTTTCGGAAACCTTGGGATGTTTAGAAAGGAAAGACGCTTGCTTGCAAGTGTTTTTTAGGCACAGAAACCTTAAAAAATGACCGGCTCCTTTTGGAAACCTTGACCTTCTTCCAATCTTTCAAAGGGGCGTTCTTTTAAGTGGCGTGTTTTTTTTAGTTGTGACATTTCGACCTCAGAAGGTGCTTGACTTTATTCCGTGCCATGGCACGAAGAGCGCAATTCAGCACTTAGGTGGCTCACAAGCTACCATCTTCAAAATTGTCTTGGTTGTTGTATGTTGTGGTTTTGTGCAACAATGCCGAAAACGGACAGATCATTTCTGGACGCCTTGGGATGTGTAGAAACGAAAGACTGTTTCTGGGAGGCGGTGACAAATAAGCTGCATTGGAGGCTCGGGAAAGGGTCCAGAGCCGATAGTTTTCCTGACGAAAACAGTTCTGAGAACATTTTCCTCACGCCAATACAATCCCAAAAATCGCTGGGGAACTTGAGGTCAAATCACAGCAAGCTGGGGGAACACAAGGGGAACGCAAGGGGAACAAAAGGGGAACGAAAGGTGATGCGTTGTGACGGTAGGTGACGAAAGGGAAAGTGCCGGGCTGCTGAGCACACCTGCTCTGGGGGCGGATCTGTCAGGATCGCGGATCGACCCATCAAGTTCCTGTTGTTGATCTATTTTTGCGGATTTGACCAAGAACAATATTCGAAGGCAGTGGCAGTGGTGAGGATAAAAGTGGACATGATAATGGTGATGATGAAGATGATGATGACGGCAAAGATGAATATGAAGACGCTGATGAAGATGAATATGAAAAGGAAGATGAAGATGAAGAATCAAATGAGAATGATGATGATGATGATGATGATAACGATAGCGATAGTGATAGCGATAGCGGGAGCGTTGGTGAAATTAGCGATGGTGATGATAGTGGTGGTGACGATAGTGATGGTGATGGTAGCTATGGTGATGATATATAGGGATGGTGATGGTAGCGATCGTGACGGTCAGGGTGATGGTGCTGGTGATGGTAGTGGCAGTGATCGCGATGGTACGGGTGATGATGATATACATCCTTGGCTATGATTGTAATTCTGATAGTCCGAAACCGATTTGAATGGTGATGAAGATTGGGATGCAGGATGAGGACGAGGATGCGGCTAGTGATGGTAAAAACGGGGAAGGCTACGCGATTGCATGCAAATAACACCCCCAAAATGGCATGGCTGGGAAACGAAAATAACGAAAAACTGCATACAAACACTTCATCCTGTACCAATTTGGTAGCAGCAAGGTGCATGCACAAACCAAGAATTTAAACCGCGACACTTTCAGAGGCCTTCCCCCAAGCTGAAGAATCTTTGAACAGTCGGAAAATCGATGCTGCGCCCATCTCTGCCCGAAAAGGAATGTGCTAACGCAAAGAAAACTCAGGTAGCTGAAGCTGAAGCTACAGTTCAAAATCCCTGTGGAGAAAAAAAACACTATCTAGGCCATGCCACTAGTGAAGGTGGTGCTCACCTCTCAAGGTATGTGATATCTTCTTGAAACACTTTGGAAGCCTGTAAAACTTCCAATCGTCGCAAACCCGCATGTATCTACGCACATGGCAACACAACATGGCAACAATCATGCAGCCATTACACTGCGATCTGCAAGCACAAACTCCAAAACACCCTATAACTACGAACACATGAGCAACCACACGTTGCAGAACAGGGAAGAGGAACCGATCTGCGTCCGGAATGACCGCAGCCACAACCGCTTCACACGGGAGCTGCCCTTCATCGTCGGCTGCAGCCACTCTACCCGAAAAAACACAAAGTTCCCATGCAATCGTCACCACTTCCCCAGGTCACCACTTCCCTAGGTCACCACTTCCCTAAGTCACCACTTCCCTTAGCCACCCCTTCCCCAAGCCACCACTTCCCAACTGACCCAATAAATGTCATCCGCAACTCGGAAGATTGCTTCCCAACTTTGATTGAATATATCCATGTGACATGTGTAGACATTTAAGATTTGAGCATTTTTGAGCACCGTTTGAATCAAGCAAACGCACTTGCCGAGCATTGAGGCCACGGACACTCTCATGATGTGGTCCAGCACATCCTCGGGCCTTTCAAACCCCGGTCAACCCATCAACATGACGGCAAAGAACGGCAACACTGGGGATAGGATCCCCTGGCTTGGATGAGATCTGCTTGGGATTCTCTCTGATTGAAATCGGGTTTTCTGCTTGGCTTCGGGCAGCTCAATTTCAAATTCGCCTTTTCCAAAAGCTTCGACCTGCCAACGAAAGCATCACCAACAGCATTATCCATGTGGATACAGGCCCATACAGGCTTATATACAAGCCCAAAAAGAAATAGAACGAGAGACCCGATGACCCGATCCAGATTCATTAGAAAGCCCTGCTAATTCCCATGGATTCACATCATATGGACATCATACGGAGAATGGCCTCGGCTCTGCTGAGACAGCCATCACCATCCAGGTCATGCCTTGCGACATCGCGACGATTCGCGACGCTTGACTCGTGACCAGTTGCCACAAGCCACGACAGGCTAGGGCAGGCTACGACAGGCGCCAGGCTACGACACTGCGCCCATGCAGTGGCAACTACGTGTTGACATGAAATGATACGAACACTATGACACACTGGTGGTGCACCGTATGTTCTGCCAAAAGGTGGTGCATACTGCGTGGTGGCAATGATGTGCGTGAGATTTGGATATTTTTGATGTATCACGTGCTTCATGATGTTTGCAATACGATGCAACTGTGACAAAACCTGCCTGGCGAAACTGGACTCCCAGTCCTGCATCCGGGGCACTGCGGCATCACAGTGGAAGGGCCGACAGAGTCGACAATTCCCCCAAATCAGCACAAATCCCTGTGATCATCTGACCCTTATGCAGAACTGCGCAAAACTGTGCATCATCATATCGGTTCGGTCTTCTTCCCCGTCCCCGATCTCTCACAGTTGGTCGACGTCGGTAGCCTCCACTTCACTCTCTTGTGTTGTGCTTCGACTCAACATCTCTTCGGAGCAGGGTTGCTGCTATTAAATTATATTCAATTCGCAAGATTTCGATCCTGTCCCGAAATGTCCCGTTCCAAAATCTCCATTGTCTCTGCGTCTCTCCACACACTTTCTGGTTTTTTCCTGGGAATAATTCCTCCCAACTTTCAGACTTGCCAGCCTTGAGTTGACAAGGGGGGTTGAACGAAAACTAAAGGTCACATAGGTGAGCTGAGCTTGGAAACATGCAGGGAAGTGGAAAGCCTGCGCATGTCTCCGGAACCTTTTTTGCGGCAGTGAAGTGAAACTGCGGCAGTGCGACGTGAAACTGGAAGAGCGGTGAAAAGAATTGGGGCGGAGCACGTGCGCTTGAAACGTGCGAGAAAGTTAGACAAAATAAAATACAAATATAGGAATATATAAAATACATATAGATATCTATAATATAAAAATACATATGCGTATGTGTATATATATATATGAAGAAAGAAAAAAAGAAAGAAAATCAGAAAACGATATCGACACAAAGAGATAGACATGCATATGCAGGCACAGGAACTGCACAATGGAGAGGTTCATATGTAGAAGGTAGTTGCATGCTGTGTCTGGTGACACCGGATGGAGGTATATAGAGCTGCAAACTTACATGACATAAATGCAAGTGATCTAGGAAATTGCAGCCGGCACCGCCATTGAACTATAGGGAGGTTGTATCCGGAGCTGCTTTTGAGCTCACTGCCAAAGTGTCAGACGATACTCATCCACAGGGGCGTCGGAAGGAGGCAATACGGTTGCAAAGAAGAAGTGTAATGGTCAGCTTTCATTCGTAGAACATGCGATCCAAAGAACATGGTTACTGTAAAAAGTTGGGGCCCTATCCAGAAGTGTATTTTTTGACGGGCTCAAATCCTCAACTGTTGATCTGAGTCACAAAGAATTCTATCAGGCCCACTGCCAAATTGTTAGAAGCTCTGGCGAGCTTGGAATGTCTGAGCCAAAGAAGATGGGTACGCGATAAAGGTTGGGCCCAATCCAAAGTATAATTTTTGATGGGGCTCAAATCTACACAGTGTTGACCTGAGCCCAAGAGAACTCTATCGCGCCCAATGCTAGAGAGTTACAGATCCTGAGCTTGAGAGTTACAGAGGGACGGCCCTGGCAGGATCTGAGCCCGTGGCCATCTGCTTCCGAGACTGCTTCAAAATGCCCCGGGAGCTTAGGGGGGAGGGTGGGTTTCAAGTCAAAAATCCCTGTGTTGGACTCAGACCTGCCCCTCCCCTTGCTGAAGCAAGAGTAACTCCAGCTAGCTACCGCTAGCTTTCGTGAAAAAACGCAGCCGCGAGGGTCCATATAATTGCTCGACACGGCCCACGTTCCTGGTTTTTCAAACTCTTTAAGATTGCTGCCTATATCCACAGTGCCCCACCCCACCCCCCATAGTCTCGCAATTTCATCCCAAATTCTCCGCTTGAAAAATGTTTCCAGGTCCGTCCGGTATTATCCTTATCTCCTCCGAATCCTGTTTTACTGGTCTGATTTACCTGGCGCCTTGCCTCTGCCAGGATCTTGTTTTCACCGGCTTTATTCAAATTCTCGTCCAAGTCTTGCTGAATTCTCAGCTTCTCACAAAACATCTCGCATATAACCTTTGCGATTGGGCGAGATTCTTCATTACCTCTCCTTTGCCACAAGTACATCGTGTGCTCCTGAACTTAGCCCTGTGTCACGTCATGTGACATCTGCAACACAAATCAATGAAATACCTGAATAGTTCATCCTCGCTTTCTGCTGCGCCTTTCCATTGATTTCTCAGGTGGTTTTCTCTTGGAAGCAACTTGGAACCCAGGAAAACCAACTGAAACCAACTGTAATTACAGCAATCAAAAGATGCTGCCAGAAATGTCATACAATGTGTAAAGCATAAAAACGCCATAAAACACACGTATACTGTATATATATATAATATAGATATTAACATGTCATAAAGCCAAATTGTTTCGAGAACTGCCTTTGGGGCTTTCGGGGTGCCTTCGACCCGAAGGGTTGGTCGACGTTGGGAGCTGGGACTTGCTCGACTTGCTCGACTTGACGACTTGTCTCAACACATGTGACATACTCACGACCACACATTTCACAGATTTGCGTCACATATTTCACACACATATTTCGTCTGGTGACCGTCCTGGCGTTGCTTTTCCGCCGCTGCCCTTCGCAGGCCACGTCCTGCGACACGAATTGACAGAGAACGACTCAATGAACGCAGAACGAACAAAACGAGCAAATCTTGGGACTCCACCGCGGGCCTCGACTCTCTTCTAGGGTCTTGGAGCACCTCACAATAATGGTAACAATGTCGGAACTCGATAGTATGTGATACAGTCGTTAACTACTTTTTAACCATGATCAAACCGTTTTCTACCTTATATCTAACCTTGAGAAAATCCGTGCCATACTTTAGCAGTTTCTGCCGGCTCTGTGTCAGACTTTGTCACGGTGTCTTTGGAGCTTTGAAGTCGCTTCGAAAGCTCATCCACCTCCAAGGCAAATGATTTGCCAGACAACGAGCACAAGAACGATTCAACTCATCGGCAGGATACGTGCAACAATCGTCATCATCATCATCATCGTCATCATCATCATCAGCATCATCACTCATCATCATCATCATCATCATCATCATTTTCATCATCATCACCATCATCATCAACATCATCAAATAATCATCATCACCATCACCATCGTCATTGTCATCATAATCATAATCATCAGCATCATCACTGATCCTCATCATCATCCTCATCATCATCATCTTCTTCTTCATCATCATGACCATCATCATCAACATCATCAAATAATCATCATCACCATCACCTTCGTCATTGTCATCATAATCATAATCATCAGCACCATCACTGATCCTCATCATCATCATCACCATCATCATCAACATCATCAAATAATCATCATCACCATCACCATCGTCATTGTCATCATAATCATAATCATCAGCATCATCACTGATCCTCATCATCATCATCATCTTCATCATCATCATCATTTTCATCATCATCACCATCATCATCATCATCAAATAATCATCATCACCATCACCATCGTCATTGTCATCATAATCATAATCATCAGCATCATCACTGATCATCATCATCATCATCTTCATCATCATCATCATCATCACCATCATCATCAACATCATCAAATCATCATCATCATCATCATCATCATCACCATCCCCATCGTCATTGTCGTCATCATCATCATCATCCTCATCCTCATCCTCATCCTCATCCTCATCGTCATCATCACCGTCATCATCATCATCATCATTATCATCATCCTCATCCTCATCCTCATCGTCATCATCACCGTCATCATCATCATCATCATCATCGTCGTCATCGCCATCGTCATCACCATGATCATCACCATGATCATCATCATCATCATCATCATCGTCATCGTCACCATTGTCATCGTCATCATCATCATATTCTTCTTCATCATCGTCATTGTCATCGTCATCGTCATCGTCATCATCATATCATCAGTCTGCCATGCTGGAAATTAATTCATGGGCGATGAACTAATATAAGCACGCATATTCAGAAAAGAAACAACACCGATTCTTGAAAAACGGGAGCTCAGCCTGACGACCACACCCACGCATACACAATCGGAACGCCGCAAGAAGAGAACAAAACATACTGGGATTGAGACAACCATGCAAAGAAAACAAACTGCAAAAACAACGCCATCAGCACAGTTATGTATACATATGTGGGATATATTTCCAACAAGCCATGCTAAGCACGCACACGCACACACATCTTCTCAATCCCCTGGTGCGTTTGCTGCTGTGACATGGAGAAGACGCTGACTGAGTTCAACCCCACGTGTCATTCAACTGACTTATAGTACAACCCCGGCACCGAAGCAGCAGGAAGTTACTTGCAAGTGTCATGCGACGCCCACAACATGAGCGACATGGTGTGAGTTGATTTGAACAAATCTATAAAACAGTTTTGCACAACAGAAGCAGAACAAGCGCAATCTGAACTGATTAAAATCCGATTGAAGTCTGCTTTGAACCGGTGTACAAAAGGAGCCGCTTGGGAGCCGCGGTGTGGCCATGGCCATGGCCTCCTTCTTCACAGAGCGCGCTGCTTCCCCTGCGCCCATGGCTTCTTTCTTGCTGTTCAGGATGGTCTCGGACCTTCATAAAGCAAAGATGAGCATCAGGTCCGAGAACAGAATTGTGACCCGAATCGTGACTGACTACAGACTGAGACGTTCAGTCAGAACCGGGTGAACAAAACACCGCAGGGTGAGCGCATGGTGCAATAAATCAATTGGCAAGAGCTTTAAATCAGAAGTCTGAGAAGTGTTCTAATCGAGATATGTTAAAAACCACTCAAGAGAGGGGCATCGAGTAACATTCTAAGAATGTGACTCGTGTAACTCACATTCTATGGCTTGGAACGTGGGAGTCAGGCTCCAAGTGCTGCGTTTCAAGATCTCAGTGTTGACAAGTGAGTAGTCAAATTCATGCGGTCAAGGCCGGCGACAAGTCAGTGAGTCACAACTTATAAGTCGTAACTCATCATAATTCATTTGATTTCTCAACAATTTGAGAATTTATGGTCAAATGGTGTCAAATGCAGTGAATTTGTTGCGTGTTTAGACATTTGTGTCAAATTTGCGACGTGTTTTGTGTCAAATTTACGCCGTGAGCACGCCTCTCCAGCGAAGCTTTGGCCGCATCCAAATCCTTCATGGCCTGCGCCACCGCCTCGAAGCGGGTGTCTGAACAACAAACAACAACCAAATCTAACCAGCAAATATAATATATATATAATTATGTATTATATATATAATATATGATTTAAACAATTTGAACATTCAAACGTCTTGTCACTTTAACATCTTTGATTTGAGATTAAAGTGTTCGGATGTTTAAAAGTTTTAAGTGATAAAACTGAGACTGACAAGAGCAAGAGATTTTGAAAAACTGACAGTTCAGATCTGAGAATCTGAGAATCTGAGAATTTGAGAAGAGTTCTGAGAAGATTTAATTTGTGGTTTGTGTTTTCTGTTTTTGATCTTTATCTTCATGTATGTGTCCTGTTCTTTCCTTTTTCCTTTTCCATCGTTCGTTGTCGTTCTCTTTTCGTCGTATTTCCACGTCTTTCCATGTTTTTCCTTCGTTGTTTTCTTCGTTTTTCATCTTTCTTAGGAACATGTCCTTTCGTTTCATCATGGTTTTCCATGAATTTCCTAAAAGATCCTGTCATTTCTCTTCATCTTTCTTCGTTTGTTTTTTTTAATCTATTTTTCACATGTTTCTTTCATCTTTATTTCACATGTTTGGTTCGTGTTCTTTTTTCTCATTTTGATTTTTATACTTGATCTTTTTTCATAATTTTGGTGAAGTTTTCTTTCGTTTCTTTCGTTTCATTCATTTCCTAAGGACACTTTTTGCGGGTCAAAAATCGTGAAAAGTGTCCTCAAACACGTTTTCTCTGCGTGTTCTCCCCGTTTCTGTTTCTGCTTCAGGGTCCTCCAGGAGCTCTCGCCAGGGCGTCTCGGGCGCGAGGCCGCCGGCCGTGGCGCAGCGCGCCGCTGCCTCCGCCACCGCCGCCTGAAACATTGATATGGCTGTTTTATGCAATGTTTTGTATATGCATTATATATGAAATATTATATTGTGTAAACAATATGTTCTATACATGTTAATTGTTTACATTGAAACAATTTCATATATATATATGTCTATCATTTTCCTTCTGTGTATAGTCGTAAACACATTTGTATACAGATATAGTATAGTAAATTACACAATGACATATTTACATGTTGACATAATTAGTTTAAACATGTAAATTGTAGAAACGTAAAGGAAATGATCTACAGATATCAGGATGATCTGAAATATCAATAGAATGAAATAGATGAAAATTATATGAAATTGTTTAGTTAAATGCATGTGTCATTGTTTTTCTTACATATTCAAATAATTGATATTAGTTATTTCGTTTAATAAATGTGTTTGAAACAAGTTCTTTCACTCCCATTCAACATACTTTGTCATACTTTGTCAACATGTCTCGTTTCATCTTCCGCTCCTGCATTCATGCAGTCATGCATGCATTCCAGCCTCCACAGAATCGACTTCCCCAGCAGCTTCCTTCACCAGTCCTTGTACACCTTAAGAAGCTTCAAGAGTCCAACACTTCTTCAACATCGTGACATCCTTCTTCAATATTTCACAACACAAAAACACAAAAATCAAGCATCATCGTGACATCGCTGTCAATGAGCAGCCAATCTTCCAACGTCCGCATCCAAAGGAAGATTGGCAGGATTGACAGCAGGACTGACAAAGCTGACATGTGACATATTTGCAGACATAACTTATCATAACTTGCCAAGTTGGGTGAAGAGATGATTCTTGGCTCTGACTCGACTTCCTGCGGACTTCCACGCTGCTCAGACCCCTTGCGTTGCAGTTCTGCTTCTCGCCTTCGCTGGGCTTCCTCAGGGCTTTCAGAACGTGCAGAAATGTACAGAAACTGTTCTTCAAAATTGCTCTCATCCTCTATTTTCCAAAACGTTGCGCAGATGGCTGCTTGTTTTGTAGTCTGCCATGGTGAAATGCATGCAATGCATGAAATGCATGGCGACCACTCCCTTGTCGAATTCGAGGCGCGGTCAAAATCGAGCAGTATTGGGAACAGTTATGACATGGACCGTGACAGTCGTGACACGGACCATTCCACGGACCGTTCCGGGTACTCTTGGGATACTATCGAATGTTTGTTTGCCTCTGCTATGCAGAGTGCTATGACAACGTTTTGAAGTGGAATCCTATGTGAACCAACGCAGTGTCCTCAACAAATTGTACAAACATAAGCAATAATATTTATATATATATGAATAATATTGAATAATTATGATTTAAGTTGTTGTAAAACGCACGCGCGCAGGAATTAAATTGCATTTGAGAAGTACTGACATTCTGTTCGCTTTGCTACACATCTCTGACACGACCCGTAAGAAGTGTACACATAGTGTATATATATATATATTTTTTTAAACGTACACATCTCAACGCGAGCAACGTGTGTTGGCGATCCCACCTCCCGTTGCTTCAACTCCTCTTGAATCCGACTCTGCGCCTGCGAGGGAAAGGCGAAAAATGCCCAAAATCAGGTGACAGATGAGGCAAATTGAGGCAAATTGAGGCAACATAGACAATGTTGACAGGGACCACACGTTTGGGCTTTGCGTTAAAAATGTTAAAATATGCATGCATATGAATGTAACGATGTAACGCCTATGAAAACCTCAGTGTCTGTGAAAATCACCTGTTCGCTGCAGTGCAGCAAAGTACCAGCACAAGGCACATGAAGGCACACGAAGACGCACGAAGGCAATCGAAGGCAATCGAAGGCAATCGAAGGCACCTGCGTGAGAGTATCTTGCATCTCGTGGTTCACGGTCTCCCGCAGATCACCCATGGCCTGACACGATCAGGTCATATCAGGTCACCACGTCACTGCCGCGTCACTTGCTGCGCTGCGTGGCCTTCAGGTTGTCTGCGGCCACGCGGTCGAGTTCAGCCTGCCACGACTGGATTGATGTTAAAGCATGAAACAACACTGATGTCCCTGACAATGTCCATGATGCAACGACAAAACATCATCATTCGAATCATGAATCGTATCATGAATCATGAAAATCATCATGACATGTCATGAATCGTGTCATGCATCATGTTCACGTCCAGAACATCTCTGATCTTTCCGGGATTCCGCCTGCAATTCCTTGATGTTACTGGGTGTTGCTGTGCCTGGAAACATCCAAAACCCCGGAGGGTTCTCGCACCCAAAAGAATATGCACCCGTAAGCGCACGCGTAAACGCACGCGTAAGCGCACGCGTAAGCGCGCGTAGTGCCTTCAAATATTTTTTTGATAAAAGATGATACAGGACCGGATAACCCCACATGTTAAGCCTTCCTGTAGCTAAGGCAAGTCAAAGAAGCATCGGATGAGGCTATGAGTCAGTTATAAGGGTGGAGGAACTGACATGCACTGACTAAAATATATACATTTTGTGTCAGAGGAAAACGAGACGTAGATAGTGACAGGAAACCAATGACGGACAAGTTGGTTGGAGATGCGAGAGCTGTAAGTCTGACATGATGAAGTTGAATGAAAAGGATTTGGAGGAGTTAAGTTTAAAAGAGAAAAGACATGATACAGAACAGTTTGGTGAGGTAGATAGAGGTAAGTGTCATAGGGATATAAATGATATAAATAGATAGAGGTACTGAGGTATGTTTGAAAGAGCAATGATCTGCTCTGTTGGATAGGGGAAGTTTGACAAGGATAAGTTTGGAGGGAAATATGGGAATGTGATGGAGCCAAGTTTGAGATGGAGACAAGTGAAGATTAACTCTGACGGAGGTAAATTCAACAGTCAAATAGAAAAAAAGGACATTTTGACAGGTAAGCAGATGGAGATAAGCTGATGGCATTAGGTTTGCTAGGAGAGAGTTTGACAGCGATAAGTGGCGATAAGTGGCGATAAGCTTGATAAATTTAGTTTGAAAGAGTCAAGTTTGACGGGAATAAGGTTGGAGGTAACTTTGCCACGGTTGATGGACGACATCAGATGACATAAGTTGGACGGAGCTAAGTTTGACGATAAATTTCATGGACCGTTGATTTGACAGGAAGTTTGATAGAGATGGCGCGGGAACAGTTTGTGGTAAGACACATGTGAGGCGAGCGGAAAGGATAAAAAAAACGATAAAAAGCTGAGGACACGAAGAAACGAGTAGCAGGCCGACGCAGCGTTGCACCGTTGCAGCGTTGCAGCATTGCCACAAAACGAAGGCGCCCGAGGTGCACCAAGTGCCCCAGGGATAGGATGAGAATGATGAGAGTGATGAGATAGATCTGAGATACATTTCAGAGATAGGTTTCAGAGATAGGTCTGAGAGTCGCAGAGATAGGTTAGACAATCGGTCTAATAATTTGTCGTCTAAAGATAAGTTCGGGTAAGTTTGATGGAGAGTTGACACAGCAAGCTTGATAAAGGTAAGTTTGCTAGAAATAAAGTTGATATATCTGATATAGAGGTGGTAAATGGTGGTAAAAGTAAGTGCGATAAAGGTAAGTTTGAGAGAGGTAAACTGACAGAGATCAGTTTCATAGAGACAAATTGAACAGGGAGGTAAACTGACGGAGACGGTAGAAGCAATCTCTTCTTCTATTACTAAAACTCCCCCAAATAAAACAATAGGATTGGTGTGGCACTTCCGGTTTTTTTCGGTTGGGCACAATTGGACTCTTAATTGTGGTAATTGAGAATGAATAGGAGAACAGGATGGTGAAACGATGGGTTCAACCCCCTATTAATAACAATAAATTGCCCCCTGGGGGGGGTTTCATAGGTCCCATCTCACAAGTTTCATTTTTTATCTTTATTATTAAGCTTTTCATTGGAATATCAGGGGAAAGTTTCGAAATCCAGTTTTTGGCAATATTTTTCAAATAAGGAATTTAATCAAATTTGAAATCGAGTTGTGTTTTATTTTGTGTTTATTATTAGGGTGTTTCATTGGAATCTTAGGGGCACCCTAACACAAAATACCCCCGAATAATCTAAATAGACCACCGTGTTTACCATTTGGGGGGAGGAGTGTTTTAGTAATAGGCAGAGAGGATTAATTTTGATAAAGGCCAGCTTATAGACTGGAGACAAACTTGATAGACGTATGTTATCTATGTTATCGTATATTGCCTATATTGCTCTATATCTATCGATCGACGTATGTTGAGACAATTTTGATGTAAATTGAGGGAAGGCGACAGGTGAGGAGCCTGGGATGCAGCGCCAAAAAAAATCAGCATCAAGAAGCCCACACAGTGATTAGTGCTAATAGCGATAGGAAAAAACATTGGAAGATTTGGAAGTGGAAAAATCACCTCCAGAAACTGGATGAATAATTAGGATAAATATTCCAAATATTCAGAAAATGTCAGAGACTCTCCAAGTTTCTGTGAAGTTTTCGAGTTTCCCGGCGCAACTTCTTCAAGACCTTGCGCACATTGCCCACAGCCTGAGGCAACGTGACGACAACGGCTGGGCCGAGCGGCCCTCGCCTAAAACAAAAAGCAGAGCGGCCTCGTGTTTTCGGTCCTCTTCCCGCCGGCGGCGTTCGGCCTCGGCTCGCCGGCGTTGGAATAACAAACAACCATATATAGTGAAGCATCAACAACAAACATCAACAGAAAACGTAGGAAATATGTCTAGAATCATAGAATCAATCATAGAATCTTGATATGTAAAATATGTATAGACCATCAATATGATATCTGTTACAACATCTGTATAACATGAGACACAATCATAGACATCAACCAATATATAAATGTGTATAAATGTTCCATAATGATAATATAATGTAGAAGTATAACAACACATAAGGAATACACAATGTGCAAACGGCTAAAACATCACCACATCGTTCTTGTTCCTTGTGCTACACTGCGACAGCGACAGCGTCCGAGACCTCCTCTTCCCTCTGGCGACGACGCCGCGCTTCCTCAGCGAGAGCCGCTTGACGGCCGAAAAAAACGAAGCACAAAAAAAAACACAAACTTTTCGAAAAAACATGTCATGCGGCTGTCATGCACAAAATACTTCTCACATCTTGCTTGTCTCATGTTGTCTCTTTTTCGGTGATTCGTCCACGTCTGTCTATTTTCTGTGGATATAGTCGTTGGTTGCCGATTTTCTCCCGATGTTCTCCGGTACTAAAAATATCCAAATTCGAAGTCTGAAAGTTTGACCACTTTGACCACTTTGAAGGGGAGATTGGTTGAGATTCGTTGAGATTGGTTGAGATATGTGGAGCGCTGTGGAGCGCTGTGGAGATGTCCCAGGCTCTTCTCTTCGCCGCTCCTCTTCTCGTTGCTCCTCTTCCCTTCGTCTCTTTTCCTGTCCCACTCGTCCCACTCGTCCCACTCGTCCCACTCCACAAGCCCCAGGTCTGCCGATCCAACGCAAACCTATGTGTGATCAAATGTGTATGTTTTGTATGATTTGTATGATAGTGCATGTGTGTATCAAAATTGTCAACCTTCATTCAAACATATCCAAAACATATCCAAAGATTTCATATGGTTTGCAGTTTGCATTTTTTTGTTTTTTTCTCATGTTTTACTTGAACATACTTGAACATACTTGATGATGTTCAATGATGTTCAATGTTTTGTTCAATCAATGCCTGTCGCTGCCGCTCTTGCCGGCGCCGATCTTCTTCCCGGCGGTCTGGACCTGCCGGGGAACCTGAGAGACCTGAGACCTGTGACCTGTCCACGTGATCCACGCTGTCCACGCGACACTGATAAGTCCACTGACAGGATACCATTGAGTACCTCAGCCATGTCACATGTGAATACCAAAATGAAACCATTCCAACATTCAAAAAGGACCGCTCAACCGCTCACATCGATAAGAATGAGGAGATATGAGATACTGAGAGACATTGAGAGACATGAGTAGGTTGATGAAATTTGATTCGAACATATTTCGAAAGGACGTCGTCTTGTGATGTCTTCTGCCTTCGCGAGTGATCCTCAACCGCTCATCTACTTTGCCATCCCATGGAACCTGACGGGCCAAAGGAAGTCCGGAAAGTCCTTCAATGCGAATCTTTGTATATCTTTGTCATGCATTATTCATGCATTATTCATGCATTTAAAGGCAATCAATTCAACATGCAATTCACCAAATTGGGGCAGTAAAGACTTCCTTTCCCTTCCCTCTCCTCTCCTTTCCTCTCGTCTGGTCTCGTCTCCCTTCTCTCTTCATCTTCTCTCCTCTTCTATGTTTGTTCCTGGTCTCTCCTCTCTTCAATCCAAGCAACACGAAGAGCCACACCAAGCACTCTGCCATCAAACAGTGGAAAGGACGACAGGTGTCAACATGTTTCAAGCATTTTGTACACTACAAACCGCTTACACACACACACCCAACAACAACAACAACAACAACAACAACAACAACAACAACAACAACAACAACAACAACAACAACAACAACAACAACAACTTTTGCACGAGGAGCCTTTAATGCCAGGGCTTAGACTTTTTGCACCAACGGCCTTTCACACCAACAATACCAACAGCCTCTGCGCCAGTCACTTGCACTCAAAGCAATCTAACCATCTAAAAGCCATCAAAAGCCATCGAAAAGCCTCTTCCAGTGCAAACCGGCAAGCAACATTGCGCAACAAAGGCGTCTGCAGTGCAATAATCCCGGTGCCCATCAGAACTGCCCGCACTTCAAAAAAATCTCTTCAGAACCGATTGATAAAGAGCCAAAAAAGAGCCAAAAGATGACACATTGGGACCAGAGCGGATCTTCGTATGTCGTAGTCGCCACAGTGTGAAGAGCTCTGCAGGTGTGCGACAATGATCGACGACAATGATCGACAATGAGGTGTCAGCGACTGTCAGCGACTGTTTTTCCGTGCCCATTCCGTGCCGGCGCCTTCCAGTTGGAGGTGGGCGGCATGCCCGGATGGTCTCTGCCCGGGTGGCCAGCGTTGTAAGCCCAGACTTGGTCACCACCCACCTTTGGACCTCGGAACTTGCGAAATCTCCAATTTTCAAAGCTCTTTTTTTCTGGAGTATTCTGGAGCGCTCACACAATGCTGACCGGACATGACCGGACAAACTCACCAGCAAATAATGTGCTTGCATCTCTTGCATGTGCTGAGCTTATAGAACTGCCTCTGTTGGCAATGATCTGGCAATGATCTCTGCTGTTGGCCGTCTTGATCTGGTCTTGATCCGGTCTTGATCTGTCTTGGTCAGTCTCGATTCGGTCTATTGCTGGTGGTGGAGAGGACATGCCAAACCCGAAACTCCGAAGCCTGTCCAAGTGTCCTCCAGAGTTTAAGTTACAATGTGGGGCTCCGTAGTGATAACTCAGTTGATCTTGGGGTAACTTTAAGGTGGAGTAACTTAAGCAACTATATGCATCCTTTAATGTAAAAAGGATACAAAACAAGTTAGACAAGATAGTTTTTCGTGTTGCAAATTTGGAGTATGTAAGTATGATAGGCAACCACTGAAATCAGTTTATTCTTGCGGTCCAAGAATGGTATTTGTTTCAGCGTCATCGTGGAAGCTGCAAACCAGGTTCGCAGGGCGAGCATGCCAGATTCTAATAGATTCTAGACCTTTTCCATCCTTTTCCTTTGCTGAGATGAGATGAGACAAGATGAGACAAGAGATTTGGTACGCTTTGTTGGTTTGCTGAAAAACAAAAACAACTCAGGTGTTTTGGCAAAAATAAAGTTCCTCGAAGAGACACGCTCGAAGAGACACGCGTATGTGTCAAGATGTGTCAAGACATGTCAAGACTGCATTTCCCCTTACAAAACTCCAAAATGAGCTGTCACGGAATGATTTCTGGAAGGGATCATTTGTTTCCCAAGTTTCCCAAAAACATGGGATGACATGACCTTGACAATTTGTTTCCCAAAAACCAGGATCATCCCATCACCATCGCCGTCGTTGAGGCCCAGACCAAACCACCAGCCGTTGAAGGACGGGCCGTCACCTCGTTGCACAGGAGATCGTGGCGAATGCAGTGGGAAGTCGTTGGCAAAAAGTGAAGCAAAAAAAGTGAAATCCAACAGAATCCAACAGAATCCACCAGAATCCAACAGAATCCAACAGAATCCAACATCCAATACCGAGTCAAAGCCACAGATTGAACAAATTTAAGCTGGGACGGGTGACGAGACTGCCGGGGAAACGATTTCGCATGGATTCCGCATGGATTTTGCGTGGATTTTGACAGGGCATGAGTCGGTACAAGAAGCGCAAGAAGTGGGGTTGCATTGGTTCCATACGGTTTCTATCGGTTTCTTGCTCCGCGATAAGAGCGGTCTTTGCAAGACAAGGCTTTCATGTTTTCGGCGTTACTGTACCTGACTGTGGTAAACAGCAAAGACCCAAGAGGGGGAAATGTAATGGCAGAGTGAGGGCTATTGGGCGAAGAAAAAAGGGAGAGGGTGCATTGTCGCTGTTGTTAATGATTGAGAATTGAGAAAATCAGCAAAAGCGGCGGGAAGGAACAAGTTCAAAAGTTCTGCCTCCCAAGCATGCAACTAGAGTACGCCTTGATGCAACCTCGTGCTACAACAGTGGACCAGTGCGATGAAGAGGACAGAGTTTGCAGCCAGAGACCGCCAAAGACAGGGAGTTGCCAAGACAAGCTGGTCGCGTGCCATCATCACAGAGGTGCAAACCTGATCTTGAATAGGACTGAATCAGTCCAAAGGATGCTATTCTAATTGTACTATACCTTCTAAAAAAAACTCATGAAGAACACCTACCAACTGAACACCTAAAAAATGGTTGTCTCCCTCGGCCTTTTTTTCAGAAACCTGACATCTGACACTACAGACCCCCGGAAAAACAGATCTCAACAAATGTCAACCACCTTCAAGGCATCAGGTTGTTCCAGATTGTTGCAGGTTGTTTCAAGGTTTCTTCATTTTTTTCCAAAAGACCTTTGTTGGAATACGGAAGTGACACAACGTGACACAACGTCTCTGCCGGGCACTGCCACCGAGGCCACTGACGACTGTCCCAGTAGTAAATTAGAACAGTGACGCTGCCGGGGAGGCCATCCTGCAGTCGAAAATGCATTGAATCAACCATTGAACCATTTTAATCCATTTTAGGTATATGGTCTATAAATGTCTATAATGGCTACTTTTTCAGGTGATGTCCAATATACCCAAAATGGGACACTTACCAACCCCTGATCAAATTGTCATAAATTGTCTACGTCCGTCACGATGCGACACAAATCCTGAGGTCCATGGAGTCGGTCCAACTCTGCAACACTCGAAGTCCTTCTTGTAGACGGGTTTCCCGTGGTTGGATTCTTTCGTGGTGTACACACCTGTAACGAATCTTTCCACAGCGCTGTACACATGGAAGAACCAGAACAGCTGTCAGTGCTGTCAGTGCTGTCAGTGACATGCTGTCAGACCACGATGCCACGATGCGTTGTGTCGCACCGGTCGGCATCGTCTGTGGCCGTCTGTGGCCGTCTGTGGCCGTCTGTGGCCGTCTGTGGCCGTCTGTGGCCGTCTGTGGCCGTCTGTGGCCTTGGATGATGTTGGACACGGTCTCGTTGCTGCAACCAGAGACGTGGATCGTTGGTTCCACCCTGCAGAGACAATGCGTTGTGCGACAAAAAAATGTTGAAATTCTTAACAGGGTTTAACTTATAATATTGTTTTTAGAAATAAATATACTAGAATCATACACGACAAATACAAGGAAATTTCTGTAGCGCATCAAACTCGGACAATAGATTGTACAATTCAATGTTCCTGGGCATTGGATCCACATCGTTCGTTTCAGAAAACAACCAAAGAAATGTTTGCCTAATTGTTTATCAAACATCCCTGATGCTAGCTAGGTGTTCATCGATGTTCATCGATAGTCATCCATGCTCATCCACTCACATTTTCCAAAGCTGGAATGTTGTTTCAAAAATATCACAATTTGCAGAATTTCCAAACATATCACAATTTGCAGATTGATATAGATTGATTCAACATGATTCAACTGATTCTTAAGTCACTTCGAATAAGTTCGAAGAAGTAGCGAGTTCTAGCGACACAGCGACTTCGGGTGTCCCAGCGAGATCGAGGCAGGCGGCGGCACTGCCGCAGACTGCGGACGCTCTTGCCGAGCTTCCGGCGCCCACTCGGGGCGGCGGTAACCTGCCAAGTGTTGAAAACACCTATGTTTCAAAATGTTTCAAAATGTTTCAACCATATGTGGCAACCTAAAAATTACTCAATTTTTTGCATTTCCAAAACCTTACTTAACCTTATTTTTGCACGACCTAACTGAGTTTTACATATTTTTTAACTTTATTTAAGCTTACATATTCTTTGCAAAACTTGACTCGACGTTACATACTCTTTGCAGCCCTTGACTTACCTCTACAAACCCTTTGCAGCCCCTTACTCAATTTTTTGTATTCTTTGTGAACCCCACCTAACCTTAGATACTCTTTGCAAAACCGAACTCAATTTTACATCGTCTTTATGTAACCTTATTCAAATTTTCCTGGACCTTCAAAAGTTCCATAATATTTGTATGTTTGGACTATTGCACGTTTGGGCCGTTTTGCCCGTTACCTGCCAAAACTGAACTTTCCAAAACAAAATTGAACAGGCTTTTCCACGCCCACGCCATGTCATTATACCACTGAACTTGGGCTAAAAATGTCATATCATGTCATAAATCATGTCGTACAGTATCATAGCGTCACACAGGTAGCAATGATTGATGCATTCTGGCATGCATGCAAATTCGAGTCCCTTTTATCACCAAACCGAGATTATAATACGAGCCTTTGCCCCGTGTATTGAGCGAATTGTACTTGAATATTGTGGGGTAATCACACCTGCATATTCATTCGTAAACCCTTCCTTTCCAGTCAAGGGTCAATGCATTGACTTTTGGCTCAAGATGAAAAGGGCCGCAATCGCTGCCTTTCGCGCGGTTGTTGTCCTTAACTTTTACTTGTGGGGTTTCGTGTTGAACATCATCAACTCAATTGGTTATCAGGTTTGCTTTTGTTTATCCCGGAACTTCATCTGACATTTTGTGGTTGGCAGGCTCCCTATAAACGCCTGCGCATGTATTCGGATCCGTACGACGAGTTTGCCCAGCAGCGCCGTGACGTTGCGGGCAGGACTCGCAGAATCCGCTCTGGCAAGGCTGCTCAAGAGGAAACGCAAGGCGGATATTATACGCCGTCGCCGTCGTTGAGGGGGAGGATCCGGAGCAGGTGGCGGTATAGCTCACCAGGGTGGCCAGGCAAGGCATCTCTATACGCCTCGGACCTGGGAGCCGAATCCTGATTCATCTGGCGACGAGGCGGAGGTTGTGTATCCGGAGCCTCGGAGGTCGCTTAGTGACTTGGGCTCGGTCAATCTGGTTCCTCAGTCGGCGTTGTATCAGCCCGTGCGTTCAGTTGGACTGGTTCCTGAAGCACGTGGTTCTTCTGATCCCTACGGCAAAGGGAAAAGCCGGGCTGTGTCGACATCTGCAAGGCCTATAAGGCCAATTCTTCTGGGGCATCTTCCTCTCAAGACCGCAAGTGATCACAATCGAGGACGAGTCTGGTGACCCGGCAGCAGCATCATCGTCTGGCGTTGACCCGTATCGTTTCTCAGGACCTCAGTGGTACAAGGCATTTCCTTTCCCAGGGCTTCTGCCAGTTTCCTGAGCCCTTTGGTTTTTGTAGTTCGCATCTTACTCCAGCAAGGCTGCATTCGAGTGTGAAATCATATCTGTGGTCGGCTGACCAAACCTCTTTGATCAAAGTTGAGCAGGACATCCCGAAGTTGCCAGGATCTGCAATTGTGCTGGATTGGCACCAGGTGCTTGACACCGACCGCCTTACGACTCGGCGCACTGAAGGAGTGGACACGGACGGGCAGATTCCTCACAGGCACATGGCTACGTTGACTGAGTTGAGCCACTTGTGCCAGCAATCTGAACGCCGGATCCATTTGGTGATTTGCAACCACCTTGTGTCTCCTTTTCGAAACCTGGAGAAAGTGATTCACGCTACAGGGCAAAGCGGTCTTCCGGTGCAACTGGTCTTGATCACGACTCAAAGGACGGGTCCAAAGGGGAAGCTTGCAGCACTTCGTTCAGTGATCAGCGGGAAGTTCTGTTTGTTCGACGACAACTTGGAAATCATTCAGGAGTTTTCTGAAGCAAGTCGACCCATCGCACAGGTCTTGAAGCCAAGGGCGCATCGATCCAATCTCTTGTCCAATATCTTGAGACAGGAGTGCATTGGCTAGTCGATCTCTTCAGAACCATTGTTGTCGACTGAAAAGCAGTTTGTAAAATATTTTTCGATCAGCAGTGCCTGAAGTGCCTCGCTGCTGTAAGGCTACGTCAGCGCCACAGCGGGAGTAGCGTGCTCCAGATTTCATCGGCATTTTGCTGTGTGTTGGTCTTGAGTCCAAGACTACAAGTTGAATTCTCGGCATTTTGCTTTGAGTGTTTTCATAAGTTTGGCATTTTGCCAAGGCAATATCAGTAAACTGACATCATCATTTGACTTCATCAGCTTGGCAAGGCTCGACAACCTTCATTGCGGAATTTGATTGTGATTTGCCTTGAACATTTCTTTTGCAAGAGCCCGCATTTCTGAAGTTTCAACCGCAAGCCCAGGGTGTCTCACTGCAGTTGTCTCACAGCTGGATTGTTTCACCGCAAGCTTCATCGGTTGTTTCACTGCGTCATCAGCGGTGGTTTCACGCAAGCGCATTGGAATTGGATTTTGCCATTTGATTTGAGTATATTTTGCTCTTGCATTTCTAGAACTGATTGCATTGATTTTTTTCTTAATTTCAACATCCTGCGCCCCTCACCGCATAGCTGCGTCAGCGCTTCAGTGAGAAGGGTTTGCCTGGTTTTCTTTTGGACTTCTGATCCTCCACAACCACCTTGTTTGGCTGCTCTGAGCGCCACGGTGGATTGACTGGCTTGGACTGTCCCATTGATCACGTGCAGAGCCGTGTTTTGTGGACTTTCTAAAATCCTGTCAAGTTCAGACCCCACATCGAATCTCGACAGTTTGAACGTTAGTAGTGAATCAATGGACTTTGCAGCTGCAGTTGGAGAAGCATCATCTCAAAGGTCCAACCGAAGTGCGTCATCAACACCTCGGCGTGCCCGTTCCAAAAGTTCATCATGGCTTCTCCTTGTAGAAGCGCTGTCTTAAGGTACATGTGATAAAGGTCCCAGCCGTGATTAGCGGCTAACTGGGTTGCACATCGGAAACCTGCTCTTGAGGCTGCAAGGCTATCCGTTTGCTGAGTGTTCTTCTGTTTGTCTTGAACCCATCTGGCCTTACACTTCTGGAAGTCACCATCCTTACTTAATTTTACATATTCTTTGCCAAATTCACTTCTTTTCACATCTTCTTTTTACAAACGTACTGAACTCTACATATTCTTTGCAAAACCTTACTTAACTCTACATATTCATTGCAGAGCTATATTCAACTTTGAATACTCTTTGCAAAACCTTACTTACCTTTACCTTTTCTTGGCGAAACCTTACTTAACTTTACATAACTTGATCGACTCCTTAATAATATCCATACTTAACCTTACATGTTCTCCACATAACCTGCATAACTGCACATAACCTTGCATGACCTCACATAACTTTACATAAGCTTGAAGGAACCTAGCACAACCTTAATTTGTTTAACGGTTTAATGCACGCTCACTAGCCTCACTTTCCTATGTCTTTTCAATTCTTTTCATAATGATTCAGAAAAATACATAATCTTGCAGATTTACTTTACATTAAACACCTTACATTACCTTACGTTAAAACCTTATTGACGAGAGAGACTACCCAGCTCAAAGCGGTCGACTGTGCGCCTCCGCCTCTGTCTTGATGGTTCCTCCAAAACGGCGGAAACAACCGAGCGGCTTAATATAGTGCAGTATGCCGTCCAACAGTTACACTGTGATTCACAGAGAGAGAGAGAGCAGGTTGTGCTCAGAAACTATCCTTTTGATATGCTTCCGACGCATGTCACACATTCCGCAGCGTAAATGCACGATTTGGCCTGCATTTGCCCTATCTTTCAAATATATTTACCAGAAGTTTACCACAGTAAAGCCCTGGACGTGCTGCGATTACTACGGTTTTCAGTGGCAGTTCCCGCGCCTCATGTCTCGTCGATAGCGATCTCGTTCTCCTCTCTCAGAACGTGACCGCGCGTCACCTGTGCACAGGACAGTGAAGTAAGGATCAGAAATGATCAGAATCTACCGACTATCCAAACTATCTTGGGCTATATATTACTTCAAACATCGAGGAAAAGCAAATCTGAACTGTTTCTGGAATGCTTCCATCAGAAAATCTTCTGACAGCTTTGGGGTTCAAGCCTCTGTCATTGGGATGTGGACCTCTATCGCTGGGTCGTGGGCCTTGGAAGTGTTTACACATTTAGCAGCTATCTTCCGATCCGTTGATACGAAGATCGGGTTAACAAAACAATGATGTGCCGAACCAGGATGTTACCAA